>Ga0268299_1000119_pt1 | contig 314912 bp, 290 predicted proteins | sample NOBtaG_FD_193484 | JGI IMG/M metagenome (GOLD analysis project Ga0268299, IMG submission 193484) | Activated sludge microbial communities from bioreactor in Nijmegen, Gelderland, Netherland - NOB reactor | ecosystem: Engineered > Bioreactor > Aerobic > Activated sludge | place: Netherlands... | reverse complement strand
GGCAAAGCCGCGCAGGGTCCCACTCCCCGCGCTCGCTTCGCTCGGCCGCTCGGCTTCGCCTTCGCAGAGGGGCTGGTGCCGCGAGGGGGGCTCGCGCCCCCTCGCCCTACGCGGCAAAGCCGCGCAGGGTCCCACTCCCCGCGCTCGCTTCGCTCGGCCGCTCGGCTTCGCCTTCGCAGAGGGGCTGGTGCCGCGAGGGGGGCTCGCGCCCCCTCGCCCTACGCGGCAAAGCCGCGCAGAGTCCCACTCCCCGCGCTCGCTTCGCTCGGCCGCTCGGCTTCGCCTTCGCAGAGGGGCTGGTGCCGCGAGCGGGGCTCGCGCCCCCTCGCCCTACGCGGCAAAGCCGCGCAGGGTCCCACTCCCCGCGCTCGCTTCGCTCGGCCGCTCGGCTTCGCCTTCGCAGAGGGGCTGGTGCCGCGAGCGGGGCTCGCGCCCCCTCGCCCTACGCGGCAAAGCCGCGCAGAGTCCCACTCCCCGCGCTCGCTTCGCGCGGATGTGTTCACGTCACGCTCGTGATTCGAGGTGCGCGCGGAGGTTCGCTCGTTACTCGAGCGGGGCCAGCAGGAAGAGGGGGCTGCCGTACTCGACGGGGGAGCCGTTCTCGGTGGCGATGCCGGTGATGCGGCCGGCGATCTCGGCGTGGATCTCGTTCATCATCTTCATCGCCTCGATGATGCACAGTACCTGGCCGGGGTGGACGACGTCGCCGGTGGCGACGAAGGGCTCGGCGTCGGGCGAGGCGGCGCGGTAGAACGTCCCGACCATCGGCGAGGTGACGACCGTGTTGCCGGCGGCGACGGCGCTCGCGAAGCGGTCGCTCGCGGCGGCGGTGGCGTCGAGGTCCGGGGGCATGCCGTCGAGCGCGACGTCGAGGTCGGCCGCTTCCGCCGAGCCGCCGCGCGCCTCGCCACCGGCGACGTGCCCGGCGCGGCGCGGCTGGCGAGGCGCGCCGCGCACCAGGCGGACCTTGCCCGAGCGGTCCTCGATCTCGAGCTCGGTGAGCCCCGCCTCGTCCATCAGGCGGATCAGCTTGCGGATCTCCTCGACGTCCATGTCCACGCGTCCGATCAGCTCTTCGCCGGCGCCACGCTCGTCGTGCTGAGCCCGGCGGCGGCGCGCAGGCCGAGCAGGTAGCTGTCGGCGCCGAAGCCGAGCACCTGTCCCGCCGCAACGCCGGCGACCAGCGACACGTGCCGGAAGCTCTCGCGGCGGTGTACGTTGCTGAGGTGCACCTCGACCACCGGCACGTCGGCCGACGCGAGCGCGTCGCGCAGCGCGACGCTGGTGTGCGTCAGTCCGCCCGGGTTGATGACGATCGCGTCGGACGTGCCGCGCGCCGCCTGGATGCGGTCGATGAGCGCGCCCTCGTGGTTCGACTGGAAGCACTCGACCGTGACGCCCAGCTCCTTCGCCAGCGCCGCGAGGTTCGCGTCGATCTCGGCGAGCGTCGTGCGGCCGTACACCTCCGGCTCGCGCACGCCGAGCAGGTTCAGGTTCGGCCCGTGCAGGACGAGGATGCGCTTCACCGCGCGCACGCTAGCACGATCGGCCGGGGTTTGCCTCGCTCCGCGCCCTGCCCTAGCCTCCGGCCCCATGCCGATGCTGCGGAAGGTCCTGGGGGCGAAGATCGTGCTGTCGCTGGTGCTGTGGGTGCTTCCGCTGCTGTTCCTGCCCGAGGGGCTGTTCCCCGAGCTCGGCATCCCCACCTGGACGCCCGCCGCGACGATCTTCGTCCGGTTGCTCGGCGCCGCCTATCTCGCGATCGTCGTCGTCGAGGCGTGGAGCTGGATCGCGCCGCACGAGCGGCCCGCGGGCATCGTTTGCGGCATCGTGTCGAGCATCGGCGCCAGCATGATCCTCTGGCACTACGTGTTCTACGGCGAGCTCTACAACTGGGAGGTGCTCGGCAAGCTCGTCATCACGAGCTGGCTCGTGCTGCAGATCCTGTTTGCGCTCGTGCTGTCGGTGCTCGCGGTGCCGCTCCTGCGCGGCAGCGCGCCGCCCCCGCCGGGTCCGGCGGCGGGCTGACCTGCCCGCGCGTGGCGAGGTCGCCACGCGCATCGCGCCGGCCTATGCGAGCGGGTTCTCCGTCGCAAGAGCGGTAAAACGCCCGAAGTCCCGGTCGGCCGTCCACAGGACGCTCACGCCATGAGCCAGGCAGAGGGCGGCGATGCGGGCGTCGTGGACGCGAGGGCCGGACACCTTGCCCGACTCGAGCAGCGGACGGAGCGACTGCCAGTGATCGGGCCCCTCTCCCAGCAGGAGGAGGCGCGGAGACTCGAGCCACGCGTCGACTTGCACGAGCGCCTGCCGCAGCGGCGTCGGCGGGTCGTACACACGGGGATGCGTCACGACCGCGAGAAACTCGTGGACGCACGGCCAGGGGATCGCCCACGCGGCGCGACCTTCGGCGAGCTCGCGCACGCGCGCGGCAGCCCGATCGTGCCACTCCGAGTCGGCGCGATGCGCGTACACCAGGACGTTCGTATCGATCGCGATCACGCACCGCGGCCCTTGTAGGCGGCGTCGCGAATCTCGTCCCACCCCGCGTCGCGAAACTCGGGAGCGATCCCCCGCCCCTTGAAGCTCGCGTCGCGAAGACGGAAGCTCGACCGCTTGCGCCGCTCGCGCAGGACAGCGCGCAACCCCGCCTCGACGAGCTCGCGGAGCGTGGTGTTCTCGCGAGCAGCGACCTCCTTCGCCTCGCGCGCCAGCGCATCCGCGATGTCGATCGTCGTCTTCATACGGGCACCCGTATCACCGTACCCGTAGCACCACAACGACGAGGGGCGCGCACCTCGCGGCACGCGCCCCTCGCCTCCTCTCACGCCACCCCGCTCAGGGCGTCGGGGTCGGGACGGGCGTCGGCAGGTCCATCACGTTCGCCGTGCCCACGGCGCCGACCGAGTCCACCACCACGATGGTGAAGCTCCCGGGCTGCGTCTTGGTGTAGGTGAACGTCCCGCCGGTGCTCGGCACGGTGGACGGCACCGCGGTGCCGCCGCTCGCGTTGACGGTGTACGGGGGCACGCCGCGCGTGATCGCGAACACCTGCGACTGCCCGATCGCCAGCGACGCGTTCGACGGCACCACCAGCGGCGGCGCCGGGGTCGGCGTCGGCGCCGGGCTCGGCGTCGGCGGCGCGACGCTGGGCCGCGGCGTGGGCACGGGCCCCTCCGGGCCGGGGAAGCCGATGTTCGCCGTGGTCATCAGGGTGGTGCCGGCGACGCTCACCTTCACGTTGCCCGAGAGGTCGGCGATCGACGCCGGGTAGAGCAGGCAGGTGAGCGCGGTGCCCGGCTGCGGGTTGATCGCCAGGCCGGTGTTGCTGGTGTACGGCGCCGTGTTGCACGGCGGCTGGCCGTTGGTGAAGCTCGGGCTCACCACCGCCGCCGTGTTCGGCTGCACTGGACCCCAGTCCACCTCGACGCCGTCCGCGACCGGGTTGCCGTTCGCGTCGGTGACCAGCGCCGACAGGATCGTCACGAACGTCCCGTCGTTGTTGTCGCCGAACGCACCCACCTTGAACAGCGCGGCGGTGAGGCGTGCCGGCGGTCCGGGCGGCTGCGTCGCCTGCGAGGTGACGCCGATCTGGCCGCTACCCGACACGCTGCCCGCCTGCGCGGTGATCGTCAGGAACTGCGGCGGCGTGCCGCCGGGCACGGTGAGGACGGTGACCGCCTGGCCCTCGCCGTCGGTGACCGCGGTGAAGTTCGACAGCGACGGCACCTGAGCCGTCGGCGTACCGCTCTGGCCGGCCAGGGTGAACAGGACGTTCACGCCCGAGATCGGGTTCAGGTTCTGGTCGAGCACCGTCGCGGTGATGTTGGAGGTGCCGCCGCCGATGCCGTTCAGGGTCGGCGGGTTGCCCTGCACGACCACCGTGCTCGGATTCCGCGGCGTCGCCGACGGGACCGGCGTGCCGCCGCCGCCGCTCGGCGTCGGCAGCGGGCCGACGGTGATGCTGGCGGTCACGAGCTGTCCGGACTGATCCGAGCAGATCACGGTGAACTGCGTCTGCTGGATCACCTCGCCGGCCGTGAACACCGTGGTGCCGCCGCTGTCGAGGATCGTGGTCGGCGTCAGGGTGCCGCCGCTCGGCGTGCAGCTGTAGGGCGGCACGCCGCCGGTCAGCGCGAACACCTGCGACTGGCCGGTGACCAGCGTCGCCGATTCCGGCGCGATGGTCAGCTCGGTGTAGGTGACGTTGACCGTCGCGGTGACCGCGTTGCCTGCGCCGTCGACGATCGTGAAGGCGTGCGTGCCCTCGAGCGCGCCGCCGCCGCGGCCGGTGAGGGTGTACTTGACCGGCACCGGGAACTCGCCGTCGTCGAGCAGCTCCGCCGAGCCGAGGCTGCTTTGCTCGTTCTGCAGCAGGTAGGGCGGCTCCGGATCGCGGAACGGCGTGCCGCCGGTGATCAGGAACTCGATCATCGTGCCGGCCGCCGGGTCGATGACGTTGATCTCGTTCGGCAGCACCTGCAGGTCGCCGGTGATGAAGCCGACGTCGTTGAGCTGCAGGAAGATCAGGCTGCCGAGGTTGAAGTTGCGCGGCGCGAGCGCCTGGATCGCGAGGCGGCCGGGCGTGCCGCCCGCCTGCACCGTGACCTCGGCGAAGCCGTTGCCGTCGGTCGGCGCGAAGGTCGTCGGGAAGAACTCGTCGGGCAGCACGGGTGCGCCGAGGAAGGTGACGTCGGGGAACGACGCCTGGAACTGGATCGACACGCCGCCGATCGGGTCGCCGAGGGGATCGGTCAGGCGCGCGACGACCACCACGCGGTCGGCGTTGTTGGCGTCGATGCTGTCGCGGCGCAGGCCGAGCGTGAGCGTGCCGGAGTTGCTCGTCGTTCCGGCCGCGTTCAGCACGAAGGTCGGCGGGCGCTCGCTCGGACCGCCGCCCGTGCCGCCACCGCCACAGTTCACGAGCCCCGCCGCCATCGTGACGGCGAGCACCGCGACGAGCCCTGAAACGTACTTCCTCATGACCTACCTCCCCACGACAACCGCACCGCGCCTGGCCATGGCCCGCGCGAGGTCTTCAGCGCTGGATCATCTTCCGGTCCGATGAACCGGCCCTGCCGGTTCATCCTCCCTCGTCGGCGAAGCCGACTCGGACGTCAGTCGACCACCGTCAGCGTGTAGCCGATCTCGTTGGTCTCGTAGTTGGTTCCCTGGTCCGACTGGCCCGACGCGGTGACGTAGATGTCCATCTGGTACGGCGTCGCGGGCAGACGGTTCACGTTCTGGTTGAGGAAGGTCATGGTGACCTCGGGCACGAGCCGTCCGATGAGGGACAGGTACACGAGACCGTCCTCGCCGCTCGAGGTGCAGCCCTCGCAGGTCGCCGAAGGGATCGTGATGCCGGTGTTGAACACCTGCGTCGGCACCTGCACCGCGGAGCCCGCGACCTCGTAGCGCACGGTCACGAACTGCACGTTGATCGACTGCCGCGTCAGGTTGTTCTGCAGCCCGAGCTGGCCGCCGCACGGGTCGCCCACGGGATCGCCACTGTCGGGATAGACGACCGTCGTGGTGAGCGAGATCGTCCCGGACGTGTCCGAGATCGCCGAGTCGACCGTGAGCGGCTCGGTGCACGTGATGCGATCGGGCGTGATGTTGGTCACGCTGCGGAAGAATCCCGAGGCGCGGAACACGATGCCCTGATCGTTGTTGCCGCCGCTACCACCGCATCCGGCCACCAGAGCCAGCGCGAGCGCCAGCCCACCCCACCGCAACGTCCTCTTCACCATCACCAACCCCCACTCCGCGCTCGCGCCCCCGCGAGCGGTACTTCGCGTTCCTTCAGATGAATCGGCCCCGCCGCTTCATCGCTCCGTGGCCGGCGACGCCGGCGCGCACGTCAGACGGCGTCGAGCGCCGCCAGCAGCTCCTCCGTGGAGAGCATCTCGAACTTCGTCCGGCCGATCTCCTCGACGCACACGAACTTGACCCGTCCCTGCGAGCGCTTCTTGTCCGCCTCGACGGCCAGGGCGAGCGCAGAATGACTCAAGTCCTTTGGTATCTCGGTTGGCAAGCCATAAAGCGTTAGCAAGGCGATCACGCGGTCGGCCGCTTCCCGGGCGAGCAGCCCGCGGTGCACCGACAGCCGCACCGCGAACGCCATCCCCAGAGCCACCGCCTCGCCGTGCAGGAAGCTCCGGTACTCGGTCAGGGTCTCGACCGCGTGGCCGAGAGTATGCCCGAAGTTGAGGATGGCGCGGTAGTCACCTTCGGTCTCGTCCTCGGCGACGACCAGTGCCTTCAGCTGCGCGCACGACTCGACCAGGAACATGATCGCGTCCTCGTCGAGGTCGAGCACCGGGCGATGGTTGTCCTCGAGGAAGCGCACCAGCTCGGGCGACAGGATGACGCCCGTCTTGATCACCTCGGCGAGGCCGGCGCGCAGCTCCCGCTGCGGCAGCGTGGCGAGCGTAGCGGTGTCGGCCACCACCAGACGCGGGTGGTGGAACGCGCCGATCAGGTTCTTGCCCGCCGCGAGGTCGACGCCCGTCTTGCCGCCGATCGAGGAGTCGATCTGCGCGACCAGCGTGGTCGGCACCTGCACCAGGTCGATGCCACGCAGGTAGGTCGCCGCGACGAAGCCCGCGAGGTCGCCGACCACGCCGCCGCCCAGCGCCACGACCACCGATCCGCGCTCGAGACGCGCCTCGATCAGCTTCTCGTAGACGAACGCGACCCAGGCGAGGTTCTTGTGCTCCTCGCCGTCGGGCACCTCGACCGTGACCGGCGAGAATCCGGCGTCGGCGAGCGACTGCCGGACGCGGTTGCCGTACAGGCCGTCGACGCTCGGGTTGGTGACGATCGCGACGCGCTTGCCGAGTCCGAGCGCCTTCATGCGCGCACCGACCGTCGCGATGCCGCCCGGGCCGACGTGGATCGTGTACGACCGCGGCCCGAGCTGGACCGTGACCTTGCGCTCGCTCGGCACGGCGCTCACGACCGCCCGCACGCCGGCACCGCCCCGGCGGCCGCAGCCGTCTCGCGACCGCCCTCGGCGCGCTCGAGGTGACGCGCGATCTCCTGGACCACCTCGTCGATCGTCAGGTTGCTGGTGTCGATCTGCAGCGGCACGCGCGCGTACACCGGGGCGCGCGCGTCGAGCAGCTCGCGGATCCGTCCGGTCAGGCTCGGGTGGCCCGCGAGCAGCGGACGCTCGGCGACCGAGCCGCGCACGCGCCGGGCGATCGCTCGCGGGCTCGCGGTCAAGCAGACGAGCAGGCCGCCGTCGGCGAGCGCCGCGCGGTTGCGCTCGTCGACCAGAGTGCCGCCGCCGGTCGAAACCACGACGTCGCCCGCGTCGCACGCCTCGCGCACCGCCGCGCGCTCGAGCTCGCGAAAGCGCGGCTCGCCGTCGGCGGCGAAGATCTCGCGCACCGTGCGCCCGGTCGCGCGCTCGACGAGAGCGTCGGTGTCGAGCAGCTCGCGGCCGAGGTGCGTCGCGAGCCGTCGTCCGACGACGGTCTTGCCGGTGCCCATGAACCCGGTCAGCACGACGCGCATCGCCGCCTCAGGCGCTCCGCACCTGCTCGAGGTAGCCGTCGCGGTTGCGCCGGATCTCGCGCAGCGAGTCGCCGCCGAACTTCTCGAGCACCGCGTCGGCGAGCACGAATGCCACCACCGCCTCGGCGATCACGGCCGCGGCGGGAATCGCCATCACGTCGGAGCGCTCGATGTTGCCCTTGGTCTCCTGCTTGGTGAGGAGGTCCACCGACGACAGCGGCTTCATGAGCGTCGAGATCGGCTTGAAGGCGACGCGCACCACCAGCGGCGCGCCGTTCGACATGCCCCCCTCGGTGCCGCCCGCGTTGTTCGTCTTGCGGTTGAAGCCGGCCTCGTCGTAGCCGATCTCGTCCTGCACCTCGGAGCCGCGCCGCCGCGCCGCCTCGAAGCCGAGGCCGATCTCGACGCCCTTGGTCGCCTGCAGCGAGAGCAGCGCGCCGGCGAGGCGGCCGTCGAGCTTGCGGTCGTACTGCACGTGGCTGCCGAGGCCCGGCGGCAGGCCGGTCGCGACCACCTCGACGACGCCGCCCAGCGTGTCGCCCGCCTTCTTGCACTCGTCGACGAGCGCGATGATCGCCGCCTCGGCCTCGGGGTCCGCCAGACGCACCTCGCTGGCCTCGGCCTTCGCGAAGATCTCGTCGGGCGTCATGCCCTCGTGCTTCGCGCGGATGTTGCCGATCTCGCTGACCCAGGCGCGCACCTCGATGCCGAGCTCGCGCAGCAGGCACTTCGCGAGACCGCCGACAGCCACCCGCATCGTGGTCTCGCGCGCGCTCGCGCGCTCGAGGATGTCGCGCACGTCGCGACGGTCGTACTTGAGCGCGCCGGTCAGGTCGGCGTGGCCGGGGCGCGGCCGCGACACGACGTACTTCGGATCGCGGTCCTCGGCGCGCGCCGACATCTTGCTGGTCCAGTTCGCCCAGTCGCGGTTCTCGACGACGAGCGTGATGGGCGAGCCGAGGGACTCGCCGAAGCGGATCCCCGAGCGGAGCTGCACCGCGTCACGCTCGATCTTCATGCGTCCGCCGCGCCCGTAGCCCTTCTGGCGCCGCGCCAGGTCCGCGTCGATGGCCTCCGCCGTCACCGGCACGCCGGCCGGAAAGCCCTCCACGATGGCCGTCAGGGCGGGTCCGTGCGACTCGCCGGCCGTAAAGAATCTCAGCATGCCGACTTCCTAACGGATTCCCGTCGGGCGCGCCCGGGAGCGGGGAAGGCTGGAGCGCGGCCATGCGCCTACCGCACCGCCACCGGCTCGACGGGGATCGGCGAGTCGTCGTTCTCGAGCTGGTAGGACGTGCGGTCGCGCTGGCTCCACAGCTCGTTCGCCGACGGCAGGGTGCCGTCGCCGTCGGGCTGGCGCCACACGATGCGCGGCGTGATGAACACCAGCAGCTCCTGGCGATTGTCGCGCAGCAGGCTGTTCTTGAACAGCCAGCCGAGCACCGGCACCGAGCGCAGGTACGGCACGCCCGACTCGGCAGTCGCCGCACGCTGGCGGTACACGCCTCCGATCACGACGGTCTCGCCCTCGCGCACCAGGACCTGCGAGGTCGCCTGGCGGCTGATCTCGTTCGGAATCTGGTCCGTCTCCTGCTGGCTCGGCACGCTCGACTTCACGAAGATCTGCATCAGGACGTAGCCGTCCGACGAGACCTGCGGCGTGACGCGCAGGATGATGCCGGTGTCGATCGCCTGGGTCGCCGTGGTCTGGCCGCCGGCGACGCCGCCGGGGCCGGTGTTGATGACCGTGCCGGTCGAGGGCAGACGCACGCGCAGGATCTCGAGGCTCTGGATCACCGCCTCGGCGTTGTTCAGCGTGATGACCTTCGGGCGCGAGATGACCTTGCCCTTGCCCGCCTGCTCGAGCGCCGTGATCTCGGCATCGAGCGCGGCGCTGCCGGACAGGGAGCCGAGGAAAAGGCCGAGCGTGCTGCCCGCACCCGGCGTCACCGCCGAGGCCGGGAAGTCGAACATCACCGGCAGCGGGCTGTCACCCGACTGCGTCGGTCCCTGCCCACCCGCGACCACGCGGCCCGGGAAGTTCCGTCCCGTCGGGTTGCCGGTCTCGGGGCTCGCGACGTAGCGCGCCCCCCAGCGAATCCCGAGGTCGCGGTCGAGGTTGGTGTCGGCCTCGAAGATGAGGCCCTGGATCGACACCTGCGGCGTCTGCACGTCGAGCCGGCGCACCAGCTCGCGCGCGTTCGCGATGCCGCTCGCGACGTCGCGCACGACCAGCGTGTTGGTCGCCTCGTTGACCTGCACGAGGCCACGACTCGAGAGCAGACCGCGCCGCTGGCTCGGGCTGTCGCCCACGGCGGCCTGCGCGATCGAGTCGGTCGCGGCGGCCGCCGCCGCGGACTGCGTCGCGCTGCCGCCGAGCAGACGCGCCAGCTCGGCCGCCTTCACGTAGTTGATGCGGATGTAGTCCGTCTGCAGGGGCTCGAGCTCGATGCCGGCCTGGCGCGCGGCGAGGCGCGCGCGGCGCTCCTCCTCGAGGCGCTTCGAGGTCGAGACGGTGATGACGTCGTCGTACTCGACCATCTCGAGGCCGGTCGACTTGAGCAGGATGTCCAGCGCCTGGTCCCACGGCACGTCGTAGAGGACGATCGTGACCTGGCCCTTGACGTCGTCGGTCGCGACGATGTTGCGTCGCGCGACGTCGGCGATGATGCGCAGGACGTTCAGGATGTCGGCGTCCTTGAACTCGAGCGAGATGCGCCGTCCGGTGTACTGGCGCTTGCCGCTCGGCGCGTCGGAGGGCGGCGGCGCGAGCGAGGTGCGCGCGCGACCCGGCTCCTCGGCCGGTGCGGGCGGCGCCGACATCGTCGAGCGGATGCGCGAGCTGTCGTGCGTCGTCGCCGGGCGCGGCTTGAAGCCGGGTGCAGGCGCCGCGTCCGCCACCACGGGGATCGAGGCGACCGCGTTCGGCGGCGGCACCGGGTTCACGTCGACCTCGATCTCGTGCGCGGGTGCGCCGCTCGCGGTCGTGATGCGGGTGGACGACGAAACGCGCGCCGCCGGCGCCGGTGCCAGCGGAGCCGAGGCGACGGGTGCCGCGGCGACGTGCGCCACGGGAGCCGCGGCGGGCATCGCGGGAGCTCCCGTGACCGACGCCAGCACCCACGCGGCGTGCGCGGAGGCAGCCTCGGGTGCGGCCGGCGCGGTCCACAGGTCGACCGGCGGAGCGCCTTGCGGGCGCCCGCCGAGCTCCATCACGACGGCGCTGCCGTCGGTGGTGGTCTGGCAGGGATCGAGCACGCCGGGCGCCACGTCGAGCACCAGGCGGAGCCGGTTCTCATGGCTGCCGACGCGCAGCTTGGGTGCGCGCGGATCACCGGTCGAGATGGTCTGCTGGCTCGCACGCGACGGCCGCGGACCGCTCACGTCGACCACGCAGCGGCGCGGTGCAGACAGCTCGAACGCGGTCGCCGTGCCGGCGTCTCGCGACAGCTGCGCGACGATGACGCTGCCGCCCGAGTCGCTCGCGCGGCGCACGTCGAGGAGGCGCAGGTCCTCTTCCTCGGCGAAGGCCGGCGCGCTTCCCACCGGCGCCGCACCGCCCGCCGTGGCCGCGGCCTGCGCGTTCTCGGCACGCAGCAGCGCCTGCTCGGCGCGCGCATTCGACGTGGCCGCCGACGCCGCCGCCTGCGCGCGGGCCTGGTTCTCCATCTCGATCACGCGCGGGTCGACGTCGTTCTCGGCGGAGACCACGCCCGCCCCGCCGATACGGGTCTCGTACTCGACGCCGACGATCTCCACCTCGTCCGCGTGCGCGAACGTCGGTGCGAGCGCGAGGAGCAGGCCGAGTGCTGCGGGGAAGTGCTTCGTGAGGATCTTCATCGTGGCAACCCCGCTTCGTCTGCAGGCAGCTCGAGGACGAACTCCTTCTTGTGCCTCTGGCCAATGACGTCGGTTTGCCATTCCTCCACCACCACCTGCCTCGGCCGGATGGCCGTCACGACGCCACCGTTCTGACCGATGGCCGTCCCCGGCGTCAAGATGAAACCGAGCCCGGAGCTGTCCTCGACCATCGCGCGCGGCGGCGCGAGGTCGTACACCACGCCGACCAGGCGCAGCTGGCCGAGCTCGTAGCGCTGCAGCGGCGTCATCGGCTCCTCGGTCCGAGCGGCCGGCCGGCGCAGCAGAAACAGCGGCCGGAACGGATCGCGCTTGCCGGTCGGATCGTACGCGTAGTCGTCGTCCGCCTCCGGCAGCAGCTCGACCACCTCCGGCTGCGCAGCGCCCGCCGCGGGTCCGGCTCCGCCGGACGGCTCGACGGCGCGGGCTCGACCCGGGGCGGCGACGCACGCCGCGCCGGCGAGCGCGAGGACCAGCATGCGCGCACGCGGCCTCACTTGGCGTCTCCCTTGATCTTCTTCTCCTTGATCAAGCGCTGGCGCTCGGGCTCGGAGAGGAAGCGAAAGGTCGTCACCCGCGAGCTCGCGTCGAGCACCAGGTCCTCGTCGACGACCTTCGGAGCCTTCACCACGATGTTCGAGACGTTGACGATGCGGTCGAGCTTGCCGACGCGGTCGAGAAACTGCGCCACCTGGTGGTAGCCGCCGCGCACCTGCATCTCGACCGGCACCTCGGCGTAGAACTCCTGGTATCCCTCGGGCATCTGGCGGAAGATCAGGATGTCGAGGCCAGAGTCGCGGCCGAGGTTCGAGATCGAGCTCAGGAGCTCCGGGATCTCCTTCTCGTCGGGCAGCCGCGTGAGCGCGAGCTTGAGCTGCTTGTCGAGCTGGTCGACCTCCTTCTGGCGCTCCGGCATCTGCTCCGCCTCGAAGGTCTTGCGGTCGCGCTCCTGCAGCATCTCGTCGATGTGCGTCTCGAGCTGCGCGGTGCGCGTGATGCGCGGCGAGACGACGAAGAAGTAGTAGGCGACGAGCACCAGCAGCGGCGCGCCCACGAGCAGCGCGATCTTGCGGTTGGGCTCGAGGTTCTGCAGCCATTCGAGCAGGTCGTTCACGACTGCGGCTCCGTGGCGGCGTCGGCCGCTTCACCCTGCAGCGCGTTGCGCGCCTCGCTCACCTGCGCCGCCGTGCGCGCGGAGCCGGGCGCGGCGAACGGTCCCGGCGGCTCCGGGGCGCTCCTCGCCTCCTGCGCCGCGGGACGACCCTCGGCCGGACCGTTCGCCCCCTGCGGCACCGCACCGTCCGGTCCGGCGGAATCCGGCGCGGCCTCGCCGGCCGGCGGGGGCACGGCGCCGGGGGCGCCGCCGGCGGGTGCGTCGGCCGGTACCGGCGTCGGCATCGGCCGGCCCGCGTACAGCACGTTCGCGCGAATCGAGAACTCCTTGAGCTTCGCCTGCCCGTCCTCGATCTGCTTCGTCTCGACCAGATCGACGTTCGCGAAGTATGGCGAGGCGGCGAGATTGCGCATGAAGAGCGCGATCGTCTGGTTGTCGAGCCCCTTGCCGAGGAGCGTCGCCATGCCGCCGGACTCGCGCATCTCGGTGATCCAGAGCGTGTCGGGCGTCGCGGCGCCGAGGTCGTCGAGCACGTGCACCGGCCCCGTCCGCTGGCGCTCGAGCGTCTTGATGGTCGCGAGCTTCGCCTCGAGCTCCTTGCGCTTGCGATCGAGCTGGATCGCGGCGTTGTGCTTCTGACTGAGCTGCGCGAGCTCGGCCTGGTGTGCGTCGGACAGAGCCTGGATGCGATTCGCGTGCCGGCGCGTGAAGAACTCGGCGAGCAGGATCACGGCGAGCAGCGCGACGCCGATCAGCATCAGCATCTGCCGGTCGCGCTGGCGGGCGGCCTGGCGCCGCGCCTCCGCGCGCGGCATGAGGTTGATGCGGATCATGCGTCACCCGGCCGGCGCGTGCCGAGCCCGACCGCGATCGCGAGCGACGGCGCCATCGCCTCGAGCGCCGCGACGTCGAGGCTGCGGCCGAGTTGCACGCGGTTGAAGGGATTCGCCACCTCGACCGGCACCTCGAGCTTGCCCGCGAGCTTGTCGACCAGACCCGGGATGCGCGCCCCGCCGCCGGTGACGTAGATCGCGCGCAGCGGCTCGTCGCTCGCGGTGCGCCACAGGAAACGCAGCGACTGGTTGATCGCGTCGGCGAGGTCGGCGGCGCCGTCCTCGACGATCTGGCGGATCTTCTCGTCGCGCCCGCCGCCGATCTCCTCGCCCGCGAGGGCGCGCTCGGCGTCGTCGTAGGAGAGCCCGATGCCGCGCACGAGCGCGTCGGTGATCTCGCCGCCGCCCGCCTGGACGTCGCCCGTCGTGCTCGACGTGCCACCCTTCACGATGTTGATCGAGGAGTAGCGCGCGCCGACGTTGATCAGACCGATCACCTCGTCGGGTGCGGTCTCGTAGTTCAGCTCGTACATGTTCTCGAGCGCGAAGTAGTCGACGTCGACGATCGTCGGCTCGAGGCCGGCGTCGGTGATGGCCATGGTGAAGCCGGACAGGATGTCCTTGCGTACCGCGACCAGGAGCACCTCGACCTCGGAGTCCTCGGCGCGCAGCACCTGGTAGTCGAGGCTCACGTTGTCGAGGTTCTCGGGGATGAAGTTGGTCGCCTCGATCATCAGCAGCGCCTCGAGGTCGTCCTCGGGACGCACCGTGAGGCGGGCCTTCTTGATGATGACCGACGGGCCCGGTACGGCCGTGATGGCGTGACGGGCGTGCACCCCGAGCCCCTCGACGAGGCGGCGGATCACGTCGGACACGGCGACGACGTCCTGCACGGTGTTGTTCTGCAGGGCGCCCTCCGGAACCGGCGCGATGCCCGCGCGGATCACCTCGGGGCCGCTGGCCGAACCGCGCACCTCGATCAGCTTGACGGCGCTCGAGCCGATGTCGAGCGCGACGAAGCTACCCGACCGGCCACCCGTCAAGCGACGAAAAGCGCCCGTCATCCCGCCCTTCGGGCTGGACTTCCGACTCGATCCCATCCCGGCCACAGCAACCCCACCTACTGCCTGCCACGCTGGTTCGTCGGAATGTGGCGAGGCGTCCGGACGACCCCCCGATCGAAGTCCCTCAACCTCGATTCCCCTGCCCGGTAGCACGGTTCAAAACGTGGCTGCAACAGGAATGTCGGCATCGAAAGCTCCGTGTTTTCCGTGCACTCGACTCGCTGCAGCGCATGAAGTTAAGGACCACATTCGGATGCGCGACGATGGCTGAACGACCCGCGACGCAAGGCACGGCGGCCGCCGCATCGCGGTCCGTCGAGGTTGCGCTTGTCGATCCGAGCGGTGCACTGTCCACGTTATCGTATGCCGTGCCCGACACCTTAAGCTTCGCCATCAGGCGTGGCAGCGCGGTGTCGGTTCCGCTCGGCGCGCGGCGCGTCACGGGCATCGTCCTGGGCCCCGCGCGCTCCGATCCGGGCCTGCGGCTGAAGCCGCTCGGAGCGCACCTCCCCGAGCTCGACGTCCCGTCCGAGCTGCTCGACCTGGCGGTGTGGTCGGCGCGCTACTACCGCGCCCCGCTGGGCGTGCTGCTGCGCACCGTCGTGCCGCCGCCGGTGCGCCGGATGCGCCGCCGTCGCGTGCGACCGACCGGCGTCGCGATGCCCGCCGACGCCGCGCCGACGCTGCCGATCGACGACGCCCCGGGCGGGACGCTGGGCGAGCGGATCCTCGCACGCCTCCCCGCGGCGGGGCTCGACCTCCGGCAGCTCGAGGAGGAGCTCGGGGCGGGTACGATGGCGGCGCTGCGCACGCTGCGACGGCGCGGTCTCGTCGTGATCGAGGACGTCGCGGTCGAGCACCGCGCGACGCGCCGCGCCGTCCGCGCGCTGCCACGGAGCGAGCCGCCTCCCGAGCTCGCGCGCGCCGCGCGCCAGGCCGCGGTGTGGGCGTTCCTCGCCGAGCGCGCGCCGCACGCGCTGCCCGTCGCGGAGCTCGAGGAGCGCCTTCCCGGCGCGACGCGGGCGATCGCGGCGCTGCTCGCGCGCGGGCTGGTCGAGGAGGTGGACGCGGACGCGGCGGTCGCGGTCGCGTCCGCCGCGGAGGTGGCGGGGGCCGGCCCGCGCGACGTCCCCGGAGCGACTGCGCGCGTGGCGCGGCCCGAGCAGGACGCCGCGATCGCCGCGATCGGCGACGCGCGCGGTACCTTCGCGACCTTCCTGCTGCACGGCGTGACCGGCAGCGGCAAGACCGAGGTCTACCTGCGCGCCGCGCGAGATGCGCGCGACGCCGGGCTCGGCGTGCTGATCCTCGTGCCCGAGATCGGCCTCACGCCGCAGCTCGTCGCCGAGGCGACGCGACGCTTCCCCGGCGAGACGGCGGTGCTGCACAGCGCGATGAGCGGCCCCGAGCGCTGGCACGGGTGGCGCGAGGTCGCGGCCGGCCGGCGTCCGGTGGTGATCGGGGCGCGCTCGGCGGTGTTCGCGCCGCTGCCGCGGCTCGGCCTCGTCGTCGTCGACGAGGAGCACGACGCCGCCTACAAGCAGGAGGAGTCGCCGCGCTACAACGCGCGCGACCTCGCGGTGATGCGCGCCAAGCTGGTGGGCTGTCCGGTCGTGCTCGCGTCGGCGACGCCGTCGCTCGAGAGCCACCACGCCGCGAGCCAGGGCCGCTACCGGCTGCTCGAGCTGCCGGCGCGCGTCAACGACGCGCCGCTGCCGGAGGTCGAGCTGATCGATCTGCGCGCGCAGACGCCGTCGGCGGGGGTCGCCGGCGGCCCGGCGCGCGGACCGCGCGGGGCGAACGGACCGCCGCCGGAGCCGTCACCGCTGTCGCCGCCGCTCGAGGCGGCGCTGGTCGAGAATTACCGCTCCGGCGATCAGTCGCTGCTCTTCCTGAACCGCCGCGGCTTCGCTCGCTTCGTGCAGTGCGAGGCGTGCGGCCACGTCGAGACGTGCCCGTCGTGCAGCGTGAGCCTGACCGTCCACCGCGCGCTGCGGATCGCCGCCTGCCACCACTGCGGGTACGCGCGCCGGCCGGCGACGAGCTGCCCCGGTTGCGGCGCGCTGCTGAGCGCGCGCGGCTTCGGCACCGAGCAGGTGGAGGCGAGCGTGCGCGCGCTGCTGCCCGCGGCGCGCGTCGCGCGCCTCGACCGCGACACCGCGACCTCGCCCGGACACCTGCGCGCGACGATCGACGCCTGGCGTCACGGCGAGCTCGACGTGCTCGTCGGCACGCAGATGGTGGCGAAGGGGCACGACGCGCCGGGCGTCACGCTGATCGGCGTCGTGCTCGCCGACTCCTCGCTGCACTTCCCCGACTTTCGCGCCTCCGAGCGCACCTTCCAGCTCCTCGCCCAGGTGGCCGGACGCGCCGGACGCGGCGCGAAGGCAGGGCGCGTCCTGGTGCAGACGCGGCAGCCGGACCACCCGAGCCTGGTCGCGGCGACGCGGCACGACTACGCGAGCTTCGCGCGCACCGAGCTGCGGCTGCGCGAGGAGCTCGGCTACCCGCCGTTCGGACGCCTCGCGCGCATCGTGGTCGAGGGCGCCGCGGAAGAGGTCGAGCGGCTGGCGGCGGCGATCGCGCGCCGGCTCGAGGCCGCGGCCGACCGCCTCGACGCGGCGGAGCGACCCGTGGTGCTCGGCCCCGCCCCGGCACCGCTCGAGCGCCTGCGCGGACGAGAGCGGCGGCAGCTGCTGATCAAGGCGCACGACACGCGCGCGATGGCGCAGATCCTCGCGATCGCGACCGTCGAGCGCCTGGCTCCACGCGGCTCGACGCTCCGCGTCGTCGTTGATGTCGATCCGATCAGCATGTTATGAGCCCGTGAGGCGCCCGCTTCGCTTCCCTCCGCGCCGCCGCTCCGCATGGGTATCCGTCGCATCCTCACCTTCCCCGAGCCGTTTCTTCGCGGCACCGCGCGTCCGGTCGAGAACATCACCGGCGACACCGCCGCGTGGATCGAGGACATGGCGCAGACGATGTACGCCGCGCCCGGCATCGGTCTCGCCGCGCCGCAGGTCGGGCTCGACCAGCGGATCATCGTGCTCGACGTCGGACCGGACGACGACGAGCCGGGCAAGGACCGCGGCAAGCACCTGATTCACGTCGTCAACCCGGTGATCGTCGAGAGCGACGGCGAGACCACCTTCGAGGAGGGATGCCTCTCGGTGGTGGACTTCCGCGCCGAGGTGGACCGCGCGGCGCGCGTGCTCGTGCGCGGCTGGGACGTCGAGCAGCGCGAGATCGAGATCGAGGCGGACGGCCTGCTCGCGATCGCCCTGCAGCACGAGATCGACCACCTCGAGGGCACGCTGTTCATCGACCGGCTGAGCAAGCTCAAGCGCGAGATGTACGTGAAGCGCGTCAAGAAGGCGCTGCGCGAGGGACGTCCGATCGCGCAGAAGCGCGCCGCCAGCGACGCCAGTTGACCTCGCTGCGGCTGCCGGCGCTCCCCGCCCCGCCGCTGCGCGTCGTGTTCATGGGCACGCCGCAGCTCGCCGCGACCGTGCTCGCGTCGCTGCTCGACGGCGACGACCACGTGGTGGGCACGTTCACGCGCCCCGACGCCGCGCGCGGCCGCGGGCTCGTGCTCGAGGCGCCGCCCGTCAAGCAGCTCGCCGCGAGCCGCGGCATCGAGGTCTTCCAGCCGCGCGGCTGGAAGGACGGCAGCGCGCTCGAGATGCTGCGCGCGCTGCGACCGGACCTGGTGGTGGTGGCCGCGTACGGTCGCCTGCTGCCGCAAGCGGCGCTCGACGTGCCGCCGTACGGCTGCGTCAACGTCCACGCCTCGCTGCTGCCGCGCTGGCGCGGCGCCGATCCGATCACGCGCGCGATCCTCGCCGGCGACGCCGAGACCGGCGTGACGATCATGCGGATGGTGCTCGAGATGGACGCGGGCGACATGCTGCTGCACCGTGCGATCCCGATCGCACCGGACGACACCGGCGAGTCGCTCGAGGAGAAGCTCGCGGAGCTCGGCGGGTCGGCGCTCACCGAGGCTCTCGTCGAGTGGCGCGCCGGACGGCTCGTCGCGACACCGCAGGACCCGGCGCTGGTCACGCTCGCGCCGCTGGTCGCGAAGGCGGACGGCGTGATCGACTGGAGCCGGAGCGCCGGCGAGATCGAGCGCGCCGTGCGCGCGTTCATCCCGTGGCCGGGAGCGACGACGACGCGCGCCGGCGCGGCGCTGCGCGTCTGGCGGGCGGAGGTCGCGAGCGCCGCGCTCGCGGGAGTCGCGCCGGGAACGGTCCTGTCGCTCGACGGGCGCGCGATCGCGGTCGCGACGGGTGCGGGCGCGCTGCGCCTCCTCGAGGTGCAGGCCGCGGGCAAGAAGCGCATGCCGGCCGCCGACTGGGCGCGCGGCGCACGCGTCGTCGCCGGCGAGCGGTTCGGCGCTTGACGTCACCGTTGCGAGACCGGCGGTGAGCCGGCCCGGCCGCAAAGCGGGCCCCGGACGCCGCCCCCCGCCGCGGGCCGACGATCCGCGCCACGCGACGCCGCGCGGCGACGATCCGCGCCGGGCCGCGATCGACGTGCTCGCGCGCGTCGACGGCGGTGCGTTCGCCGACGCGCTGGTCGGCGAACGGCTCGCACGCGGCACCCTCGATCCGCGCGCGGCGGCGCTCTTCACCCGGCTCGTCTACGGCACCGAGGCGTGGCGCGCCCGGCTCGACTGGACGCTCGCCGGGCTCGCCCGGCGTCCGCTCGGCGATCTCGCAGCACCGGTGCGCGCGGCGCTCCGCGTCGGTCTCTTCCAGCTCCTGATGCTCGATCGTGTACCCGCGCACGCCGCGGTCGACACCACCGTGAGCCTCGTCAAGCAGATCGCGGGCGCCGGCGCGGCGAGCTTCGCGAACGCGGTGCTGCGGGGATTCCTGCGGCGGGGCGAGCGCCCGCTGCCCGATCCGGAGAGCGAGCCGGAGGCGCACCTCGCGCTTCGCTGGTCGCACCCCGAGTGGCTGGTCCGCATGTGGCGCGCGGAGCTCGGCGACGCGCGCACCGCGGCGATCCTCGCGGCCGACGCCGAGCCCGCGCCGACGGTGGTACGCGTCGATCCGTCGATCGCCTCGCGCGACGACGTGCTCGCGCGCCTCGCGGAGCGTGGTGTCGAGGCGCGACCGACGGCATTCGCGCGGCACGGCATCGTCGTCGCCGCACCGGTCGCACAGCTCGCACGCGAGTCCGGAATCGCGCTGCAGGGCGAGGCGTCGCAGCTCGTGGTCGACGTGCTCGACCCCCGCCCCGGCGAGCGCGTGCTCGACCTGTGCGCCGCTCCCGGCGGCAAGGCGGGGGCGATCGCGGAGCGCACCTCGCCGGCGGCGGTGATCGCCGCCGACCGCTCGCGGCCCGGCATGCGGCGCATCGCGGCGTTGCCGGCCGCGCGCGCGGGCCGCGTCCTGTCGCTGGTCGCCGACGCGAGCACGCCGCCGCTGGTGCGCACCTTCGACGCGGTGCTGGTCGACGCCCCCTGCTCGGGTCTCGGCACGCTGCGCGCGCACCCGGAGATCCGCTGGCGACGCGAGCCCGCGGACCTCGAGCAGCTCGCGGCACGCCAGCGGGCGATCCTCGCGAGCGCGGCGCCCCTGGTTCGCCCGGGCGGACGGCTCGTCTATGCGACGTGCACGCTCGCGTCGGTCGAGAACGAGCGCGTCGTCGCGTCGTTTCTCGAGAGCAACCCCGAGTTCCACGTCGCCGACGCACGCCCGCACCTGCCGGCGGCGGCGGCGGAGCTGGTCGACACGAGCGGCGCGCTGCGCACCTCGCCCGAGGTCGGCGGCCTCGACGGCTTCTACGCGGTACGCCTCGAGCGCGCGTCCGGCTGGAGTGCGGCAGGATCGTCGGGGTAGGATCCGGCGCGCGCGACGATGCGCGCCGACGCGGAGGTCCGACGAGATGACGCTCACGGTACGCGCCCCGGAGCTCTTCGGGATCACCGAGACGAGCTGCACGCTGAGCTTCGCGGTGCACGACGCGGCGGGTCCGGTCGATGCTCCGGCGCGCGTCCTGATCGACGGCGTGCCGCGGGCCGAGTCGGCGGGCGTGGCCGGCACGCGTCTCGTGCGCGTCGAGGGGCTCGCGCCGGGCTCGCGGCACGCGATCGCGATCGAGGCCGAGGACGGGACGCGCGCCGCGCCCGACCGCTACTTCCCCGCCGAGGTCGAGACGCTCGCCGAGCCGCGCGGGCGGCTGGTCGCGTCGTTCGCGACGCTCAACGACCTGCACTTCGGCGAGCCGCGCTTCGGCGGCACGCTGCTCGCCGACGGCAGCTACGGGCCCGAGGCCGACGGCCATCCCGCGGTGACGGAGGACGAGGGCGAGACGCCGTACTGGCGCGTGATGAACGAGGACGCGGTCGCCGACATCAACGCGGCCGGCGTCGACCTCGTGGTGATCAAGGGCGACATCGCCGACACCGGACGTCGCGCGCAGTTCGCGGCCGCACGCGAGACGTTCGCCGGCTTCGCGGCCCCGTGGCACGCCTTCCTCGGCAACCACGACCACTACGGGCGGCTCCTCGGCGAGGAGGTTGACGGCTACGCGCTGCTCGGCCAGCCACCGGCGCCGCGCACGCTCGACGTCGCCGGCTGGCGACTGGTGATGATCGACACGGTCGAGCCGGGCGAGCACCACGGCGTGTTTCCCGACGACCGGCTCCGCTGGCTCGCGGACGCGCTCGCGGAGACGCGCGAGCGCGCGATCCCGACGCTCGTCCTGACGCACCACCAGCCGGTGCCGCCGCGCTTCGCCGATCGCTTCCCGAACACGATCGGCATCGTGCCCGAGCATTCGCTGCGTCTGTTCGACCTGCTCGGTCGGCATCCGCAGGTGAAGGCCGTGCTGATCGGCCACACGCACCAGAACCGGGTGCGGCGCTACGCGGAGTCGGGACCGCTGCCGTTCGTCGAGGTGAACTGCGTCAAGGACTACCCGGGCGGGTTCGCGCACTACCGCCTGTTCGACGACGGGTCGCTGCGCCAGGAGGTGCGCCGGACGTCGAGCGCGCGGGCGCTCGCGCACTCGACGCGCTGTCGCGACTTCTTCGCCGGCGGCTACCGGCGCTTCGCCCTCGGCACGCTCGCGGAGCGGAGCTTCGCGACCGCCTGAGCACGAGCGGCGGCGACGCGGTTGCGTCGCGGGTGAGGCGTGGTAAGTCCGCGGATCCGGTCGCTGCGAGCTGGCGGCCGGGTCGTCCTTCAGGCCGGGGTGTAGCTCAGACTGGTAGAGCACTGCGTTCGGGACGCAGGGGCCGCAGGTTCAAATCCTGTCACCCCGATTTTAAGCGAGGGGGCGCAGCCCCCTCGCCTCGACCTCGGCGAAGCCGAGGTCGATTCCACTCCCCCGCTCGCCTTCGGCTCGGCCGCTCGCCCTTCGGGCTTCGCAGAGGGGGCGGTGCCGGGCGCGCTGGTGACGCTCTGCTCCCTCCCCCGGCTCGCCTTCGGCTCGGCCGCTCGCCCTTCGGGCTTCGCAGAGGGGGCGGTGCCGGGCGCGCTGGTGACGCTCTGCTCCCTCCCCCGGCTCGCCTTCGGCTCGGTCGCTCGCCCTTCGGGCTTCGCAGAGGGGGCGGTGCCGGGCGCGCTGGTGACGCTCTGCTCCCTCCCCCGGCTCGCCTTCGGCTCGGCCGCTCGCCCTTCGGGCTTCGCAGAGGGATATTGCTGGCGGATGGGCGAGACGTGGTTGCGGGGCTGCGGCGCGGTGGTATACGGCGCGGCACCTTGCGTACCGGCGAGCCTGCAAGACGCGAAGCGCGGCGACGCCCGGACGCGCGCCTCCTGCTCGCGGTCGTGGCCGCGGCAACGACGTGGGCGCTGCTGTGGACGCCCGTCTTCGCCGCGCCCACACCGGCGGGCACGCGCGCGGCTGCGGGGGCGACGGCGGAGGTCGCCGATCCCGCGCTGCTGACCGCGAGTTCCGGCGGCACCGTCGAGCAGCAGGTCGAGGCCCTCCGCCTCGAGGTCTCGGAGCTGCGGGCCGCGCTGCAGGGTATCGCCGGCGGCGAGGAGCCGCCGCCGTGGGCCGGGCAGATGCTCCAGCAGCTCGACCGGCGCATGGAGAGGATGGCCGAGATGCAGGAGCGGCTCGCCGCACGCATCGAGATGCCGGCGCCGCGCCTCGACGAGCCGATCGTGCTGTTCACGGTCGCGGGCTGCACGCTGCTGCTCGGGTTCGTGGTCGGCCGCGGCGTGCAGCGCCGCTCGAACCGTCGCGATCTCCGGCTACGGCTGTGATCGCGGCGCTGGTCGCGATCGCGGTCGTCGCCTACCTCGTCGGCTCGATCCCGAGCGGCCTGCTGCTCGCGCGCCTGAAGAACGTCGACGTCCGCACGACCGGCAGCGGCAACATCGGCGCGACCAACGTCGCGCGCTCGGCGGGCAAGACGCTCGGCATCCTCACCCTGCTGCTCGACGCCGCGAAGGGTGCGCTGCCGGTCCTCCTGGCCGACGCGCTCGACCTGTTCCCGGCCGCGAACCCGGCGTTCGACCAGCGCGCGACCATCGCCGCGGCGCTGGGCGCGGTCACCGGACACGTCTTCCCGGTCACGCTCGGCTTTCGCGGCGGGAAGGGAGTCGCAACCGCGCTCGGTGCGCTCGCCGCCCTCGCGCCCGCCGCTCTGCCGCTCCCGCTGCTCGCGTTCCTGGTCGGCTTCGGCACGACGAAGCAGGTCTCGGTCGGCTCGATCTGCGCCGCGCTCGCGGCACCGTTCGGCGCCGTCGTCGCGGGATATCCAGCCGCGGTCTCGGCCGCGGTCGCGGTCGTCGCGGCGCTCATCCTCTTCCGCCATCGCGAGAACATGGCGCGGATCCGGGCAGGGACCGAGCCGCGCTTCGGGTCGGATCCGAACGCCAAATGAAGCCGCCGACGCGGATCGCCGCGTCGTGTTCAGGTCTGGCGATCGAGCGAATTGCTTTTCGTTTGGGCATTGCCCATTTTCTGGGCTCAAAGCCTGCGCAACGAACGAGCAAATCCTCGGATTTCTGTCGTGCCGTCGGCGGCACTGGCCTTGCTCCGGCCTGCAGGTTCCACGGGAGGGAATCGCCATGCTCGACGCCATCGCAGTGCCGCCCCGCGGAGGGGCGCTGCGCACTCGACCGACCACGACCCTGGCCCTCGCCGCACTCGCGACGGTCGCCATGGCAGGGGTGGCCTTCGCGCAGGACGCGCCGCCGCCGACGATCGACAAGGGCGACACCGCCTGGATGCTCGTCGCGACCGCCCTGGTCGTCTCGATGACCGCTCCCGGCCTCGCGCTCTTCTACGGCGGCCTCGTGCGCAGCAAGAACATGCTGAGCGTGCTGATGCAGTGCTTCGCCTGCCTCGGCCTGATCAGCGTGCAGTGGGTCGTCTTCGGCTACACGCTGGCGTTCGGCGAGACGCAGAGCGGCCTGATCGGCGGGCTCGACTTCCTCGGCCTCGCGGGCGTCGGCGCCGACCCCAATCCCGACTACGCGGCGACCTTGCCCCACCTGACGTTCATGATGTTCCAGGGCACGTTCGCGATCATCACGCCGGCGCTGATCGTCGGCGCGTTCGCCGAGCGGATGAAGTTCAGCGCGTTCCTGATCTTCACCTTCCTCTGGGCGACCTTGATCTACGCCCCGCTCGCGCACTGGGTGTGGGGCGTCGGCGGGTGGATCCGCGGGCTCGGCGCGCTCGACTTCGCCGGCGGCACCGTCGTGCACATCAGCTCCGGCATCTCCGCGCTCGCCGCGGCGCTGCTGATCGGCAAGCGGATCGGCCACGGCCACGAGCCGATGCCACCGCACAACCTGCCGTTCACGGTCGCCGGCGCGGCCATGCTGTGGGTCGGCTGGTTCGGCTTCAACGCCGGCAGCGCGCTCGCTGCCGACGGCATCGCCGCCAACGCCCTGGTCACGACGCACGTCGGCGCCGCCGCGGCGACGCTCGGCTGGATCGTCATCGAGTGGCTGGTGCGCGGCAAGCCGACGGTGCTCGGCGCCGCCAGCGGTGCCGTCGCGGGGCTGGTGTCGATCACGCCCGGCGCCGGCTTCGTGACCCCCATGAGCGCGATCGCGATCGGCTTCCTGGGAGGCATGATCTGCTTCTACGGCATCCGGCTGAAGGAAGCGTTCGGTGCCGACGACGCGCTCGACGTCGTCGGCGTGCACGGCGTCGGAGGGACCTGGGGTGCGCTCGCGACCGGCATCTTCGCGACCAAGGCCGTCAACGCGGCGGGTGCCGACGGGCTGCTGTACGGGAATCCCGGCCAGCTCGTGACGCAGGCGATCGGCGTCGGTGCGACGCTGGTGTTCTGCTTCGTCGGCGCGTTCATCCTGCTCAAGGTCACCGACGTCCTGGTCGGGCTGCGCGCCACCGAGGAGGACGAGTACGCAGGGCTCGATCTCAGCCAGCACAGCGAGCGCGCGTACGTGCTGGGCTCGGTGGCGGAGTGACGCGGCGCGCTTGAAACAATCGAGGGACTGGAGAAGACGACATGAAGAAGGTCGAAGCGATCATCAAGCCGTTCAAGCTCGACGAGGTGAAGGAAAGTCTGAGCGCGATCGGCACGCAGGGCCTCACGGTCACCGAGGTCAAGGGCTTCGGGCGCCAGAAGGGCCACACCGAGCTGTACCGGGGCGCCGAGTACGTGGTGGACTTCCTCCCCAAGGTGAAGCTCGAGGTCATCGTTCCCGACGAGAAGATCACCCAGGTGGTCGAGACCATCGAGAAGGCGGCCAAGACCGGCCGCATCGGCGACGGCAAGATCTTCGTCCTGCCGGTCGACGAGGTCGTGCGCATCCGTACCGGTGAGCGCGGCAACGAAGCGCTGTAGTTCAAGCGAGGGGGCACGCGGGTGATTGCCACGAGGGGGCACGCGCCCCCTCGCCCCGGCGGGCGAAGCCCGACGGGGCCCCACTCCCCGCGATCCCTGCGGTCGGCCGCGCGCAACGCGCGCGGAAGCGGTGAAGTAATCCCAGGACGGCGGACGTTCGGGCGACGAGCGTTCGCGACGTTCGCGACCAACGATCGGCGCGCGCTCGACCGCGCGCTCACGATCTGATCTGTCTCCTTCGTGGCGGACCGGGCACGCTCCCGGTCCGCCACAATGCGTGTCGAGCGGAGCCTCGCTCCGCGACGGATCCACCCGGACGGTCGGCGGATCCGGAAACCCAGTGGAGGGTAGGAAGCGATGACACCGAAAGAGGCAATCGCGTTCGCGAAGAAGCACGACGCCGTCGCCGCCGACCTGAAGTTCCTCGACTTCGTCGGCATCTGGCAGCACTTCACGATCCCGATGAGCGAGTTCGACGAGGCGCTGTTCGAGGACGGCAGCGGCTTCGACGGCAGCTCGATCCGCGGCTGGCAGCCGATCAACGCTTCGGACATGCTCGTCATCCCCGATCCGTCGACCATCCGCATGGACCCATTCACCGCGGAGCCGACGGTCACGGCGATCTGCAACGTCGTCGACCCGATCACCAAGGAGGACTACTCCCGCGACCCGCGCAACATCGCGCGCAAGGCGGAGGCGTACCTCAAGTCCACCGGCATCGGCGACGTCGCCTACTTCGGACCCGAGCCCGAGTTCTTCATCCTCGACGAGATCCGCTACGACACGAACCAGCAGGAGAGCTACTTCCACCTCGACTCGTCGGAGGCGAAGTGGAACACCGGCCGCAACGTGCGCGGCGAGCCGGGCGCGAACCTCGGCTACAAGGTGCGCAACAAGGAAGGCTACTTCCCGGTCCCGCCGAGCGACACGCAGCAGGACATCCGCACCGAGATGTGCCGCGTGATGGAGTCGGTCGGCATCCGCGTCGAGAAGCAGCACCACGAGGTGGCGACGGCGGGCCAGGCCGAGATCGACATGCGCTTCCTGCCGCTGCTCGTCATGGGCGACGCCCTGATGTGGTACAAGTACATCGTCAAGTGCGTCGCCTGGAAGCACGGCAAGACGGCGACCTTCATGCCGAAGCCGATCTTCGGCGACAACGGCAGCGGCATGCACGTCCACCAGTCGATCTGGAAGGGCGACAAGCCGCTGTTCGCCGGCAACGGCTACGGCGGCATGTCGGAGATGGCGATGCACTACATCGGCGGCATCCTGAAGCACGCCGGAGCGCTCGCCGCCTTCACCAACCCGACGACCAACTCGTACCGCCGCCTCGTGCCGGGCTTCGAGGCGCCGGTGAACCTCGCCTACTCGTCGCGCAACCGCTCGGCCGCGGTGCGCATCCCGATGTACTCGCCGTCGCCCAAGGCGAAGCGCATCGAGGTCCGCTTCCCCGATCCGACCGCCAACGGCTACATGGCGTTCTCCGCCATGCTGATGGCCGGCCTCGACGGCATCCAGAAGAAGATCGACCCGCGCCAGCCGCTCGACAAGGACATCTACTCGCTGACGCCCGAGGAGCTGAAGGACGTCCCGTCGATGCCACACTCGCTCGAGATGGCGCTCGACAATCTCAAGAAGGATCACGAGTTCCTGCTCGTGGGCGACGTCTTCACCGAGGACGTGATCGAGACTTGGATCGATTACAAGATGACCCGCGAGGTGAGCGAGATGCGGCTCAGGCCGCATCCGTACGAGTTCGCGCTGTACTACGACGCCTGAGCGTCGTGCCGCACCGCTCCCGCCGCCGCGCGGCGGGTTGAAGAGCCGGGGGAAACCCCGGCTCTTCGCGTCTGGCGGCGTCAAACCGACGCTCCGCGCCTCGCGCGGTCCGCCGCCGTTGCGCGAGGCGGCGACCGTGCTAGCCAGATCGGGCATGCCACGCCGATCGCACAGACTGCTCGTACTCGCGATCGTCTTCGGCACCCTGCTGCACGACGCCGCCGCCGCGGGGCCGCCACGCGCGCGCTCGCACGCACGGCAGCTTCCCGCGCACGCTCCCGACGATCCTCTGCAACCGTCCGCCGACTTCTGATGGCCCCGTCGCGGGAAGCGTGCAGCGGCGCGCGCCCCGCCCGTCGTCGTGCAGGCCGGCGCAGCGTGCGTCCGGCGAGGACGCCGCGCAGCACACCGCGCGGCCGGAGAGCAGCGAGTCGATGAACCCGAGTTCGGAGCCGAGTCCCGCCGAGGCTTGCGGAGGCGTGGACGCGAGCGCACATGCCGCGAGGTCCCGTGTGCCGCGGAGAACCGCATGAGCAGCGCGCACGACTTCCTGCACGCGCTCGCCGTCGTCCTCCTCGTCGCCGCGGTGACCACGGTGCTCTTCCACCGGCTGCGCCAGCCGGTGGTGCTCGGCTACATCATCGCGGGTCTGATCGTCGGGCCGCACGTGCCGATCCCGCTGGTGGCCGAGACGTGGATCGTCCAGACGCTCTCGGAGCTCGGCGTGATCCTGCTCATGTTCGCGCTCGGCCTCGAGTTCAGCCTGCGGAAGCTCCTCGCCGTCGGGCCCACGGCCGGCATCACCGGCGTGATCCAGTGCAGCGTGCTGCTCTGGCTCGGCTACTCGATCGGGCTCGCCTTCGGCTGGACCGCGCAGGAGAGCGTGTTCACCGGCGCGATCATCGCCATCTCGAGCACCACGATCATCGCCAAGGCGTTCGACGAGCAGGGGATCCGCGGCCGTCTCCGCGAGCTGGTGGTCGGCATCCTGATCGTCGAGGACCTGATCGCGATCCTGCTGATGGCGGCGATGACCGCGGTCGCGACCGGCACCGGCCTCTCGGCGGGTGCGCTGCTCGCGACCGTGGGGAAGCTGGTCGCGTTCCTGGTCGGCCTCACCGTGGTCGGCCTGCTGATCGTGCCGCGCACCGTGCGCTACGTCGTGCGGCTGCGTCGCGACGAGACCACGCTCGTCGCGACGATCGGACTCTGCTTCGGCGTGGCACTGCTCGCGTCGGCGTTCGGCTACTCGGTCGCGCTCGGTGCCTTCCTCGCCGGCATGCTGGTCGCCGAGTCGGGCGAGGTGCACGAGATCGAGCGGCTCGTCCACCCGGTGCGCGACGTGTTCGCGGCGATCTTCTTCGTCTCGGTCGGCATGCTCATCAATCCGGCGCTGCTGCTCGAGTACTGGGAGGCGATCTCCGTGCTGACGCTCGCGGTCATCGTCGGCAAGATCTTCAGCGTGTCGCTGGCGGCGTTCTTCACCGGCAACGGCGTGCGCACGTCGGTTCAGGCCGGGATGTCGCTCGCGCAGATCGGCGAGTTCTCGTTCATCATCGCGGCCCTCGGCCTGTCGCTGCAGGCGACCGGCAGCTTCCTCTACCCGGTCGCGGTCGCGGTATCGGTGCTCACCACGCTCTCGACGCCGTGGCTCATCCGGCTGTCGGGACCGGTCGCGAGCTGGGTCGACCGCAAGCTGCCGAAGCCGCTGCAGACGTTCGTCGGGCTCTACGGCTCCTGGTTCGAGCAGCTGCGTGCGGCCCCGGGAGAGGGCCGCGCGCAGTCGCGCGAGCGACGCCTGGTGGGCGTCCTGCTGCTCGACGCGCTGCTGCTCGGCGGCATCGTGGTCGCCGCGTCGCTCACCATCCGCTCGATCGCGACGGCGATCACCGCGAACCTCGGGCTTCCGGAGACGCTCGTCGACCTCTCCCTCATCGCCGCGGCGATCGGGCTCTGCCTGCCGTTCGGCATCGGCATCGTGCGCAGCTCGCGCGCGCTCGGCGTCGCGCTCGCGGAGCGCGCGCTGCCGATCGAGATCCCCGGCGGGCTCGACCTCGCCGCCGCCGCGCGCCGCGCGCTGATCCGCGCGCTCGAGGTGGTGATCCTCGCCGCGGTGGTCCTGCCGGTGGTCGCCATCACGCAGCCGCTGCTGCCCGGCTGGGGCAGCGCGATCGTCGTAGTGGCGCTGTTCGCCGTGATCGCGGTCGGGCTCTGGCGCAGCACGACCAACCTCGACGCACACGTCCGCGCCGGCGCGCAGGTGGTCGTCGAGGCGCTGTCGCGCCAGACCAGCACGGGCGACGACGACCACGTGCTCGACGACGTGCGCAAGCTGCTGCCCGGCCTCGGCGAGCCGGAGGCGATCCGCCTGCCGCCCGACAGCCCCGCGATCGGCCAGTCGCTCGCGCAGCTCAACCTGCGCGGCATCACCGGCGCCACCGTGCTCGCGATCTCGCGCGGCGAGAGCGGCATCGCCGTGCCGGCCGCGACCGAGGTCCTGCGCGCGGGCGACGTGCTCGCGGTGGCCGGGACGCACGAGTCGGTCGCCGCCGCGCGCGCACTGCTCTGCCGCCTGCGCCAGACTCCGGACGAGGTGCCCGCGGATCAGGCAACGACCAGCGCATGAGCACCCCGGCGTGAAGCGCGCGGTCCGGCGCAAGCGCTGCCATGCACCGGGATCGTGGCACACGCGTTGCTCCGCAAGCGGTGCGAACCATGCGCTCGATCCGGAAGACGACGGTCGCTCCCCGCGTGCTCGCACGACGCGCGCGGCGTGACCGCACGCTCGGCGCAGTGTGGTGGGCCGCGATCTGCATCGCGCTCGCGCTGCTCACCGCGCCCGGGCGCTTCGCGCCGCCGGCAGCCGCCCTGTCCGGCGCGCGCGACGCGCTCGACCGTCACCCTACGGTCGATCTGCGCGCGGTTCCGCCTGAGAGCCCCGAGCTGCTTTCGACCGACGATCCCCGTCCGACCGGCACCTTCCGCGAAGACGTGGGCAGACCGCACGTCGGCGTGCGCGCGGCGCACCGCCGGCCCGCGCTCACGGCCGGCGTCTTGCAGCGGGCGGGCGCGCGCGGCGCGGCCCTCGCGCTCGCGCCGGCCACGCCGCGCGCGCCACCGCTCCCCATCTGACTTTTCGCACCGGCTTCGCCGGCTACGAGGGATGAAGGACCGCTGGGTGTCTTCATCCGACGTTCGCACCGGCCTCGCCGGCCACGAGGGGATGGAGGACCGCTCGGCACCTTCATCTTGGCGTCATCTGACCGTCAACTGACCGTCAACTGACCGTCTCGTGCACGCGCGGGGAGCCCCGCGCGCACTGCACACGACCGGCGCGACGCTCGCGACCCGTCGGAGGAAGCCGTGAAGAAGATCGAAGCGGTCATCAAGCCGTTCAAGCTCGACGACGTGCAGGCAGGGCTGGGCGCTCTCGAGGCGACCGGTCTCACCGTCGTCGAGGTGTCGAGCTGCGGCCTCGGGCTCGGCGCTGGCGGCGACGGCGCCCACGACGCTCGCATCGCCACCGTCGGAGCACCCAAGGTCAAGCTCGAAATCATCGTCGAGGACGAGCGCGCGGTGCTGGTCGCCGAGGCGATCGAGCGCGCCGCGCACACCGGGCGCGACGGCGACGGCACGATCACGATCCTGCGCGTCGACGAAGCGGTGCGGATCCGCACCGGCGAGCGCGGCGACGCGGCGATCTGACGGCACCGTCGCGGCGCGGGATGCGCCCGGTCGAAGCGCGCGAGCCCGGTGCTTGCGATCGACGCCCGCCGACCGACGCTGGCACGAGCGTTGCTCCGGTGCGGCGAGTCTCTGGCAGGGAAGCGTTCGCAGCACCGCGAACGAGGGTGGGAGCGGGTCATGAAGAAGATCGAAGCGCTGATCAAGCCGTTCGAGCTCGAGCGGGTGAAGGCGAGCCTCGGCGCGATCGAGGCGGCGGGTCTGACGGTCGTCGAGGTGCAGCGCTGCGGCCTGCGCACCGGACCGCCCGACCGCTATCGCACCGGCAACGGCGACGGCGACTCCGCGCCCAAGGTGAAGATCGAGATCATCACCGGCGACGAGGAGGCGCTGCGCGTGGCGCGCACGATCGCCCGCGTCACGGACGTCGGGTGCAGCGACGCCTCGCTCGCCATCCTGCAGGTGGACGACGCGGTGCGAATCCGCACCGGGGAGCGCGGCGGAGCGGCGATCTGACGTCGAGCTGCCGCGCTCGCGAGCATCCGGACGGACTCGCACGGCGCCCGGAGGCTCGACGGAGTGGTGCCATGCATGACCGAAGCCAGCGACGCATCGAGCGGAGCATCGCGCAGTGCCGGGTCCTGCTGTCGATCGCAGCTCCCCTCGCGGTCTACCTCGATCCGACCATCCCGATCCTGGTTCCGGAAGGCGCACTGAGCGGGGCGGCGTTCTTCATCGACCCGCTCGCGCTCGGGATCATGCTGCTGCACCTCGCGTACAGCTTCGCGCTGCTCGCCACGGTCACGCGCGAGTGGGCTCCGCTCGAGCGCATCGCGGCGATCGCCAACTTCGGCGACGTGCTGTTCGGGGCGCTCGTCGCCGTGGTGACCGAGGGCACCAACAGCCCGTTCTACACGTTCTTCCTGTTCGCCGTGCTCGCGGCGGGGCTGCGCGGCAGCCGGCGCACGACCGAGATCGTCACCGGCGTGAGCCTGGCCCTCTACGTGGGTCTCATCCTGGTCGCGCGTCCGGACGGCTTCGGATTCTACTTGACGCGCACCGTCTACCTCGCGATCACCGGCTATCTGGCGGGCTTCCTCGGCCAGCAGCGCCGCAACCTCGACTCGAGCCTGCAGGACCTGACGCGCTCGCTGCACGACGGGTACGCGCAGGCGCTCGCCGGCGTCAACCTGCGTGTCGAGACCTGCCGTCAGCTGATCCGCCGCGGCCGAGCCGAGGACGCCTTCACCGAGCTCACCGAGCTCCGGATGGGCGTCGATCGCGAGTACGACGAGCTACGCGCCGTCGTCCGGTCGCTGCGGGGACTCGAGGTCACGCCGTCCGCGGCGATCGCCGGCGATGCGACGCGCTTCAGCGTGTCGGCCCGCCTCGACGCGTCGCTGCCCATCGTCGAGCACGCGTTGCAGATCATGCTCGAGGGCGCGCGCAACGTGAGCCGGCACGCACGCGCCCGCCACGCCACGATCACCGCCGCCGCGACCTCCGTGCAGCTCGTGATCGAGATCCAGGACGACGGCGTCGGGTTCGCCGCCGGCGCGCCGCCGCCGTGGTCGATCACCTCGCGCGCCGAAGAGGTCGGCGGCCGGGCGTCGATCCGGGAGCGCGAGGTTGGCGGCAGGCTCGTCGTCGAGCTGCCGCTGCCGTGAGCCGGCGATGTCGATCCGCCTGATCGTCGCCGACGACCACGCGCTCTTCCGGCAGGGCCTGATCTCCATGCTGCGGCTCGAGCCGGAGGTGACGATCGTCGGCGAGGTCGACTCGGTCGAAGCCCTCGGGGCGATGCTCGCGACCACCTCGTGCGACGTGCTGCTGCTCGACCTGCAGATGGAGCGCTCGGCGCTCGCCGTGATCGCGGACCTGACGCGCGGGCTGCGCGTGATCGTGGTGACGGCGAGCGAGCAGGCCTCCGATCACCTGGCAGCGTTCCGCGCCGGGGCGAGCGCGGTGGTGTTCAAGCGCTTCGCGGTCGACACGCTGATGGAGGCGATCCGCGCGGTGCGCGACGGCTACGTCTGGATGTCGTCGGAGCTACACCCGCTGGTCCGTGAGCGCGCACTCGCGCCCGCGGGCCACCTGGTGTCGACGCGTGAGCAGGAGATCGTCCGCCTGGTCGCGCTCGGGCTGCGCAACGGCGAGATCGCAGGTCGCCTCGGCATCACCGAGGCGACGGTCAAGACGCACCTCAACAAGGTGTTCCAGAAGCTCGGCGTGCGCGACCGCGTCGAGCTGACGCGCTTCGCGATCCGCACCGGGCTCGTCGGCGCGGACGAGGAGCCGGGGTAGTTCAACGAGGGGGCACGCGCCCCCTCGCTGCGCGCGGATGCTCACGTTCTCGGTCAGACTCCTGGAGCGTGGGAGTGCCGGCACGTGACGCGTTCGTGGGCAGGGACTGCCGGCGAAGTGCGCAGCCGTTCCGCTCGCTGATCGTTTCTCCCGCGCTTCGCATCGGGCCAGCCAATCGCGGTTGCCCACACCTTCGGCCGCGGGGGCTGCAACGATGGTTGTAGTGGCACCGGCGTTGCAGCCGCCCCCCCGTCGGCGCGCAGTCGGCGCGGGCGCAGCCCCGTCGAGATCTGCCGTCTCGCTGCCCAACGATGCGGGTGCGCCCGCTTCAGCAAGGAGAGGATCGCCATGTCCGCAGACCGCCGCACATTCGCTCCCGCTCCGCCGCCACGTCGAATGCTCTCGACCTCGATGCGCGGGCTCGCGACCCTCGCGACGCTGACGACGGCCGCCCTCGGCATGCTGGCGAGCGCGGCCCTCGCGCAGGACGCGGCCGCGGCGCCGCCCGCGATCGACTCCGGAGATACCGCCTGGGTGCTCGCGTCGACGGCGCTCGTCCTGATGATGACCCTGCCTGGTCTCGCCCTCTTCTACGGCGGCCTCGTCCGCTCGAAGAACGTCCTCAACGTCTTCATGCAGTGCTTCATCTCGGCCGGCATCGTCGGCGTGCTGTGGGTCGTCGTCGGCTACTCGCTCGCCTTCGGCGCCGGCAACGCCTTCATCGGCGACTTCTCCCGCGTCATGCTGAACGGCATCACGATGGACTCGGTGACCGCGAACTTCGCGTCGCCGCCGCGCAACATCCCCGAGTACGTCTTCGTGATGTTCCAGGGCATGTTCGCGATCATCACGCCCGCCCTGATCCTGGGTGCGATCGCCGAGCGCATGAAGTTCAGCGCCTGGATCGCGTTCATCACGATCTGGATCCTCGTCGTCTACTGCCCGATCGCGCACATGGTGTGGAGTGCCGAGGGCTGGATCTTCAAGTCGGGCGCGATCGACTTCGCGGGCGGCCTCGTCGTCCACATGTCGAGCGGCTTCTCGGCGATCCTCGCGGCGGTCGTGCTCGGCAAGCGTCGCGGCTTCGGCAAGGAGCCGATGCCACCGCACAGCCTGCCGCTCTGCATGATCGGCGCCGGTCTCCTGTGGATGGGCTGGTTCGGCTTCAACGCCGGCAGCGCGCTCAGCGCGAGCCCGCTCGCGGCACTCGCGTTCCTCAACACCAGCACGGCCGCCTCGACGGCGGTGGTCGCCTGGGCGGCGATCGAGTGGCTGCACCGCGGCAAGCCGACGGCGCTCGGCGGTGCGACGGCGGCGGTCGCGGGCCTGGTTGCCATCACTCCGGCCTGCGGCGCGGTCTCGCCCGCCGGCGCGATCATGGTCGGTGTGGGCGTCGCGGTCATCTCGTACGCGGCCTGCACGTTCTTGAAGCCCGCGCTCGGCTACGACGACTCGCTCGACGTCTTCGGTGTGCACGCGCTCGGCGGCGCCTGGGGCGCCCTCGCGTCGGGCATCTTCGCGGTGACGCTCGGCTCGGGCATCGAGTCCAATGCGCAGCAGATCGTGGTGCAGCTCGAGGGCATCGCGTTCACGGCGGTCTTCTCTCCCATCGCGACCTTCATCATCCTGTCGGTGCTGAAGCTCTTCTTCGGCTCGCTGACGGTGGACGAGGAAGACGAGATCGAGGGCCTCGACCTCTCGCAGCACAGCGAGAGCGCGTACGGCTTCTCGAGTGGCTCGTCGTTCACCCCGGAACTCGGCCATCCGGTCTCGCACGGGCATTCGCACGCGGCTTCTCGAGCGGACGTCCGAGCGTCCTGAGCGAAACGCTGATAGGTAGGTGACGGGGATGGCTCCTCCGTCCTCGTCACCGGCGCCTGCGTCGAGGCAGCACGTAGCCGCCGGTCTTCGGTGAATCCCATGAAGAAGATCGAAGCGGTCATCAGCCCAGCCAAGCTCGACGAGGTCGTCCGGGCGCTCGCGGGCATCGACATCAACGGCCTCACGGTGATCGAGGTCCGAACGCGCGCCCCCGGTCGCGTCTCCACGGCGCGCTACCGCGGTGCCGAGGCCATCGCCGTGGACCTGGCGCCGAACGTCAAGCTCGAGGTCGTGGTCGCCGACTTCAAGGCGAGCCAGGTGGTGGAGACCATCCGGCGGGCGGCGCGCACGGGCTCGCGCGACGACGGGCGAATCCTGGTCGTGCCCCTCGTCGACGTGCTGCGAATCCGCACCGGTGAGACCGGCGAAGACGCCCTCTGACGTCCGTACCGGCCTCGCCGCCCACGAGGCGGAAGCGGCGGAAGGTTCCTGCGGACCCGTCTCGAAGTCGTCGCGATCGCTCCTCCGCGCCGTGGCGCGTGCGATTATGTATCGCGTGACATGGCCGTCCCTCGCGCCATCCGGCTAGCACGGCTTCCAGCCGCGAAGCGGCAGGGAGGTCGACATGAGGGCGCGAGGACGATCCGGGCAGGCGCGACGACGGCTCAGGACCGCGGCGGCAGCCGTCGCGCTGCTGCTGCCTGTCTCGTGCGGCGGCGGCGGCGGGAACGACGGCGAGGTCCTGTTCTCGGGCACGGCGAGCGAGCTCGTGCCGCACCCGACCGGGCGCGACGCCTCCTTCCGCGTCACCGCGATGCAGGACGGGGCGAGCCAGGAGTCGAGCTTCACCGCCACGGTCACCGGCAACGCCCCCGACGGGACGTTCGTCACCCGCTACGTCTCCGCGACCGGCGCGGTCGCCGAGGGCACGTCACGCGACACCGGCGACGCGATCGTCGTCGAGCGCTTCGTGAACGACCCCGGTGGACCTGCCGAGGAGGCGGTCCTGCCCGATCCGCCGGTCGGCGTCGTGCGCACGCCGGTCGTCGCCGGCGAGGCGATCGAGAGCGGCTTCGCGCGCACGCTCGAGCTCGCGATCCGCGTCGGCGAGCGCACCGAGCGCCGCCAGGCGCTGCTCGTCGGCAGCGCGCGCCGCGTGCCGCGCGAGCGTACGCCGGTGTCGGTCGCGGCGGGCACGTATCCCGATGCGATCCGCTACGCGGTCGAGGGCACCGCCGCGACGCGTCTCGCGGTGCTCGGGCAGAGCATCGAGGTGCGCGTCGAGGTCGCGGGCGACGAGTGGTTCGCGCCCGGCGTCGGCGCGGTGAAGGAGGTGCTCGAGGTCGCGGTGCGGGCCGGCGACGAGCGCGCGACCATCGACTTCACGACCGAGCGCGAGGGCGCGCCGCCGGGCGGCTGAGCGCGCCGGCGTGCGCCGACCAGCGCGCCGGCGTCGCTGCCGGTGGCGGAGTCAGCCGCCGGCGCGCGCCGACCAGCGCGTCGTCGTCACTGCCGGTGGCGGCGTCAGCCGCCGGCGCGGCCGTGCGCGTCGCGCAGCTCGCGCCGCTTCACCTTGCCGGCGCTGGTCTTCGGCAGCTCGCGCAGCACCACCAGCTCGCGCGGCAGCTTGAACGGTGCCAGGTGCGGGCGCGCGAAGTCGCGCAGCTCGTCGCAGCTGAGCGGCCCGCGCGCGATCACCGCGGCGGTCACCTGCTCGCCCCAGCGCTCGTGCGGCGCGCCGTACACCGCCACCTCGGCGACCGCCGGATGGCGTGCGAGCACCGCCTCGATCTCCTCGGGGCTCACGTTCTCGCCGCCGGTGATGATGATCTCCTTCAGGCGCCCGGTGATGTAGACGAAGCCGTCCTCGTCGATGCGGCCGAGGTCGCCGGTGTGCAGCCAGCCGCCGCGCAGCGCGGCGGCGGTCGCATCGGCGTCGTCGAGGTAGCCGCGCATGACCGTCGGTCCCTGCGCGACGATCTCGCCCGCCTCGCCCGGCGCGCACGCCTCGCCCGACGGCCGCTCGACCGCCATCGCGAACGGCGCGTGCGGGCGTCCGACCGTGCCCGGGCGCTCGAGCGCCTCGCGGCCGACCGTGAGCGTCAGGCCGTCGGTGCTCTCGGTCTGGCCGTAGGCCTCGAGGATGTCCGCATTCGGGAAGCGCGCGGCGAGCGTCTCCTTCACCTCCATCGGCGTGAGCGCGCTGCCGACCGAGACCTTGGCGACGCGGCTCGTGTCGGCGAGATCCTTCGAGTCGAGCAGCGGACCGATCATCGCCGGTACGAGCGGCAGGTCGGTGACGCCCTCGTCGCGGATCAGGCGCACGATGCGCGGCACCTCGAACGCACCGAGGACCACCGTGCCACCGGTGAGCAGGCGCGCGAGGTAGTGCGAGACGAAGATCGGGTTGTGGCAGAGCGGGCTCACCACCGCGGCGACCGAGCGCTCGGAGTCGCGCCGCGTCTTCACCAGCGCCGCCGCCGCCCACAGCATGCTGGCGTGCGTCAGGACGACGCCCTTCGGACGGCCGGTGGTGCCCGACGTGTAGGCGATCACCGCGACGTCTTCCGCGCCGACATCGGCGCCGTCGCGCGCGTCGCGTGCCGCGCCGGAGCCGCGCGGTGCGAGCGCGTGCTCGCCGGTGCGCGCATCGACGCGCAGCGACACCGCGGCGGACGCGTGCGCGAGCAGCCCGTCCGCTTCGCCGTCGGTGAGCTTCGGGTTCAGCGGCACGAGCGCCGCGCCGGCACGCCACACGCCGAACATCGCCGCGATGTGCGGTGCCGAGTTCTCGACCGCGAGCCCGACGCGCGCCCCGGCACCGATGCCCGCACGCGCCAGGTCCGCCGCGACGCGCGACGCCGCCGCGTCGAGCGCGAGCACGTCGGTGCGACGGTGGTCCTCGACGATCGGCGCCCAGCGCGGACCGCGCCGGCGCGCGATCGCGAGCGCCGCGCCCAGGGTGTAGCCGGACGCGCTCACTTGCGGCCCTCGCCCGGCGGCAGCGTCGCGGGACGCACGTCGAGCTTGCCGTCGGCGAAGTGGCCGCGCAGGACTTTCTTGTCGAACTTGCCGACGCTCGTCTTCGGCACCTCGGCGATCACGCTCCAGCGCTCCGGCACCCACCAGCGCGCGACCTTGCTCGCGAGCGCGCCGGCGAGCGCGTCGACCGACGCCGTCGCGCCGTCGCGCAGCACGACGCAGGCGAGCGGCCGCTCGTCCCAGCGCTCGTCTGGAATGCCGATCACCGCCGCCTCGACGACGTCCGGGTGCGCCATGATCGCGTTCTCGAGCTCGACCGACGAGATCCACTCGCCGCCCGACTTGATGACGTCCTTCGCGCGGTCGGTGATCTGGATGAAGCCCTGCGCGTCGATCGTCCCGACGTCGCCGGTCTTGAGCCAGCCGCCGTCGAACTTCTCGGCGGCGTCGGTCGCGTGGTAGCTGCCGGTGATCCACGGCCCGCGCACCTGGATCTCGCCGACCGACTCGCCGTCCCACGGCAGCACCGCGCCGCTGCCGTCGACGATGCGCGCCTGCACGCCCGGGACGACGCGTCCGGTCTTCGAGCGCCAGTCCATCTCGTCGGCGGGATCGCAGCCGCGCGGCGGGAACGCGATCGCGGCGATCGGGCTGGTCTCGGTCATGCCCCAGGCCTGGATGATGCGCAGGCCGTGCCGCTCCTCGAAGCGCTCCATCAAGATGCGAGGCACCGCCGAGCCGCCGCACAGCACCATGCGCAGCGAGGACAGCTCGACCGGATTGGTCTCCGCGTGGCGCAGGATGTCGTTCCAGATCGTCGGCACCGCGCCGGACAGCGTCGGACGGGTGAGCCGGATCAGGTTGCAGAGCCCTTCCGCCTGCAGGAAGCGCGACGGCATCACGAGGTCCGCGCCGGCGAGCCAGCCCGCATAGGGAAGACCCCACGCGTTGGCGTGGAACATCGGCACGATCAGCAGGATGCGATCGTTCTGGCTCAGGCCGAAGGTCGCGCCCGAGGTGGCGATCAGCGAGTGCAGGTAGGTCGAGCGATGGCTGTAGGCGACCCCCTTCGGATCGCCCGTGGTCCCGCTCGTGTAGCACATCGCGGCGGCGCTGCGTTCGTCGACCTCGGGCCAGACGTACGCGGGCTCCTCCGCCGCGAGCAGGTCCTCGTAGCGCAGCACGTCGCCGAGCGCCGACGCGTCGCCCGTGCCGATCACGACGATGTGCTCGACCGTCTTCAGCTCGCCGCGCACGCGCGCCAGCAGCGGCACGAGCGTGTCCTCCACCAGGATCACGCGATCCTCGGCGTGGTTGATGACGAAGGCGAGCTGCTCCGGGAAGAGCCGGATGTTCAGCGTGTGCAGCACCGCACCCATGCTCGGAACCGCGAGGTAGGCCTCGAGGTGCTCCTGGCTGTTCCAGCAGAACGTGCCGACGCGATCCCCGGGACGCACCCCGAGACGCGCCAGCGCGCCCGCGAGCCGCGCCGCCCGCGCGCCGACCTCGGCAAAGGTTGCGCGCCGCACGCCCGTGCCGTCGAAGGTGCTGACCACGCTGTCCGCGTGCACGCGACGGCCGTGCTCGACGAGGTCGGCGATCTGCAGCGGATGGTCCTGCATCGTGCTCAGCATGGGCGGATCCTCCGGCGCTCTCGTTACTTCCCCACCCCCTCCCGGACAACTCCCGGCGCGAAGCGCCGGGAGTCAAGGAGCTGGCATCGCCAGCGACGCACTCCGGCGCGAAGCGCCGGGAGTCAAGGAGCTGGCATCGCCAGCGACGCACTCCGGCGCGAAGCGCCGGGAGTCAAGGAGCTGGCATCGCCAGCGACGCACTCCGGCGCGAAGCGCCGGGAGTCAAGGAGCTGGCAATCGCCAGCGACGCACTACGCCGCGAATGCCTCTTGCAACCCGAGCCCGACCCGTGCAAGGTACGCGGCGCGCCACGGGGTCCGTCACACGGTCTCCCCCACGGTGGCATCGAGAAGTCGCCGGGCTTCCTGTCTCCTGCTCCTCTTCCGCCGCTCCTGCCTGGACCCGAAACGTCAACCTTTCGGACGAGCGAGCCGTTCATGAAGAGCGAAGGCGGGCGATGACCGACCCCTCCGGATCGGAGACCATGACGTACGGACACGCGCCGAACCGGCTGCTGGTCGCCGTGTCGGTCCTGGTGGCCGTCGCCGCGCTGCTGCTGGTCGCGGCGACGATGGGCACTCCCGGCGCGGTGCTGGCACCGCTCGCGGTGGTCGTCGCCGCGCTCGCCGGTGGCCTGCTGGTCGCGGCGCGGCGCGAGGCGCGCGGGGCACCGCGCGCTCGGCGCGCCGCGGCGCTGCGTCGCGACGTGCTGCGCGCGCGCCGCCGCATGCGCGCCCGCGAGGATCTGGTCGCGAACCTGAGCCACGACCTGCGCAACCCGCTCGCGATCGCGCTCGGCTTCTCCGAGATGGCGGAGGACGACTGCCTCTCGGCGGAGGAACGGGCGCAAGCGCTGACCGGCCTGCGACGCTCGCTGTGGGAGATGTCGCAGCTCGTCGAGAACGTGCTCGACGGCTCCGCCGACGACGCTGGCGCCCTCTCGCCCACGCTCGATCCGGTCGAGCTCGGCCCGCTGTGCGACGACCTGGTCGCTGCCACGCGCGTCCTGCTGCGCCACCGGCCGATCACCCTCTCGTGCAGCGTCGAGCCCGGGCTCTGCGCCCTCGCCGATCGCCAGCGCCTGCTGCGCATCCTCGGCAACCTGCTGGGCAACGCCTGCAAGTACACGGTCGCCGGCGAGATCCGCCTCGAAGCGACGGTCTGCGGCCGCTTCGCGGTGATCCGCGTCCGCGACACCGGTCCCGGCATCGCGCCGGACGCGATGCCCTACATCTTCGACCGCTTTCGCCGCGCGCACCGCGGCGGACCCGGCGGCGCGGGACTCGGGCTCGCCATCGCGCACCGGCTCACCGAGCGCATGGGCGGCTCGCTCGAGGCGTCGAGCGAGCTGGGCGTCGGCTCGACCTTCCTCGTGACGTTGCCGCTCGCCGCCGCCGCGGGCGCGCACTCCGTCGCGGCCTGAGGATTCGATTCACAGGCTCCGAGACGCCCGGCGTGGCCGCAGCCGCGCGCTGCCGGTCACGTCAGTCGACGCGCAGCACGACCTTGCCGAAGTGCTCGCTCGCCGCGACGGCGCGGTGCGCGTCGGGCGCCTGCGCGAGCGGCAGCACGCGATCGACGATCACCCCGAGGCGTCCGGCCGCGACCGCGGCGCCGAAGCGCGCCTGGAAGCCGGCGACGATCTCCGCCTTCTCGGCGACGCTGCGCGCGCGCAGGGTCGAGCCGATCACGTGCAGGCGGCGCAGCATCAACGTCGCGAGGTTGATCTCGGACGAGGCGCCGCCGGTGAGGCCGATCACGACGAGCCGTCCGCCGGTCGCGAGGCTCGCGACGTTGCGCTCGAAGTACGAGCCGCCGATGCAGTCCAGCACGACGTCGACCCCGCGCCCGTCGGTCAGCTCCTTGATCCGGGCGCCGAAGTCCTCGCGCTTGTAGTCGATCGCCGCCGCCGCACCGAGCTCGACGCAGCGGGCGCACTTCTCGGCGCTTCCCGCGGTGACGTAGACCGTCGCTCCGGCCTCGCGCAGCTGCTGGATCGCGGCCGTCCCGATTCCGCTGCCGCCGCCGTGTACGAGCGCGCTGCCACCCGGACGGAGCCCACCGAGCATGAAGACGTTCAGGAAGACGGTGAGCTGGACCTCGGGAAAGCCGCCCGCGGCGACCAGGTCGAGGGCGGGCGGCACCGGCAGGATCGAGCCGTGATGCACGACGACCTGCTGCGCGTAGCCGCCGCCGGCGAGCAGCGCCATCACGCGGTCGCCGATCGCGAAGCGCCCGGAGGGTACGGCGGAGCCCACCTCCGCCACCTCGCCTGCGCACTCGAGGCCGAGGATCTCCGAGGCGCCCGGGGGCGGCGGGTACATGCCGCGGCGCTGCAGCAGGTCGGCGCGATTCACGGCCGTCGCGCGCACGCGGATGCGCACGTCCTCCGGTCCGAGGACCGGATCGGGCGCCTCGGCGAGCTGCATCACGTCCTCGGCGCCCGGCTCACGGATCACGATTGCTTGCATGTTCGGTCCTCGGCTATGCGACTGCTTCCCGCCCGGCGACCCTAGCGCACACGCGCGCCACCCGTCGAAGCGGACCCGAAGACGGATGGAGGGAAGATGAAGGACTTCGGCGAACGGGCCCGCTGCGCGGCCTCTCTCGCGGCGCTCGTGCTGATGCTCGCGGCGGCCGGCTGCTCCGACGGCGGCGACGGCTCGGGCGGCGGCTTCGCCGCCCGGGCAGCGAAGGAGCTGCGCGCGAGCGGCTTCGGCGACTACCTCGGCGTGCAGCAGCCGAGCGGTTCGGCGCAGCGCGGGCAGTGGACCGAGTACTACTTCGATCCCGCCGAGGAGGGCGCCGTCTGCCTGACCGGCAACCGGTTCCAGGTGAACGTCCGGCACGGCTCGTCGGACCAGGTGCTGCTCTACATGCAGGGCGGCGGCGCCTGCTGGGACTTCTTGACGTGCTACGTGCTCGGCACCGCGACCACCGGCGCGAACGGTGCGGTCGAGAGCGGCGCGCTCGACATCGACGACCCGCGCAGTCCGTTCGCCGACTGGGACGTCGTCTACGTGCCGTACTGCGACGGCTCGGTGTTCACCGGCGACGCGACCGTCGACTACCAGGGCCGGCGCACCTTCCACCACGGGCTGCGCAACCTCTCGGTCGCGGTCGACGCGCTCGGTCGCGAGTTCCCGGACGCGTCGCGCATCGTCGTGTCCGGCAGCAGCGCCGGCGGCTACGGCACCTTTGCCGGCTACGGCGTGACGCGCGTCGCGTTCCCCGACACCCCGATCCTGGTGCTCAACGACTCCGGACCGGGCCTGCAGAACCTCGAGGCGTCGCAGGACGTGCAGGACCGCACCGTCAACTGGAACTTCACGCAGCGCATCCCCGAGAGCTGCACCGAGTGCGACGTGCAGTACTCCTACCTCCTGAACTGGGCCTTCGAGCGCGACTCCGAGCTGCGCGCGGGGCTCTACTCCTACCAGCAGGACGGCGTCATCAGCTTCTTCATCGACCTCGACGGGCCGCAGTACCAGAGCCTGCTGCTGTCGGTGACCGGCGACGTGCGCAGCCGCGACCCCGGCCGCTTCGAGCGCTACTTCCCGCTCGGCACGAGCCACACGGTGCTGCTGTCGCCCGAGTTCTACACGCAGACGATCGGCGGCGTGTCGCTGCTCGACTGGACCAACGAGTTCCTCGCCGACGGCGCGGGCTGGGTGGACACGATCGAGTGATGCACCGCACGCACGGCACCGCACTCGCGCTCCTCCTGACGCTCGCGCTCGGCGCCGCGGGCGCTGGCTGCTCCGACGGCTCCGGCAGCGCGCCCGGCGCGCCCGCCGCCGCGGCCGAGCTGCGCGCGAGCGGCTTCGGCGACCACCTCGGCAAGCAGCAGCCGAGCCGGACGTTCCAGCGCGGCGAGTGGACGGAGTACTACTTCGATCCCGCGGCCGGGCAGGCGACGTGCCTGACCAACACCGAGTTCCAGGTCAACGTGCGCCACGGATCGTCCGATCGCGTTCTGCTCTACCTGCAGGGCGGCGGTGCCTGCTGGGACCACCGGAGCTGCTACGTCGACTTCCGCGCGCTGCCGATCGCCAACGGCGCGATCCAGGGTGGCGCGCTCGCGGTGGCGGACCCGGCGAGCCCGTTCCACGACCACGACGTCGTCTACCTGCCCTACTGCGACGGCTCGCTCTTCGGCGGCGACACCATCGTCGAGCACGGCGGCAAGCGCACCTGGCACCACGGCCTGTGGAACCTGTCGGTCGGCGTGGACGCGGTGCTGCGCGAGTTCCCGAACCCGTCGGAGATCGTGATCGCCGGCAGCAGCGCGGGGGGCTTCGGCAACGTGCCGGCATACGCGGTCACGCGCGTCGCGTTCCCCGACACGCCGATCATCGTCCTCAACGACTCCGGTCCCGGCTTCGAGAACCACGCCGCGCCGGGAGCCGCGCTGCGGAAGAACGCCTGGCGCGCCACGGACCGCTATCCCGCGAGCTGCGAGCGCTGCGGCGAGCACGCGCTGTGGCTGATCGACTGGGCACTCGCGCGCGACCCCGGCCTGCGCTTCGCGATGTTCGGCTACCAGCGCGACGAGATCATCATGGACTTCTTCGAGCTCGACGAGGCCGGCTATCGCAGCCTGCTGCTCGACGTCACCGGCGCGGTCAGGGACCGTCACCCCGAGCGCTTCCAGCGCTACTTCGTCGCCGCGACCGGGCACACCATCCTGCAGGACCGCGAGTTCTTCACGATGAGCGCGGACGGCGTCCGCGTCGCGGACTGGACTCAAGCCTTCCTCGACGGCAGCGACGCCTGGCGCGACGTGGTCGAGTAGCCCCGGGGTCGCGCCGACTGCGGCGTCCGCCGCCGCGGTCACGCGAGCCGCCGCGTGGCGCGTCAGCCCTTGCCGCGCGCGCGGCGCAGCGACACACCCGCCTCGCGCAGGCAGACGGTCGCCGCGTCCTCGGGCGTCGCGCCCGCGCCGACCGACTGGATGCTCTGGTCGTCCTTTTCGACGGCGCGCGCGAAGTAACGCTCGTCCTCGCCGCTCACGCGCAGGTCCTCGAAGACCGTGACCCGGAACCAGCCGCGCGCGGCCTCCGAGAACTCGATCACCACCTCGGCTTCGGAGACGACGCGGGCGGCCTCGGTCATGTGCTCGGTCAGCGGAACGCGGCGCCAGTCCATGACCGAAGCTTGAACGCGAGCCGCCCGCGCGACGCAAACGGGCGGCCGGCGGAGACGGAGCGGCGACGGCTTCACCCGCCCGGGCGTCACAGCGACAGCGGCAGCTCGAGGTGGCGCGCGTACATCATGTCGCGGTGCTGGATCAGGATGGGATCGAGCGCCGCCTCCGTCTCCTCGTCGAGCGCCTCGAACGCCGCGCGCACGCCGGGGTCCATCGCGCACGCCTCGTCGGGCAGCGGCCGGAACATGGCCATGAAGGTCGCGGAGTAGACGTCGACCGCGCTCAGGGCGTCGCCGACGTAGTAGGAGCTGCCCGACTCCATGCGCTGCGTCCGGAGCCAGCGCGCGAGCAGGCGCAGCAGCTCGCCGACTCGCGCCCCCGGCGCCTGGCTCGGGTGCGGCCGGTAGCCGTACTTGTCGCCGATGTAGCGGGCGACCGGCGCGGCGAAGCCGCCCGCCCCCGCGAGCCCCGCGTGCACGAGCTGCAGGCGACGCGCCCAGCCGAGCCCCTCCTCGCCGCAGATCTCGTGCGCGAGACCGAACACCAGCGCGCGGTCGAGCGGATCGCCCGGCAGGAGCGCGGGCACGGGCGCCAGACGCTCCGCCAGGAGCAGGATCTCGGCCCAGCCACCGCGCGGCCGCTCACCGTCGTAGACGGCGACCGGCCCGCTGCGCTCGCCGATCCACTTCACGAGCGCGTCGCTCCCGTAGTCGAGGCGTACCGCGGTCCAGTCGATCCCCTTGACGTGCAGGATCCCCTTCGCGGCCTCGCCCCAAGGGCTCGGGACGCCGCCGACCACGACCATGCGCAGACCGTCGCGCGCGATCGCCTCCTCCACGCTCACGTACGAGAACGCCATCCTTCCTCCAGGCCCTCACGAAGCACCGCGGCGCCCGGCCGTGGCTCACGCCACCGTGACCACATTCGCGGCGCCGTCGGAAGCGCCTCGCCCCCTGGCATCCGGGCGCGAAAACGGCGACCATGCCCCGGATGGCCGCACCACCGACCTCCGCCTCCGACCCGACCAGCGCGCTCTCGAACCCGACCGAGGAGCACCGCATGCTGCGCGACCTGGTCGCGGGCTTCGCCGCCGCGGAGGTCGAGCCGCGCGCGGCCGCGCACGACCGGAGCGGCACCCTCGCGCTCGACCTGATGCGGAAGGCGGGCGAGCTCGGCCTGCACGGCCTCACGGTCCCGGCGGCCGCCGGCGGCGCCGGCCTCGACGCGACCGCCGCGGTCATCGCGCACCACGAGCTCGCGAAGATCGACCCCGGCTTCACCCTCGCCTACCTCGCGCACGCCGTGCTGTTCGTGAACAACTTCTTCCACGCCGCGAACGACGAGCAGCGCGCGCGCTACCTCGCGAAGACGCTGTCGGGCGAGTGGATCGGCGCCATGGGCATGACCGAGCCGGGGGCGGGCACCGACGTCCTCGGCATGCAGACCACCGCCACGCGCCGCGGCGACGAGTACGTGCTGCGCGGCCGCAAGACGTTCATCACCAACGGCCCCGACGCGCACTGCGTGCTGGTCTACGCCAAGGTCGACGGCAAGATCACGGCGTTCCTGGTCGACCGCACCTGCCCGGGCTTCTCGAGCGGTCCGCACATCGAGAAGATGGGCATGCGTGCGGCACCGATGGCGGAGCTGCTGTTCGACGACTGCGTCGTGCCGGCGACGAACCGCCTCGGCGCCGAGGGCGGCGGCATGGTGCACATGATGCGCAACCTCGAGATCGAGCGCCTGTGCCTCGCCGCGATGAGCCTCGGCATCGCCGACCGCTGCGTGGACGTCATGCTGCGCTACTCGGTCGAGCGGCACGCGTTCGGCAAGCCGATCGCCGAGTTCGGGCAGATCCAGCGCTACGTCGCCGAGTCGTACGCCAAGACCGAGGCGGCGCGCGCGCTGATCTACGCGGTCGCGCGCAGCGTCGGCCCGGACCGGCGGAACCGCGTCGGCACGGACGCGGCGAAGCTGTTCGCTGCACCGGTGGGGAAAGAGGTCGCGGACAACGCGATGCAGGTGCTCGGCGGCTGGGGCTACTGCTCGGAGTTCACCGTCGAGCGCCTGCTGCGCGACGCGAAGCTGCTCGAGATCGGCGGCGGCACGCTGGAGTCGCACCAGAAGAACCTGACCCGCGATCTGACGCGCGCGTACGCGAGCTGAGCGACACCACGTGAGCGAAACCAACCTGCTCGTCCGCGCGACGCTCGCGCTCTACGCCGACGCCGTGCGCGACGCCGGCCGCGCGCTCGCCCGCAATCCCTGGATCATCGGCCTGCCGCCGCTCTACTCCGTCGTCCTGACGCTCGCGCAGGGCGTCGCGATGCCGCTCGGCATGCTCGGCGGCTTCCTGATCTTCCTCGTCACCGCGGCGTGCGTCAGCTCGTTCCTGAGCGTGCTCGCGGAGGCCGTGGCGCACGAGCGCATCCGCCTCGCCGAGCTCGGGCAGACCTTCGGACGCTACCTCTCGAGCATCGCGGGCGTGCTCTTCCTGTTCTGGATCATCGGCCTCCTGCTGGCGCTGATCACGCAGCAGAACCCGTCGCTCGGCTGGCTCGCGATCGCGATCAACCTGGTGCTGTTCTTCCTGGTGAACCCGCTGCCGGAGCTCGTCTACCAGAGCAACCGCGACGGCATCGGGCTGGTCGACGAGGCGGTGCAGTTCATGCGCGAGAACGCGATCGAGTGGCTCGTGCCGGTCTTGATCCTGTTCACGCCGCTGTTCGCGCTCGGCGTGCGCGAGACGTTCCTCGCGATGGCGAGCGTCGGGGCGACCAACGCGCTCGATCTGGTCGAGCTCACGCTGCGCGCGTGGCTGCCGCCGCTCGGCGCCGTGGGACAGGTGCTGCTGCTGTTCGCGGCGAGCGTGCTGCTGTGCTGGATCATGCTGTTCCGCGGCTTCCTGTTCCGCTCGCTCGCCCATTCCGGACGCCGCCAGCGCGTCTTCAGCGCGCGCATGCGCGGCCAGTGACGCGGTCCCCGTGTTCAGCGCGTTCCGCTCGCGCAACTTCGCGCTGCTCTGGACCGGTTCGTTCGTCGCCAACGTCGGCATCTGGATGCAGAGCGTGGCGATGGGCTGGCTCATCTACGACCTGACGAAGTCCGCGTCCTGGCTCGGGCGGGTCGGCTTCGCCGCGTCCGCCCCGACGCTCCTGCTCGGCCTGCTGGGCGGCGCGATCATCGAGCACTCCGACAGAAAGCGCATGCTCTGCACCTGCTCGCTGGTGTTCACGGCGTGCGGGCTCGCGCTGGCGGCGATCACGGTCTCGGGCGTGGTCGAGATCTGGATGATCATCTTGATCTCGCTCGTATCGGGGGCGGCGACCGCCTTCTTCATGCCGGTCTTCCAGGCCCTGCTGCCCGCGACGGTGCCGCCCGAAAATCTGATGACGGCGATCTCGCTGAACTCGATCTCGTTCAACGTCGCGCGCATCGTCGGGCCGGTGGTCGGCGGGCTCGTCATGACGACGTGGGGCGTCGGCTGGTGCTTCGCGATGAACGGGCTCGGCTTTCTCGTCATGTTCGCGGCCGCCCTCGCGCTCGACATGCCGTCGCGCAAGCTCGCGACGCAGGCTCGGATCGGCAACGCGCTCGTCGCCGGGCTCGACTACGCGCGCCGCCACCCGGTGATCCGCGCGCTGCTCGTGCTGTGCATCACCATGAGCCTGTTCGGCTTCCCGTACATCGTGCTGATGCCGGCGGTCGCGCGCGACGTGCTGCACCTCGACGCCGACGGCTTCACCTTGCTCTTCTCGTCGGTCGGGGCGGGTGCGGTGGTCGGCGGCCTGACGCTCGCCTACGCGGGCGACGTGCGCCGCAAGGGTCTGCTCGTCGTCGTCTGCTCGGCGGCCTTCGGGCTGCTGCTGATCGTGCTGAGCAACGTGCAGACCTTCGCCGCCGCGGCGGGCATCCTGGCACTCGCCGGCTTCGCGATGATCACCTGCATCGCGAGCCTCAACACGCTGATCCAGGTGACGGTCGCCGACGAGATGCGGGCACGCGTCATGAGCATGATGACCGTGTCGCTCTTCGGCCTGCCGACGCTCGGCGCGTGGATCCTCGGCGCGCTCGGCGACCGCATCGGCATCACCTACGCGCTGTCGCTCGGCGGCGGCGTGGTCGTCGTGGTGGCGATCGCGATCGGCCTCGCCTCGCCCGACCTGACGCGCGCGACGCGACGCGCCTGAGCACGAGGGGAGGACGGCGCATGCCGCAGGGACCGCTCGACGACGTCCGCGTGCTCGACCTGGGGCAGGTCTACAACGGCCCGTACTGCGGCCTGCTGCTCGCGGCGCAGGGCGCCGACGTGATCAAGATCGAGCCGCCGGGCGGCGAGATCGTGCGTCGCGCCGCGATCTCGCCAGGTGGCGCGAGCTACTCGTTCCTGATGCTCAACGCCGGCAAGCGCGGCCTGGCGCTCGACCTGAAGGACGCGCGCGGCCGCGAGGTCTTCCTGCGCCTCGTCGAGCAATCGGACGTCGTGCTCGAGAACTTCCGCGACGGCAGCGTGCTCGCGTCGCTCGACCTCGCCTACGACGTGCTCGCAGCGAGGAACCCGCGCATCATCCTCGCGTCCGGACGCGGCTACCGTGCTGGCAGCGAGTACGAGCAGTTCGGCGCGATGGACTTCACCGTGCAGGCGATCTCGGGCCACATGTCGATCACCGGCTTCCCCGACCAGCCGCCGGTGAAGGCGGGCGCCACGCTCTGCGACATGCTCGGCTCGGTGCACCTGTTCGGCGCGGTGCTGCTCGCGCTGCGCGAGCGCGAGCGCAGCGGGCGCGGACGCGCGGTCGAGATGCCGATGCTCGACGCGACCTTCCCCGCGCTGATGGCGTACTCGTCGCCCTACCTCGAGAAGGGGCTCGACGTCGGCCGCACCGGCAACCGCCATTCCGTTCCCGGGTCGAGCCCGTACGGCATCTATCCGACCGGCGACGGCCACTGGATCGCGATCATGTGCGTCACCGACGCGCACTGGCGCGCGTTCTGCGCCGGCATCGGCGACGCGACGCTCGGCGCCGATCCGACGCTCGAGAAGGGCCCGCAGCGCGCCGCGCGCCGCGACGAGATCGACGCCCGCGTCAAGCAGTGGTCGAGCACGCTCGCGCGCGACGCGGCGATCGCGCTGCTGTCCGACGCCGGCGTGCCGTGCGCGCCGGTGCGCACGCTCGGCGAGGCGGTCGACGATCCGTACAACGAGGCGCAGGGTCTGATCCGTCGCGTGTCGTACGACGGCTGGGGCGAGGTGCGCGTGCTCGGCAGCCCGATCCAGCTGCGCGACCCGGGCAGCGACGCGAGCGCGCTGCCGCCGCTCGCGCCGCCGCCGAAGCTCGGCGAGCACGCGCACGAGATCCTGACGTCGCTGCTCGGCATGGACGACGCGGAGATCGAGCAACTTCGCGCCGCTGGCGTCGTCTGATCGGATCGCGCGCGCCGATCGCGCGTTCCACGCGTTCGACGCGTTCCTGCGCACGCCGTTTCCCACCCCGCGTCTCGAGAGCTAGAGGAGCGGCATGCAGCACTCGGCGTTTCGCGTCCAGCTGATCAACTTCGTCACGCGTCTGCACGAGACCATCTTCCGCGTGAGCGGCGGACGCGTCCTCGGCGTCGCGGCCGGCATGCCGGTGGTGATGCTGACCACCAAGGGGCGCAAGACCGGCAAGCCGCACACGTCGATGCTCACCGCGCCGGTGACGCTCGGCGACGCGCTGGTGCTGGTCGCGTCGTACGGCGGTAGCGACAAGCACCCGGCGTGGTTCCTGAACCTGCGCGCGAATCCGACCGTCGACGTGGTGACCAGCTCGCACCGCGGGCCGATGCGCGCGCGCATCGCGTCGCCGGAGGAGAAGGCGGGGCTCTGGCCGCAGGTCACCGCGAAGTACGCGGACTACGCGGCCTACCAGGAGCGCACGACGCGCGACATCCCGCTGGTGATCCTCGAGCCGCTGCCGGCGCACGCGCCTCCGGATCTGCGCGCAACCTGAGCGAAGCTCGGCTGTTCCCACCGGCGTGAGGAACAGCACCATGAAGAGGATCGTCCTGAGCATCGCCGCCGCGGGCTTGCTGCTCGCGGCACCGCGCGTCGCGTCGGCCCGCGTCGACGTCTCGATCGGCATCGGGTTGCCGTTTCCGGCCGTGGTGGTCGCGCCGCCGCCGGTGGTCGTCGGACCGCCGGTCGTCTACGCGCCGGCGCCGCGCGTCGTGTACGGCCCGCCGGTCTACTACGGACGCGCGTACGGCGGTCCGGTGTACGTGGGGCGCTACCCCGGGAAGCACTGGAGAAAGCACCACCGCCGCCATCACCACTGGGACTGATCGTCCCGGCCGCCTCCCGCCCGGCCCGCCGGCAGCGCATCGGTCGCTCCGGCCCGGCCGGGCCGCAGGCGCGCGGATCCGCGACGCCCGCCGCGACGGCTGGCAGGGCGCCGGTCGCACGGTCGTGATAGACCTCCGGCCATGATCGTTCGCGCGTCGCTCCGTGCGTCGTTGCTCGCGGCCGTCGCGCTTGCGACGCTGTCGGCAGCAGGGATGGCGGACGACGCGAACTTCGCGGCCGCGCGGCGCGACGCCGACGGCCGCTTCCTGAACACCGCCGGCGAGCTCGGCTACGCCGACCCCACGGTCACGGTGCCGTTCTTCGCACGACGCATCGGCGCGATGCTCACCGGCCGCAGCGGCTACCCCGCGACGGTCGAGAACGACGGCGCCTTCCTGCGCGAGAACGCCAAGCACAGCGTGCCGACCGTCACCTGGATCGGCCACGCGACCTTGCTCGTGCAGATGGACCACGCGACGTTCTTGACGGACCCGATCTGGTCGGAGCGCGCGAGCCCGGTGAGCTTCACCGGTCCGAAGCGCGCGCAAGCACCGGGCGTCGCGATCGCGGACCTGCCGCCGATCGACTTCGTGATCGTGTCGCACGACCACTACGACCACCTCGACCTGCCGTCGCTGAAGGCGCTCGCCGACCGCGACGCGGACACCGTGTTCGTCGTGCCGCTCGAGAACGGCGCCACCTTGCGCGACGCGGGCGTGAGCAACGTCGTCGAGCTCGACTGGGGCGGCGCGATCGAGATCGCCGGGCTGCGCGTCGAGTGCCTGCCGGCGCAGCACTGGAGCGGACGCGGGCTGTTCGACCGGCGCGTCACGCTGTGGGCGTCGTACGCCGTGATCGGCCCCGAGCACCGCTTCTACTTCGCGGGCGACACCGGCTACTTCGACGGCTTCGCCGAGATCGGCGCGGCGCACGGCCCGTTCGACCTCGCCGCCATGCCGATCGGCGCCTACTCGCCGCGCGAGATGATGCACCTCTTCCACATGAATCCCGAGGAGGCGATGCAGGCGGCGCGCGACGTCCGCGCCGAGCGCATCGTGCCGATCCACTACGGGACCTTCGATCTCAGCGACGAGAGCCCCGACGAGCCGCCGCGCCGGCTGCGCGAGGCCGCGAGCGCGGGCGCGGTCGAGGACGATGCGCTCTACGTGTTGAAGATCGGCGAGACGCGCGCGTTTTAGTTCAAACGAGGGGGCACGCGCCCCCTCGCCCTACGCGACAAAGCCGCGCAGGGTCCCACTCCCCGCGCTCCCTCCGGTCGGCCGCGCGCTGTGCGCGCGGAGGGTCGTCGCGCGTCAGCGGTTGAAGGCGGCGGCGTCGATGCGGAGCTCGAGGTAGCTCGCCGGCATCTTCACGCCCCAGCTCTCGAGCACCTCGGGGTGCAGCTCGCCGAGGATGCCAACCGCGTGGCCGTCGACCACGACCTCGGCGCCGCGTCCGGGCAGGAAGCAGCCGCGCTCGAGCGGGCGCAGCTCGGTGGGCAGGTCGAGGTAGAAGCCGAGCCAGCTCAGGACCGAGTGCAGGTCCGAGAAGCGCGCCTCGGGGTGCGCGACCAGCGCGCCGAGCAGCGAGACCGTGCGGCTCGCGTGGTTCTCGTCCGCGTCGCGGACCACCGCCTCGCCGACCTCGAAGACGCGGTGCGGGTAGGCGGTCTTGGCACTCCGCTCCTCGACCGCGAGCAGCGACGCCAGCAGGCTCGGGCGGAGCGCCGCGTAGCTCTCGCTCATCGGGTTCTCGATCGCGACCACGTCGGAGCCGTCGAGGCGGACGCGGGTCGTGACGTCGGTGCGCGAGCAGAGGACGTTGGCGATGATCTCCTCGAAGCCGAGGCCGATCATCAGGTCGCGGACCTTGTCCTCGCGGAGCGTCAGCGGGGCGAAACGGCCCGGCGTGAAGCGCTCCGGCCAGATGGGCTCGAGCTTGTTCACGCCGACGACGATCGCCAGGTCTTCGATCGCGTCGACCGGGTGCATGTAGTCCTGGCGGTAGGGCTGCGTGCTGACGCGGGTCGTGCCTGTCGTGTTCGGAGTCGGGGCGACGTCGCAGCCGTAAGCGCGGAGGTGGTGGGCGATCTCTTCCGCGGAGAGCTGAGCCCCGATCAGTCGGTTGAAATCTTGGTTCGGGACGTCGACCGCGTTGGTCAGCGGGTACGGCGCGCGGACCTCGCGGCCAAACGGCGTCTCGAAAGGGTACTCGACGACGACCGGCTCGATCGTCCAGCCGCGGTCGATCAGGTCGACGGCGAGGATGTTCTCGACGAGGAGCACGCTGCGGAGGTCGGTGCCCGTCGCCTCGACGAAGAGCTCGGTGTCGCCCGCGACGACCTCGCCGATCGCGCGCGAGTTGATGATCGGCGGGAAGGAGAGGATCTGGTCGTTCGCGTCCTGGAGGAGCGGGACGAGGGGCTTGCCCGCGAGGATGTGCGCGTACTCCTTGCCCTTCGGGTGCTGGGTCAGGATCTGCGCGAGGGTCAACTCGTCGTCCATGCCGAGCGGGACGAACTTGGCGTTGGTCGGGTCGACCATCCGGTAGTGGACCGGGAACGTGATCTTCTGCGCGCGGTAGATGCCGACCGAGACCGTCTTCCGCTTCGCGCCGTAGCCGTCGCAGAGCTTCTCCTGCGACTGGATCAGCTCGGCGAGCGAGGCGTCGGTGACGGCGGGACCGCGTGCGATGAACCCCGCGACGTACGGCCGGATGTCTGCGGCCTTCGGGTCGGTGACGATTTTGTTGCCGCCCGGCTTCGCGGTGAACGCGGCTTCGTAGCTCTCGACGTGCCCGCGGCGGCGCGCGCGGATCTGGCGGGCGATGCCCGCGGCGGACCACAGGTCCGGGCGGTTGGTGTCGTTCAGCTCGATGCGGGTGCGGCCCGAGGTCGGGTCCGGGCCCTTGAACTCGCCCTTCACCAGCTCCAGGTCGTCCTCGATGCGGACGGGCGCGTAGCCGTCGCCCACGAGAGCGTAGAAGTCGTCGATGTCCACGAGGATCGTCGGCATGAATCTACTACTCGAGGATCGGGCTCTTGCGGCTGCGCAGGAAGTCCAGGTCGGGCGAGAACAGGTCGCGGATGTCGTCGATGCCGAGCGCGACCATCGCCATCCGGTCGAGGCCCAGGCCCCACGCGATCACCGGCACGTCGATGCCGAACGGCTTGGTCACTTCCGGACGGAAGATGCCGCCGCCGCCCAGCTCCATCCAGCCGATCTTCGGGTGGCGCATGTGCGCCTCCACCGACGGCTCGGTGAACGGGAAGTAGCCCGGGGTGAAGTACATCTCCTCGGCGCGCGCGATCTCCTTGCCGAAGAGCTTCATCAGACCCAGCAGGTGGCGCATGTGGACCTCCTCGCCGAGGACGATGCCCTCGATCTGGAAGAAGTCCGGCGCGTGCGTGGCGTCGACGTCGTCGAAGCGGAAGCAGCGGGCGATCGCGAAGTACTTGCCGGGTTTGTTCGGGAGGTCGCGGAGCTTGCCGAGCTGTCTGGCGGAGAGGGCCGTGCCTTGTGATCTCAGGATGAGTCGTCTGGTGGCGTCTCGGTCGAATTCGTAGCGCCAGCCGATCGAGCCCGTCTCGCCGCCGTTCTCGTGCGCGTTTGCGACGTTGCTTGCGGCCGGCTCGGGCAGGTCCTTGGCCCGCGGCATTCCCTCGACGAAGTAGACGTCGTGGATGGCGCGGGCCGGGTGGAACTGCGGCATGAAGAGGGCGTCGTTGTTCCAGAACTCGGACTCGACGATCGGGCCGCGCATCTCCTCGAAGCCGAAGGAGAGGAGCTTGCGGCGGACGGCGTCGAGGAACTCGCGGTAGGGGTGGCGTCGGCCGCCGGTGCTGCGTGGGGGGGGGATCTGGAGGTTGTAGGCGCGGAACTTTTGGTTCCGCCAGGAGCCGTCGCGCAGCATCTCGGGCGTGAGTTGCGAGACTTCATCGGCGATGTCGCCTGCTTTCGCCGCTAGCTCTCGGCCGAGGGCGGTGAGCTGGAGGGTGCGGCGCTTCTGCTCGCCGCGCTTGATGCCGAGGGAGGCTTTGCCGGGCTTGTTGGCGAGTTCGGTTGCGCGCCTCCACTCTGACGGGGTGAGGTCTGGCTCGAAGAAGCGACCGCCTGTCGCAAGCTTCACGACGAGCTCTTGGTCTGCCTCGATCAACGACCAGTCTGCGTTGTTCGAGAGCGTAAACTTGCCTTGGGTGACGGCGATGAGGCCCTGCTTCCTGAGGACTCCGATCGCGGCGGAGAGCTCTTTGGCGTCGCCAAGATCAGCCATAGCGGCGGGGCCTTGCTGCAACCGATGACGGATCGCGAGTTCTGGGGTGCCCGCTTTTGCGAACTGCTGTCCGCTCTCATCGAGTCCCACGAACGGATCCGACCTGTCGCTGGCCGTGTCGAGGGCCGCCTTGGCGAGGAGCCACTCGGCCGCCATACGAGCCTGGGCGTCCTGGATGGCGGCGAGGTCGGCGATGCGCGCCTCGTCGACGGCGCCCTCGACGCCAGCCACGGCGCGGAGCACCTTGGCCTCAAGGGGATGGAGCGTCGTGAGAAGTTCGGCGAGGTCGGTCATGCGCTGGCGGCAGGATGCCGCAAGCCTCTCATCTACCGATCGAAGCGATTCCGCGCCATGACAGTGGTGGCACGCCACCGCACCGGCGAACTCGAAGGGATACCCATCCCACGAGGCCACGTGCTGCGGGAGGGATAGATACCCACCGTACCTTTGGATGGGGGCGATTGAGGTTGAGGCGGCCCGTCACGCGGCGCCGATCGGATACGTTCGGTCGCATCTGCGATTGCGGATGATGTCATCCGTCATCCGCACGCTCACGATCGTCACCCACCATCGTTGATCGACCAAGCTCAAGTCGGCGGCGCGCCAAGCCGCACACAGTCGCTTGTTCCACCAACGACCGCCATCTCAGACGCGGCCGGTATTGGTCTGATGACGATCGTTGAAACCGCCCCGTCGGCCTGCTCCAAAGTCACCGTGCCACCAGAGATCAGGTCCTCATCAGTTCTCGCCGCGCCTGCAAGGTACTGCAACTTCGCACAGGCCACTACGACAGCACCAGATGCGACGCCTCGCAGGGTCACAGCATTTCGATCGCGCCCGGTAGACATTGCGCCTGCTTGGCCACTAGCGTTCCTCAGCACGAGAAAAGTAGCCCCAACGAGCGGATTCCCCTTGTCAAGGTTTCCGAGTATTGCTGCGAGCTCCGGGCCGCATCCGAGATCGCGCCACAACAGCAGCGGTTCTCCTCCCTGAGTCAGTCCTGATGTCACTTTTCCTGCCCAGAACTCTGATAAGCAACGGGCCTCTACTCTTGCATAGCGATCCTCGACGCCCGGCCGCATACACGACCTGACATGGGCGATCAAAGCAAATAGCGACACGAGCAACGCCACTAGGCCACCAACACGCCCCACCCACGACCTTGATGGATTGCGCATGCCGTCATTCTTCGACCGCTTCATCGCGCGCACTCGCCCGACAAGCGGAGCGCCTCCGATGCCACACCAGCAAGCGTGCGTTCACCGATCTGCTTCAACGCCCGACGCTCGGTCTCATTCAACTGGCGCCCCGCTTCGAAGCTCGCGATTGCCACATCAAACGTCCCGCGCCAGTCCTGCTGGACTACGTCGCTTACATAGAACACCGCCCACGCCTGAGCGTAAGCAAGAGGAACATTTGGGACGCGCTGAAAGTCGGCAGGCGTCAAGCTCAGTAGAGCCCCCAGATCGAATGCCTGTCCCCGGCCTACGTTCTCCTCCATCACCATTCTCAAGTTCTCACATTCACGCGCAGTTGGCTCAGCCTTCGACGCCACTTCGCGCTCCAACGGCAAATACTCTGCAATTTCCTCAGTTGTGGCGGAGCCCGCTTGAATTTTGCTTACGATCTCATAGAGCCGCGCCCCCTCCGCTCGCACCTCGGGGAGCACTCCAATCACGCGGTAGAATCGCTCACCAAAGTGAGAGGCCTCACCCTCCAACACAAACCCGCTTCCCCGCGACGCTCGTCTATACGTGAAATAATGAAACAGTTCGTGCGCAAGTTCCGTCGGCAGCATCGACGCGACGGATTGATTGGCATCTTGATACGTCGGATTGAATGAAGGCCGCCCCGGCCCTTCCACACGCACCCAGATCATCTCCGTTGAGGGGTCATAGAACCCGTTTCGATGCTGGATCGCGTCGCCCGACGGCCGGATCGTGGCGCCCGACGCGTAGTTGATCGTCAGATTCGGGAGATCGCCCCTTGGACTCGACTTTAAGAGCATCCGCATCGCCAACACGGGAGGACCGATTATTGGGTTGGTGGTCAGCCCTGCCTCAACGAAGAATGACACAAAATCCGGGAGCAATCCTTCGCCCTTGCGCGCGTTTTCGAACACCGATCCGTCCTGCTCCGCACTGACGAATGTAGCGACCTCATGCAGGCTCAACTCCTGCCCAACGTCTGACACCAAGGTGATCCGCGGTGCAGATGCGTTGATGACATATTGCTGTGGCTGTTCGGAAGCGGTGACTAGCCCATCAATGTTTACGCTCTCACGCACCATCGACAGCACGGCCGGAGTAGGGCCATAACCCGAGTCGCGATGCCACTCATCGTAGCCCTCAACCACAAGAAGGGTTGTGGCCTCCACAGCGGCAACGAACGAATAGAATGGCGCGGATAGCTTGCCGGTGATGCGCTCGAACTCATCCCGCGCAGCGTCGTCCGGCAGCCACTGCCACGGAAGTATCTTGTTCCGGTATGCCATCGATGCGACCTTCTCAAGCTCGTCACTCTTCCAGGTACGCGAGCAGAACCAATGCGCGTACAATAGGATCTTTCGATTGTGCCTAAGCTCGCCATCGGTCAATGTGGCATCAAAGCAGCGGTCGCGAGAGGACGACGCTGCGCCCACCGAGGGCGTGTTCGCTAGCAGGAGCGAAAAGAACTGATCGGTCGCGCTATCCTCGTCTTCCACTGGAGATGGCTCACCACTCCGATCATCGGATACTTTCGCCAAGATATCACACGCATCCTGCGTGCCCTCCGTGCATAATGTGAAGCAACTCGAGAGCGAACCTGCGTTGCAGGAGTCGGCCAGTCTATTGAATCTCTCATCTTCCTGCCTGATCTCGTTGTATCGCTGCTGAAACTCCCAGCCGAAAGAGATCAAGTAGTATGCGAGCGCCGTCACGATTCCCCACATAAGCGAACGCACTATAATCTCCTATTGGAGCTCATTGCCGATTTTGACGATGCGACCACGAGTGACGTCCATACCCATCTCACTGCCATCATGGACTATGCATCGCCCTTGGACGGCTACATCCTTTGCCACCACACAGCGCTGGACGGACGAGCAACTTCTCTGCCAGTCGCTCGAGACCAGATCAGGCGACGGCCAGTAATGACTCGCGCCGCCACCGGCTCTGCTGTTTCACGATGGTCGAGTTGCAACGCAGCAACCGGTGGCGAGTTGAGTCTCGAAACCACCTCACAGCCGACTGCCTCAACAAATCATCGCCTAAGCGTCCGCAATACCGGACAGCGTGTTCTCGATTGCGGACGCCGAATACACAGGCTGAGCCGGCCGGAAGTCTTAAAGGGGCCACACGCAAGTGATGACGTCGAGCAAGACAGAGGTTTGCTTCGGTGACTCTCGGGACAAAGGCCAGCGCCGAGACCTAGTAGCTATAATTGACGATTGCCTCCCAAGGTGCAAAACACGTTTGCATGCCGCCCCCATCATTGACCGACCTGTACCTCGCATATCGTCAGGCCAAGGCCGCATTGTTCTTCGAGAGGCGCGGCGTGGGACGTTCGGCTATTTCGGACTACGAGTCCAGCCTGAGTCAGAATCTCCAAGCACTTAGGGACATGCTTCGGGAGAATGGAGGATGGTTCGACGGTATCGACCCCGGAACCCTTTGGATTGTGCCGAAACGCCTGCGTATCGATGATGACACCCAGGAGAATGGAGTGGTCCGAATTGGCGGTTCGGATCCGGCGGCCGGGCTTGACGTCCAGGTTCGCTGCATGCCGAGCATCAACTTGGCGATTGTCGAAGTGCTGTTCGTCTGGCGATACGGGCGCGTTCTCGAACGTGCCTTGTCGTCTGACGTAGTTGGTTATCGCCTCGACTTCAAAGACGAAGTGCTGCGAGAAGACAGCAGGTGGCTGTTCGAGTATTGGCCGCCAAGATACGAAGCGTTCAGGACCGACCCCTTAAGAGCAGCAGAGGACGAGCTGTCACGGGGCAACGAAATAGTCGTCGTCAGTGCCGATTTTGCCAACTTCTACGATACCGTCGATCCACGGTTTATGGGGTCAGATGAGTTCTTAACGGAGCTCGAACTCACGACCGCCGAACGGCGCGCGGACTATCAAGCGGTGATCGCGTCTTGGTTAAGGCTTAATGAGAGATTCCGAGCACGGGCTGCTCGCCTCACCGGTGTCAGTTGGAATACCGGAATTCCGATTGGGCCAATCTCGAGTCGCATAGTCGCGAATCTCGCCCTAGCGACCCTAGACAAGGAAATTGCGATCGCGCGTGGTGTGGTGTGCTACCGCCGCTATGTCGACGACATCGTGATAGTTGGCCGAGCCGAAAGCGACGATCGGATGACGCTTGATCAGGCGATTCGCTCATTCATTCCCGCGGTCCGCTCTGGTATTTCAAGCTATGACCTGGACAACGTCCGGCTGAAGCGTCCGGGATGCACCTTTTCTCTGCAGAAGAGTAAGATTCGAGTGCACCGATTGGCTGGTCGAAATGGTCGAACGTTCGTGAGGTCGGTTGCTAACGACCTTCGCAAGACCGTGAGCGAGAGGCGCGCATTTGTCGACCCCGCGGTATTCGCCGACGATGCCGCTAGGCGCTTAATTCGCACAGCGAAGGGCGGCGCGTCGCCGCTGCGCGTTCTTCGGGAAGCGGACAGGGCAACTCTTGAGCGGTTTTCCCTCGCAACGATGCTGCGGTCCTTAGAGCGCATCTCGTGTCTGGTCGATGTCGACGATGCGCGCGGATTGATCCGTCAGAATGTCGTGGACGTTATTCGTGTCCTCGACTCTGAGGATGATTGGGTCGAGAATCTCGAGTTGGTCTTCGAACTCTTGCGTCTCTCTTTGGCAACAGAGGACGATAGCTCAGCTGCCGATTTGATTTCTAGGACAACCGGGCTTTGGGGTAGCGTAAATAGGCTCAAGGAGCGTGTGCGTCAACTCTTTCATCGAGGTAGGCCTATAACGCGCGAGCGCGCCTGGGAGAGGCTGCGGGATTACCTGCATGAGCGTCGACTCGAGGACGTCGTAGTTGCTGTGCGTCCAGGCTCCATCATGGGCGCTTCGTGGCTGGCTAGGGGACTGCCCTACCGGAGTGGTCTCGTCGGGCGCCGCGCGCTCCTGAGACGCACGCGCCTTTTCGCGGCCGCAGACCTACGCATGCGGGATCGAGAGGATGATCAATTCGGGGAGAATTCGGCCCTTTCAAATGATGCTGAGTCGCTGACTGAGATCTCGCAGGCCGACCCACTTCGCGAGCGCATGAGCGAGATCGGTACGTTTGTGAATTCGCTATCCCAGCGAAGCCCGTGGCGAATGTCGCCAGCTAGGCTCTTCCTTTGCACTCGGCCACCATCTTATTTCGACATCGCGCGGCGAATGTTTTCTGCGGTGACCGAACAAGGATTCGAGCAGGACTTGTTTCAAAGGGTATTAAGCGTCGTCAATTCCATTCGCGGTACCAGGTATTCGGATCCAAGCGGGGAAGTTGTCGACGGAGCGACAGTCGTGATTCCGCGTGGCCTTGGGGCGAGCATCGAGACAGATCTGACCGATCCAAGGATAGTACTCTCGAACGTAGTAGCGTCCGATTCCATGTGGGAGGGAGCAGCGACGTTTGTTCCCGGATCTAGCGTTGGGAGACCTGTGAGGTCCCTGAGTCGATTCAAGGCGATAATGGGAACCTTAAGGCAGGCGGATGCGGCTGCCAGGAGGTGGTCAATTTCAGGGCGCGTGAGGCCGCCCACTCTCGTGGTTATGCCGGAGTTGAGCCTACCCAGAGCTTGGTTCCGTGAGGTCGCTACCTATGTGGTGCGGTCGAATCGTCATGGCCTTATTGTGGGATTAGAATACAAGCACCTGCCTGGATTTGCTGTCGAGAATCAGGTGCATGCCGTCTTTCCTGGACCTTGGCGGTCGGTCGTTACGTTCTCCTGGCGGAAGGGATATCCCGCCCGCGAAGAGGCCCGTCTCTTAGCAAGCCGCCCGACGCCTCTTACGTTCGGCGACCTCCAATCCCGCACGGGCAGAGCGCCTAGAACCGTCGTTCGATCGATCTATGGTGATATCTCGATCTTGATCTGCAGTGAACTGCTCGAAGCCACTCGAGTGTCCGAACTGCTGGGCAGGGTTGAAATGGTACTGGTCCCATCGTGGAATCCAGACACGTCCTCGTATGAGCATTTGATCCAATCCGCGGGCCTCCATCTGAACGCCATCGTCGCGATTGCAAACAACGGTCACTACAGTGATTGTCGTGCCTGGGCACCTATCGAGACACGATGGCGCCGGGACTTGTGCAGACTGATCGAACGCGACGTTGACTCGATCGTAACTGTTGAGGTGCCGCTGGCGGCGTTGAGAGGGTTTCGGTCGGGTCAGGCGGATGGGTGGCGGCCCCTGCCGCCGGAATGGCCGTGACCAGCCGGACGGCTGGTTCTTCGATGCGCGCGGAAGGCGATGCCACCGACCCGGTCGGTGCGTGTTCTCTCCGTCGTTCGCTCCCCTTCAGAACGCCCCGAACGGCGCACAGGTCGCCGCCGCGATCGTCTCCCACCGACCGACGTCGGAGGTGTTCTCCGCCATGCAGATCCCGGCGCCCGCGATCACGGCGCTCGACGATCGAGCGCTGCCGCCGTCAAGACCCAGTCGCCGCGTGCGCTGCCCGCACAACAGCGCCGCGCTCGGAGGAGCGCACGATCGTGTCGCCGATCCTCGACAATCGGCTGCAGCGGACGCAGGATCTTCGATCAGCGATGAATCGAAGTCGACGTTGCCGATGGCTGCCTGCATCGGTCGCGACATCGGCTCGCCGGTCTTTCGATCGGCGAGCCCCTTGGTGGCGACCCACGAGACGCCGCCCGGAATCCACAGGCCGGCGATCGCACCCACCGCGCCCGAACGGGCGAAGCCCTGCTCGAACGCGGCGTCGAGCTCGGCCCGTGCGTCGGCGTCTTGTGTTTGACGGTCGCCGCACGCAGCCACACAGGCGGTGAGGACGAGGAGAGACAGAGCGGAGCGCAGCATGACCAGCCACCTTTCCGTCACGACGCGGGGAGCTCTGCCGGATCCGGCAGCTCCGCATAGATGCGACCGGTGAGCGCCACGGCGATGGTCTCGGCGGGCGCACGTCCGTCGACGGCGACCGGGAGGCTCGTCCACACGACGATCGTCACGCGGTTCTCCGGGTCGTGCGACGCGAACGTGTTGAACCCGGGCAGCTCGCCGTTGTGGAAGAACAGCCGCACGGAGCCGAAGCGCGCCTGTGCGATGCCGTAGCCGTACTGCTGCCCGTCGGGTCGCGCGGGGTCGGTCGGTCGCAAGCTGTCGCGCCACCGGCGCTGCCAGGTCGCGTCGAGCAGCCGGCCGCCGACCAGCCCCTCGATCCACGTCGCGAGGTCGCTCGCGGTCGAGATCGCGCCGCCGGCCGCCCAGGCCCACGACGGATCGATGTCGGTGAAGTCCGTCGGTGCGAGCGTGCCCGCCTTCGCCTCTTCCTGGACCGAGGGCGGGTACGACGCCTCGACGAAGACGTAGCGCAGGCTCTCGTAGACGTAGCCGCGCGCGGCTGGAGCCGGGATGTCCTGCGTGCCCGGCGCGGGCAGCTGCGTCGCGGACATGCCGAGCGGCGCGAAGAGCCTTTCGTCGAAGAGCGTCGCGAGCGGCTGACCCGTCACCTGCTCCGCGACCAGGCCGAGCAGGACGGTGTTCGTGTTGCAGTAGTAGAACGACCGCGAGCCGGGGCCAGGCTGCGCGAAGCCCGTCTCGAGAAGCTCTTCGGGTTTCCAGACCCGGCCGGGATCGTCCTCGAGCACCGGCCAGAAGGTCGGCGCCGCGGTGTAGTTGCCGAGCCCGCTGTGCATGTCGAGCAGGTCGGCGATCGAGATGTCGTCGCCGCCGGGAACGTCGGGGCGGTACTTCGCGATCGGGTCGTCGAGGCGGAGCTTGCCCTCCTGCGCGAGCTGCAGGACGAGCGCCGCGGTCATCGACTTGGTGACCGAGCCGATGCGGAAGTGCGTGTCCGGACCCGGCGGCGTGTCGCCGCCGCGCTCCGTCGCGCCGTAGGTCACGATGAACTCGCCCTGAGGCACGCGCACCAGTGCGACGGCGCCCGGGACGAGGAGATCGCGCGCGGTCGCGTCGAGCGTCGCCTGCAAGGTCGCCTGGTCGATCGGCTTGAGCGCCGGCGACGAGGCGTCGCCGCAGGCGGCGCACAGGGCGGTGAGGGCGACGCAGGCGACGCGTCGGAGCACGCCGCGTCGATGCAGGGTCGGCTCGCTCTTCGGCGTTTTTCCTCGCGAGCTCGCCTCGGAGACATGGCCTGCGGCAAGGAGCGCGCGGCTGCTTGCGGATGGGAGGCGGGTTCGGGATTCGTCGCGTCGGCTCATGGCGGAGCTTCCTTTCTCCGCCACGCGTGCCGGCGACATGGCCGGCTGGGAGACGGATACGGCGCGCCCCAACGCAGGCCTCGTGCCAGTACAAATCCCTAAGCAAATCAGCCTCTTAGAGATTATCGTTATTGACTTAGCAACGTCGCCCCCGTTGCGAAACCGGCAACACGTTACCGATCACACAACGACGCCAACCGCCGCCGGGGCGATTGACCCATCAGCCCCTTGTTCACACTTTGCGCCAAAGTCTGAATAGCGTGCTCGGCTATTCAGACTTCGTAAACAGGCGGCGGCCGCGGTCGCGGGCGAATCGGTCCGGGCCTTCATCCCTGCCGCGCTTCCCCCTGTCCCACCGATCACCTACGACGGCGGCCTCCAGCTCCTACTCGAGTCGGCAGTCCTGGGTGTGGGCCGCCTCGACAGCGTCTCGACGTTGCTGCCGGACACGTCGTTCTTCCTCTACTCCTACGTCCGCAAGGAGGCGGTGCTCTCCTCGCAGATCGAGGGAACGCAGTCGTCACTCTCCGACCTGCTGCTGTTCGAGCTGGAGGAGGCGCCCGGCGTGCCGCTCGACGACGTGGTCGAGGTGTCGAATTACGTCGCCGCGCTGGATCACGGCCTCGCGCGGCTGCGCGCCGGGTTCCCGCTCTCGAACCGGCTCATCTGCGAGATCCACGCCGAGCTGCTCGCGCGTGGCCGGGGCAGCGGCAAGGATCCGGGCGCGTTCCGTCGCTCGCAGAACTGGATTGGCGGCAGCCGACCGGGAAGCGCCGCCTTCATCCCGCCGCCGCACACCGCCGTGCCGGATTGCATGGGTGCGCTCGAGCGATTCCTGCACGCGGACGACGACGGCCTCCCTCAGCTCGTTCGCGCCGGCCTCGCTCACGTGCAGTTCGAAACGATCCATCCGTTTCTGGACGGCAACGGGCGCGTGGGCCGTCTCCTCATCACCCTGCTGCTCTGTCAGGCGGGGATCCTGCACGAGCCGCTGCTGTATCTGAGCCTCTACCTGAAGCAGCGCCGCGCGGAGTACTACGCCCTGCTCGACCGGGTTCGCCGCGACGGCGACTGGGATGCGTGGCTCGCGTTCTTCCTCGAGGGCGTTCGGGTCACGGCGGAAGGGGCCGTGGAAACCGCACAGCGCGTCGCAACGATGTTCCGCGACGACCGCGCGAAGCTCGAGCCGACGGGGCGTCGTGCAGGCTCCGCGCTGCGGGTGCACGAGGCGCTGAAGGCCCGTCCGATCCTCTCGCTGCCGGCGATTCGCGATCGGACGGGGCTGTCGTTTCCCGCGGTGTCGTCGGCGATCGATCTACTCGCCGAGATCGGGATGGTGCGCGAGCTGACGGGCAAGCGGCGCAACCGGCTGTTCGTCTACGATCGCTACCTCGCGATCTTGAACGAAGGGTCCGAAGCGTCGTGAGACGATGATCACGGGCCATCGCTGGCCGCGGTGCGAACAAAGTGAGGTCCGCGACGATGGGGCGCGGTCACCGACACGAACCCGCCTGTCCCACCGCATCCGACGCGCGGTCCGCGACCGGCGGAAAACGGCGCTCAGAGCGGAAGCACACGCACGTGCCGGAAGGGTGCCGCGAGTCGCTGGATGTCCGCCGGGTCACCGGTTGCGATGAGCGGCTGCTCGCACTGCAGAGCGAATGCGCCGACGAATGCGTCGATCGCATGCGCCGAGGAGAGCTTGACGCGGGAAAGAAGGTGCCCCGCGCGCTGCGCGACCGGCCGCGTAAGCTCCGCCACCCCGATTCCGCGACCGTTCAGGATCCGATCAACGGCCGCGTCTCGACGAGGGTGGCGGCAGACTTCCGCGAGAACCGCCACCGGAACGCGGACCAGCGCGCCGCGCTCGTGCGCGATGGTCAGGATGGCGCGGGCGCGATCCCGGAGCACCCCGCGACGGTCCGCAAAGGCGAGCGCATGGACGGCCTCCGCGTCGAGGATCAGCGTCACGGCCACTCTCGACGCACCTTCCGCAAATGCTCTCGAGACACCGGCCCGAACGCGCGGTCGAGCTCGCCGAGGAGCTCCCCGAGCTGCTCGCGCTCGAGCTCGTGCGCGATGGCACGCGCGACGAATCCGGAGAGCCCGCGGTTACCGACCCGACGCCGCACCGCCGACGCAAGGGCACTCGGGACGCTCACGGACAGCCTCGCCGCCGGCTCGCTCATGACGCGCACCTACCCGAATGCGAATCGCGCGACAATGTCGGGGAAAGCAAGTCGTGCCGGGTCGCGTAGGTTCCGGGGACGCCTCGGTATCACGCACCGCGCGACGAGCTGCGCTCATCGTCACCGCAGAGAGCCACGCGCTCGGCAGAGACGGCTTCGCTGACACGCCGGGGCGTGCCAGTCTGCGCTCCGAACCATCAAGCAGGGAGTCCGGCTATGGCCGAGCGAAAATTGAAGGTCTGGTTCGACGCCGAGGGCGATTTTCTCGAGGTGATCTTCGACCAGAAGCCTGGGTACTTCCGGGAGACCGCGAACGACCAGGTCATGGAGAAGGTCGATCAGCAGGGAAACGTGATCGGCTTCTCGGTTCTCCGGGTGAGCGCGCTCAAGGAAAAGCCGCTCGAGGTCGCGCTCTAGCCAGCTCCGCAGCGCAAGGCGTCTCAGCGCCGCACATTGGAGAAAGCCGCGCGTCGCCTCGCAAACGAGTCTCAGAGTCGAGCGGTCGGCGCTCTACGCCGACCGCATCAACGTCTCGAGCTCCCCCTCAGAACCCCTCGAACGGGGCGCAGCTCGCCGCCGCGATCATCTCTCCACCGACCGTCGTGTCGTACGTGTTCCCCGCCATGCAGTTGCCGACGCCCGGCGCGACCACGACCACGTCGCTCGCGAGAGCCTGGAAGTCCGACGGCGGCGGGTTCGTGCCATTGCCGGTGATCGTGTTCCCGACGATCGTGTTGCCGTCCGGCGCGCAGTCGTCGTCGGTCTCACCCGTCGCGACGCAGTAGTCGACGATCAGCAGCCCGGCGTAGTCGTTGGCCGTGAACGAGCTGTTCTCGACGTAGGCGCGATCGTGGCCGGCGATCAGCATGCCGGTGCCCTGCGGAAGCCCTCCGACCGAGCCGGTCGTGACGGGGTTCACGAGGTTGTTGTCGTAGACCTGGCTGTCGGTGAACCACACGGACTCGCTGCGATAGCCGAAGGCGAGGTCGACGTTGTCGCCGAGGCCCGACGCGAGCGGGTGGGTGAGCGCGATGCCTGTGACGTTGCCGTAGGCCTCGATCCGCTCCACCTCGATCGCCTTCGACACGTTGACCTGCAGCCCGATGGGTGCGGCGTACGCGACGGTGTCGATCACGCGGACATCCTCGGAGCCCGAGACCCACAGCGCGCTGTCGAGGCCGCCGTACGCGACGTTGTCACGCACGAGACCCTGCGCCGAGAGCTGCGGGTAGATGCCGACGTGGTCGGCGTTGCCGACCACGTTGTTCCGGATCTCGAAGTTGCGCGCGTAGAAGGTCCAGATCCCGTTCTCCTCGAAGCCGTCGACCGTGAAGCCCTCGATCAGGACGTCCTCGACGAAGGCGTCGGCCGTGCCGCGCACCCAGATTCCCTCGGTGTTGCCGGGGCCGGGCAGGATCTTCACGACGCCGCCGTTCTCGGTATTCGCGACGAGCTGCAGCGGCTTCTCGATGAGCACGGCCGCCTGGCCGCCGTGCGTCTCGACGTACTCGCCGGGCATGACGACGACGCGGCCACCCGGAGGTGCGGCGTCGACGGCGGCCTGGATCGACTCGCCGGGCTGGACCGTGATGGTCGAGCTGCTCGAGGAATTGCCGCAGCCAAACGCGAACGACAGGAGGGCCAGCGCGGGTACGAGTCGCTTCATCCGACCCCTCTTACAGGTTCCGGGTTCACGGACAAGCTCGATTCGGCGTCAACTCGGCGTCCCGGCGGGGCCGCCGGTCGGGGTGGGCTCCGCTCCGCGGGTCGCCTGGGGCGCCGGACTCGAAGCCCCTGCGGACGACGGCCGCTCCTGCTGCCGCCGCGACAGCTCCTGGCCGCGCTGGTACTCGGCCTGCGCCTCCTCGCTGCGGCCGGCCGCACGCAGCACGCCGGCGAGCGAGTAGTACGTCGAGACGCGCGGCTCGATCGCGACGGCGAGCCGGTAGGAGGCGATCGCCTCGTCGTACTTCTTCAACCGCGACTGGGTCAGGGCGCGGTTCCGGTGCACCTCGGCTGAGCTCGGGTCGAGCGCGACGGCCTTGTCGTGCTCAGCCGCGGCCTCGTCCAGCCGTCCGAGCTGGTTCAGCGCATACCCGAGGCCGCTGTGCGCCGCGGCGCTCGGCTTGGCCTCGACCGCCTTCCGGTAGTGGAGCGCGGCTTCCTCGTAGCCTGCGTCCTCGAGCAGCATCGACGCCAGGTTCATCCGCGCAGCCGGACAGTCGCCGTCGAGGGCGATCCCCTTCTCGTAGCTCTCGCGCGCTAGGTCCTCGCGGCCGAGGATGTCCTGGATCAGGCCGAAGTCGGCGTAGACCTCGCAGCGCGGCTCGATGGCGAGCGACCGGGTGAAGTGCTGGCCGGCCCCCGCGAGATCGCCGGTCGCGCGCAGCGCGAGGGCCAGGTGGTAGTGCGTGCGCGCATCGTCGGGCGACGCCGCGAGTGCGCGCTGGTACTCGGTCACGGCGTCGGCGGGGCGGCCGGTCTGGAAGAGGGTCCATCCCAGCGCGGCCCGTAGCGCGGGATCGTCGGGCGCGGTCGCGAGTCCGTCGCGAAAGGAGCGCTCGGCGGCGGCGTGATCGCCCGTTTGCTGGCTGGCGGTGCCTGCGCGCAGGAACGAGCCGGGATCGGCCGACTCGTCGCGGACCTCGCCGACGTTCGGACCATCGAGCGAGCCGCGTGATGGTGTCGCGGCAGGGGGCGGTTCCGATGCCTGGCCCTCCACTGGCGCGGCGACGCACGACGCGGCGCAGAGGACCAGGATCAGAACCCGGCTCACCAGGCCGCCACCTGTAATGTCTCCCGCGGTTTCATCGCGCCGTCGCGCACCCGGTCGCACGTCACGAGCATTCAGGGCGTGCGCCATTCGAGCTCTTTGAAGTGGGCGAAATCGGTGTCGTACGAGATCCAGGTGCAACCGTGCTCGATGGCGAGCGCGGCGTGATACGCGTCCGCGACGAGCCCAGCTGCCGCCCCGTGGTCGCGGCACAGGCTCGTGAAGATGCCGAGGTGACGCGGCCCGGGTCGCACCAGCCTGCATGTCGGCCGCGCGATCAGCTCGTCGAGGAAGGTCAGAGCCTCGTCGATGGTCGAAGGGGAAGAGAAGACCCGCGGGTTGGTGACCACACGTACGAATCCGGCGATCACCAGCTCGGACAGTGCGAAGGCCTGGGCACCCGTCGCGAGCGCCTCGAGCCACGCGGCCGCCGCGGCGTGCCCGGGCAAGTGCGCCCGGTGGGCGTACACCAGGACGTTGACGTCGGGCATCAACACCGAGGCGTCAGCGACCCATCTTGGCCAGCGGTGAAGACTCGTCCGCCTCGTCGATCAGCTTCGCCGCCCGATCGAGATCGACCCCGGGCAGGAGGTGGCCGCGCTTGACGGCGACCAGGCGAAAACGTCTGGCCTTCTGCTCGGGTTCGCGCCGGTGCAGCCCTTCGCGGATCAGCGACTCGATCAGGGCGGACACGCTGGTCCGGAGCTCGGCAGCGCGGCGCTTCACGTCCTCCGCGAGCCCGTCGTCGAGGGAGATCGTCGTCCGCATGCGCAACTTCATACGGCCGGTGCATACTTTATGCAACGACGGAGGTCTGGCTCCTCGCGGTCGCCGATCCGCCACGTCGCGCGTTCACGTGCCAGGCCGCAACTCGGCAGCCGTTGAACACGACCATCGTCGCACTTGCTCCTGCGGATGTTCGAGAAGCGGCTACCAACATCCGCGGACGCCCGTCGGCGGAGAGCCAGGCGTCCTTCGCACGGTGGCTGTCGAGCAGAGAATCGAGCGCTGGAAAGCGGATGCAGCCCGCTCGCGCAAAAGCCGCCCCGTCGACGGCGCGCCGTCGAATCCGCGGCTGATCGTCGAGTCGGAGGATGCCGCCGCCGCTCAGTGCCCCGCGTGCGCGCCCTCCCCTGCCTCGTGCGTCCCGTGCATCGTCCCGCATGCGCGCGCCGGCGGCAGCGACAGCCCGGTGAACGTCGAGCGCCGCGCCGTCGACCCGATCCCGAACCCCGGGATGAAGTTGATCGGATCGTCCGGATCGACCTCCTCCTCGATGTAGTAGTTCCCGATCAGGACGAACATCTCGTTCTCGGTGCTCTCGCCGCCGGTGATCGCGCACGCGTCGCAGTCGCCGTCGCCGGCACCGGGTGAAGAGTCACACGAAGCGTCGTCGTCGACGCCGTTGCACGCGGCACCGACGCGTCCCGCAGCGCACGCGACCGGCTTGCACTTGCCGATCAGCGCAGCACTCGCCGGCACGCGCGACGCGCGCGTCACCTTCTCGGGGTCGGGCGAGCCGTCGTCGTTCATGCCGTTGTTGTACAGCGAGCAGAAGCGCAAGGTGCGCTCGGCGGGGTCGGGCGAGTCGAACGACAGCGGCGGGTCGAAGCGCTGGTCGACCGGGTCGTTGTAGACGAAGTTCTCGTAGACGCGCGTCCCGTCCGGCAGGTCGACGGTGAAATGCTTGCCGCGCTGGTGCGTGTGCGAGTTCAGGTTGAACAGCTTCGCCCCCTGCGGCAGCACGTGCTGGTGGCAGAGCGTCTGCGTCGTGTACGGCGCGGCGCTCGCCGCGAAGATGCGGTCGGCGTTGAAGATCGGCCGCAGCGGATAGCGCTGGTCCTTCGCGAAGGTGTAGTTCAGGCGGCCGTTCATCTCGTGCGCGCGCGACGTCAAGTTGAACGCGTGCGAGTTCCAGTACAGCACGCCCTTCATCGGGATCTGCGCGAACACGCCGTCGTAGAGCGGGATCTCGGCCTGCGCCTGCTGCGCGCCGCCGATCGCCTGGAACGTCGTGCCGGGAACGCCGCGCGTCGGACCGAAGCCGACGCACGCGAAGGTCGCCTTCGGCTCGCTCGCGCAGAGGCCGCTGCCGCACGCGCCGAGGTCGGTCGGCTCGCAGGTCTGCCCGGCGCTCTCGCCGCCGCGGCACTTCCACTCGCCGAACGACGGATCGCGCAGCTGCTCGGGTGCGATGTGCGCGAGGTTCAGGATCAGGTGGTGGCTCTGCGGATCCTGGCGCAGCTCCTGCAGCGAGAAGCGGAACATCTTCCCGCTCGGATCCTGGAACTCCTTGGGCACCTGGTCGGTGAAATCGTAGTACGACGCGAAGCAGACCTCGTGCTCGCTCGCCTCGGGCAGATGCCACGGCGGCATGACGAACTGCACGCCCTCGCCGGGCGCCGGCGGGTCGAGCGGCTTGATCGTGATCGGCTCCGGATCGGGCAGGCAGCCGTCGATCAGCTCCGCGGTCCCGATGACCGTCCCGGTCTCGGGCGCACCGGCGTAGATCCAGAGCCGCAGCAGCTCGAGCTCGTCGGTCGAGATGGCGGGCAGCCCGCTTGGCATGGGCGCGCCGGCGATCTCGACGCTGCCGGGATTGGTCTTGGCCGCGAGCTTCAGCCACAGGAAGCTGCGGTCGTTGTCGCCGGGCAGGACGCGCGGCAGCGAGCTCGACAGCGACGGTTTCTCGAGCAGGTTCGCGTACGCGACGTCGGGCGACAGATCGAGCCCGCCCTGCGCCGAGCTGCCGTGGCACACCTGCTGCGTGCAGCCGTGGCGCTCGAAGATCTGCGCCTGCACCGCCGCGAAGGTGCTGTCGTACGACGTGCCGCTCTCGCACTCGGACGGGTTGCCCGGTACCTGCGGCGCATCTCCGCCACCACCGCCCCCGCCGCAGCCGGCGGCTGCGAGACCGATGCAGAGGATGGCGGTCCGGAGGGCGTCGGCGCAGCGCCGATGCTGCGGTGTCGCGGTGGTCATCGGGGGCCTCGCTTTTGCGCTTGCCGCCCAGCGCGGCGGCGCCACCCCTAGCAGGGTCGCCGCGTGCCGGTCCATCGCGTCGACGACGCTGTGTTGTGCGTCGACGACGCCGTGCGCGGCGGCGACGCCATGCGTGGCGGGGACACCCGTCAGCGACGCCGGGCGCGCGCTCGTCGCTTGCCGAGATCGATGACGTCCACCCCGACGGCGCGAGCGAGCTCGAGCTGGCGCTCGTCGGCAGAGACGAGCTCGGTGCACCGCAGGTGAAGAGCCGCGGCGACGTGCAGGACGTCGAGGCTCCGGCAGAGCAGCGTCGCGGCATGCCGGGTCGCAAGCTCGGTAGCGGACGCGAAGACGTCGGCGAGATCCAGCGGCGTCGTGCGGAGTCGATGGCTCGCCAGGTCGTCCTCGATCTGCAGCGATACCGCGCGCAGCTCCGCCGGCGTGATCGCCCCGCGGCCGCAGTTCAGATGGATCGCGCTGGTCAACTCGAGCGCGTGCAGCGGCGTGTACGGGATCTGCCGGGCACGTCGCGCTTCCTCGCGTGCTCGGTCCGAGCGGATCTCGGGCAGGTAGAGCGGAACGACCGCGCTGGTGTCGAAGTAGGCCGTCACCAGCGCCCGCGATCGGTCGCGATCTGAACGCTGGGCGCCGGCTCGATCTTCCGGCTCCCGAAGACGGACCTGGTCCGCGCAGCGAGGTCGGGCCAGTCTGCGGGCTCATCGGCACCGCTGGTCGGAGTGATGCGTGCCACCGGCTTCCGGCGTCGCGTCACCTCGACGACCTCGCCCGCCTGGACGCGCTGCAGGACGCTGCGGATGTTCTGCTGGAGCTCGCGGACGGTGACCTGCTTCATGTAATGCAATTTGCACGACACCCGACTTCGAGGCAATCGCGACTCCTCGGCACGCAGCCCCCGATCTCGGACGAAGGGGCCGCGAACCCTGTCGCCGAATCCGCGTTGACACGTACGCCGTCCGCTGCGATGGCGGTAGCTGGGCACCCCACGGTCGAGGGCACGACCCTCCGCGCGAAGGAGATCCATCTTGCTGACGCGTCATCCGTTCACGATCGTCTCGCGGCTCTGCGTGGCCATCCTCTCCACCGCCGCCTTCGGCTGCTCGGACGCGTCGAACGGCGACGGCGAGCTCGAGAGCATCTACCAGTGCGACGTCGTCGTCCCCGACGCGGAGTGCGACACCAGCAAGGCGCCGATCGTGTTCATCCACGGCACCTTCGGCTCGGCCACCGAGGTCTCGAATCCCGCTCAGCTCTTCGGCAGCAACGGCTACTGCCAGGATCGCTTCGTCGCCGTCGAGTACGACTCGCTCGGCGGCTCGCCGCTCGGACAGCTCGAGGCGCTGGTCGACGAGGTCCGCGCGCGGACGGGCTTCGACCAGGTCGTCCTCGCCGGACACTCGCAGGGCACGCGGCACGCGTGCGCGTACCTCGAGCTGCATCCGGAGAAGGTGTCGCGCTACCTGAACCTGTCCGGCGGCTGCGACGGCCTCGGCATTCCGTCGCTGAGCCTCTCGTCCGACAACGATCTCGGACGCTCGGTCGACGGCGTGCGCGTACCGGGACCCGTCCATCCGCCGGCGACTCCGACGCAGACGCAGGTCACCCTCGAGATGGAGGATCACGTCGCGGTCGCGGGCTCGAGGAGAGCCTTCGTCGAGATGTGGAGGTTCCTCTACGGCGAGGAGCCGGAGCACACGACGATCCAGTGCGGTCAGGACCCGGTCGTGTTCGACGGCAAGGCGGTCACGCTCGGCGACAACGTCATCCGCGCCAACGCGCGGATCGACGTCTTCGAGATCGACCGGCTCGACCATCCGTGGGAGCGCGGGACTCCCACCCAGACCGTCACCGCGGACGCGGAAGGGCGCTTCCGGATGGAGCTGCGGCGCGGCATCCGCTACGAGTTCCGCCAGTGGGACGCCGACGGGACGCTCCTCGGCTACGTCTACTACGCGCCGTTCAAGCGCAGTAACTACCTCGCACGCCTGCTCTCCGAGTCGCAGAACCCGATCGTCAAGGGCGCCACCTCGGACTCGATCGTGCGCGGCGCGGGCCACGCCGTGATGGCGGCGCGCTATCTCGGCGGCGTGCTGCGCGCAGACTGGGGGAACTCGCTCACGATCGACGGCGCCGAGGTGCTGACGAGCGACAACGCCGGCCGGAGCAGCAACGTCACCGGCCTCTTCATGTTCGACGCCAACCTCAACAAGCAGTCCGACCTCGGGCGCGTGTACAACGTCTCGTTCCTCTGGGGGACGGACGTGTTCATCGACTCGTCGTCGCCGCGCTGGCTCGACGTCAAGTGGAGAAACGAGGAAGGCAACACGGCGGAGCTCAGGGTGCCGAACTGGGACTCGGGGCCGCGGCCGAGCGGCAACGCGCTCGATCGGAACCTCGCGGCGCTCTACCTGCCGCACTGACGCGGCGGGTCTGCCGTACTTTGCGGGGATTCCGGGGGTGCCGTGTCGGGGTAGGTAGACGCGATTTCCGATCAGGTCGCGCAATGTCGGATCGGGCCTTGGTCCCACCCGTCGCCGCCCCGTCGGTCCTCTTCGTGCACCACGGCGGCGTGCGGGGTGGGGCGCCCCTCAGCCTGCTCGAGACGATCCTCGGGCTGCAGCAGCTCGGCTTCGAGCACCTCGCAGTGCTCTGCGTCAACGAGGAGATGGAGGCCTACTTCCGGGACGGTGCAGGCGTGCCGAGCGCACGACGCGACGCCCCCCTGCGCACCATCGGACTGGTCGCGATCGGGTACGTCACGTGGCTGAGCCCGCGCACGCTCGCGAAGGTGGCCTTCGAGATGCTGCGGCTTCCGTGGAGCGTCGGCCGGCAGGCGTGGCAGCTGTGGCGGTTGAAGCCCTCCGTCGTGCACCTCAACTCGTCGATCCTGATCGACACCGCGGTCGCGGCACGCATCGCCGGCATCCCCGTCGTCTGGCACGTGCGCGAGACGATTCTCGGCGGCGACCGGAACCCGAGGCGCCGCCTGTACGCCAGAGCGATTCGCAGCCTCGCGCGCCAGGTGATCGCCATCGGACCCGACGAAGCGCGACGCGTCCGGGGGAGCGCCGGCGAGCGCGAGGCGAGACGCGTCTCGGTGGTACACAACTTCGTCGACATCGAGGAGTTCCGGGCGAAGGGCGCCGCGGGCCACGACCTGCGCGCACGCCTGGGGATCGCGCCACACGAGTTCGTCCTGCTCACCGTCGGCGGCACGGCGTTTCGCAAGGGCACCTTCGAGATCCTCGAGTCGCTCGCCCACCTCCGTGCGAGCGTCCACCTGATCGTGGCCGGCCCCGGCGCGCCCGCGCGGCCCGGCTCGCCGTACGTCACGCTCGCGCTGGCGGTCGAGGACCTTCTCGTGCGCCAGCGAATCGCCAGAGCCTACAAGTGGCACTACGCCGCGCGCATCGCTGCGGCCCTGGATCGCACCAGGGGTGGCGCCTCGCGCGTCAGCCTGGTGGGCTATCGCGACGACGTCGCAGCGCTCATCGGCGCCTGCGACGCGCTCGTCTTCGGCGGGACGACGCCGCACTTTCCGCGTCCCGTGTACGAGGCGTGGGTGCTGCGCAAGCCGGTCGTCGCGTTCGACTCGGAGAGCGTCGCCGCCCACGTGACCCACCGCGAGAACGGGATCGTCGTGGCGCGTCCGTTTGCGCAGCGACTGGCGGAGGCGGTCGACGAGCTGGTCGCATCGCCCACGCTCTGCTCGGCGCTCGCAGAGCGTGGTGCGGAGCGGGCCGAGACCCTCTTCGATCGGGGCAAGAACGTGCGCAGGATCGCCGCCATCTATGCGCGCCTCGGAGTCGAGACGCCGACGTCCGCCCCGAGCGGAGCGACGGTCCGGACCCGGGAGAGCGGTCAGCCTCAGACGGGCGTGTTCACCGCGCGGCTCGACGGCGGCAATTGACGTGGCCGTATACATGACCAACGATCAGACCATGATTCGGGTCAACATCGCGGATGTGAAGGCGAATCTCTCGAGCTACATCGAGCGCGTCGAGGGTGGCGAGATCATCGTCGTGTGCCGCCGCAACGTGCCGGTCGCCGAGATCCGGCCGCTGCGGAAGCTCCCGGAGAAGCCCCGGCGGGTCGGCATCGATCGCGGCATGACCGTACCGGCGAGCTTCTTCGAACCCCTTCCGGACGCGCTTCTCGACGCCTTCGAGGGCAGCGCCGAGAAGAAATGAAGCTCCTGCTCGACACCTGCACCTTCCTGTGGCTCGCGGCCGACGATCCGCAACTTTCCCCGCTGGCCCGCAACGCCTGCCGCGATCCGGCGAACGACGTGGATCTGAGCGCTCTCTCGGCGTGGGAGATCGCGATCAAGCATCGACTCGGCCGCCTGCCTCTCCCGGAGCCGCCGCAGCACTACGTCGCCAGCCGGCGATCGTGGCTCGGCCTCGAGCCGCTCGACTTCGATGCTGCCGCGGCGACACACGACGCGCTGCTTCCGCCACTGCACCGCGATCCGTTCGACCGCGGCCTGGTCTCGCAGGCGATCCTGCTCGGCCTGAGCATCGTCACCCCGGACCCGACCATCGCCCGCTATCCGGCCCCGGTCCTCTGGTAGGCGGCGCAGGGAACGGCGCCCGCTGGTTGCGTTCGGGCCCACCCCACACTACGGGAGCGTCCCGTGTCGCTGCAGCGCTTCCCTCTCTGTCGCCGCGACGAGCTCGAGCGCTCGCGCGTCGTCACGCGCTGGCTCGACGATCTGCGCGACGAGGTCACCGCCGTGCTGCTCGACGGGCGCGTCGTCGCGCGCTCGTCGGTCTGCCCGCACTTCGCGGGTGAGTTCACCGTCGACCTCGCCGCACGGCGCTTTCGCTGCAAGTGGCACGCCTGGGAGTTCGACATCGAGAGCGGACGCTGCGTGTCGAACCAGTTCAAGGGCTGTCTGCGGCGCTACGAGACCGAGGAGCAGGACGGCGTGATCGCCGTCCTCTACGACGGATGAAGATCGTCGAGCGCGAGTTCGTCCGCCAGGTCGCCTGCTCGGAGGCGGTGGGCTGGTGGAACCAGTGGGACCACGAGCACACGCTGGTGGTTCACGGCGAGAGCTGGCTCGACGGCAAGCTGCTCTACGAGGACGAGCGCACCTGCATCGCCTTCGTGACCATCCGCGTGCCGATCTTCTCGTTCCTCACCTCGACGGCGATGAACGTCAATCTCAAGTACGACGCGCACACGATGTACACCATGAACCTCGGGCTGTTCGGCATCCCGTCGATCACCAAGATCACGATCCGCGAAGACCCGCCCGACCACATCACGCACCACACCACCTACACGTTCTTCCTGCGCGGCTGGCGGCGGCTGCTGGCACCGCTGCTCTCGCCGATGATCGCGCGCTGGAACGCGCGCGTGTGGGAGGAGGATCTGCCGCTGAAGCTCCGCCGTCAGAAGATGCTGCGGCACGGGTTCCGCGACTTCGTCGGCATGCCCGACAAGGTGGCCGATCGGCGCCACGACGGACCGCTCGCGTGCCGGCTGCCGATCAAGCGGCTGCCGGACTCGCCCATCGAGACGGGCAGGCTCCTGCCCTGAGAGCCGGCGCTCGCGAAGCCGATCCGGCGCCGGTCGACACGGCCTCCTAGCGGCCGACAGCCAGCTAGCTCCAGACGCCGAGGCCGGCGAGCCCCTGGGGGACCTTGGTGGCGAGCGCGGCGGCCGCGGGTGCGAGCTGGTCGTAGGCGAGCGGGCAGGTCGAGGACGGGCCGCCGAACGTGGGGACGGCCACGCTGCCGCTCGCCGGCAGGACGGCGGCGCCGGCGATCCAGTCGCCGATCGCGCTGCCGTACGTCGTGCCGTCGCTCGGCGCCGGACACGTGTTGCTGGGCGGAAAGTAGATCGGCTCGTACATCTCGCCCAGCGCCGCGTCGACGTCGGTGCGGTTCATCGATCCCGGTGCGGCGAGGAGGCCGTAGCGAACGTCGGGCGCGAGGCCGGCGATGCGCACGCCTTGCGCGAAGACCGTGGCCAGCGTGTCGCAGTTCGCGTCGCCGCCAAGCTGCTGCTCCTTGACGCACAGGAACCCACTGACCACCGGCGCGAGCGGCCAGTCCTGCACGACGCAGCTCTGGAACGCCGCCAGCGCCACCTCGACGGCGGCCCCGAGGCCGGCAACGTCGACGCCGTCGAACTGGTGATCGCGCGGCTGCATCCAGATCGCGAAGGCGGCGCCGCCCGGCAGCATGTCGTGTAGGCTCTTGGCCGCGACCCCGGGCGTGACGGCGCCGCCGAAGGGTGTGCAGCCCCCGTCGGAGCCCGAGGGAACGCCGTTCAAGGTCGCGGCTACCCACGACGTCGCCGCGAGGTCGCCGAGCGACCACGCGAAGGTCGGCCCGGAGTTGCTGTTCACCCAGTAGACGGTGCCCCAGGCCGGTGGGTCGCCGATCGGCGTGGGCTCGCTTCCCGCGCTCCCCGCGCCGGAGCCGCCGCATCCGAGGGTCCAGAGCACGAGCAGCGCCGCTGCCGAGCGCCGGGATCGGCGCCGACGCAGCATTCCATCCTCCCCCCCGCGCATTCACGAGTGCTTCGGCGCAAACGGCGCCGGTGATGAGCAGGGTGCCGGATCGGGCGGCCGGCTGGCGTGCAGCCAATCAGCGCGCCGGCTCGACTGCCGGAGGCTCGAGGCTCCCGAGGTCGGCGGCCTAACGCAACGTCTCTCCCTCGTCGATACCTAACTTGACGACAGCTCACGCTCGTCCGTGCACGAGGGAAGCCACGCGGGGATGCGAGACCACGCGAGCGCGCGACGTGGGGTCGATCGCTCGGAGGCCCATGCCGATGCCCAAGCTCCGCTCACCGAAGTCGCTACTCCTCCTGGCGTTCTCTATGCTTGCCGCGTGCTCCGACGGCAGTGACGGCGGCGATGGAACTGGACTCGGCGCCGCTCCCGGCCCGTGGGACGCCGGCGTCGCCCTACAGCAGGACGTCCAGGAGCCCGGCGATCCCGTGCGCGGCAAGCACCAGCTCCTGCACGGCAACTTCATGAGCTGTGGCGTTCCCTACACGCTGTACGCCAATCCGTTTCTCGGTCCGTTCATCAAGCCGGCTTTCGGTCCGGCGAGCCAGACGGAGCCGATCCCCGGACGCGAAGGGAAGAACGCCGACCTGCCCTACGCGCTCAACGCCTTCACGGCGACCGACGGTGCGGAGGTGGTGAACATCAACTGCCTCATCTGCCACGGCGGCAAGTTCGACGGCGAGGTGGTGATCGGCCTCGGCAACGCGACCGCCGACTTCACCAACGGCCTCGCCGGCGGCACGCAGGTCCCGCCGATCACGGACGACGTGATGAAGGCTCTGGGCTTGACGGCCGCCGAGATCAGCAACTTCAAGCGGATCCTCCGCGTGGTGAACGTCGTCGATCCGGAGACCAAGCTGCACACGGTCGGCATGAACCCGGCCGAGGCGCTGACCGGCGTCGTGCTCTCGCACCACCACCGCGAAACGCTCGAGTGGAGCGACGTGCCGCTGGTCGACTACTCGATGCGCGACGAGCACGGCCAGGTGATTCCCGACGCCCGCCTCACCTCCGACCCGCCACCGTGGTGGCGCGTGCACAAGAAGAACGCGCTCTTCTACAACGGCATGGCGCGCGGCCAGCACCGCGGCACGATGGCGCTCGCCACCTCGGTCTGCGTCGAGAGCGTGACGGAGGCGGAGCGCATCGACGCGATCTTCGCGGACATCCATGCCTACGTCGGGACGGTGCGCCCGCCGCAGTACAAGCGCCCGATCGACGCGGCGCTCGCGCACGACGGCAAGGAGATCTTCCTCGATAGCTGCGCCGGCTGCCACGGCACCTATGCCGACGATCCGCAGGACGACGCGGGCGACACCTATCCGAATCTGCTGATCCCGCTCGACGTCGTCGGCACCGACCCCGCGGTCGCGAACCTCGGCGTCGTGCACGCGCCGCAGCTCATCGATTGGTACAACGGCATGTACTACGGCAGCGTCACGCCGCTGGTGCCGAACGATCCGTTCCCCGGCTACATGCCGCCGCCGCTCGACGGCATCTGGGCGACGGCGCCGTATCTGCACAACGGCTCGGTGCCGACCGTCGAGCTGCTGCTCAACAGCCGCAAGCGCCCGCGCTACTGGAAGCGCGTCGACCTCGACAGCACGCACTTCGACGAGGAAGCGCTGGGCTGGCCGTGGGTCGAGGTGCCGTACCCGCAGAAGGACGCACCGGACGCGGAGCGGAAGTACGTCTACGACACCACGCTCTGGAGCCAGGGCAACCACGGCCACTGGTTCGGCGACCACCTGACCGACGCCGAGCGTCGCGCGGTGATCGAGTACCTGAAGACGCTGTGACGAGGCTCGCGGCCTCGCGACGGCGGCTACAGGATCGGGCTCGCGGTGCAGTACTTGGCGTACAGCGACGACAGGCTCGACTCCGACAGCGATGGCTGCACCCCTCCATCGATGGTGAACTGCGTGCCGCCGCCGGAGTCCATGGCCGGGTAGGCCAGACCGAAGTTGTGCTCGCGCACCTTCGGGGTCGAGAAGATGCCGGCGCCGATGTTGGTGGTCAGCGCGAAGCGCAGCACATCGCCGGTGGTCGTCCGGCAGACGGCACCGTGCGAGACGCCGTTCGCGTGCGTCCCGAGCACGGGCCGGCACTTGCCCTTGGGCGGGACCTTGATGCCCTGGAGAATGGCGAGGATCGTCCCGTCCTGACGGTGGACGCAGAGATCCTTTGCGGAAGCGGCGCCGGCCGCGAGCAGCAGGGAGGCCGCGACGGTCGCGGCCAGGATCGGCTTGGTCGAAGGCATGTTCGAGCTCCTTTCGGGCGACGGCGCGCCGCCCCTTCGACCATCAGGCGTTCGCGATGGGTGAACGATGTTCACCCATCGCGGTACGCGCTCGATCACTTCGCCTTGAGCAGAGTCGCCGTGCTCGTCTTCGCGCTCGAGTACGTCGCGCTGAAGCAGGTGCCGGTGCTGCTATTCCGCGCGACGACGGTGATGCTCGGCGGCAGCGTCATCGGCAGCAGATCCGGCAGGTCGTTGCCCTTGCCCGTGAAGACGAGCTTGGTCTTGCCGGCCGCCCCGGCCTTCAGCGTGACGCCCGTGATCCCGCCCGCGGAGCCGGTCGAGTCCTTGTACTTGTAGCCCGTCGTGCCGGTGGCCGACCACTTCGACGCATCGCTGAGCCGGGCCGCCGAGCGCAGCGTGGAGCCGTGGTAGAGGCAGAGGTTGTAGACCGTCCCGGACGTCGGGTCGCCGAGCTGCGCCTGCGTGATGGCGGAGGCACCACCCTGGTACGTCCACTTCAAGGTGTCCTTGCCCGCATCGGGGCTCAGGTCCTTCAGCGCGAGCGAGTTCTTCGTCGCCGCGTCGCAGACCGGCGGCTCGGCGGGGCAGTCGCCCAGACCCGCGAGCTCGAACGCGCCCTTGTCGCACGCGGCGCCTCCTGCATCGTCGCCGTCCACCGGACGGAAGGCGCCACGCTGATCGGTGGTCTCGGTGCTGCCGCAGCCGCTGGTGCCGGGAGGGATCGCGTCCACCGCGGCGCTCGCGGCCGTCAGGGCGTGCGTCTCGGTGAGGCCGCCGTTGTCAGCGAGGCCGAGCAGGCCGGGGTCGATGCCCGAGACGTCGCCGGTGCCGAGCACGATCCCGCAGCCGGTCACGCTCTCGATGTGGTTGTAGCCGCCGCTCGTGAACGCACCGCCGCAGTCCGGGCTGCCGGGGCCGGTGTTGTCGGCGACGAGCGAGTTGCGCAGCGTCAGCGTGCTCAATGAACGCTGGATGCCGCCGGCCGACGGGCCGGAGTTGCCCGCGACGGTGACGAAGTCGAGCAGCATCGTGCCCGAGAAGGACGAGATGCCGCCGCCGCCCAGGCTCGACGACGTGTTGCCGCTGACGGTCGTGTTCACCACGGTGGTGTTGCTGTTGGTGCCCGTGAGACCGCCGCCGCGGAACGCGGACCTGTTGTAGACGATCGCGCTGTCGCGGATCGTGCAGGTGCTGCCGTGCGTGCAGTACACGCCGCCGGCCCAGTCGGTGGACTCGTTGTCCGCCACGGTGGTCCTCAGCAGGACCATGCTGGCGCCGCCGACGGTGACGCCGCCGCCGTCGCCGCCGCTTCCCGTGCCCGAGAAGCAGTCGCCGCCGGTGCCGCAGGCGGCGACTGCGCCGGCCGCGCCCGTGGCGCCGTTGCGGTTCTGATCGATCAGGCTGGACTCGATGGTCAGCGCGCCGGCGCCGTAGACACCGCCGCCGTCGCCGCCCTCGCCGCTCCACGTCTTGCACTCCGCGCCGGCCGCCGGACAGCTGACGTTGCCCGCGTTGCCGCCGCGACCCGCCTGGTTGTTCTCGACGATCACCCGGCGCAGCGTCGTGCTGGTGCCGCCGTCGGTGAGGATGCCACCCCCGTAGCCGCCATTTCCGGCCGTCACGTCGCAGTCGAGCTGGTTGGTGCAGCTGGCGCCCGTCGCCGTCTGCGGCACGAGACCGTTCTGGATCACCACGTCCTCGAGGACCACGGTGCCCACGCGCACGTGCAGAACGCGGTCGGTCGCGTTGCCGTCGATCACCGTCAGCATCCCGGGGGCGCCGAGGATCGTCACGTCCCCGAGGACGTCGAGATCGCCCGTGGCGTTGCCGTTCTCGTTGGCGCCGACGCGCCGCAGGCGATACGTGCCGGACGGCACCGTGATCGTGTCCGCGCCGCTGCCCGCGGCACACCCGCTGACGGCGGTGTCGGTGTTGGCGGCCTGGATCGCCTCGCGCAGGCTGCAGTCCGCGTCGGAGTTGAGCTCGTCGTTGGTCACGTCGACGGTGATGGTCGCCGCCTGCGCGACCCCGGGCCCGCCGAAGAGGATCATCCCCGCGAGGAGAAGCGCGACGCCGCAGAGCCTCGTCTGCCGCGGTCGAAGTGGTGCCAAAGTCTGCGTCGTCATGATCGCTTCTCCTTGTTTGCGATGGTGCTCGGTCCTCGAGCGTCCTGACCCGGATGCGGATCGTCGTCGCCGGCCAGGATCCGCGTGATGAACGCGATCAGCTCGGCGGCGGAGCTGAACCGCGCAGCACTCCCCGACGCCATGTGCTCGGCGCGCCCGACGAAGAGCTCGCCGGCGGTGGCCGTCGCGGCGCGGAGCTGCACGACGAACGCGCGCTCCGCCGGCAGCGGCGCGCCGCTCGGCCCCGCGACGTCGCACCGGATCCCCTTGTGCTCCATGGTCTTCGGGTAGCCCGCGACGCGGCTCCCCGTCCGTAAAGAACAGCGAAAGTTTACGGAAACCGTCTTTGGCGGGAGGCGGGGGCGCGCTATCCAGATCTCGGTTCCCGCCCATGACCGCCTCCCCGAGCCTCACGGCCATCGCCTTCCCCCCCTTCCACCTCGACCGGCGGGCGGGGCTGCTGCGTCGCGGTGAGAGTCCGCTCAACCTGCGGCCGAAGACCTTCGCGGTGCTGCTCCATCTGGCGGAGCGGCCCGGCGAGCTGGTGACGAAGCAGGGGTTGCTCGACGCGGTCTGGCCTGGCGTCGCGGTGACGGAGGACGTCGTGCGTCAATCCGTCGGCGAGCTGCGCGAGGCGCTCGGCGACGATCGTGCGGCGCCGCGCTTCATCGCGACCGTGCCGCGACGCGGCTACCGCTTCGTCGCGCGGCTCGCGACCGACGCGGCGCGGCCGCCGGAGCTGCCGGATCCCGTACGCGCTGCGTCACTCGAGCCCGAGCCCGCGACGGAGCGTGCCGTGGTCGGTCGCGCTCGCGAGCGTGCCAACGTTTCCGGCTGGCTGCGCGCGGCGCGCAGCGGGCGACGGCAGGTGGCGTTCATCGCCGGCGAGGCCGGGATCGGCAAGACGACGCTGGTCGACGTGGTGGTCGGCGAGATCCGGACGGCCACGGGAGACGCCTGCCGCATCGCGCGCGGGCAGTGCATCGAGCACTTCGGCGGCGGCGAGCCCTATCTGCCGGTGCTCGACGCGCTCGCCGAGCTCTGCCGTGGCACCGGCGGCGAGAGCGTTCGCGCGGCGCTCCGGTCACGTGCGCCCGACTGGGTCCTGCGCGCGCTCGGCCGCGGAGCGTCGGACGTCGAGAGCACCGGCGCGACGGCGGCGAGCACGCACGATCACACCCTGCACATGCTCGCGGCGACCCTCGATGCGCTCGCCGCCGAGACCCCGCTGATCCTGATCCTCGAGGACCTGCAGTGGAGCGACTACGCGACGCTCGACCTCGTCTCCGTGATCGCCCAGCGCCGCGATCCGGCGCGGCTGCTGGTTCTCTGCACGCTGCGCTCGGCAGATGCGATCGTGAGCGGGCATCCGGTTGCGGACGTCAAGCGGGAGCTCGTGCGCAAGGGCCTCTCCCACCAGATCCTCCTCGACGGGCTCACGGCCGCCGACGTCGCGACCTATCTTCACGCGCGTTTCCCGGGCGGGCGCGGCGACGACGAGGAGCTGCCGAGCTTGCTCGTCGATCGCACCGAGGGCAACCCGTTCTTCCTCGTGACGCTCGTCGACCACCTGGTCGAGCGAGGCCTGCTGGCGGAAGGCGCCGCGCAGACGGAGATCCGCGACCGCCTCGACGCGCTGCGCACGGCGATCCCCGAAGGATTGCGCGCCGTGATCGAGCCGCGCCTCGAGCGTCTCACGCCGGACGAGCGCCGCGTGTTCGAGGCTGCGAGCGTGGTCGGGTCCGAGTTCGCGGCGCACGCCGTCGCACGGATCGCGGCTCCCGAGAGCGACCTCGCCGACGTCGAGGTCGTCGAGCAGCTCTGCGACGGGCTCGTCCGCCGCCAGGAGATCCTCCGTGCAGCGGGCGAGAGCACCTGGCCCGACGGCACGACCAGCGCACGCTACGCGTTCCGCCACGCGCTCTATCGTCAGGTCGCCTACCGGCAGATCCCGCCGTCCGCGCTGCGCCGGCTCCACCAGTCGGTCGGCGAAGGGCTCGAAGCGGCGTACGCCGGACGAACGAGGGAGGTCGCGAGCGAGCTCGCGGCGCACTTCGACGAGAGCCGCGACGTCGAGCGCGCGATCCGCTACCACGGCCAGGCGGCGAAGCGGGCGGGCTCGCGCTTCGCGTATCAGGAGGCTCGCCTGCACCTGCAGGCGGCGCTCGACCACCTGGAATCCCGACCGGAGACGCCGGAGCGCCTGCAGCGCGAGCTGCCGCTCCTGAGCCAGCTCGGCTGGACGCTGGTCGCGATCCACAGCTGGGGCGACGCGGAAGCCTTTCGTGTCTTCACGCGCACGCGCGACGTCGCCGAGCGCCTCGGCGTCCCGTCGCTGCGGCTGCGGGCGATGGAGTCGCTGCGCACCATGCACACGATGCGCGCCGAGTACGCGACGACCCGGACGCTCTCCGAGGAGACCATGGTCCTCGCGAACCAGCTCGGGGACGGCATGGCCGTGGCCACGGCGTACGTCGACCTCGGCTCGGCGCTGGTCCACCTCGGCGAGTACGAAGCGGCGCGCGACCACGGCGAGCGCGCACGCGCCCTGGTCGACGAGGCGAGCATGACGGCGATCTCCAGCCGCGTGCTGCTGGCCGGAGCGTACGTCCACCTCGGGCGTGTCGCGCAGGCGAAGGCGATGGCCGCAGAGGCGCGCGTGTGCGCGAGCAAGATCGGCATCCCGTACTTCTCCGCGTTCTGGTCGACCTACTGCGCGAGCGCGCTCCGCCTCCTCCACGACGTCGAAGGGACGCGCAGCGCTGCCGAGGAAGGCCTGCGGCTCGCCTCCGAGAACGGGTTCTCGAGCGTGCAGGTCAAGGCCGCGATGGTGCTCGGCTGGTGCGACGTCATGGCGGGAAGCGCCGCGGAGGGGCGCGCCGCCGTGCTCGCCGGCTACGCGGCGCTGGTCGCGAGCGGCGAGCGCACCAGCACCACCACGTCGCAGGCGATCGTCATCGAGACGCATCTCGCCTGCGGCGACGTGGCGAGCGCGAACCAGGTGCTCGACGCGGCCTTCGCGTTCGTCGCGGAGACGGACGAGCGCATCCTGGAGCACGAGCTGCACCGGCTGCGCGGCGAGTGCCTGCTCGCGGACACGGCCCTCCCCGACGGAAGGGCTCGCGCCGTCGAGCAGTTCGAGCGCGCCCTCGCGATCGCCGCCGAGCGCAAGGCCTCGCTCTTCGAGCTGCGCGCGGCGACGAGCCTGCTGCGCCTCGGCGTCGGGCCGGCGCGCGCACGCGTCGCGCGGCTGCTCGCGCGCTTCGACGCGGAGAACGACTGCACCGACGCGCGCGACGCGCGCCGGCTGCTGGGTGCGTAGCCGCCGACTGGAGCGATTGGCACGACCCGCCGATGGTACGCGGAACCCCGGTTGCCGGCGCTCTTCCGGCCACCCCGCGCATGCGTCCATTCCCTTCTCAGCCATCATCCAACCCGGAGGATCGGTGAAGCTCCTATGACCATCAGCGAAGGTGTCATTGCGTCCGACACGTCGAATGGGACGTCGTTCTCCCGCTCCGCGAGCGTCGCGGCCTCGATCGCGACGCCGAAGCTGATCCAGACGATGCTGGCCGCCGGCAAGGGCACCAGCGATCTGATCTTCACGTCCGGGAGACCACCGCAGGTCGAGAAGCACGGCGGCCTCGAGGCGGTCACGATCTCCGAGCTCCCGCTCCTGACGCCCGAGCACACGGCACGCATCGCGAACGATCTCATCGCCGGCAACGAGACGGCGACGCGGGCGCTCGCCGAGCAAGGATCCTGCGATCTGTCGTACTCGCTTCCGGACGGCTCGCGCTTCCGCGTCAACGTCTTTCGCCAGCGCGGCACGCATGCGGTCGTGATGCGCGTGATCGCAAGCAAGATCCCCACCCTCGCGGAGCTCAATCTGCCGGAGTCGCTCGCCGAGATCGCGACGTACAAGACCGGCATCGTCCTGGTCACCGGGCCGACGGGGTCCGGCAAGTCGTCGACGCTCGCGGCGATCATCGATCTGATCAACGAGACGCGCGCCGACCACATCCTGACGATCGAGGATCCGATCGAGTTCGTGCACCCGCACAAGAAAGGCACGGTCAACCAGCGCGAGCTGCACAGCGACACGCCGACCTTCGCGCTCGCGCTGCGCGCGGCGCTCCGTCAAGCGCCGAAGGTCATCCTGGTGGGCGAGATGCGCGACCGCGAGACGATCGAGATCGCGCTGACGGCGGCCGAGACCGGACACCTGGTGCTCTCGACGCTGCACACGATCGACGCGTCGAAGACCGCCGAGCGCATCGTCGGCACGTTCGAGGCGGGCGACCAGCAGGCGGTGCGCCAGCGTCTCGCGGCGTCGTTCAAGTGCTTCGTCTCGCAGCGTCTGATCCCGCTGAAGAAGGGCGGCCGGATCGCGATCGTCGAGGTGCTGAAGTCGACCATGCGCACGCGCGAGTATCTGGCGCGCGGCGAGGAGGGGGCGCAGGGGAAGTCCCTGCTCGACGCCATGCGCGACGGCGCGATGGACGGCATGCAGCACTTCGACGGCGAGATCGAAGCTCTGGTGCGCAAGGGGGCCGTCTCTCTTGCGACCGCCCTGCTGTACGCGACCAACCCCGGCAATCTGAAGCTGCAGCTCGGCGACTATCGCGAGGTCGACGAGGAGGAGCGGTCGCCCGTGGACGAGTCGCTGGTCGAGGTGGCCGCACCCACGACCGAATCGCTCATCATCCGAGGACCCGAACGCTTCCAGTAGCCGCTTCGCGCGGTCGATCCCCCCGAGCGTGCGCGCCGCGACGCCACGACGCCAGCAGCGCGTCGTAGAGGCGCGCGGTCTCGTCGACCAGGCGCTCGCGCCCGAACAGCGCCTCGGCACGCTCCCGACCTCGCGCCCCCAGGCGCCGTCGCTGCCCGGCGTCGTCGCACAGCTCCACCAGCACGCGAGCGAGAGCGCGCGGATCGTCCGCCGGCACCACCCGACCGCTCTCGCCTTCGCGCACGATCCGCAGCGACTCCGGGCGACGCGCCGTCGCGGTGACGACGGGCACCCCGCACGCCATCGCTTCGAGCATGACGGAGCCGCCCGACAGCGTGACCAGGACGTCGAGCGACGGCACGACCTGCTCCATGTCGCGCCGGGGACCGGTGAACGTGACCCGGCGGCCGATTGCACGCGCGGCGGCAAGCGCGCGCACGCGCCGCACGTAGCACGGCCGGTTGGGGTTCGGCGCGCCGATCACGAAGAAGCGCGCCCGACGTCCGGCGCGAAGGACCTCGGCGGCCGCGTGGAGGAACTCGAGCTGCCGCTTGAACGGCTCGATCCGGCCGACGATGCCGAACAGGACCTCGTCATCGGCAATCGAAGAATCCTCTTGCCGGAGGACGGCGCCGTGGCCGGGGCGAAAGCGGTCGAGGTCCGTCGCATCGGCGATCACGGTCACGCGCTCGGCGGCGATCCCGTGCTCGAGGAGCGCGTCGCGATCGCCGTCCCCGATCGCGACGATCGCGGCTGCGTCCAGCAAGCCCAGGCGGCGCACGCGCCGGCGGTTCAGCGGCCCGCGCACGTGCACGACGGAGGGAATGCCGAGCGCCGCCGAGATCGCGTTCACGTAGGGCGCCACGGCGAAGTCGCCGTGCACCAGCTGCGGCGCGCGCGTGCGCGCGACGGCGACCAGCCGGCCGCGTGCGCGCCACCGCTCGAGCAAGAGCCGGTGCCGCCAGCGCAGCGCCTCGCCGCGGCTCCAGCTCGGATACGGCATGACCAGGGTCGGGATCCCGGCGCTGGCGAGGGCGTCGACGAGATCGCCGCCGGTGGGCGCCAGGACGACCGGCTCGTGACGGGATCTCTCGAGCCCGTCGATCAGGTAGCTCCACTGCCTCTGCGCACCACCCTGCAGGTCTCCGCCGGGAACGAGCAGGAGAACCCGGATGCGGTCACGCATCGCGGCGCTGCGGTCGAGGGGACATCGCCGGTCATCCGTCGCGCGATCCCGCTCGAGCCGCCCCTCCGTTCACCCGCCCGGGCATGGATCGAGGCGCAGCGACGCCGCCGTGTCCCGGGCCTCGCGGGGGTAGAGGCCGATCGCAGCGGCAGCGCGCGCGACCGCGTACTTCTCGACCTTGAGCGCGTGGATCGCCTTGACCGTCGCGCGGTCCTCGTGGAGCACCGGCACGACGCAGAAGATCTCGCCGTTTCTGAGCAGCTCGAGCTGCGCGCCGTCCAGGGAGTGCTCGAGCGCCTTCGCGCGCGGCATCCCGACCCATGCGCCGTCCTCGCGATCCACGATCCAGAGCCGCAGGTCCGCCGGCCGGCCGGAGCGATCGGTGGCGTAGAGCGACACCACCTCCTCGAGCTCCGCCATCGTCGCGTAGAGGCCGAAGAAGAGCACGACCGGCGCTCCCGCCATGGCCATCCACCCGAGCGCACGAGGTGCCGCGGACCACACCAGCACGGCGCCGACCAGCAGCGCCCCCAGCCCGCCGAACAGGTTCGCGCCACGGGGCATCGGGTACGGACCCTCGTGCAGCGAGCGGACGGCGAAGACGGCCACACCGAGGACGAGCAAGGCGCAGCCAGCGACCGTCCGGAGCTTGGAAGACGAGTTCGAGTCCTTCACGGGGCCCTCCTCTATGCGATCGTCGCTGCCACGGGAACTCGGCACAACAGCGCGGTGTTCAAGTCCGGCCTCCCATCGTCCGACGATTCGCAACAAGTGGCATGACTGGTGTCGCGACCTCGGCGACGGCGGTCGAGCGCTCGAGAAGGACGGCCAGATGGACAACCGTGCAACGATGACGACCTTCGCCGCGGTCGTGACGCTTCTCCTGGCGCCCGGTGCGGTGGCGGCCGTTCCCGCTCCGCCTCCACCGGCGCGCACCTGCATCGCGACGATCCAGACGAACGTCGGACCGATGAAGGTGCTGCGCAAGATCGGTCCCAAGGCGAGCTGCCCCGACGGCGAGACGCTCTACACCTGGGAGCGCACCGGTTTCGAGTGGCGCGACGTGTGGTCACCGAGCACGACGTACGACACGAACGACGCCGTCAGCCTCGGCGGAACGAGCTACCTGAGCCTGGTCGACGGCAATCTGAACAACGATCCCGACACGAGCCCCGGCGCGTGGGCGGTGCTCGCACTCGAGGGCGCGGTCGGACAGACCGGGGAGAGCGGCGCCACCGGTCCGACGGGCGACCCGGGCACGACCGGTCCGACCGGTCCGACCGGCGACCCCGGGGCGACCGGTGCCACCGGCGTGGACGGCGCCGCCGGACCGACCGGTCCCCCGGGCCCGTCCGGCGCGGACGGCAACGTCGGTCCGGCGGGTCCGACCGGCCCGACCGGCGACGCGGGCGCGTCGGGCCCAACCGGCGCCACCGGCCCGACGGGCGATCCCGGTGCCACCGGCGCCACCGGAGCTACGGGCGCCACCGGCGCTACGGGGGCCACCGGGACCGCCACCGCCACCATGCTGCTGACCGGCGGCACCGGCCAGGAGATCACGGCGTCCGGCGGGATCGTGTACACCGGACCCGGGCTCGGTCCCGCGACGACCGACGTGAACAAGGCCGGCGTGCCGATGCCGCAGGGCACCCTCAAGAACCTGCGCGCGTCGACGAACGTGGTCGCACCCGGAGGAAGCACGGTCACGGTCTCGGTACTGGTCAACGGCCACCCGTTCCCCGACTTCAGTTGCAGCATGACCGGCGGCACCTGGTGGTGCGAGAACACCACCGAGACCGCCGGCATGATCGCCACCTGGCAGGTCGCGGTGTCGGTCCAGCAGAGCGACGAGGACGTGCCGGTGGTCGTCAACTGGTCGCTCGAGTTCGAGCCCGGTCCGTTGAACTGAGGTCGAGGCGCAGGCGGCCCGCACCACCGCCGGCACCCGCCCGAACGATCGGATGCAACCAGGTCGAGCGGACGGAGCGTCCTGTCCTCTACGACGACGCGACGGCCCAGTCCGTCGGTGAGGATCCGCGTCCTCGGCGGCGGACACCGGCCTGGGCTGGGCGAACCGAGCCGCGACTCGCCCCTTCTCGTCGAGATCCCTGCAAGAACGACGATTCCAGGGCACGGCACCGCACGAGCCGAGGCGGGACGAACCTCGGCTCGGATGGCATGGCGTCTGCACATCGCGGCGGAGGCCCTGCCCATGAGCAAGCTCAGCGAGCAAATCGAAAGGATCGCGGACGAGGCGCCGACGGAGCGCTTCCGTGTCATCGTCCAGATGGCCGGCGGCGACGACCTACGCCGTCATCTCGACTCGGCCACGCAGATTGCCGCGAAGCGCCGCGCGATCATCACTGCTCGCGACCTGCTCGACGAGCTCGTCACGACACCGAAGGAGAAGCGTTCCGGCTCGACACGACGAGCGGCCAAGCGCGGGGGCGGCAAGCGGGCCTCGACCGGCGCGACCCACCTCGACCTCGGCAGCCGCTCCTTGCCCGGCCTGCTTCGTTCGAAGTGGGTTCACGAGCGGGGCTCGAAGGCCGAGCCGATCCCGTTCGGCGTCTTCGGTACCGCCGTCGTCGAGGTCGACAAGATGGACCTGCTCAAGCTGCAGCAGATGCCCGAGGTGGGCGCCGTCTTCCCCAACCGGATCGTGCGAAGGCCGCCGGTGTCGAAGGCGACGGGTCTGCCGCGCGCGGTCCTCGACAGTCCCGGCTACACGTGGGGACTCGCCCGCACCGGAGCGATGGCGGTGTGGGGAGCCTTCGAAGCCACGGGCAAGGGCACCAAGGTCGCGATCCTCGACACCGGTGTCGACGCAAAGCACCCCGATCTCGCGGGGAAGATCGCGGGCTTCGCGGAGTTCGACGAGAACGGCGAGACGATCGTCGACGATCCGAAGAAGGCGTACGACAGCGACGAGCACGGCACCCACTGCGCCGCCATCGTCGCCGGCGGGAACGAGAGCGGACGGTGGATCGGCCTCGCTCCGGACGCGGAGATCTACGCTGGTCTCGTGCTGAAGAAGGGAATCGGCACGGACGCTCAGATCCTGGCCGGCATCGCGTGGGCGATCCGCAACAAGGTCGACGTGATCAGCATGTCGCTCGGTGGCCTGAGCATGACCGCCGACGTCTTCGACACGTACACGCTGGCCATCATCCGGGCGAACGAGGCGGGGATCCCGGTGGTCTGCGCCGTCGGCAACGATGGCAGTCAGACGACGGGATCGCCGGGCAACGACATCTTCGCGTTCACGGTCGGCGCGACCGACGTCGACGATCGCGCAGCCGGCTTCAGCGGGGGACGCACGCAGATCATCGAGGAGTCGCGCTACCTCGATCCGGAGGTCTTGCCCCTCGTCTACTCGAAGCCCGACATCACCGCGCCCGGCGTGGACGTCTACTCGGCCGTTCCGAAGGGCAAGTACGAGGCGTGGAACGGCACGTCGATGGCGACCCCGCACGTCGCCGGAGCCTTCGCGCTGCTGTTCGGAGCGAAGCCGCCCATGCTCGCCGGCAAGAAGGGCATCGATCGAGCGAACGCCGCGCAGACGCTGCTGGCCGGCACCGTCAAGGAGCTCGGCGAGGCCGGGCAGAACCACCGCTTCGGGTACGGGAGGCTCGACGTTCTCCGCGCGATGGGCTTCGCGTTTCAGTGAGACGCGCGCGAGGCGCGACGCGACGCTTTCGGGCGCGGCGCTCGTCGCGTGCGGTTCGGGCGGATCGCCGCAACCATCGGCAGGTCGGCGATCCGTCGTAGCTGCTCGGACGTCACGTCGGCCACGAAGGAGTGCAGCTCCTCGAGGCGCACCGGCTGCGATGACAGGTGGAGCGTTTCGAGCGCGTGGCTGACGGCGTCGTACGCCGACTTGCTGGCGGTGCCAGTCGTACGCTTCGGCTCGCCGTCGCCGCGCGCTCCGAGGACGCGTGTGGGCGGCCGAACGGTCGGCGCGGCGACCTCGATGATCACGCTCTCCGTCGAGCCGTCCTGTCGCGCGAGGAAGTCATCCAAGGCTGACGCTACCGTGGCCACGGCCCGACCATATCTCCACGGACGAGGTCCCGCGAGCGCTGGCCGGCCATTCTGGCGAGCGGCCACCGACGACACGGCACACGCGCGTCAGCGCACGTGGCCGCGCGCGAGGCGATCGACGTTTCGCGCGAAGTGTGCGGACTGTCCGCGAAGTAGGATTCGCTGCCCGCGACCGTTGACGCTCACGTCCCCACGAGCGGCGCTTGCGCCGTGTCGCACGCGATGCTCAGCGTCAATCCGACGCGCGCCCGCGAGCGCGAACAGGAGAGACGATGCCACGACTCCGCCAGGTCCCCCGCTCGGAGGCGCACCCGACCGCGCTCACGCTCTACTCGATGCTGTTCGGAGACCGTGATCCGGTGGCCGAGCCGGGCACCGCGACCGGGTCGCCGGGCAACTGGTGGACCGTCTTCGCCGGCGTGCCGGACTGCTTCGATCACGCCGTGCAGGGCTTCGCGTTCTACCGCAGCCCGAAACGCCAGATCGACCCCAAGCTGCGCGAGCTGGGACAGCTGCGCGCCGGCTTCGCGCGCGGCAGCCAGTTCGTGTTCTCCCAGCACTGCAAGGCCGGGCGCGACGTCGGCCTCACCGAGGAGCAGATCGCGGCGATCCCGGCGTGGTCGGTTGCGACCTGCTTCTCGCCGGTCGAGCGCGCGGTGCTCGCCTACACCGACTGCCTGGTGCTCGACGGCGGACGCACGCCCGACGCCGTGTTCGAGGCGCTGCGCGCGCACCTGTCCGACATCGAGATCCTCGAGCTGACCTACATCACCTGCACCTACGACATGCACGCGGTGATGTGCCGGGCGCTGCGCCTCGAGTTCGACGACGTCGAAGAGCGCGTCGTCGAGGTGCCGGGCCCCTCCTCGCTCGACGTGATGGCGGCGGTCGACTCGACGAAATGAGCGCAGGGAGATCGCGCGTCCCGGGGACGCTCGCCTGGCTGGACGGAACGCGCGACCTCCATCGTTGCCGCGCGACGCCATGCGCTTCGCCCAGGTGTCACCGCGACGGCGACGCACGACACACCGCGACGGCGACGTTTGTGCCGAGCGCCACGGACGGACTAGGTTGGCGAGAACGCTCACCGCTTCAGAAAGGACCTTGCCGTGAACGAGACGCGCAGCACCGAGCGGACCGTCGCCGCAGCCGCGGCGCTCGCCGCGCTCGCGATCCTGCTCGCCGGCGGAGCCAGCCTCGCCGCGAACGAGATCGCGATGCCGCTCGGCGCCTTCGAGTGCAAGACCATCGAGCCGGTGATCGAGCACGCGAAGATCGTCCGCGCGCCCACCACCGCGGGCCTGCGCGAGTTCGTCGAGGGGAAGGTCGCGAGCGGCGAGTGCCGCGTCGTCAAGACCGAGGTGACGGTGAGCGTCGCCGGGGTCGACCAGCGCGGCTACGCGCTCGTGCAGCAGACCGGCGAGAGCAGCAAGTGGTGGACCGACGCGGAGAACGTCTGGGGCTACTTCGAGGCACCGAAGAAGGTGAAGGAGTGGAAGGCCCCCTGAGGCGACCCGCCGCACCGGATCGGGTTCGCGGCACGGGCGTGCCCTCGTCCTGAGCCGATTCCACGTCCGGCGTCAGCGATCGACAGCGCTCCGCGCGGCGCGCTACAGCCGCACTCCGGAGGACACCCACGCATGCACGTCGCCTCGCTGCACCGCTTCCCGCTGAAGGGGATCGCCGGAGAGTCGCTCGACGCCGTCGATCTCGCGGCCGGCGCCGGCGTCCCGCACGACCGCCGCTTCGCCGTGCTGCGCGGCGACACCGCGTTCGACCCCGCAATCCCGCGCTGGGTCGCGAAGGAGAAGTGCGTGATGCTGGTGCGCGACCACGGGCTCGCGCGCATCCGCCTGCGCTTCGATCCCGGCACGTCGGCGCTCGTGCTGCGCGCGCCCGGCGAGCCCGACCTCGAGACCACGCTCGCCACGCCCGAGGGACGCGAGCGCGCCGCGGCCTTCGTCGCGCGCGTGGTCACGCCGAAGGGGGGTGCGCCGCGCCTCGTCGAGGCCGGGGCGATGTCGTTCACCGACGTGCCCGAGAACTGCATCTCGATCGTGCAGCAGGCGAGCATCGACGCGCTCGCCACCGCGATGGGCGAGCCGCTTCACCCGCAGCGCTTCCGCGCCAACGTCTACGTCGCGGGCGGCGCGCCGTTCGCCGAGCTCGGCTGGATCGGGCAGGAGGTGGCGCTCGGTGGCGTGATCGTGCGGCCGTTCGCGCGCATCCCGCGCTGTGCGGCGACCGGCGTCGATCCCGACACCGGCGAGCGCGACCTGCCGGTGCCGAAGGCCCTCAAGCAGCACTTCGGGCACGTCGACATGGGCGTCTACGCCGAGGTCGTGCGCGCCGGGCGCGTCGCGGTGGGCGACGCGGTGTCGCCGCCCGCGGGCGCCGGCGCGGCGGGCGGCAACGGCTTCCTTCCCTCGCTGCTGCGCACCGCGCGCCTCTACCTCCGGCAGGGTCTGGTCCTGGCGCGACGGCGCTGAAGCGCCCCGAGCGTCACCCGTGGACGACGCTCGCCCGCCCGAGGAGCGCGTGCTTCCGGGCGCCCCGGCCGCTACGCCGAGCCTCGACGACCCGCGACCTCGGAGCCCACCGAATGCCACTCCCCAGCGCCGACGCCTACCGCGATTCCATGTACGCCTTCGTGCGCACCGTCCTCGACGAGATCGGGGCGCGCGAGTCCTGCACCGAGAACGAGCGCCGGCTCGGCCGCCGCCTCGCGGACACCTGGCGCGGGCTCGGGCTCGACGTGCGCAGCGAGACCTTCACCTGCAACCCGAAGGCGTTCCTCGGCTTCATCCCCGTCTCGACGCTCCTCTACCTGCTCGCGATCGTCGCCTACTGGTTCCTGCCGTTCCTCTGCTTCCTGCTGGCCGCGGCGTCGTTCGCCCTGCAGTGGTTCGAGCTCCTGCGCTACCGCGAGCTGGTCGATCCGCTGTTCCCGTCCGCGCAGGGCGTGAACGTGGTCGGCGTGCTGCGCCCGGCCGGCGCGGTGAAGCGGCGCGTGATCGTCAGCGCGCACCAGGACTCCGCCTACGAGTTCAACCTCTGGTACTTCCTGAAGGGCGCCGCGGTGCCGGTGATGGTGATCGGCTTCACCGCGGCGCTCGTGCCGATGATCGGCGGGCTGCTGAAGAGCCTCCTGGGCGACGGCCCCGGGTTCGACGTCGTCGGCTACGTCGCGCTGGGACTCTATCCGATCGTCGGCCTGAACTTCTTCTTCCACACCTACGCCGTCGTGCCCGGTGCGATGGACGACCTCGCCGGGATCAGCGTCATCACCGGCGTCGCGCAGGCCCTGAGCGACGCCCGCCGCGACGGACACGCGCTCGACGGCACCGAGGTCGTGGTGCTCGCGGTGTCGGCGGAGGAGGCCGGCCTGCGCGGCGCCAAGCGCTTCGCCGAGATGCACCGCGCGGAGCTGCACGCCACGCCGACCTTCGTCGTGAACGTCGACGGCGTGTACGACGAGCAGCACCTGACCGTGATCGACCGCGAGCTCACGACCAGCGTGCGCCACGACCCGCAGCTGATCCGCCTGGCGTGCGAGCGCGCCGCGGCGCGCGGCCGGACGATCCACCAGCACCTGATCCCGCTCGGCGCGACCGACGCGACCGCGTTCGCGCAGGCCGGCGTGCGCACCGTCGCGCTCCTCTGCCAGGACGCGACGCGCCTCGTGCCGAACTACCACACGCGCCTCGACACCATCGAGCACGTACGGCCCGAGTCGCTGAGCGTGATGCTGCAGCTCGTGCTCGACATGATCGAGGAGATCGACCGCGGCGCGTGCGACGCGCCGCACGCGGCGTGAGCGCGGGACGCGCGCAGCAGCCGCGCCGGCTCTCGAGCGACGGCCGCGTCGGGTGACGCCCCCCGTCGCGGCCCCCCGCACTGGGGTCGCACCGGCGTCGCACGGCGTCGCTCGCTCGTCGTTGCCGAGCGCGGAGCTTCCGGCGTAGAACGGTCGCCGTGCCGTCGACACCCACCTCCTTTCGCGCCCGCCTTGCGGCCGGCGAGCCGCTGGTCGGCTCGATCGTCACCATGCCGCTCGCGGGCATCGCCGAGATCGTCGCCGACGCGGGCTTCGACTGGCTGTGGATCGACATGGAGCACGGCCCGCTCGAGCTGCAGAACGTCGAGGCGATGCTGCGCGCGCGCGGCACGGCGGCCGGCATCGTGCGCGCGCCGTCGAACGACCCGGTGTGGATCAAGCGCATCCTCGACACCGGCGCCGACGGCGTGCTGCTGCCGCACGTCAGCAGCGCCGACGAGGCGCGCGCCGCGGTCCAGGCCGCGTACTACCCGCCGCGCGGACGGCGCAGCTTCGGCGTGTCGCGTGCGCACGGCTACGGCCCGCGCATGAACGACTACCTGGGATCGTCGGCCGACGAGACGACGGTGATGGTGCAGATCGAGAGCGCCGCCGCGGTGCGCGACATCGACGCGATCCTCACCACCGACGGCGTCGATGCGGCGGTGATCGGACCCTTCGACCTGTCCGGCAGCATGGGGCACCTCGGCGACATCACGCACCCGGAGGTCGCGGCCGCGATCGACGCGGTGCTCGCCGCCGGCAAGAAGCACGGCGTGCCGGTGGGCATCTTCTGCGGCAGCGCCGAGCTCGCGCAGGGCTATCTCGCCAGGGGCTTCTCGCCGATCGCGGTCGGCGTCGACTGCATGCTGCTCGCGGCGGCGGCGCGCACGCTGCGCCAATCGCTGGGCACGAAGCGCTGACGGACGTCGCGTGATCGGGACGCGCGTACGGCTCGGGTCGAGTGCCGTCGAGGTGACGCGCCTCGGCTTCGGTGCCGCCCCGATCGGCAACCTGTTCAGCGCCGTCGGCGACGCCGACGCCGCAGCCACCGTGGACGCCGCGTGGAACGCGGGGCTGCGCTTCTTCGACACCGCACCGCTCTACGGCCACGGTCTCTCCGAGCGCCGCCTCGGCGCCGCGCTGCGCGCGCGCCCGCGCGACGAGGTGGTGGTCGCGACCAAGGTGGGACGTCTGCTCGACGCGCACGTCGTCAAGGACGACGACGGCTTCGTCGACACGCCGCCGGTCGGCTGGCGCTACGACTTCTCGCACGACGCGACCCTGCGCTCGCTCGACGCAAGCCTCGAGCGGATGGGCCTCGACCGCATCGACGTCCTGCACGTGCACGACCCCGACGACCACGCCGAGGATGCGCTGCGCGGCGCGTTTCCCGCGCTGCGCAAGCTGCGCGACGAGGGCGTCGTACGCGCGATCGGCGCCGGCATGAACCAGTCGGCGCTGCTGGCGCGCTTCGTCCGCGAGGCGGACGTCGACTGCGTGCTGCTCGCCGGACGCTACACGCTTCTCGAGCAGCCGGCCCTCGCCGACCTGCTGCCGCTCTGCGTGCAGCGCGGCGTGAGCGTGATCGCCGGCGGCGTGTTCAACAGCGGTCTCCTCGCCGATCCGTCGCCGCGCGCGATGTACGACTACCATCCCGCTCCGCCGGTGCAGATCGAGCACGCACGGCATCTCGCTTCGGTTTGCGCGCGGCACGGCGTCGACCTGAAGGCGGCGGCGCTGCGCTTCCCGCTCGCGCATCCGGCCGTCGCGTGCGTCCTGACCGGCGCGCGCACCGTCGCCGAGGTCGAGGAGAACGCGCGCCTTTTCGCGGCGCCGATCCCGCTCGCGCTGTGGAACGACCTGCGCCGCGAGCGGCTGATCGGCGACGACGTGCCGACCCCGTGCACGGAGACGGAGGAACGGTCGTGAGCGCGCTGCGCGTCGCGCTGGTGGGCGGCCCGATGTACGACCCGATGTACGCGCTGCTCGATCCCGCCGAGGTCGAGGTCGTCGTGCACGCGGACCATCCGACCCTGAACCGTCGCGTCGCCGAGATCCTCGGTAGCGGCGAGCGGCTCGACCTGATCTCGACGCACGCGAAGTACGCGCCCTCGCAGGCGCGCTGGCTCAGGTCGCTCGACGATCTCGTCTCGCCGGATCTGCTCGCGGAGCTGGCGCCACGCGCCGTCGCGCTGTGCCGCTTCGGCGGCTCGCTGCTGTGCGTGCCGCGCAACGTCGACGTGCGCGTCCTGTGGGTGAACGAGCGGCAGTGCGCGACGCCGCCCGACACCTGGGCCGACTTGCTTGCGAGCCGCGCGAGCTTCGCGTTCCCCGGCCGCGAGTCGGGGCTGTTCGGGACGTTCTTCGAGCTGGTCGTCGGCGAGGGGGGACGCCTCTTCGACGACACCGGACGGCCGACCCTCGCGACACCCGAGGCCGAGCGCGCCGTCGCGACCCTGTGCGCGCTCGCGGCGAACGCGCCGCGCGAGCTGCCGGACTGGCACTACGACCAGGTCGACGCGGCCCTGCTCGACGGCCGCGTCGCGATGGCCGCCGCGTGGCCCGGCGGCTTCGGCGCGCTCCGTGGCTCGCCGCACTACGCGGCACTCGCGCCGCACCCGTATCCGGCCGGTCCGCGCGGACGCTTCACCTACTCCGGCGCGCACGCGTGGGCGATTCCCACCACCTGCGGCGATCCGTCGCGTGCGCTCGCGCTGCTGCATCGCCTGTCGGGACCCGAGGCCGCGCGGCTCGAGCTCGCGAACGGCGGCGTGCCGGCGCACGCGGCCACCTTCGCGAACGCGATGCCCGTCGACGCGAAGGACGCGCGCCGCCTCGCGCTCACGCGCGACGCGATCGCCCACCAGATGATCACCTACCCGCCGCACGCGTCGTTCCCGGCCGTCGAGGACGCCGGGTGGCACGCGATCCGCGAAGCGATCCTCGGCCGGTGCACGCCGGCCGAGGCCGTCCGGCGCATCCAATCCGACGCGGAGCGAGCGCTCCGCTCATGGTCCGACGCGGAGCGAGCGCTCCGCTCATGATCCGACGCGGAGCGAGCGCTCCGCTCATGATCCGACGCGGAGCATGCGCTCCGCGCGTGAGAGCAACGAGCATGAAGATTCGCGCCATCGACACCCACGACGTCCGCTTCCCGACCTCGCGCACGCTCGCCGGCTCGGACGCCATGCACCCCGACCCCGACTACTCGGCGGCGTTCGCCGTCGTGCGCGTCGACGATCCCGGCGCGCCGTCGGGGCACGGCCTCGCGTTCACCATCGGGCGCGGCAACGAGATCGTCGTGAAGGCGATCGAGTCGCTGTCGAGCGTGGTGGTCGGCGCCGACCTCGACGCGCTGTTCGCCGACATGGGCGCGTTCTACCGGCGCTTGACGCAGGACGGACAGCTGCGCTGGATCGGCCCCGAGAAGGGCGCGATCCACATGGCCGCGGCGGCGATCCTGAACGCGCTGTGGGACCTGCGCGCGAAGCTCGCGGGGATGCCGCTCTGGCGGCTCCTCGCCTCGATGACGCCCGAGCAGATCGTGTCGCTGATCGACTTCCGCTACCTGACCGACGCGCTCACGCCGGCGGAAGCGCTGGCGATCCTGCGCGAGCGCGCGCCCGGGCGCGCGGCGCGCATCGATGAGCTGTCGGCGAACGGCCTCGCGGCCTACGTCACCTCCGCCGGCTGGATGGGCTACAGCGAGGAGACCGTGATCGCGAAGTGCGCGGAAGCGCTCGGCCGCGGCTTCACGCGCTTCAAGATGAAGGTCGGCGGCCCGGCCGAGCTCGACGTCGCGCGCGCGAAGCTGGTGCGCGCGCAGATCGGCGGCGAGCGCATCCTGATGATGGACGCGAACCAGATCTGGGACGTGCCCGAGGCGATCGAGCGCATGCGGCTTCTCGCCGAGTTCGACCCGTGGTGGATCGAGGAGCCGACCAGCCCCGACGACATGCTCGGCCACCAGGCGATCGCGCGCGCGATCGCGCCGATCAAGGTCGCGACCGGCGAGATGGCGCAGAACCGCGTCATCTTCAAGCAGCTCCTGCAGGCCGGCGCGATCGGCGCGGCGCAGATCGACGCGTGCCGCCTGGGCGGCGTCAACGAGGTGATCGCCGTGCTGCTGCTGGCGGCGAAGTTCGGCGTGCCCGTCTGCCCGCACGCGGGCGGCGTCGGGCTCTGCGAGTACGTGCAGCACCTCGCGGCGTTCGACCAGATCGCAGTCGCGCCGTCGCTCGACGACCGCTTCGTCGAGTTCGCCGACCACCTGCACGAGCACTTCGTGAACCCGGTCGTGGTCGAGAACGGCGCCTACCGGCTGCCGGCGGCTCCCGGGTACGGCGTCGAGCTGCGGCGCGAGAGCCTCGAGGCACACCTCTTCCCGGGCGGCGCGGTCTGGCGCTGAGCGCCGCTGCGGCGCTCAGCGCGCCGGCGCAGGTCACGCGCGTGCCGCGCCGCTGCGCGGCCTGCACCCTCACCGGAACACGGCGCGTTGCCGATGTACGTTCATGACCGGATCGCCGCACGCAGGACGCGCCGGCCGAGCGGCACGGTGGGCGACGGCGAGCTCGACGCTCCTCGTATTCGCCCTGGTGTCGGCGGGCTGCGGACCACGCGGATCCTCCGATCCGGGCGAGCTCCAGACCGCCGCCGAGGCGGTGGTCGCGGCGGGTGCGCCCGGGAGCCTCGTTCTCGCCTGGAGCCCGCCGGAGCTACCCCAGGCGGTCGCGGCCGGCAGCGCGACGCTGACGCCGCGATCGCCGATGCGTCCAGCGACGCCGCAGCACATCGGCAGCGTCACGAAGACCTTCACCGCAGTCCTGGTCCTTCAGCTCGTCGACCAGGGCCTGCTGGATCTCGACGAGACGATCGCACGCCACCTGCCCGACGGACTGCTCCCGGACGCCGAGCGGATCACCGTGCGCCAGCTTCTCCAGCACACGAGCGGGCTGCGCGACTACTTCGCCACCGGTGGCGACGACGATCGCGGCGCGGTCTGGGATCCGCTGCTCGCCGATCCCGCGTTCATCTACCGTCCGGACGAGCTCGTCGCGCTCGGCGCCGCGGGCGGGCTCGAGTCGGCGCCGGGTGAGCGCTACGCCTACAGCAACACGGGCTACATCCTTCTCGGCATCATCCTCGAGTCGGTGACCGGCCTGCCCGTCCAGGATCTGTACGCGGAGCGCATCTTCACGCCGCTCGGACTTCGCGACACGGTGTTTCCGGTGGCTCCCGGGGACGCCCTGCCCGGACAGGCGCACTGTCACAGCCGTTTCCTCGATCCCGACGCGCCCGAGCTCGCCGACCTGAACGCCCTCGACCCTTCGTTCGCCTGGGTCGCAGGCGCGATCATCTCGACCACCACCGACGTTGCGCGCTTCTTCGAGGCGGTCTTCCTGCGCGGCGAGCTGCTCTCGCGCGAAGCTCTCGACGAGATGCGGTCGAGCCTGGTCGCGACCGGTCAGGACGACACCTTCTACGGCCTCGGCATCATCCGCACGGGCGGCGGTGCGAGCCAGCTGTGGTGGCACAACGGCTCGTGGCCGGGCTGCACCGCGACGGCCGGCGTCCTGAGCGAGGAGGGCGTGATCGTCGTGCAGCTGCAGAATACCGGGCTCGCCGACCAGAGCGACGAGCTCACGGCGGCGATCGGCGCCGAGCTCGCCACCGCCATCCGCACGGCCGGGGGGTCACTCTGAGGCGAGGACGGAGCGCGCGGCGCCGCCGATCGCCGCGGCTCCTGGAACGTAGGGATCGGGCCCTGCGGGCATCAGATTGTTGAGCACGACCGCACCGAACCCGAGCTCCGGATAGTAGAGCGCCGAGTTGTTGAAGCCGGGGATGCTGCCCGCGTGTCCGACGGCGAGGCCGACGCCTTCCACGTCGAGCAACCACGGCCCGAGACCGACGCCGAGCACCAGCTGGCGCGCGCCCGAGCGCGCGTAGGCCTGGTGCATGTACGCGACGGTCACCGGGAGCGGCGTGAGCATGCGCTCGCGATGCGCGTCGTCGAGGAGATTCCCCGCGAACAGGGCGTACACGAAGCGCGCGACATCCGGCGCGCTCGCGACGACGGCGCCGGCCGACCACGCAAACTTCCAGTCGGGCGAGGCTTCGACGACGTCGGCGTGCGACGGGCGGCCGATGCAATCCACCTCGCTGGCGCTGCTGCCATCCGAGCCGACACAGCGAAGATCGTATCCCGACACGGGCGCGGGCCCATCCTCCCAGCCGTGAACGTGCATGGTCTCGAGGCCGAGGGGATGCGCGATCCGGGCTCGCACCTCCTCGGGCCACGAGCGACCCGTCACGCGCTCGACGATCAGACCGAGCAAGACGTAGCCGGTGTTGCTGTAGGCCCAGCTCGAACCCGGCGCGAAATCGGCCGTGCCGCGAGCGGCGATGGCATCGACGAGCTCCTGGGGGCTCCAGTCGCGATCGTCGAGGTCGTCGGAAAGATTCGGGATGCCGCTGGTGTGCGACAGTAGCATCGCGATCGTGATCGCCGCGCCGTTCGGATACGCAACCCAGCGCGCGATCGGATCGTCGAGCGAGAGCCGTCCTTCCTGGTCGAGCTGCACGACGATCGCCGCCGTGACGAGCTTCGTCACACTGGCGAGGCGGAAGACGCTCCCGGCCGTGACCGGTCCTGCGTCGTCGCTGCCGCTCGCGACCGCGACGACGTTGCCGTCGTCGTCCACGACGGCGGCGGCCGCGGCCGGCACGGTGACTCCCGTGGCCGGGTCCGCACTGCGCCGCCACTCATCGAGGGCGGCGACGATCGCCGAGCGCAGCGTCGACGCGGGGGCGGGCGCGGAGTGCGACCGGTCACTGCACGCGGAGCCGATCCCGGTCAGAACCACGGCCGCGAGGAAGCGGGCAAGCGGCCTGCGCCGCGTCCGCAGCTGCCGATGATCGGCCGGGCCCATGGCGTCGATCCGGCCCACGACCGAAGATCGGCCCGTGCGGACCCGCGCTTGAGCCCGGCGTTCGCCCCCCTCACGTCGCAGGCGCCGCCTGCCGATGGAAGAATTGGCGAATCTCCGACGCACGAGGACGACGATGACACACGGGACGACGATCGCGCTGCGGCGCACGGTGATCGCGACGCTCTTCGCGGCGTTGCTCGGCGCGTGCGGAGGCGACGGCGCGGGCGACGACGTCGCGCCTGCACCAGACCCGTCGCCGTCGTCGACCGGTCCGATCGCGATGGCGGTGGTCAACCAGATGCCGATCCCGTCGCCGTGCACGGGACCGTCCTTGACGTTCTTCCAGGGCACCACGCCGGTCGACGTCCCGGCCGGACCGCCCACCACCGTGCAGGTCGCGCAGCTCTTCGGCGTCTACCAGATCGGCTTCCAGGTGAACGGCTGGTACTGGCGCACCTGCTCCTCGCCCGGCGTGTGCCCGAATCCGAACAAGTGCCAGAACCCCGACAACGCCGGGCAGGTCGCGGTCGAGATCGCGGCCGACTGCTCGAGCGCGAAGCTCGTGCAGAACGACTCCACGTTCACCTGCGATGCGCTGGTGCCGAACGCCAGCAACGCGGTCACCGTCACGCTGCAGAGCGCGAGCCCGTGTACGGTGGTCATCGGCGGCACGTCGGACGTGCTCACACCGACCGACCAGTGCTGCAGCTGCAACAGCTGCACGGGCAGCCAGGTGCCGGCGGGTCAGACCACCCACTGTCAGTGAGCGCCTCGCCGCCGGCCCTCGTCGCAGCGACCGCGGGCGTCAGCCCGCGGTGAAGATGTTGTCGCCCAGGATCACCCAGAGCAGGAGCAGCAGGCCGATCGGCACGCCCATCATGTAGAGAACCAGATAGCCGATCCGTCCGGATTCGTCGCGCAGTCGGGTCATCGTCGTCTCTCCTTTCGCACCTTCCACGGCGTCGCGGCACCGTGGTGCCGAGAGACGGCAGAGCAAGATCCGGCCCGCTCCGAGCGGACGCGTGCAGCCGCGAACAACCACGGTCGCGCGAGCCCGCGAGCCGGCGCCGACGTTTCGACGATGCGCGATCTTGCCAGCGCGCTTGTAGAACCTTCGCCGTGCGGTCAGCGCGCGGTCGTCGTGGCCTCGAGCGGATCGACATGAAGGCGATCCGCCCCGCCGCCTCGTCGAGCGAGAGCTGCTCGGGATCGCCGGTCGGCAGGTCGGCGCGGCCGGTCGCGCCGCGCAGCAGGGTGTCGCCGGTGAACACGCGGTCGGCGAGCACGAGCGACAGCGAGTCCTCGGTGTGGCCCGGCGTCGTCATCGCGTGAATGCGCATCTTGGCGGCGATCAGGGTCTCGCCGTCGTCGAGCCGCACGGCACCGATCGGGCGAATTCCGGTTGCGACGCACGGCCGACCGGGTGCACAACTCGGCCGTGCCCCAGGCGCTCCTCGTCGCCCTCGTCCTCGGCTCGGCGCTGCTCGCGGCGGCTCCGGGGCGCGCGGACGACCTCCTCATCCGGAACGCGTCGCTGATCGACGGGACGGGTGCGCCGCCGCGCCGCGACGTCGCGATCCGGGTGCGGGACGGCCGCATCGCGGAGATCGGCCCGAACCTCGCGCCGGACGGCGCGGCCGTGCTCGACGCGGCGGGCGGAACGGTCCTGCCCGGCCTGATGGACGCGCACGTGCACTTCCTGTTCGCGCCGGGCAGCGGGTTGCGCGGCGACTCGCGCGCGACGATCGACCAGCTCAACCGGCGCCACCTGCGGGCGTACCTCGCGTCCGGCGTGACCACGGTGCTCGACGCGGGCACGACGCCGGAGGCGGCGCGCGCCCTCCAGTCGGCGCTCGCCGCCGGCAATCCGGGACCGCGAGTACTCACCACGGGTCCATACGTCCGTCCCGCCGGGGGCTACGGCGCCGACCTGTTCGGCACCGAGCGGACCCCCGCCGACGTCGAGCGTAAGCTCGACCTCCTCCAGTCGCTCGGCGCGAGCGGCGTCAAGCTCGCGATCGAGGCGGACGCGGCCGAGTTCTCTCCCGAGCTGCGCACCGCGGTCATCGAGGGAGCAAAGCGGCGCAAGCTGCCGCTCTTCGTCCACGCCACCACCGAGGAGAGTCAGAGCAAGGCACTCGATCTCGGCGCCCGTGCGATCATGCACCCCGTCCTGGGCGGTCGCTGGCGGGGCGAGCTCTTCGGAGTCGCGGACCTCACGCCGGCATTCGTCGCGCGCATGAAGCAGAGCGGCGCGTACCAGGTCACGACCCTGTCGGTGCTGGACAACTGGCCGGGCCGCTTCTCGCCCGCGCTGCTCGACGACCCGCTGGTGAAGCTCACGGTTCCCGAGGTCGAGCTCGCGAGCGCGCGCGATCCGGCAGCGCTGCGCTACTTCTCCGAGGAGATTCTCGGGTGGGCCATGCCGTGGATCCCGCTTTCGCTGCGACCGTGGGCCACGAGCTGGGTGTTCACGCGCGAGAACCTCGACGAGGGCATGCGCTACAGCCAGCGGAACCTCCTCGCGCTGCACCGCGCCGGGGTGCCGCTGGTGATCGCGACCGACGCGCCGTCACCGTGGACCGCGAGCAGCTACCACTTCCACGGCCCGACGACCTCGCGCGAGGTCGAGCTGCTCGGCGAGGCCGGCGTGCCGCCGCTCGACGCGATCGTCGCGGCGACGCGGAACCCCGCGCGCATGCTCGGCATCGACGCGGAGGTGGGAACGGTCGAGGTCGGCAAGCGCGCCGACCTGCTGATCGTCGACGGCGACCCGTCGCAGGATCTGCGCGCACTGCGCCGCGTGCGCGCGACCGTCAAGGACGAGATCGCACGCACGCCGGCGCAGTGGATGCAGGATTGACGCTGCCGCGAGCACGTCGCGCACGAGGCGGAGCAGATCGCGTGACGACCGGTCGGACGGCGCACTTCACGTCGGCGGACGGGCAGGCGAGAGGCCGCGTCGAGGAGGTTGCCCTGCTCCGCGCGGTACCCGAGCTCCTGCGCGCACGAGCCTGAGCGAGCCCGCCCGCGCGCCACTGTGCGCGAGATGACGCCGCGCGCCGCAGCGACATCGCACGTGCTCGCGCGAGCGACGCGGCGGACGACGTCGCGGGCCTCATGCGCTCTTCGCAGATCTTGCAACCGGTACGCGCAGAACGCGGCGTAGCCGCAATTCTTGCTCGACCTGCACCGATCTGCAGCTCAGACTCCCGACGATCGGCGGCGCACTCTCGCCGCGACTCTCCTTCCCCGCCCCGCAACATCCCTCTGGAGGCCTCATGCACCCCACCGGACGCATTCCCGTCGTCACGCCGGCTCGGCCGGCGGCTGCTTCCGTACGACGCTCGCTCGCCCGATTCCTGGACGTCGCCCGCCGTCGCGGCGTGCTCCTCGCGTCGACGCTGGGCCTGCTGCTCGTGGCAGACGTCGCCGCCGCAGGCACGATCCAGGTGTCGAGCGGAGGGCGCGACGCGACGTCGTGCGGCGACGAGGCGAATCCCTGTCGCACGATCAGCCGCGGCATCGCCGTCGCCGCGCCGGGCGATCGCATCGTCGTCGGTCCCGGCGTCTACGGCGACGTCGACGGCGACGGTGACTTCGACAGCGACGGCGACGAGCCCGCGAGCTACGACGGCTGCAACTGCCTGGTGCACGTCGACAAGCCGGTCACGATCGTCTCCCGGTCGGGCTCCGGCGCGACGCTGCTGCGCGGTGCGATCGACGGGCTGTACGCGGTCGTCGTCGATGCGCCGGGCGTGGTCTTCGGCAAGCGGGGCGGCGGCTTCTCGGTGATCGGTGACGAGCAGCACGATGGACTCGGCATCCGTGTGAACGCCGCGGCGACCGGCGCGCGCATCGAGGGCAACGTGCTCGGCCGGCTCGATGGCGGCATCGAGGTCGCGGCCGACGGTGTGCGGCTGTTCGCCAATCGCGTCACCGAGGTGACCGGCGACGGCATCCGGGTCGAGGGCGAGGCGATCGCGGTGGTGGCGAACGTCGTCCAGCAGGCGGGAGCGTACCAGGCGCCGGCGAGCGGCATCCGCGTCGTCGCGACGGGACCCACCGCGAACCGCGTGGAGCGCAACGCGAGCATCGGCAACCTCGGCGTCGGCATCTCCGTCGAGGTCGCCGACACCGGCGCCGCAGCGCCGACGATCGGCGGCAACCTCGTCTCGGGCAACGCGCTGAGCGGGATCCGCCTGCTTTCTGCCGCGCAGGACGGGACGTTCGTCGTCACCGGCAACGCGATCCACGGCAACGACGTCGTCCGCGGCACGAACTGCGGCCTGACGAGCCTGGTGCAAGGTCCGGCGGTCGATGCGACCGGGAACTGGTGGGGCAGCCCGGCCGGACCGGGCGCCGACCCCGCCGATGGCGTGTGCAGCGCCGGGTCGGCGGTCGATGCCGGCGCGCCGGCGAGCGAAGGTCCCGCGATCGTCGCCCCGCCGGTGCGCTGATCGGCGGCGGCGGCGCGACGACGAGTCCGGCGTCGGCTCGGGTCAGATCGCTCCGCCCGGTCGCACCGGCCACGAGAAGCCCGCCGGCAGGTTCGCCGCCGCGACGAGCTGCTCGGTGAGCTGCGCGTGCAGGCGGTTCCACTCGGCGCGGATCGCTCCCGGCGGGTCGCCGTGGACGAGGTTGTCGAGCTGTCCCGGATCGCTGACGAGGTCGTAGAGCTCGTAGGCGAGCCCGCTGCCGTCGCTTCCGAAGTAGACCGCGTACGTCCAGTCGCCCGCGCGCAGCCCGCGGATGTGGCCGCCCGGCTCGTCGGCGGGGAGGAAGAAGACGTCGTCGTACGAGTAGAGGACGCCGTCCTGGACCGACGCCGTCGGGTCGCGCAGCACGGGCACGACGCTGCGCCCGCGCCCCCACGACGCGAAGTCCGACACGCCGGCGAGCTCGGCGATCGTCGGCAGCAGGTCGAGGTGCGAGTAGAACGCGCGCGTCGTCGCCGGCTCGGGGTAGAGCCGCGGGTTCGAGACGACCAGCGGCACGTGGATCATCTCCTCGTACGCCGTGTAGCTCTTCTCGCGCAGGCCGTGCGACAGGCCCAGCTCGCCGTGGTCCGACAAGCGAAAGATCACGGTGCCGTCGGTGAGACCCAGCTCGTCGAGCGCGTCGAGAATGCGCACGATGTGCGCGTCGACGACGGTGTGCAGGTAGGCGTAGAAGTTGACGTACTCGAGCTCCTGCGTCCGGTCGGCGAGCGGCGCGACGCGCTGGTAGGCATCGCGGAAGCGGAGCTGGACCGGCGGCTTGGTCACCAGGTCGTCGGCGTAGTTCGCGGGCAGGCCGATGCCGAGCCCGGCGAAGTCCTCGCGGCGGTAGCCGCCCTCCTCCCAGCCGGTCGGATAGAAGCCGACGTCGTGCGGGTTCACCAGCGAGATCGCCAGGAAGAACGGCTGGTCCCGCCGCCGCGCGACGTCGTGCAGGTAGTCGAGCACGCTCGCGCCACCCACACCCGGCGTCTGGCCGGCGGCACCCGGGGTCATGCCCAGGACGTAGCGGCCGTCGTTGTTCGGCGTTCCTCCGCCGAGGGTCGCGAGGCCGTCGAAGTTGCCGAACGGGTCCGGCTGCACCGGCAGGATGGCGTTGCCCGCGTCGGGTGGGTTCCAGCCCGCGGGTCCGAAGCGGCTCTCGAAGTAGGCGATGTCGTCGAACGTCCAGCCCTCGCCGCCGTTCCCGGACGTGGCGTCCATCGCGTAGCTCAGGTGCCACTTGCCCTTCCACACGACCTCGTAGCCGCCGCGCGTGCGCAGCAGCTCGCCGACGTTCATCAGCTCCGCAGCGGTCGCGAGCCCCGGCGCGTCGAGCGTGAGCGGCACCTGGTTCAGCGGCGAGAACTGGCTGGTGAGCATGACCGCGCGGCTCGGCGAGCACTCGGCGGCGGCCGTGTAGGCGCGGTCGAACGTGAGACCGTGGCGCTGCAGGCGCGCGAAGCTCGGCAGGTGTCGCTCGAGCCAGCCCGCGGGCCAGTGCGTGTGATGCCGCTCCTGGTCGGTCATCAGCACGATGATGTTCGGCGGGCGCTCGCCGCTCGCATTGCCGCACCCGCCCAGTCCGGCGAAGGCGAGTCCGGCGGCGGTGCGCGCACCCGAGACCAGCAGCTCGCGTCGCTTCATCGTCCGCATCCCCCATCCGCGACGCCAGCGGGCGCCCCCTGGTACTTCGCCGCAGCGACCGCTCGGGTTTAGGGAGCGGCCTTCAGAGCGGGCGGGATGCGGTCGTTCCCGGCCGTCGACCGAAGGGCGACGACGCATCGCAACCAATCGACCCGCTCCGCCGCGCGAGTGGACGGAGCGGGTCGAGAGCGGGAGATCAGGCGTTCGGCTTGTCGCCCTTGGCCGCGGCCTTGCGCATCGCCTCGAGGCGATCGATCAGGCCCATGCGCTCGACGCCGACCGAGCCCGGCAGACGCGCCTCGATCTCCTCGGGCGTCCAGCGGCCTTCCTTGAACATCGCGCGTGCCTCGACCGGCTGGTTCCACACCGCGATCTTGCCGCCCGACACCGTGTAGACCTGGCCCGTGATCTCGCGCGCCTTGTCGCTCAGCAGGTAGACGACCATCGGCGCGACGTCTTCCGCGTCACCGATGCCGCCGATCTCCATCGGCACGTTGGCGCTCATGCGGGTGCGCGCGACCGGCGCGATGCAGTTCGCGGTGACACCGTAGCGGTGCATGCCGGCCGCAGCGCTGCGCACCAGCGACACGATGCCACCCTTCGCCGACGCGTAGTTCGCCTGCGCGACCGAGCCCGCGAACGCACCCGAGGTGAAGCCGATCAGTGTGCCGCTCTTCTGCTCGCGCATCGCGGCGGCGGCGGCGCGGAACACGGTGAAGGTACCCTTCAGGTGCGTCGCGATGACCGGGTCCCAGTCCTCCTCGGCCATGTTGAAGAGCATCCGCTCGCGCAGGATGCCGGCGACGCACACCACGCCGTCGATGCGTCCGAACGCGTCGATGGCGCTCTTCACGATGCTCGCGCCGCCAGCCATCTCGGCGACCGAGTTCGCGTTGGCGACGGCCTTGCCGCCGGCCTTCTTGATCTCCTCGACGACCTCGTCCGCGACCGCGCTGGTGGGCTCCTTGCCGTCGATCGAGACGCCGTAGTCGTTGACGACGACGTTCGCGCCGGCCTCGGCGCACTGCAGCGCCACGGCGCGTCCGATGCCGCGCCCTGCGCCGGTCACGGCGATCGTCTTCCCTTCGAGATACCTGCTCACGGGTCGCTTCCTCCTTGGGTCTCGGTGCAAAGCAAACGATTGTTCGTAGACCGGAGGAGGAGCGTTCCGCAAGCGCGGGCCGCGATCGTGAGGGATCAGACGGCCGGCGAGGGGGCGATCGCGGGCCGCGCGGCTGGTTCGCCGTGCGGCCCGCGTGCAGGACTAGTAGCGGGAGCGGCCGCCGCCGAACCCGCCGCGGCCACCACCACCGCCGCCGCCGCGATCCTCGCGGGGCTTCGCCTCGTTGACGGTCAGCGCACGGCCACCCTGCTGCGAGCCGTTGAGCGCCGCGATCGCGGCCTGCGCCTCTTCCGCGTTGCTCATCTCGATGAACCCGAAGCCGCGGCTGCGACCGCTGTCGCGGTCCGTGACGACGCTCGCGCTGTCGACGTTGCCGTAGGGCGCGAACATCTGCTCGAGGCCCGCCGAATCGACGCTGAAGGCCAGATTGCCGACGTACAGTTTCTTTCCCATGTTCCTTACCTGATTCCTGCAGGATGTGGGCCCCGATCGCTCGAGGCCGGTTGGTTGGGTGGACCCTTTACGGTCCGCGAAAGGCAGGATGAACGTCCAAGCAACTCGTCCGGGCAGGAACTGCGCCGTACGCACGCAACTCGTTCGACAAACCGACCAGATCATCCGGTAGCACGATCACCAGCGGTGGTACAGCAGGCCCGGTGGCAGCCGAGAGCTCGTCCGGGCGAGCCCCGTCCCCCGGGGGCAGGGGCCCGCTCGACAGGTCGCCGTGCTCAGGCTACAAGCCGAAGGCTCCGTCGGCCGCACGCGCTCGGCTCCCACGATTGCGACCCGACGAGCGATGCATCCTGCATCCCGCATCTCGCTCCGACCCGAGGGCCTCGCAAGACGCGACCGAAGCGACCATCGCGGCGTGCGCTCGGCGTACCGCCCCGAGGAGCTCCGTCGTCCTGCGGAAGGAGCGAGCCCGTGTCGTTTCAAATTGCTCGCAAGCGGCCTGCGGAGAAGCCCGAGCCGCCCAAGGCCGTCCTCGGCACCGAGGTCGAGACGCGTTGCCGCAAGTGCCGGGCGGTCACGACGCACGTGGTCACCGGCAAGGTCGGCACCAAGCCGACCCGTGTCCGCTGCAACACCTGCGAGGTCGAGCACGAGTACACGGTGACCCGAGCGCGCCGCCCCACCGCGACGGCTCCCCACCAGCTGCCGTGGGCGGACGCGATCGCGCAGGCGCGCGGCACGGCGACGGCCTACTCCGCGGCCGCGAGCTACGTCGTGGGCTCCCGCGTGACGCACCCGAGCTTCGGCGAAGGGGTGGTCGTGCGCCTCGCCAGCCCGACCGTGTGCGAGGTTCTGTTCGAGGAGCGTACGGTCAAGCTCCTGATGACGACCGCCCGCAGCGGATTCGAAGCGCCCACGCCGCGCAGCCCGGTCGCGCTGCGCCGGGGCCGCCGCTTCGGCTGACTCCCGCCTCGCGTCGTGCCGTCGCCCCACCGTGCCCGGCGGGGCGACGGCGCAACGCGTCAGCGGAGCGGCTCCCAGACCGGCAGCGTCACGCGCTCGGTGAGCGGCCGGAAGACCACGCGAACCTTCATGCCGATCGTCATGTCCGCGGGCGTGCAGCCGACCATGTAGCCGACCAGGCGCGGTCCCTCGTCGAGCTCCACCACCACCATGATGTGCGGCAGCATGCTCATGAAGGCCGGCAGGAACGGCTCCTGGCCGACGACGTAGGTGTAGACCGTGCCGGCGCCCTTCGCCTCGACCCACTCTAGGCGGCCGTGCTTCCAGTAGCCGGGCTTCGGCGGCCAGTGGAAGCGTCCGGTCTCGCGGTCGCGCTGCACGAGCAGCTTGCGCTCGCGGCAGCCGTCCCAGAACGGCTTGACGACCGGATGATCGGGGTCGGGCAGCGGGTAGTCGGGGTGCAGGTCCGTGACCGGGCGATCCTGCTCCTTGCTCGTGCGCTCGCCGAATCGAACTTCGCTCATAGGCTCACTCGCCGCGGATCACCATCGCGCTGGTCGCGACGCCCGACGCGCCGGTGACGAGCACGTTCTTGCAGCCCTCCACCTGCGCGGTCGACGTGCCGCGTACTTGACGCACCGCCTCGACGATCAGGTTGAAGCCGTGCGTGTACGCCTCCGAGAGACCGCCGCCCGAGGTGAGCAGCGGCAGCTCGCCGCCGAGCTCGATGCGGCCGCCCTCGGTGAACGGCCCGCCCTCGCCGCGCTTGCAGAAGCCGTAGTCCTCGAGGCCGAGGATCACCAGCGGCGTGAACGCGTCGTAGATCTGCGCGCAGTCCATGTCCTTCGGCTTCAGCTCCGACCGCTTCCAGAGCAGCTCCGCGCACGGCACCGCGGTGGTCTGCAGGTCGGGCGTGTTGTAGTTCGCGAGGTGCACCGGGTTCGGGCCGCTCGCCTGCGCGACCGAGTGTACGAGCGCCGGCTTCTGCTTGAGATCACGCGCGCGCTCGACCGACGTGACGACGCACGCGAGCGCGCCGTCGGTCTCGAGGCAGCAGTCGTAGAGCGTCAGCGGATAGCCGATCACGCGGCCGTCGAGATAGGTCTTCATGTCGAGCGGCTTGTCGCGCATCATCGCGTAGGGGTTGCGATTGGCGTGCTTGCGCGCCGCGATCGCGACGTTGCCGAGCTGCTCGCGCGTCGTGCCGTACTGGTGCATGTGGCGGTGCGCCCACATGCCGATCACGTCGACCGGCCGGATCAGCCCCCACGGCACGTGCAGCGCCTTGTCGTCGGTGACGAGCTCGCGCTCCTGCGCCCACGGCCGCGCGGTCTTCGAGCCACGGTTCCGGGCCCGGTGACAGACGACGACCTCGGCGAGGCCGGTGACGATCGCCGCCGCGGCGTGCATGATGGTCGCCGCCGAGGCGCCGCCGCCGTACGAGATCTTGTCCCACCACCGGAGGCCGTTCACGCCGAGGCCACGCGCGATGGTCACCTCGTGCGTGTGCTCCATCTCGAACATCGACATGCCGTCGACGTCCTCGTTCTCGAGGCCGGCGTCGTCGATCGCCATCTGGATGGCCTCGATCGCGGTGTCGGAGATCGGCCGGCCGATGTCCTTCGAGAACGGGAGGTGGCCGATCCCGACGATCGCCACCTGGTCACGGATGCGCGAGAAGAGATCCTGGTCGATGCGCTTCATCGGGGCGGGCGTGTTCGATGCCGCGGGAGCGGGTCAGCGGTTGCGGATCTCGACGGCGAGGACGTCGTCGAGACGCACGATCGCGTCGTAGAACTCCTTGCCCGAGAGGTTCTTCAGCACGACCGACTGGCCGCGAACCTCCGCCACCGTGCCGCCGTACTCCTTGCCGGAGCGGAGCTGCACGGTCACCGGCTTGCCGACCCGCGCGCGCAGCACGTCGGGGATGTCCCCGGCGGGCATGCCGCCTTCTCCCCCCTGCGCCGCGGCGTGCGTCACCGCCAGCAGGGAGAACCCGAGCACCAGTCCTGCGATCGTACGCCGCTTCATGCCGACCTCCGACCGCCTAGAGAACATGCCGGAGGGCGCGCCCGCAAACCGGCGGCGGCATCCGGCCGCCCCGGGACGCGGCGAGACCCGCGGTCGAGGCCGGCTCGTGCGCGATCAGGATTCGAGCTCGGCCTTGAGCGCGCTCGCCTCACGGGCGACCGGACCGTCGGCGGCGGCGAGGACGATCCGGGCCTCGGCGAGCGCCGCCTCCTTCTCGCCCTGCTCGACCAGGGCCTTCGCGAGCTGCAGGCGCGCCGGCGGGTAGTCGGGTGCGAGCTCCACCGCACGACGGATCAGACGAACGCCTTCCTCGACGTCGCCGCCGAGCAACGACGGCAGCTCGACGAGGAAGGAGCCCTTCGCCGCGAGCGCGTCGACGAACGCCGGCTCGAGGTCGAGCGCGCGGTCGATCTCCTCGCGCAGGCGCTTGACGCTGGCGACGCCGGCGAGGCTCGCGCCGCCGTCCTCGAGCTTGCGCCCCAGGTTGCAGAACACCGCGAAGCGCGCCTTTGCGTCGTTCGGGTCGGCCGCGACGGCGCGCTCTGCGGTCGCGAGCCCGCGCTCGAGCATCGCCTCGCGCTCCGCGTCTTCCGCCTTCGCGGCATCGAGGCAGATGCCGACCGCCTCACGCGCGAGCGCACCGCCGGTCGCGTCGCGCGCGAGCACGGGCTTCTCCGCCGCCGCGGGAACGGTGAGGGTTGCAACGATCGCACCCGCACCGACGATGGACCTTGCGCGTCGCTGCAGGTGCCCGAGCAGGCTCGTTCGTTCGCGCATCATGACGTGGGGCCCTCAGCAAGAGAGTTGCCAGCCTCGAATACGCGTCGATTCGACGGGCGGATCTCCGGACTTCTTGCACCGGGGCCCCGCCGCCCTGAAATTCTTACGAGCTGGCCGGGGAAATCGGGGAACCGAGGCCCCGTTCGCGGGACGCGCGACGCGGGGCGTCGGCGAGGTCGATGCCGACGGGACAGTGGTCCGAGCCCCGCACGTGATCCCACACGAACGCGCCGCGCAGCCGCGGCGTCAAGTCGTGCGAGACGAGCACGTGGTCGATGCGCCAGCCGATGTTGCGGTCGCGCACGCCGATCCGGTTGCTCCACCAGCTGTACTTGACCACGGACGGGTGCAGCGCCCGGAAGCCGTCCACCCAGCCGGTGGTGAGGCAGCGCGCGTACAGCGCGCGCTCCTCGGGAAGGTAGCCGCTCGTGGTCTCGTTGCCGCGCGGGCGCGCCAGGTCGATCGGCTCGGGCGCCACGTTGAAGTCGCCCATCAGGATCGCGGGCAGACGGTGCCGGCGACGGGCCGCGTCCACCGCGCGAAAGACGTGCTCCGTGAACGCGAGCTTGTAGGGCACGCGGCTGTTGTCGCGCTGCGTGCCGCTGCCTTTCGGGAAGTAGACGTTCGCGACCAGAACGTCGGCGAAGCGCGCGAGCAGGAAGCGGCCCTCGCGGTCGAAGCTCTCGTCGCCGAGCTCGGCCTCGATCGCGAGCGGCGCGCGCTTGGACAGCAGCGCGACGCCGCTGTAGCCGCGCCGCGAGCGCGCCGCGATCCAGTGTGCGTGTCCGAATCCCGGCAGCGCGCGCACGACCTCCGGTAGGTCCTCGTCCGCGCAGCGCGTCTCCTGCAGGCCGACCACGTCCGCACCCGCCGACGCGAGCCAGTCGAGGAAGCCCTTGCGGACGCACGCGCGGATCCCGTTCACGTTCCAGGAGACGTACCGCCGCGACATGGGCGCGCTGTATAGACGACCCGCGCGCCATGCGTTAGGGCGAAGGCGAGCATGAGCGCCCTGCCCCGCCCGCCGCGCGTGCTGGCTCTCAGCGAGGCACCGATCCCGTCGGCCGTGCTCGGCGTGCACGCGGTCTTCGAGGCGCTCGCCGCGGCCGGCGCGTGCAGCTTGGCGACCGGATCGTCGGTGATGCCGGAGCGCGCGCAGGTCGCGTGGGCCGACGTCGTCGTGCTGGTTCGCGGCGCGTCGCCGTCCGAGCGCCGAATCCTCGTCGAGGCGCAGCGTCTCGGGCGGCGCGTCGCGACCTACCTCGACGACGATCTCGAGCGCGTCCCCGGCGAGGCGCGCAGCGGCTACTTCTTCACCTCGCCGCACGTGCGCGCGAACGTCGCGTTCATCGTGCGTCGCGCCGACGCGGTGCTCGTGTGCAGCGAGCGTCTCGGCGCCGAGCTCGCGGCGCGCCACGGCGTGCGACCGATCCTCGTGCGCCAGCCACGCCCGCCGCGCCTGCCCGAGGAGGGCCCTGCCTTCCCCGCACGCGCCGACGATCCGGGTGGGCGCGTGCGCGTCGGCTTCCTGGGCAGCGTCGACCACGCGGCGTTCCTCGAGAGCCTGCTCGCCGATCCGCTGCGCCGCCTGCGCGCGGAGCTCGGCGAGCGGCTCGAGCTGGTCTTCTGCGGTGCGCTGCCGGAGATCGCGCGCGAGCTGGGCGCCGTCTGCGAGCCGTTCGAGGCCGACTTCGTCGCGTGGCGACGTCGCGCTCGAGCGCTCGCGCTCGACGTCGGCCTCGCGCCGCTGCCCGACACGCCGTTCCACCGCAGCAAGTACTTCAACAAGTACCTCGAGTACGGGTCGCTCGGCGTCGCGGGCGTCTACTCGAACGTCCCGCCGAGCGCGGACGCGGTGCGCGACGGGTTCACCGGCCTCCTGTGCGCCAACGATCCCGATGCCTGGCGCGCCGCGCTGCAACGCCTGACGGCGGAGCGTGCCCTGCGCGAGCGCATCGCGCGCGCGGCGTGGGACGACATCGAGGCGCGCTTCAGCGCCGGCGCCCTGCTCGAGCCGTGGCGCACCGCGCTCGCGGCGCTGCTCGCCCATCGCGCACCCGAGGTGGCACCGCGCGACGTACGGCTGCGCGGCGGACCGGTGCGTCACGCGCTCGACCGTCTCGCGGTGTACGGGCCGGCACGCTTCGCGGAACGCGTGGTCGGACGTCTCAGCGGACGGCTGCGTACCGGCTGAGCGGCATGCCGCATCGCCCTCGTGGCGTGTCCCTTGCTGCCAGGACGCGCGTGGAGGGACGATCTGCGATGAGACCGACGCATCCGACGACGACACCACCCCGACGAGGAGGCGCGTGCTCCGCCCGCGCCGGTCGCCGGCCGCTCCTGATCCCGTCGAGCGTGCGCGCGAGCCGGACGCGCGCACGGCTGCGCGCCGCGCTCGCGCTCACGGCACTCGCCGCGTGCGTCTCTGCGGCGGACGCGCACGCGGCCGCGCTGGGCGTCGTCGCGCCGCGGCGCGCCGTGCCGGTGCCGCACGGCGACACCACCGTCATCGTCGGAACGGTGGAGCACGACGGCGGCGTCGGCCGCGTCAGCGTGGCCGTGCGCGACCTCGAGACGCGGCGCTGGCTCCGCCACGACGGCACCTGGGGCAAGCGTCAGCTCCACACCGCCACCCTGCACGACGGCGGCGCCACGACCGCCGACTGGTCGTTCGCCTTCGACGCGCCGGGCACGGGACGCTATCGCGTCGTCGCACGCGCGTACGATCGCGACGACGCCCGCCTCGGCGTCCGCGCGAGCAGGCGCTTCCGCGTCACACCGCGCGAGGAGCCGCCGCCGCTCGCGGGCGACCTCGGCGAGTTCGTCGCCTTCTGCCCTGCGAGCCACCGGCTGCGCGACGACCCGATCGTCTTTCCCGGGCTGCCGGGCCAGTCGCACCTGTACTCGTTCTTCGGCAGCACCGCGGCCGACGCGTTCGCGACGCTCCGCCCGATGCTCGACGGCGACACCACCTGCGACCCGTCCGTCGACCGCTCGGCGTACTGGGTGCCGACGCTGGTCGAGAACGGCGTCGCGCTCGAGCCCGAGCAGGCGACGTTCTACTACCTGGCGACGAACGACGATCCCGGCGCGATCCGTCCGTTCCCGCCAGGGCTGCGCATCCTCGCCGGCACGCCGACGCGCACCGGGCCCGACGGGCCGAGCCGCTACAAGTGGAGCTGTCGCGGTGCGGGCGACTCGAGCACCGGCGACTTCGTCACGTGTCCGGCCGGGCACGAGCTCGAGCTGCTGCTCGACTTCCCCGACTGCTGGAACGGCACCGACCTCGACGCCGCCGACCACAAGTCGCACATGACGTACTCCGCCGGCGGCGCGTGCCCCGGGAGCCATCCGGTGCCGGTGCCGCGGCTGCAGTTCAAGCTGCGCTACCCGACGTCGGGCGGGCCCGGCGTGCGCATCGCGACCGGCTCCGGCGCGCACGCGAGCCACGGCGGCAGCGGGTACTCCGCACACGGCGACTTCTTCAACGCGTGGCTGCCGGGCGCGCTCGAGGCACGCGTCGAGCGGTGCCTGTGGAGAGAGGTGAAATGCGGGCCGGCGGGCGAGTCCGTCGACTGAGCCTCGATCGATCCTCGCCCGTCCGTGGCGCCTGCGGCCACCACGGCGAGGACGCGCACGAGCGGCGGCTCACGCCACCGGCGCGCCACCCGCCTTCGCCGCCGCCTCGGCCGCGCGCATCTTCGCGAGCACGCTGTGGTGCCGGCCGTAGAGGAAGTAGATCACCGCGCCGATCGCGAGCCAGATGAAGAGGCGCAGCCAGTTCTCCGCCGGCAGCGAGAACATGAGGAGGAGGCAGATCAGGATGCCGAGGATCGGCGTCACGGGCGCGAACGGCACGCGGAACGGACGCTCGGCCTCGGGGTGCGTGCGGCGCATGATGAGCACCGAGGCGCAGACGACGACGAACGCGAACAGCGTGCCGATGTTGGTCAGGTCGGCGAGGATGCGCAGCGGCAGCAGCGATCCGCCGAACGCGACGATCACGCCGGTCAGGATCGTCGACTTCCACGGCGTGCGGTACTTCTCGTGCACCGCGCCGAAGAAGCTCCGCGGCACCAGCCCGTCGCGCGCCATCGCGAGCCACACGCGCGGCTGGCTCAGCATCATCACCAGCAGCACCGACGTGATGCCGGTCAGCGCACCGAGCGACACCAGGAACTGCGCCCACGGCAGCCCGACCTGCGCGAAGGCCTTCGCGACCGGCGCGTCGATCGAGATCTGGTCGTAGGGCACCATGCCGGTCAGCACCGCGGCCATCGCGATGTAGAGCACCGTGCAGACCACCAGCGACACGAGGATGCCGATCGGAACGTCGCGCTGCGGGTTCTTCGCCTCCTCGGAGTGCGTCGAGATCGAGTCGAAGCCGATGTAGGCGAAGAAGATGATCGCCGCGCCGGCGAACATGCCGAGCGGCTCGCCACCCGCACCCTCCTGCCCCATGATGGTGTGGCCGAAGAAGCTGACGCCGGTCATGCCGTAGGGAGCGAACGGCGTCCAGTTGTCGGGGTTCACGTAGAACGCGCCGACGACGATCACGAACAGCACGACCCCGATCTTGAGCACGACCATCGCGTTGTTGAAGCGCGTGCTCTCCTTGATGCCGAGGACGAGAACCCACGTGACGAGCAGCGCGATGATCGCCGCCGGCAGGTCCAGGATGTTGCCCGTCATGACCAGACGGCCGAGCTCGGGGTCGTAGTCGAACGGCGCCCCGCCGAGAATCTTGGGCCACGGTATCCCGAGCAGCCCGACGAAGTCCTGGAAGTAGTGCGACCAGCCGTGCGCGACGGTCGCCGAGGCGACGCCGTACTCGAGGATCAGGTCCCAGCCGATGATCCAGGCGAGGAACTCGCCGAGGGTGGCGTAAGCGTAGGTGTAGGCGGAGCCCGCGACCGGCACCATCGAGGCGAACTCCGAGTAGCAGAGCGCCGCGAAGAAGCAGGCGAGCCCCGCGACCGCGAACGACAGCATGAGCGCGGGTCCGGCCTTGTCGTGCGCGGCGATCCCGGTGAGGACGAAGATGCCCGTGCCGATGATCGCGCCGATGCCGAGGCTCGTGAGCGCCATCGGCCCGAGGACGCGGTGCAGGCGGTTCTCGCCCTTCATCTCCTCGAGCAGGAGCGAGAGCGGCTTGCGGGCAAAGAGCGGGTTGGCCAAGGCGTCCTCCTCTGCCCTGGCACCTTCGACTACGAGGATCGATCGATCAAGCGGCGCGCGGCGCTACTCGACGCTCTTGCGGTGGCAGTAGGCGCAGGCGCTCGCGCCGCCCGAGCCGACGAACGGAGGATCGTTGCGCGGGTCGGCGTCCTGGTAGAGCGCCACCCGCTGCTCGACGTTCTCGAGCCGCTCGCGCGTCGCGGCGAGGAAGCGCGGATCCCAGCCGCTCTTCTCGCCGAGCGCCAGCGCCGACTCGTAGTAGCCGCGCGCCGACTGGGTCCGTCCGCCCTTCGCGTAGATGTCGCCGAAGAGGACGAACGTTCCCTCGAGGTTGTGCGGCGCCATCCCCTCGTTGAAGCAGATCTCGCCCTGCGTGCCGCACTGGTTCGCGACCTCGGGGAAGGTCACGTCGAGGAGCTCGAGGACGCGCGCGTAGAGCGGGTCGGTCGCCGGCACCGCCGGGGCCACGGCGAACAGGTCGAACGAGTTGAACAGCGTGTTGATCGACGCGGCGTACTCGAGCTCGGCGATGCCCTGCTCGGTGAGCGGCGCGTCGCCGAAGCCCACGCCCTTCGCGTAGGTCGCCGCGGCGGCGAAGCCGGGGACGCGCGTGTCGCCCCAGCCGGGGCTCCAGAGCAGCGGCACACCGCGGTCGAAAGCGCTCTTCGCGGCGGTCACCGAGCGCTTGCCGGCGGCACTCGGGTGGAGCAGGTCCGCGACCTGCTGCCCGTAACGGTACAGGTGCATCATGCCGGTCAGGAAGAACGAGCGGCCGTCGCGGCGATCGCGCGCGGTCGCGCGCCCGAGCAGCGCGAGCGCCTCGTCGCCGCGGTCGGCGTCGCCCCAGAGCGTGTCCCAGAATGCGGCCTCGCCGGCCGCCGCGTCGCGCGACGGGCGCTTCGACACGATCGACGTCGCCCCGTTCTCGATGAAGTTGTGCAGCCGCACGAGGTAGCGCTCGTCGCCGACCGTGAGCCAGACCTCGACGTAGCCGACGGGACCGGCGACGGGCTCGTAGCCCGGCGTGCGTGCGACCAACGACAGCCCGCGCTCGGTGTAGCGCACCGAGCGGACGCCGCCCGCGGCGCCGCTCGGATCGCGGTAGTAGAAGCCGCCGGGGACGCGCGACCAGCGCTCGCACGGCAGGTCGACGGGCGGGCCGCCGGTCACCAGGTTGGTCGCGGTCGGGTAGAAGAGGATCTGCACGGTCGCGCCGGACGGGCAGACGGTCGGGTCCTCGAGGACGGCGAGCGCCCGGTCGCGCCCGACGCGCACCTCGGCCGAGCCGCTGCCGGTCGCCGGGTCGTGGCGAAAGGCTCCCAGCTTGCCCTCGGTGAGCAGGGTCAAGGCTTCGGCGCGCGCCGCGAGAAGAAGAACGGCGGCGGCGAGAATCGTCTTCGTGAGACGCACGGGGAAACCTCCTCGGATCGGCAGGGTCGAACGGCGAGAAGCCGGTGCTATCGCGTCCCGCCGAAGCACACAAGTTGCTTCCGGACGCCGCGCTCGCGATCATCCCCCGCGGCGGGGGAACGACGGCGACGACGATGGAGCTGCACGATCGACTCGAGCTGAGGCTGCGCCGGCTGCGGGCGACCAGGAACTGGCTGCTCGTCAAGTCGCTCTTCCTGCCGAGCGTCATCATCGTCTCGCACAAGCGCAGCGGCTTCCAGTGGTTCCGGCAGATCTGCCACGCGAACCTGCCGCGCCACGTCGTGATGCCGCCGGGGGCGCGCTACCAGCACTTCAACGTCGAGCGCGTACCGGAGCGGAACCGCCTCGCCCACAACGCGATCCTGCTGGTCCGGGACGGCCGCGACGTCATGGTGTCGCTCTTCATGGCGTCGACGCGCGACGGCCCGGGCGGCACGCGCATCTGGGAGGGCGACGGCAACCAGATCACGTTCCCGGCGTTCCTGCGCACCGAGTTCATGGAGCTGCGCAACCCGCGTCGCGAGGTCATCCGCAAGATGAACCCGGTCGACTACTGGGCGAAGTTCCACACCGACTGGCGCGCCAATCCGAACATCGTGTGCGTCGTGCGCTACGAGCGCCTGCTCGAGGACCAGAGCACGGTGATCCGCGAGGTGCAGCACGCTCTCGGCTATCGCGACGGGGCGCGCGAGCCGGTCGAGATCCAGCTCGACTTCGACCGCCACTCGCCGACCGGACGGAACATCCCGCACGGATACCAGCGCAAGACGACCGGCAACTGGCGGCGCATCTTCAGCGACGCGGACGCGGCGTACTTCGAGGAGCGGGCCGGCGGCGTGCTGCGCGCCCTCGGCTACGCGGACGTCCCGGAGCCGAGCGGCGCGGCGGCGGCGGCGGCAGCGATCCCGCCGCGCTCGTAGGCCGCGGTCACCTCGTCGGCCGGACCGTCGAGGTGGATCGTGCCCTCGCTGAGCCAGATGGCGCGCCGGCACATCTGGCGCACGGTCTCCATCGAATGGCTGACCAGCACCAGGATGGACGCTCTCTGCACCATCTCCTCGAGCCGGCGGCGCGCCTTCTCGTGGAAGCGCACGTCGCCCGCCGCGATCACCTCGTCGAGCAGCAGGACGTCGGGCGAGATCGCGGTCGAGACCGCGAACGCGAGACGGACGAACATGCCGGCCGAGTAGGTCTTGAGCGGGCGGTCGAGTGCCGCGCCGAGCTCGGTGAAGGCCGCGATGTCGCGCGTGCGATCGCGGATCTCGGCGCGCGACAGTCCGAGCAGCAGGCCGCGCGTCACGATGTTGTCCCAGCCGGTCGCCTCCATCTCGAAGCCCGTCGCGAGCTCGAAGAGGCAGGCGATGTCGCCCTCGACGACGACGCGGCCCGACGACGGCGCGTAGATCCCGCACATCACCTTCAGCAGCGTCGTCTTGCCGGCGCCGTTGAAGCCGATGATGCCGACGCGCTCGCCGCGCTCGATCTTGATCGCCACGTCGCGCAGCGCCGTCACCGGCTTCGGCATCTCGTCCTCGGGGAGCACGCCGAACGCGCGGCTCATGCGCTCGCGCAGGCTGCCCTTGGGTGCCGGAAACGTGAGCGAGACGGACTTCAGCTCGAGCATCGGATCAGAGCCAGAACACCAGGCGGTGGCGCGCGAAGCGCATCGCGACGACCGCGGTCACGAGGAAGAAGCCGACGCTGATCGCGCTCGCCACGTAGTGCGACGGCTCGGGCACGTCGTTGTAGAGCATCGGCACGCGGACCAGCATCATCAGGTGGTAGAGCGGGTTGAACGTGAGCAGCCAGCCGAGCCCGTGCTGCACGAGCAGCGCCGCCGGGAACATCACCGGCGTCGCGTAGAAGAGCGCCTGCACGCCCACCGCCTGCAGGTGCGAGAAGTCGCGCACCCAGGTGTTGAGCACCGCCGAGATCGTGCAGACCGCGAAGCCGAACGCGAGCCACGCGGCGAGCCCCGGCACGACCAGCAGCCAGTGCACCGAGATCCGCCCGCCGAAGATCAGGATCACCACCGCGACCGCGCCGAGACCCAGCAGCAACGTGAAGAAGGCCGCGAACACCATGCGCAGCGGGTAGGTGTAGAAGGAGACCTTGGCGATCTGCTTGATGTAGCCCTCGGCCGCGAGGAAGGCGATCGACCCGCTGTCGATCGACGCCGCGAAGAACGCCCACAGCGTCAGGTTCAGGAAGAGGTAGGGCAGGAACTCCGCGAGCTTCTGCCCGAAGAGGTTCGAGAACACGAGCCCGATCACCGCCGACATGAGCAGCGGTGCCAGCACCGCCCAGACGATGCCGAGCATGGTCGCGGTGTAGCGGCGCAGGATGTCGAGCCGGGCGAGCTGCCAGGCGATGCTGATCGTCTTCAGGTGCGCCTGGCGCGATCCGAAGCGCTGCCTGGCGCCGCTGCGCGGCGCCGGTGCTCCCGCCACCGGGCCGCCGGAGGCGAGCTCGTGCGCCGGCTCGCTCACCGGAACCACCGCGCGATCGTCGCGCCGTCGCGACGGCGGCGCGCCTGGATGATCGCCCGCTGCCGGCGCGCGCGCGGCCACAGCGCGGCCACCTGCCAGAAGGCCGGCAGCGAGCTCCACTCCCACGCGAGACACCCGCCGACGACGGCCGCGTCGCGCGCGAGCCCGGACGCCCCGCAGCGACGCCACACCGCCGCGTCGGCGTTCTTGATCCGCATCAGGAAGCGGTTCTTGACCGAGTGTCGGTTCAGCATCGCCGGGACGTCGCCGCGCCGCTCGGGCAGCACGCGCCGCACGTGGTAGCCCAGTGCCGTCGGGACGTAAAGGCAGTCCCAGCCGAGGAGCTGCGCGCGCCACGCCACGTCGGCGTCCTCGCGGTAGGCGAAGAAGGTGGAGTCGAAGAACTCGCCCTCGACCGACACGTCCTCGATCATGTCGCGGCGGTAGAGCGCGGCCGCCGCGGTCGCACCGAAGACCGGCTCCTCGCGCGCGTAGCGGCCGTCGTCGGGCTGCTCGGAGCCGCGGTCGAGGTGGCGGAACGAGCGCGTGAACTCGATGCCGGTCGAGTCGATGCGCGCCGGCACCGCGGGCGTTCCGTCGGGCGCGAGCCGCAGCAGCTTGCCGCAGAGCGTGCCGAGCGGGGGCGGGAGCGTCGTCCGCGACGCGAGCGTCGCGAGGAAGCCCGGATCGAGCACGACGTCGGGGTTCAGGGTGAGGACCCACGCGGACGTCGTCGCGGCGATCGCCTGGTTCTGCCCGGCGGCGAATCCGATGTTGACCGGACTCTCGATCGCACGGCTCACGACCGGGTGGCCGCGCGCGATCGCCGGGCTCGCGTCGTGCGACGCGTTGTCGAGCACCACGACCTCGTGCGGCGCGAGCGTCTGCGAAGCCAGCGCGTCGAGGCAGCGCGCGAGGTGCTCGGCGCTGTCGTAGGTGACGACCGTGACGGCGATGCGCGGCGTCGCGTCGCTCAAGCGGGGCCTCGCACGAGCGCCGCGCGCACCGGCAGCGCCGCGACGCCGGTGAAGCCGGCACCTCCGCCCGGAACGACCTGGAACACCAGCGCGCGATCCCACCAGTCGAAGCTCGCGTCCACGTGCGCGTGCTCGGTGTGCAGCGCGACGCTCACCGAGTAGCTGCCGCTGCCGAGGCGCAGCTCGACGGCGAAGCTCGCGGTGAGCTCGTCGCCCGCGGAGCACGGCGCGTGCGCGATCCCCAGGTAGAAGGTGTTGCTGCCGAACACGTCGTTGCCGAGCCGGTCGCGAATCAGGAAGCCGACGGTCGGCGACGGCATGGCGCGGTTGATCCGCAGGCGGCACTCGAGCGTCGCGGTGTCGCCGACGGTGAACGCGCGCTGCGCGTCGCCCGCCGCGTCGCGCAGCTCGACCGCCACGATCTCCGCCTCGCGGCTCCCCGAGCGCGTGACCGCGCGTCCGTCGCGCTCCACCTGCTCGATGTGCTCGTCCTCCTCCTTCCGGGCGATCATGGCGTTGTAGTAGTCGAAGACCGCGTCGGGCGGGCCGTCGCGGAGCAAGGTGCCGCGGTCGAGCAGGATCGCGCGCTGGCAGAGCGCCTTCACCGCGGCGGGATCGTGCGTGACGAAGAGCAAGGTCGTCCCCTGCTCCTGGAACGCACGGATGCGGCTCATCGACTTGTGCTGGAAGTACGCGTCGCCGACCGACAGCGCCTCGTCGACGATCAGCACGTCGGGGCGCACCGCGGTCGCGACGCTGAACGCGAGGCGCACCTGCATGCCGGTCGAGTAGGTGCGAACCGGCTGGTCGAGGTGTCCCTCGAGCTCGGAGAACTCCTCGATCCAGGGCAGCGCCGCCTCGATCTGCGCCTCGTCGAGGCCGAGCAGCTGGCAGGACAGGACGGCGTTCCGCCGTCCGTCGAACTCGGGATGGATGCCGAGTCCGAGCTCGAGCAGCGCCGCGACGCGTCCATCGACGGCGAACGTACCCTCGCTCGGCTGCGTCGTGCCGGTCAGGAGCCGGAGCAGGGTGCTCTTGCCGGCGCCGTTCATGCCGATGATGCCGATCGACTCGCCCTCGCCGACCTCGAAGCTCACGCCGCGCAGCGCCCAGCTCGCCTCGTGTCGCACGACACGGTCCATGCTGATCCACTCGACGAGACGGGCGAGCGGATGGCGGTAGAGCTTGAACTTCTTCCCGAGCCCGCGGGCGACGATGCGCGGCATGCGATCAGCCCTAGAGGTGGTCCGCGAGCTCGCCCGACAGGCGGCGGAAGAGCGCGCGTCCGAGCAGCAGGGCGAGTGCCGCGAGCACGACCTGCGGCAGGTAGACGTGCCACGCGGGCCACGCGCCGTGCAGCAGGATGCCCTGGTAGCCGGCGACGATGTCGGTCATCGGGTTGAGTCGCACCAGCGCCTGCATGCGCTCGCTCAGGATCCCCAGCGGGTAGACGATCGGCGTGAACCAGAACCAGAGCTGCAGCGCGATCGCGAGCAGGTGCGCGACGTCGCGGAAGAACACGTTGACGACGCCGAGCGCGACGCCGAGCCCGAGCGCGAGCGACTGCTGCACGAGCAGCAGCGGAACGAGACCGAAGACGCTCCAGCCGGGGAAGCGACCGAGCACGAGCAGGACGAGCAGCAGCACGCCGAACACGATCGCGAAGTTGACCAGCGCCGAGAGCAGCACGATCGCCGGCAGCGCCGCGCGCGGGAAGCTCATCTTCTTCAGCAGGTTGCCGTTCTCGAGGAACACCGCGACCGAGCGCTGCAGGATCTCGGCGAACGCCGCCCAGGTGAAGATCCCGGCGCACAGGAAGACGCCGTAGCCGACCGCGTCGTCGACGCCGGGCAGCCGGCTGCGCATCAGGTGGCCGAAGATCAGCGTGTAGACCAGCACCAGGGTGAGCGGATGGAGCACGGCCCAGACGCTGCCGAGAACGGATCCGAGGTAGCGCGCCCGGAACTCGCGACTCGCCATGCCGAGGACGAAGCTCCGATAGCGCCAGAGGTTGCGCAGCATGGTGCTGCGCGGCGCTACCACTTCACCGGAGGGCCGGCAACGCATCGCCGCGCAACTTTTCCGCGCGCACGATGCATCCGAGCGGCCGTCGTCCACGTACACGGGACGAGACAGCACGGAGCGCCCGGACTCGACCGGACGCCCGGCGAACGGGCCGGCACGCGGCCGGAGCCTCGTGGCGAGGAAGAAAATTGCCTCCCGGTTCGAACGTGGATAGGTAGGGGCGAGATGGAGGCCGTGGGCAACGCCCCCGACCAGGCGCTCCTCGCGAAGGTGTCCAGCGGCGACGCGACGGCGCTGCGCGCCCTCTACGACAGCTGCGGCGGCCGCGCGTTGTCGGTCGCGTACCGTGTGCTTGGTACGCGCAGCGAGGCAGAGGAAGTCGTGCAGGAGACGTTCGTCCAGGTGTGGCGTCAGGCGAGGACCTACGACGCGAGCCGCGGCGGCGCGATGGCGTGGATCGCGACCATCGCCCGTAGCCGCGCGCTGGACCGCCTGCGCACCCGCGCCGCGGGCGAGCGCGCCGTCGCGCGCAGCGAGGAGCCCGATCCGCCGCAGGCGCCCGCTCCCGTCGAGCTCGCGGCGCAGCGCGAGCTGCGCGCGCAGGTGACCGCCGCGCTCGCTGCGCTGCCGGCCGAGCAGCGCAGCGCGATCGAGCTCGCCTACTACGAGGGCCTGTCGCACACCGAGATCGCGCAGCGCCTCGGCGATCCGCTCGGTACCGTCAAGACACGGGTTCGCCTCGGGCTCGCCAAGCTGGCGACCCTGCTGGGATCGCACCGTCCGGGAGAGGTCTCGTGACCTGCACCGCGTTCAAGGACGGAGTCGCCGCCTACGTGCTCGACCTCCTCGAGCCCGCCGAGCGCCAGGCGTTCGAGGCCCACCTCGAGGAGGCGATCGTCCACCAGGGCTGCCGCGAGGCGCTCGCCGAGGCGTACGAGACCACCGCCCTGCTCGGCGCGGCCCTGCCGCGGCTCGAGCCCGGCGTGCACGTCTGGCAGGCGATCGAGCGCGAGATCGGTGCGTCGCCGGCGCGCCGGCCGTCGGCGAGCCGGCCGCCGGCGGTCCCGGCGCCGCCGCGACGCGCGCGCCTCCGCGAGGGCGTCGCGTGGGGGCTCGCCACCGCCGCATCGGTCGCCGCGTTCGTGCTCGGGATGGAGTACCGCATGAGCCAGCGGGACGTCGCCGGGCTGGAGCGCAGTCTCGAGCTCGCGTCGGCGGCCGACCGCGACAAGCAGATCTGCCTGCGCGAGCTCGCGACCGCGCGCGTGTCGCTGCGCGAGAAGGCGGCCGCGCTCTCGCTGCTCGAGGCACCGGGCACGCAGCTCGTCCAGCTCGCGGCGCAGGGCGACGAGCCCTACCGCGCGAGCGCGCTGCTGAACCCCGGCGAGAAGTCCGGCATGGTCCTCACCACCGCGCTGAAGCCCTTGCAGGGCAAGGACTTCCAGCTCTGGCTGATCCGCGGCGACGAGAAGATCTCGGCCGGCATCCTGCGCACGGACCCGAGCGGCGCCACGCTCGCCCGCATCAGCGAGCAGGTGCTCGCCGGCGGCCGCCCCGACGCGTTCGCCGTCACGATCGAGCCGCCGGGCGGCATGCCGCAGCCGACGGGTCCGATCATCCTGCTCGGCAAGGTGCCGGCGTAGCTTGCTGGCGTTGGGCCCGTCGCGAGGCGGTGTCCGCCCCGCCGCATGCACGGCGAAGTCGCGAGGCGCTGTCCGCCCCGCAACGAATGCGCAGCCCGCAGAAGACGGCGAGCGCAGCTCGCCGATCTTCGAGGACTGAGTGGCGGGGCGGACAGCGCCTCGCGACGGCTCACGGGATGCGCGCCAGGATCACGAGCCCGCCGCCGCACGATCCGCGACGACTTCCGGCGGCGGCTGCGGCAGAGCGGCGACCGCCACGGCGGCGATCGTCTCGTGGACGAAGCGCAGCTTCGCGATCTGCTGGTCGGACAGGACGAACGGGTAGCCGTCCGGCAGGCCGAGCCCCCGGTTCAGGTTGTTGAGCGCGAAGGTGAGCGGGTACCAGCCCTCGATCATCTCCGCGAAGGTGCCGGGCAGCCCGCGGTGCGGATCGGTCTCGAGCGCGGGCTCGTCGGGGCGTCGCGGCCGGAGCGCGAGCCCGCAGGCCGCCGCGGTCTCGAGCGTGTCGACCATGTGCACGTAGTGCGCCCAGGTCTCGGCCCAGTCCTCCCACGGGTGCGCGCTCGCGTAGTGGCTCACGAAGCGCTGCTGCCAGTCGGGCGGCGGGCCCTGCTGGTAGTGGCGCTCGAGCGCCTGCGCGTAGTCCTCACGTTCGTCGCCGAACATCGCGCGGAAGCCCTCCAGGCGCGGGCCGTCGGCGATCAGGCGGTCCCAGTAGTAGTGCCCGACCTCGTGGCGGAAGTGTCCGAGGAGCGTGCGGTAGGGCTCGTGAAGCTGGAGACGGCGGCGCTCGCGCTCGGCGTCGTCGGCCTCGGCGACGTTGATGGTGATCACGCCGCTCGCGTGCCCGGTGAGCGGCTTCGGCGCCTGCGGATCGTCCGGGTCGGCGAGGAACTCGTAGGCGAGCCCGTGCTCGGGATCCTCGACCTTGTTGAGCAGCGGCAGCCCGAGCTCGATCAGGGTGTAGACGAGCCGGCGCTTCGCGACCTCGATCTTGTACCAGGCCTCCTTGAAGCCCGGCTTCGAGAGGTCGGGGATGACGCGCGTCAAGCGACACGAGCGGCAGAGCTCGTTCGGGTCGTCGACCGGAAGCGCCCAGTTGCAGACGTCGTGCTGCGCGTAGTTCGCGCACAGGCGGTAGCGGCGACCCTTCGCGTCCGGCAGCGGCGACGTCCACGTGCCGTCGCCGGCGGCGTCGAGCGAGCCGATCGTCTCGAGGTCCTGCAGGTAGGCGAGCTGGCGACCGCAGCTCACGCAGGCGAAGTTCTCGAAGAAGAGCTGGTGCTGGCAGTGGTCGCAGTGGAAGTTTCGCATGGCGAGGTCCATCCTGGGCACGGATCGTCCGCGCGCCAAGACCCCCCTTGATCGGACCTCGCGACGTGCCCGCGAGGGTCCTGACGTGTGCCCCGGGCTGACTTCGTGCGTCCCGCGCCGGGAGGCGGCATTCGCCCCTCGGCTCAGCCTCGACAGCGGCGCAGCTGCGCTTCGCCGTGTCTCGGCGGCGCTGCGCGGCGTTCGCCGCGGGGCGAATGCCGCCTCCCGGCGCTCCGGTACGACGCTGGACGCTCGAGACCGGCGGACCGTCAGTGCATCGCGTGGCCGGGGTGGGGGCCGCCGGTCCGGGTCGCGCTCTTGCAACCGAAGGACGCCGGCAGGGCGAGACCGGTGTAGGTCGAGCGGCCCTGTCCGTCGAGCGCGTCGGGCACGCTCGCCGGGCCGTTGAAGATCGGATCGTTCGGGTCCGGCTGCGGGAAGCCGTCGGCGATGAAGGTCGACCCGATCAGGATGAACATCTCGTTCTCGGTGCTCTCGCCGCCGGCGATCGGGCAGGCGTCGCACAGTCCGTCGCCCGCGCCGGGCGTCGAGTCGCAGGCCGCGTCGTCGTCGACGCCGCGACACGGCGCGGCGACGCGCCCCGCGGCGCACGCGACCGGACGGCAGTCGCCGAACGAGGCGAGCGCGCTCGCCGGGATGCGCGACTTGCGCGTCACCGACTCGGGATCGGGGGAGCCGTCGGGCGCGACCCCGTTGTTGTAGGTCGCGCAGAACTCGAGCGTGCGCTCGGCGGGATCGGACGCGTCGAAGGCGAGCGGCGGATCGAATCCCTGCTTGACGGGGTCGTTGTAGAGGAAGTTCTCGTAGAGCAACGAGCCGTCCGGGGCGGTCGCCCAGAAACGCTTGCCGCGCTTGTGGTTGTGCGACGTGAGCAGGAAGAGGCGCGTCCCCTGCGGCAGGACGTGCTGCGCGCAGTAGGTCTCGATCGTGTAGGGCGGCGCGTTCGGCCGGAACACGTTCGAGTAGTCGAGGATCGACACCACCGGATGACGCTGGTCCTTCGCGAAGGTGAAGTTCAGCCGGCCGTTCAGGACGAAGTCCTCGTCGGTCAGGTTGAAGGCGTGCGTGTTCCAGTAGACGATCCCCGAGGTCGGGATCTGCGAGAAGACGCCGGGATGCAGCCGCTGGTAGGCCTGCGCCTCCTGCGCGCCGCCGATGATGCGCGAGACGACGTTGAGCCCCGCCTGCGGCCCGTAGCCGATGCAGCCGATGTTGGGCTTCGGCGCGCTGCGGCAGATGCCGTCGCCGCACGACCCCGGCTCGGTGGGCTCGCAGGCTGCGCCGGCGCGCTCGCCGCCGGCGCACGTCCAGCCGCCGAAGGAGGGATCGTGGATGCGCTCGACCGGCACGCCCGAGTAGCTGAGCGTCAGGTGGTGGCTCTGCGGGTCCTGGCGCAGCTCCTGCGCCGAGAAGCGGAACAGCGTGCCGCTGGGATCGAGAAACTCGGGCGGCACCTGGTCGCGGACGTCGTAGTAGGTCGCGAAGCACAGCTCCTGCTCGTGGCGCGCCGGCAGGTCCACCGGCGGCAGGACGAACTGGACGCCCTCACCCGGGGGCGGGGGGTCGAGCGGCTTGATGGTGATCGGGCGCACCGCGGGGAGGCACGCGTCGAGCAACGATTCCGTGTCTGCCACCGTGCCCGTCTGCGGCGCGCCGGCGGAGATCCACAGCCGCAGCGCCTCGAGCTCCTCCTGGCTGATCGCCGGCAGGTTGCTCGGCATCGGCGAGCCGGCGATCTCGACGCTGCCGGGATTGGTCTTGGCTGCGAGCTTGAGCCACAGGAAGCTCCGGTCCTTGTCACCCGGCGTGACGCGAAAGACGGGGCTCGACAGTGACGGGGCCTCGAACAGCGCGGCGTAGGCGGCGTCGGGACGGAGGTCGAGGCCACCGCTGGCGCCGCTGCCGTGGCAGACGTCCTGCGTGCAGCCCTGACGCTCGAAGATCACCGTCTGGATCGCCGCGAAGGTGCTGGTGAACGCCTCGCCCTCGGCGCACGCGGGCTCGCCCGGGTCGATCGGGTCGCCGGACGGAGAGCCGTCGCCGCCGCTGCAGCCGGCGCTCGCCAGCGCGAGCGCTGCGACCAGCAGCGCGATCCGGACCCGACGGCGAGCGGCCAGCATGCGAGATCCTCCAGGGGCGCGGTGCGCGCCCGCCCCGCCTGCAGAGCACGACCGGCGCCCGCTCGGCAATCCCCGACGCTCCGGCCCGACGCTCCGGCCCCGACGCGCCGGCTTGTCCGCACCGCTCGTGGTCCGAACGGGAAGGCCAGCGCGACCAGCAACCGCGCTCGTACCGGCTTCGCGCCGAACGCCGGCGCCGCGGCCGATCGCGTCGCACGATCGCGGAATCGGTTCCGTCGATCGTGGCCCGTCTGGACCTTACGCGGCGACCGCGACGGGTCTACGCTGCGGCGCCATGTCGAACGACGGATCGCAGCCGGGCCCCGAGTACCTCCGCACCGAGCGCAACCGCGTGCACCGCCTGCCGGCGCGCGCCTCGCACGAGCGCGACACGGTGCACGCGATCCTCGACGCGGCGCTCGTCTGCCACCTCGGATTCGTCGAGGACGGACGACCGTTCGTGATCCCGACGCTGCACGCGCGCGACGGCGACAGCGTGCTCGTGCATGGCTCGAGCAAGAGCCGCACGCTCCTCGCGCTCGCCGGCGGCGCCGACGTGTGCTTGACCGTCACCCTGATCGACGGCCTGGTGCTGGCGCGCTCGGCGTTCCACCACTCCGTCAACTACCGCTCGGTCACCGTGTTCGGCCGCGCGCACGCGATCGACGACGACGCGGCGAAGCTCGCGGCCCTGCGCGCCTTCACCGAGCGCCTCTACCCGGGCCGCTGGGACGAGGTGCGCGCACCGAGCGCCGCCGAGCTGAAGGCGACCCTGGTGCTGGCGCTGCCGCTCGACGAGTCGGTCGCGAAGGTGCGCAGCGGCCCACCGCTCGACGATGCGGAGGACATGAGCTGGCCCGTCTGGGCGGGCGTCGTGCCGCTCGCCCTCACCGCCGGCGCCGCGGTCCCCGACACGCAGCTCGCTCCCGGCATGGCGCTGCGCGGCTCGAGCTTCCCGTCGCGGGCCGCGTGGCGCCCGACGAAGTGAGGCGCCGCGCGACTCCCGTCGGTCGCACCGCACCGCTACACACGACGGGATGAGCGACGACGCGATCTACCTTCCCGAGGGCGAGCTGTTCCGTCCGACGACGCTGGCGCGCGGCCCGTGGACGCCCGACGCGCAGCACGGCGGACCGCCGTCGGCGTTGCTCGCGCGCGCGGCGGAGCTCTTCGAGGACGGCGAGCGGACGTTCGTCGCGCGGATCACGATCGAGCTGCTGCGTCCGGTGCCGCTGGCTCCGCTCGCGGTCCGCGCGCGTTTCGCCCGGCCGGGCCGCAAGGTGCAGCTCGTCGAGGCGTCGCTCCTCGCGGGCGACCTCGAGGTGGCGCGCGGCACGGCGCTGCGGATGCGGCGCGAGGCGGTGCCGCTGCCCGACGACCTGCCGCGGCTCCCGCCGCCGCCGGGCCCGCACTCCGGGCAGGCGAGCCAGCCACCGTGGGCACAGGCCGGCTACGACGCGTTCCACAACCGCGGCGTCGAGCACCGCTTCGTCGCCGGCAGCTTCGTCGACCCGGGGCCGTCCACCGACTGGATCCGGCTGCGCGTGCCGCTGGTCGCGGGCGAGGAGACGTCGCCGCTCTGCCGCGTCGTCGCCGCCGCCGACTTCGGCAACGGCGTGAGCTGGGTTCTGAGCCGCAACGACGGCTACGCCTTCATCAACCCCGACCTGACGGTCTACCTGCACCGCCACCCCGAGGGCGAGTGGGTCTGCCTCGACGCGCGAACGCATCCCGGACCGCACGGCACCGGGCTCGCCGAGAGCACGCTGTACGACGAGCGCGGGCCGATCGGCAGATCGGTTCAGAGCCTGCTGCTCGAGCGCGCATAGAGCGAGCCGCGCTCGGGCCGGCCCGAGCGCGCCCAGGGTGCGCTCAGGCGGCGGCGTTCTCCTCTCCGGCCATCATTCCCGCGACCAGCGCCACGATCTCCGGCGACGCCTTGGCGACGCTGCCGGCGTCGAACGGCGGCTGCGGGTCGTACTCGATGCCGAGCTGGATCGCCCTCGCGACGTCGTCGCCGGCGATGCGCGCGGCGAGCGTCAAGCCCATGTCGATGCCGGCCGACACGCCGGCCGCGGTGACGATCTTGCCGCGGATCACGACGCGCTCCGCGGTCGGCTTCGCGCCGGTCGACCCGAGCTCGTGCATCGCCCCCCAGTGCGTCACCGCGTCGACACCCTGCAGCAGCCCGGCCGCGCCGAGGATCAGCGAGCCCGTGCACACCGAGGTGGTCCACTGCGTGGTCGCGTGGATCTTCCGCACCCACGCGAGCAGCGGCTCGTCGGTCATCATGGCGCGCGTGCCGGGGCCGCCGGGCACGACCAGGATGCCCGCGCGGTCCACCTCGTCGAAGGTCGCGCCGGGCATCACCGCGAGCGCGCCGAGGTCGGTGCGAACGAGACGCTTCTCGCACGCGACGAACACGGGCTCGGCGCCCGGCAGGCGCGACAGCGTCTCGTAGGGCCCGATCGCGTCGAGCGCGGTGAAGCGGTCGTACAGGGCGATGGCGATCTTCATGCTCTCTTCCTTTCCGGAACGGGCGCCACGAAGTGACGCCGGTAGGCTCCGGGGCTCACCCGGAGGGATCGTCGAAAGACCCGGTGCAGGGTCGCGGCGGTGCCGAGCCCCGCGGCCGCGGCCACCTCGTCGAGGCTCATGACGGAGCTCTCGAGCAGGCGGCGCGCGACGTCGAGCCGGCTGCGCTCGACGTAGACCGCCGGCGTGCAGCCGAGCTCGCGCGCGAACACGCGCGAGAAGTTTCGCGGGCTCATCGCGCAGCGCGCGGCGAGTGCGGGGACGGACAGGTCGTCGCGCGGATGGTCGGCGATGTACGACTGCAGCTCGCGCAGCGGACGCCGCTCGGCGGCCTGCGCCGCGAGCTGCACGCTGAACTGCGACTGCCCGCCGGCGCGCTGCAGGAACAGCACCAGCCAGCGCGCGATGTCGCGCGCGACGCGCGGCCCGAGGTCGTCGGTGACGAGCGCCAGCGCGAGGTCGATGCCGGCGGCGACCCCGGCCGAGGTCCAGACGTCGCCGTCGCGGACGTAGATCTGGTCGGCGTCGACGCGCACCCGCGGGTAGCGCCGGGCGAGCTCCTCGGCGGTCGCCCAGTGCGTGGTCGCGCGGCGGCCATCGAGCAGCCCCGCCTCGGCGAGCAGGAAGGCGCCGCTGCAGACCGACGTGACGCGCCGGCAGGAGCGGGCGCGGCGGCGGATCCAGGCGACGAGCTCGCGGTCGCGCAGCGCCGGGTAGACGCCGACGCCGCCGGCGACCACCAGCGTGTCGATCGGGCCGCGCACCTCGGAGAGCACGCGGCGCGGCAGCAGCGCCACTCCCGACGACGTGCGCAGCGGCCCGCGCTGGCGCGCCACCAGCTCGACCTCGTAGCTGCCGGGCTCGAGCCGCTCGGCGGTGGTGAACACCTCGGCCGGACCGATCGCGTCGAGCGTCTGCACGTCGGGGAACGCGACGATGGTCACCTTGCGCGGGCCGGCTGCCATGGGCCCACCCTGCCCCGCCCGTCATGTGGCTGCAATGACGATGTGATTGCAGATCCGGCCATCGGTCCGCCCGCGGCCGCGCGGCGGAAGACGCGCGCCCGGGAGCGGCGGCGTCACGTCCACGACGAGCGGCGCGCACCGCGCGCGGCGGCGATGCGCGCGGCGGCGATGCGCGACGTCAACGGGCGTCTGATCGCGAGCCGGGCCGCGCTGGCGGAGCGGTAGCGCCCGTGCCCTCCGCGTAGGCGCGCTCGAGAGCGGCGAGGCTCCGCGGCGACAGCACCTCGGCGTTCGCGTGGACCTGGCGCGCGCGCTCGATCTGGCGCGCGAGCGCCGGCGCGTCGGGATCGTCGACGGCCCAGCGCGCGAGCAGGTGGGCACACTCGACCTTCCGGTGCCGGCAGGTCTCGCGCACCACCTGCGCGCGCTCCTCGGGCGAGAGGCCGCCCTTCCCGGCCGCGAAGCGAGCGAGCAGCAGCTCGTCGCCCGCGCCCGGCGGGCCCGCGATCGCGCCCGAGAGTCGTGCCTCGCCGCCGCGAAAGAACGCGCGCGCCGCGTGGTGGCTCAGGATCGGGTGCAGCAGCGTGTGCACCGGCTCCGCCGCGCCGGGCGCCGGCACCGCGCCGAGCGGCAGCAGCTCGTGCGCGAGCAGCGCCGGCAGGCCCTTGACGCCCGATCGCTCGAGCCCGGCGCGAAAGTCGGGCATCGCCGCGCGCCGCGCGAACCGGTCGAGGTCGATCTCGGCGTCCGGACTCTCGAAGCCGAGCAGCAGGAGGTCGTTGCCCATGGTGAACCAGACGCCGACCCGCTCGAACACCGACGCGTACGTGCGCAGCACCAGCTCGAGCGTCGCGTCGTCGGTCTCGTAGCTGTGGAACCACTGCGCGAACACGCCGCCGGGCGAGAGCTGCGCGCGCGCCGCGACGAGGAACTCGCGGCTGAAGAGCATCTCGACTCCGGTGACCCACGGGTTCGACGGCTCCGACACGATCACGTCGAACGGCCCCTCGCTGCGCAGCAGCGCGCGGTAGGCGTCCGACACCAGCACGCGCACCTTGTCGCTGCGCGACGCGTTCAGGTTGCCGTCGTCGAACAGCGGCGCTGCCTCCATCACGGCCGGCGAGATCTCAGCGACCACCACCTCGCGCATCGAGCGCAGCGTCACGAGCTCGCCGACGGTCACGCCCGCGCCGTAGCCGATCACGAACGCGCGCTCCGCGTTCTCGGCGAGCAGCGCGGGGACGAGTGCCAGCAGCGCGGTGGTCGGGTAGTCGAGCAGCAGCGAGCCGTCGGGCTTGCCGTTGCTGATGATGCTGCGCGTCCGCTGACCGCCCCAGATGGGGAACTCCTTGACGGCGATCGAGGCGACCGGGTCGTCGCGGTAGAAGAGGATCTCGACGCCGTGCGGGTCGGCGAAGAATGCGTCGGGGCCCGAGGCCGTCTCCGCGGTCGCCTCGCGCGTGCGGAACAGGCCGGCGGACAGACGGTCCTGCGACCACGCTGGCAAGAGGACGAGCACCGCGAGCGCCACCACCGGCAGCACCGCCGCCGCGACCCGCAGCCCGCGTCCGGGCATCGCCAGCGTGAGCAGGGTGGCGGCGACGATCAGCGCGCCGATCGCGACCCGGAAGACGACGTGCAGGTCGAGCCAGAAGAAGAGCACGTAGCCGCCGAGCAGCGCGCCGAGCAGCGAGCCGACGGTGTTCCAGCTGTAGAGGCGCCCCGCGACCGCGCCGACGTCACCGACGCTGCCCCGCAGGTGGTGGAAGAGCAGGGGCAGGGTCGCACCGGAGAGCAGGATCGGGATCGCGAGCAGCGCCAGCACGGCCGCGAACGACGTGAGGAAGTAAGGGTAGAAGGACGCGTCGTCGCTGCCGAAGCGCGTGCGCAGGACGTGCGCCCAGAACGGCGCGTCCTCGAGCCAGGAGTAGAGCACGAGCAGCGCTGCGACCAGGCACCACTGGCTCGCGACGATGGTCGCGGGCGGGATGCGGCTCAGCGCGGACACCGCGAAGCTGCCGAGCGCAATGCACAGCACGAAGGCCGCGACCACCATCGCGAAGGTGAAGTGCGACGAGCCGAAGGCGAGACCCGCGACGCGGATCAGCACCGTCTGCACGGTCATCATCGCGAAGCCCGCGAGCAGCGCGACGCAGGCGTAGACCGCGAAGCCGCGCACCGCGACCGGAGCGGAGGCCGCGTCGGCGCGCGGCGTCGCGTCGTCGCGCGGTCCCGCGAGGCCGCCGCGGCGCGCGAGACCCATCGCGACGAAGACCGCGCCGGCGAGCACGTTCACCGCGCCCATGGCCTGCAGCACGCCGATCAGCCCGAGCGCGGGCACGAGCCAGAAGGCGGCGGCGAGCGCACCGAGGAAGGCGCCCGCGGTGTTGAACGCGTAGACCAGCGCGTGCAGGCGCGTCGCGTCGGCGAGGCTCCGCGACAGCGCCTGGGTGAGCATGGGGATCGTGCCGCCCATCATGATGGTGGGCGGGCCGATCAGGAGCGCCGCGAAGGTGACGTCGAGCGCGAATGCGAGCCCCGGCGACGGCACGTGCAGGCGGTACGAGAGCTCCTGAACGACGCCGAAGAGCCACGGGAACGCGAACGCCCACACGCCGATCGCCGCCTCGACGATCCCGTAGGTGAGCGCGAGCGGCGGCGGCTCGCCGCGCGCGGCGGCGCGACGCACGAGTGCTGCGGTGACGCGGCCGAAGAGCGCGTAGCCGACCGAGAGCCCGCCGAGGTAGATCGCCAGCACGGCCGCGGTCGCCTCGCTGTGCGAGCCGAGCAAGGTCGCGAGGTAGCGCTGCCAGGCGACCTCGTAGACCAGTCCGCTCACGCCGGTCAGCAGCGTGAGGACGAGCGCAATCAGGCGCGCCAAGCTGGCATCCGTCTGCCCGGAGCGTCCCGACCGCTCAGCCGTTGCCGGAGAACGTGTCGCAGGCGTCGACCGAGCCGCTCTCGAAGCCGCGGCGGAACCAGCGCACGCGCTGCTCCGCGGAGCCGTGCGTGAACGACTCCGGCACGACGTAGCCCTGCGTCTTCTTCTGGATGCTGTCGTCGCCGACCGCGGCGGCGGCTCCCATCGCCTCCTCGAGGTCGCCGCGCTCGAGCACCTGCTTCTGCCGCTCGGTCTGGTGCGCCCACACGCCGGCGAGGCAATCGGCCTGCAGCTCGAGTCGCACCGAAAGCTCGTTCGCCGCCTCGCGTCCCGCGCGCTGCTGCGCCGCCTGCACCTTGCCCGAGATGCCGAGCAGGTTCTGCACGTGGTGGCCGACCTCGTGCGCGATCACGTAGGCCTGCGCGAAGTCGCCGGGCGCGCCGAAGCGGCGCTGCAGCTCGTCGTAGAAGTCGAGATCGATGTACACCTTCCGGTCGAGCGGGCAGTAGAAGGGTCCGACCGCGGCCTGCGCGAAGCCGCAGCCCGAGTCGACCGCGCCCGAGAAGAGCACGAGGCGCGGCTCCTGGTACTCCCGGCCGAGGTCCTTGCGGAAGACGCCGTGCCAGACGTCCTCGGTGTCGGCGAGCACGACGCCGACGAACTCGCGCTGCTCGCGGTCCGCGGCGGTCTCCTGGTACGGCTCGCCGGTCTCCATCGTCGGGCCGCCCTGCTGCGACGCGACCTGGCCGAGCAGGTCGAGCGGGTTCTGGCCGGTGAGCAGCGAGAACAGGAGCAGCAGCACGAGCCCCGTGCCGCCGATGCCGACGGCGCCGGCGCCGCCGCGCGAGACGCGCCGGCCGCGGCGGTCGTCGAGGTTGTCGCTCTGCCGTCGTCCGCGCCACTGCATGCTCGCACCCTATCTCAGGCGGACCGCGAGGCCACCGTCCCCTCGGGCTTCGGGGTGGGGATGACCATCAGCGGGATGTCGGGCGCCGGGCCCCATGCCACGGCGGCCTTCGAGAAGCCCTGCGCGACCGCGGTGGTGAGCGCGAGCTCGACGATCTCGGCCGGCGACAGCTCGGCGCGCAGCTCCGCGGCGAGCGTCGCGTCGACCGCGGCGGGCGCCGGCGAGAGCAGCACGTCGACGAAGCGCAGCGCCAGCTTGAAGCGCGACGGCAGCGCGCTGTCCTGGTGGTCGTCGCGGATCTGCTCGACCAGCTCCTCGTCGAGACCGCCGTCGCGCGCGCCCGCGAAGCGCAGGTTGCGGCAAATCCCGCAGCCGGTGACGCGCGCGTTGCGCAGCCGCGCGACCTCCTTGGTCGGCTGGTCGAGGACGCCCTCGCTCCACAGCGTGCCGTAGAAGCGGTTGAACGCCGCGAACAGCTCCGGGCGGTGGTCGAGGAAGGTCATCTTGCCCGCGGGTGGCGCGATGCGCATCGGCTTCAGCCCTCCGCCGGCGGCGCGGCGCCGAGCGCGAGCTCGGCGCGCAGCAGCGCCTCCGCCAGGGCGAGCCCCATGGTGAACGCGGCGCAGCCCGGCTCGCCGAGCGCGCTGCGCATGGCGGCGCAGTCGTCGTCGGTCACGCCGCTCGGGTCGAGGAACCACTGCTCGGTGAACGCGAGGACGGCGCGCTCACGGCCGCCGTAGTGCGGCGAGGTCGGCCAGCGCGCGAGGTCGTCGACGGTCGTCGCGTCGAGCCCCGCCGCGACGGCGCGCGGGTGCAGCGGGCGCGTGCGCGGGTCGAGTCCGAGGAGCTGGCCGATGCGCAGCCGGCTCAGCTCGAGGAGGCGCGCGTCGGTCTCGGGATCGCTCCACACCGCGTCGCGGTAGGCACGCAGCGTGGCGGCGGACGGCGACAGATCGAGGAGATCGTCGAGCGATCGTGCGTGCGCGTCGGGGAGCCAGCTCGTCGACATGGGATCGCTTCGTTTCCCGCGGGTCGGGGTCGGGCATACGTCGGATGGCGAAGGGCGCGCAAGCGGGGGCACGCGGCAAGGATGTCGCGGCGGGGCGGCAGGGATTGCCGCGAGGCGTGCCGTGCGGCGTCGCGTTCGGCTGCGCCAGGGCGGATTCTTGCCGCGGTCCGGCGGGAGCGACGTGGCACAGGGGTTGCGATTTCCGGCCGCATGCATTGCCGCTCGCTCGTCCGGAGGCTCGCTCGAGGCTTGGCCGTGGGGCCCGCGGTCGCGCGCGCAGGCGCGCTCGTCCTCGGGGGCGCTGCGGCGCTCGCGTGCCTTCTCGCCGCGGACCCGGCGCAGGCGTTCTCGGGGTTCCAGACCGGGCTCGACGGCAAGCACAACATCATCAGCCGCGACGTGCAGGGGGCGCGCTGGGCGATCGTCGAGGACCTCGACGACGGCACGCTGATCGGCAACGTCTTCTTTCCCGACGGCAGCCCGCCGCAGTTCGTCTGGTGCGACCTGCTGAGCGTGGTCGAGAACCCCGACCCGGCGCAGAGCGTCTACAGCTACGACTGCTACGGATCGTCCACCTGCATCCCGGGGCTCTGCCCCCAGTGGGACTTCATCGCCAGCGTCGAGCTCACGGGATCGTTCTTCCAGCCGCCGCCGGTGCAGCCCTCGCCGACGCCCAGCCCGACGCCCACGGCGTCGCCCACGCCGGGCGCGTGCGCGACGCCCGCGACGTCGCCGACCGCCGTCCCCACGCCCTCGCCGAAGCCCACCGCTACGCCGAGCCCGGCGCCGACGCCAAGGCCGACCCCCTCCGCGAGCCCCGTGCCCACGCCGAGCCCGGTGCCGACGCCGACGCAGAGCCCGAAGCCGACGCCCACGCCCAAGCCGGCGGCGCTCGTCGTCACCCCCAAGCAGGCGACCGTCGACTACGGCGGGACGTTCCTCTTCGTGATCACCGGCGGCGTGCCGCCCTACGAGCTCAACGTCACCACCGGCGGCAGCGTCGCACCGCAGCTCGTGCCGGCCGCGGGCGACGCCTTCGTCTACACCGCGAGTGCCGCGGGTACGTCGACGATCATCGTCGTCGATGCGACGACCACGCTCACGACCGTCGACGTCACCGTCAAGCCCTCGCCGACGCCCGCACCGACGCCGAAGCCGCAGACCGACTGACCCTCGTCGCCAGCGCGCGGCGCTGCGCGCTTCAGCTTCCCGGCGCGGCGGCGCGCGGTGTCGGCGCGTCGCCGCCGGAGCTGCCCGCCCCGCCTGCGCGTCGTGCCGGAGCCGGCTTCTCGAGGAAGAGCACGACGCGGAACTCGCTGCCCTCTCCCGGCACGCTGCTCAGCTCGAGCGTGCCGTCCATGAGGCGTACCAGGTCGCGGCAGATCGTGAGGCCGAGGCCGGTCCCGCCGAAGCGGCGCGTCGAGCTGCCGTCGGCCTGCGTGAAGCTCTCGAAGACCGCGTCGTGGCGCTCGGGCGGGATGCCGACGCCCGTGTCGCGCACGGCGATGCGCACGGTCGCGCCGAGCGGCGTCTCGACCATCAGCCGCGCTTCGAGCGTCACGCGGCCGCGCTCGGTGAACTTGACGGCGTTGCCGAGGAGGTTGGTGACGATCTGCCGCAGCCGCACGGGGTCGGCGAGGAGCCGCTCCGGGATGTCGGCCGCGACGTCGCAGACGAGCGCGAGCCCCTTCCCTTCCGCGCGCGGTCGCAGCAGGTCCGCGACCTCGGCGAGCAGCGCGTGCAGGCTCGTCTCGACCACGTGCAGCGTGAGCTTGCCCGCCTCGATGCGCGAGACGTCGAGCACGTCGTCGACCAGGGCGAGGAGCGTTGCCGCGGCGTTGCGCGTGCGCGCGAGCCACTCGCGCTGCTCGTCGGTGAGCTTTCCCTCCGACTCGACCATCTCGGTCATGCCGAAGATGATGTTCATCGGCGTACGGATCTCGTGGCTCACGTTGGCGAGGAACTGCGACTTCGCGCGCGTCGCGTCCTGAGCACGATCGCGCGAGCGCGCGAGGCTCCGGTTGAGCAGGAGGAGCCTGCGCTCGGCCGCCTGCTGCGACGCGAGGAACGCGTACACCAGGACGAAGAGCGCCCACGCGCAGAGGATCTGCACGCCGGCGGTGTACGCGACGTGATTCTCCGGCGGGATCGGGATCGGGAACGCGACGCCGCGGCTCTGGAGCCACGCGAAGATCGCGATCTGCAGGGTGAGGAGCCCGGTGTAGGCGGCGGCGCCGCGCACGCCGAGCATCAGGCCTGCAGCGACCGGCGGCACGTAGGTCCACGCCTGCCCGACCATCTCGAGCCCGCCGAGCTCCGCCTGGCGGAAAGCGACCACGCCCATGATCAGCGCCACGACGATGTGCGCGCCGATCTCGAGCGGCATGCCGCGCCGCACGCCGACGTAGGCGAGCGTTCCGAGCGTCGCGACGACCACGATCGGCAGCATGCTGATCCCGCCTCCGCCCAGGAGCAGAAGCCCCGCCGTGAGCGGACACGCCAGCAGCAGCCCGAGCACCATGAGGTTCATGGTGCGCACGCGACGCATGTACTTGACGTCGCGCGCACGCGGATCGGCCGGACCGACGCCGCCGTCGATCAGATTCCGCACCAGCCGGTGAGCACGGCGGGCGATCCGGGGCATGTTCGAGGATCGGCAGGATGGGAGATGGGCTTGAGCGCCTGCCGACCGGGCAAACGTGGCCCAACCGCCGCGTAGACGGCTGACCCGGCCGGCGGCCGAGTCGGCATCGAGGCTTCTCGCGCGATCAGACCGGATCTGGTCGCGAAACCTTCTCGATTCTTCCGTCCCTCACGAGAACGGATCCGATCCGGAGGCCGTGATACTCGCGCAGCACGTCCAGGGTCGGCTCGAGCGCCCGGTGCGCGTTGCCGTCGAGTGCCACGAAGAGGTGGACCTGCGCCGGCGCAAGGCGGCGTCCCCGGTAGAGCGCCGCGAACGCATCCGACGGTGGGCTGACGCCTCCCGTCAGCATCTTCGGAGAAACCCACGCCGTGCTCCGCGCGCGATCCGGATGGTCGACGGCGAACCGTCGAAGCGCGCGGACGCCCGCCGAGCCCAGCATGAGCGCCCCGGCGTAATACATCAGCAGCTGGCCCACGACCTTCGACGCTGCGTCTGGCGCGGTTGCGGCCTTTGCCTCGACGAGGACGATCTCCACGGGACCGTCCACTGGCAGGAGGATGACGTCGACGCGTCCGGTCGGCATCGAGACGCGACAGTTGCGGATCGCGAGCGCGCCTGGGAAACCGAGCGCTTCGGGGTGCGCCATCACCGCGTCCTCGATCACAGTCTCGCGGCGCGCGCGCGTTCGTGTGGAAGCCGATGCGTCGTTCACGTGAGTCCCTTCAGCTCCGATCCGGACCCGGACGGCCCGACCGCCGCGGGAGCAGCCGGTGCGGTGCCCGCGTCATTCCGACGTGAAGCACAACGCCCGGGCCTCCGCCGATACGCGGCACCTACCTGCGACCGATCCATCTCGACCGGCACGGTCGTTCGCCTGGCACCCCCCTGGGGCACGTTCGCTCCATCAGCCGGGCGCTTGCGGTCGATCCAGATTCGAGCGGTACTTGGGCCGCGAGAGAGATTCGGATGTCTGTACTGTCCGTCAAGCAACCATGGACTGGGCTGTCCAAGGCGATACGATTTTCGGACCTGCCCTGGTTCGAGACGATCACTCGTCGGTTCTGAGCCCACTCGTCGCATGCGCATCGGCACCTGGAACCTGCAGCGCGCCCGTGGCCTCGAGAAGAACCGTCAGCGCCTCGAGCTGATCGCGTCACGACACGCGGACGTCTGGGTGCTCACCGAGACACACGACTCCATCGACTTGACGCCAATGAAGTATCGGAGCGTTGCCACCGACCCCGACACTGCAGCGCGCGTGGGCGAGCGTTGGGTCACGATCTGGTCCCGCTTCAGTGTCCTCGATCGCCCGGCGGTCGAGGATCCAGTCCGCACGACCGCAGCGGTGGTCGACTCGCCGATCGGGCCGATGGCCATCTTCGGCACCGTCCTGCCATGGCACAGCGATCCTGGCCCGGGCGGCGGCGCGAAGGCGTGGTCCGAGCATCATCGCGTGATCGAGGCGCAGGGCGAGGAGTGGAAGCGGCTCGCCGAATCGCCGGGCGCCGGAGGCCTCTGCATCGCCGGAGACTTCAACACGAGCATCGGCAGGCCCCACTTCTACGGGACGAAGCGCGGGCGAGATCTTCTCCAGCGAGCGCTCGGCGACGCTGATCTCGCGTTCGTCACCGATACGGATTCCTTTCCTCCGGGTTTGCTGCGCCACCCCGTCATCGACCACGTCTGCCTCTCGACCGCTCTCGCAAGCCGCGCGAGCGTGGTGGAGGCGTGGGAGGGCACGACGGAGAACGGCGTCAAATTGAGCGACCACAGCGGCCTCGTGGTCGAGGTCGTGCCCGGCTGAGAGCTGCAGGGCGCTGCGCCCGATGGACTCCCCTGCCGCGAAGCTCTATCTGACCCGAACTCGCGGCGCGGCATCGCGACGCCGCGCCGACCCACCCGATGCCGACGTCCCTGACGCGTGGCCTCTACGAGGCGCTGATCACCGAAGGGCTCGCCGCGGAGATCGCCGCGCTGGCGTCGGGGCTCGTCGCCGAGCGTTCCGGGCTGCGTGCCGCCGAGGCGCCCGATCGGATCGCGCTGCACCTCGCAGGCGCGATCGAGCGTGCTCTCGCCGGGATCTCGGACGACAGGGAGCGGCTGGAGGTCGGAGTCGAGGTCGCACGGCGACTCCTGGCAACGCTGGCCAGTGCCGTCCCGCAGCTCGAAGTCGATCAAGACCGGCTCATCGCCCCCGCCGAGATGCTGCGCGCGATCCTCGTGCGCCGTCCCGACGGCTCGCCCGAGCGGATCGACCAGCCGCTGATCCCGCTGCTCGACACGACGGTGCTCACCAACGCGCCGGGCGAGCCGCGCGTCGGTAGCCAGCTCCTCGCCGAGATCGGCTCCGCGGACGGCATCGACGTCGTCATGGCCTTCATCCGCCGCACGGGCATCGCTCCGCTCACCGATGCGCTCGGAAGGCACTGCGCGGCGGGACGCAGGCTGCGCGTGCTGACGACGATCTACACCGCCTCGACGGAGGCGACGGCGCTCGACGAGCTGTCGCGGATCGGCGCCGACGTGCGCGTCTCGTACGACACGACGAGCACCCGGCTGCACGCGAAGGCCTGGTACTTCCACCGTCACTCGGGAAAGTCGACGGCCTACGTCGGCTCGTCGAACTTGACGCACTCCGCCCAGGTCAGCGGCCTCGAGTGGAACGTGCGGCTCTCCGCCGCGCGCAACGCGGCCGCCGTCGCGAAGATCGCGGCGACCTTCGAGGGCTACTGGGAGGCGCCCGAGTTCGAGCCGTACGAGCGCGCGAAGTTTGTCCAGCGCTGCACGCGCAAGGCGGCCCGCGAACTCGACGTCGAGCTGAGTCCGCTCGAGGTGCGGCTCGAGCCCTTCCAGGCGCGGCTGCTCGAGGAGATCGAGCTGTCGCGAAGCCTCGGCCACCACCGCAACTTGCTCGTCGCGGCGACCGGCACCGGCAAGACGGTCATGGCAGCGGTCGACTTCGCGCGGCTGCGCACGAAGCTCGCGCGCAGCCGGCTGCTCTTCGTCGCGCACCGCGACGAGATCCTCGAGCAGAGCCGCCGCGCGTTCCGTCACGTGCTGCGCGACGCGAGCCTCGGCGAGCGCTGGGTCGGCGGCGAGCGTCCCGACCGCTTCGAGCACGTGTTCGCGTCGATCCAGTCGCTCGCGTCGCAGGGACTCGCCCACCTCGACCCCGAGCACTTCGACGTGGTGATCGTCGACGAGTTCCACCACGCCGCGGCGCCGACGTACGAGCGCCTGCTCGCGCACGTCCGGCCGCGCGAGCTGCTCGGCCTCACCGCGACACCCGAGCGCAGCGACGGGCTGTCGATCCTGTCGCACTTCGAGGACCGCATCGCAGCCGAGCTGCGCCTCTGGGACGCGATCGACCAGCACCACCTGTCGCCGTTCGTCTACTTCGGCGTCCACGACGGGCTCGACCTGTCGAACGTGCCGTGGAAGCGCGGTCGTGGCTACGACGTCGCGGGACTCACGAACCTCTACACCGCCGACGACGCCTGGGCGCGGCGCGTGATCGACCAGGTGCTGCGGCGCGCGGAAGACCCGGCGACGATGCGCGCGCTCGGCTTCTGCGTGAGCGTCGAGCACGCGCGCTTCATGGCGCGCTGCTTCACGAAGGCCGGCATCGCGTCCGACGCCGTGTGGGCCGACAGCTCGCCGGACGAGCGCGCGGCGGCGCTGCGCGCGCTCCGCGAAGGCCGGCTGCGCGTGCTGTTCTCGGTCGACCTGTTCAACGAGGGCGTCGACGTGCCGCTCGTCGACACGCTTCTCCTGCTGCGTCCGACCGACAGCCCGACGCTCTACCTGCAGCAGCTCGGGCGCGGGCTCCGGCGCGCGGAGGGCAAGCGCGTGTGCACGGTGCTCGACTTCGTCGGGCAGCACCGGAAGGAGTTCCGCTTCGACCGCCGGCTGCGCGCGCTGCTCGGCGGCACGCGGAAGGACCTCGAGCGTCAAGTCGAGCGCGGCTTCCCGTTCCTGCCGGCCGGGTGCCACATGGAGCTCGACGCGGTCGCGGCGCAGATCGTGCTGCGCAACATCCGCGAGTCGCTGCCGTCGCGGTGGGATGCGAAGGTCGAGGAGCTGCGCGCCGTCGCGGCGGCTGCGTCCGCGACGGGGAGCGCTTTGAGCCTCGGCCTTTTCCTCGTCGAGACCGGCTTCGAGCTGGACGACGTGTACGGCGGCAACCGGTCATGGTCGGATCTGTGCGAGGCCGCGGGGCTGCCGATCGCGGCGAGCGGGCCGCACGAGAAGGCGCTACGGCGGGCGTGCGGACGCCTGCTACACGTGGACGACGTCGAGCGGCTCGACGCGTGGGCGGCGTGGCTCGCGTCGCCGGAGCCACCGCGCGTCGGATCGTTGTCCGAACGGTGGCACCGGCTTGCACGGATGCTCGTCGCGTCGGTCGCGAGCACGGTCCTGACGAAGGAGACGACGCTCGAGGACGCGCTCGCGCTGCTGTGGCGGCATCCTCAGGTGCGCGCCGAGCTCGTCGAGCTGTTCGCCGTGCTGCGCGGACGGCTCACGCACCTCGCTCTCTCGCTCGAAGGTGGCAACGTTGGCGACGCTGGCGCTGCTGACGCGGCAGACGCTCGCCATCGCGACGTGCCGCTGCGCGTCCACGCGCGCTACACGCGCGTCGAGATCCTCGCCGCGTTCGGCGTCGGCGCGGCCGCGAAGGTCGATGCGTGGCAGACCGGCGTGTACTGGGCACACGACGCGAAGGCCGACCTGCTCGCGTTCACGCTCGACAAGTCGGGCGGCGGCTTCTCACCGACGACGCGGTACCAGGACTACGCGATCAGCCCGTCGCTCGTGCACTGGCAGAGCCAGTCGGTCACGCGCGCGGACAGCGAGACCGGGCGCCGCTACCGCGAGCACGCGCGCCGCGGCTCGTCGATCATGCTGTTCGCGCGCCTCGACCAGGACGAGCGCGCGTTCTGGTTCGTCGGGCCGGCGCGGTACGTGTCGCACGAGGGCGAGCGGCCGATGTCGATCCGCTGGCGGCTCGAGCACGAGCTGCCGGGGGATCTGTTCGCGCGGTTCGCGGCGGCGGTGGCATAGAACGCCCGTCGAGCCCCATCCTCGCCGTCGAAGAGATCAGCGTCCCCTTCGCTGCCACGCGGCCGGCTTCGCGAGACGGTCCACGATATCGAGCGCTGACGCGGCGCGGTCCGGGCGACGTCGATGAGCGTCGAGCCGCTCTTCCGCGAGTGCCAGATGGCTCTCCGGTACAGGCAGCTCCCCGGGTTGGTCAGCGATCCGGTCCCACAAGGCCTCCAGGTACCGGATCTGCTCCTCCTTGGTGAGATCGCTGAACCCCGGCGGCTCTGGAATCCCTGGCTGTCCCATCGTCATCTCTCCGTCGGTTCGAGCGGCCGCTCGACCTTTACCACCAGCCGGCGTCCAACGCGAACAGCGTGCCCGCAGCGCACGGCCGGCTCAAGAGGAATCGAGCCCGACCGACCGGCACGGAAGACAACAACTGCCGACTCCAACGTGTGGAGTCACCCGCCCAGCGTCTCCGCCTCCGGCCCGAACCCCTCCGGGTTCGACCACGGCACCAGCAGCCGGTGCGTCGCGCGCGTCATGCCGACGTAAAGCAACGCTTTCCCCTGCGGACGCGAGCCGGCGCCGGCGCGCGGGCGGTCGATCCCGAACAGCACGACGATGCGCGACTCGAGTCCCTTGAAGCTGTGCACCGTCGACAGCGCGACGCCGCCGTGGTCGAGGACCGCGTCGGCCTTCGTGCCGCGGTCGCGCGACAGCCAGTGCAGCGGCACCTGCGCTTCGGCGAACGCCTCGTGCAGGAGTGCCACGAGGTCGATGCCGTCCGTGGCGTCGCGTGCGGCCGGTGCGCCGAGCGCGTTCACGTGCGAGCTCGCATAGAGGACCGCCATCTCGTCGGGCGTCCAGCCCTGCGACGCGAGCTCCTGGCAGCGCGCGGCGGCCCACGTCGCCTGCTCGAGCACGTCCGCGCAGCGACGGACCTCGACCGGCTCGCCGGCGCGCTCGCACGAGATCGGCACGACGGCGGTCTGGTCGCCGACGCGGATCGTCGCGCCCTCCTCCGCGTCGCCCCACAGGAAGCGGCGCGAGAGCGTGTTGATCTCGCGCGAGCAGCGGTGGTTGACCTTCAGGAAGGTCGCCTTGCCGCGGGCCTGGACGCCGGCGCTCGAGAGCGGAACGTCGGTGCCCTCGTAGATCTTCTGCGCGTTGTCGAGCGCCAGGAGGAACGTCTCGCGCTCGGGCTTCAGCGCGGCGAGGCACGCCTGCAGCATCGGCACCGAGAAGTCCTGGCCCTCGTCCACGATCACCGCGTCCCAGCGCTGCGTGATCCGTCCGTCGCGGAGCGCGTCGAGCAGGAGCTGCGGAAACGCGTCCTGCTCCTCGTAGATCCGCCGCGCGTAGCCGATGCCGGCGCGGTCGAGCAGGTCGCGCGCCCACTCGTGGAAGTGCAGGGCGGTGAGCGCGTGCCCCTGCAGCTCGCCGCCCTCGAAGACGCGCGAGCGCAGCCACGCGGCGAGGCTCACGTTGAAGCAGAGGACCAGGATGCGCCACGCCGGATTCGCGTCGGCCAGGATGCGGGCGCGCGCCGCGACGACCTCGCTCTTGCCGCTGCCCGCGACGCCCTGCAGCACCTGGTGTCCGCCGGAGAGGTGGAGCGCCACGCGACGCTGCTCCTCCGACATGGGCCGCGTCGACACCATCGGCAGCGCGGTCTGCTGTGCACCGGCCGCCGTCTGCTTCGGAACGCGTCCGGCATAGGTTCGCCGGACCGTCGTCTCCGGGGAGAGCACGCCGCAGACGGACGCGCGCATGTCGTCGGTCGCGGTCCACGCGAAGCCGACGCCGAACGCGCGGCGCAGGCGCGCGACGAGATCGCGGCCGCGCAGCGCCCACGGCGGCGACGTGCCGAGCTCGTCCCCGGCGAGCACGGCGCCGGGCGTGTAGCCCGTGCACAGGCCCAGCTCTTCGACGTCGCGCGCGCTCAGGTTCGGAAACACCGCGCCCTTCGCGAACGGGAACTGCAGCCTGCCGCGGTGCGCGCCGCTCGCGTGGACGCACGGCGGCTCGCGGTCGAGCATCTCCTTGATCGCGAACAGGTGCCGCTCCGCCTGCTCGACCGGGTGGGTCGCGGTCTTGACGTCGGCCGCGTTGCGCAGGTGGACGCTCCGCCCCGCGTCGACGCCGACGATGGCGTCCGCGGACCAGTCCTTGATCTCGAGGACGAGCAGCCCGAGGTCCGGGCCGAACACGACGACGTCCGGCTTGCTGCCGCCGATGCGCGGCTCGTGCCAGACGTCGAAGTCGTCGGGCAGAGCGTCGCAGAGCCACGTGTAGACGAGCTGCTCGCCGCGGGTCGCGTTCGCGAGACGGTCCTGGACTGCGTAGCCGCTGGCCATGCGCGGTTCCTTGCCACGACGGCGCGCCGGTGCGCCAGCAGCGACGGGCGATCACACCAACGATCCGAACCATCGAGCCGGCCCGTTGCGTGCTGGCTCACACGAGACTAGGATTCGTCTCGATCGAGACGCAAGAGGTGACGCGATGGTCGGTGCCGCAAAGATCGCACAGGTGATGGGTGGCGAGCGTGTGCTCGGCCGTCGGATCCGGTCCACCGCTGACCTCATCGACCGCGTCACCGCGGGGCTGCCCCCGGCCGCGCTCGCGGCGTGCGTCGAGCGCGTCGTTTCGGGCCGGCGCGAGCGGACCACAGCACTCCATCGCGTCGTCCCCAAGGCGACGCTGGGCCGGAGCCGTCGCAAGCTCGGCGCCCACGCCAGCGAGCGGGTCGCGCGTCTCGCCCGCCTGATCGCGACTGCGGAGCTCGTCTGGGGCGACGCCGACGATGCGCACGAGTGGCTGCGCCGACCGCACCCGGAGCTGAACGGCAGCTCGCCGCTCGAAGCCGCGACGACCGAGCTCGGGGCTCTCGAGGCCGAATCGGTGCTCTGGAAGCTCGCGCATGGCATCCCGGCGTAGCGCCGGCTTTCGCGCCTGGCGGATCTGCAAGAGCACCTTCCCGATCCTCTCGGGAGACGGCGCGGCGCGACACCCCGGTCGGTGGAACTCGCTCGGGCACCCCGTCGTGTACGCGTCCGAGACCTTTTCGGGGGCCATGCTCGAGATCCTCGTCCATGCGAACATCGGCCGTCCGCCGCGCGACCTGCACTTCGCGACCATCACCGTTCCGCCGAGCGTCTCGATCGAGGAGCTGACCGCGTCCGACATCGCAGACTGGAGCGACGTCGAGAGCACCCGCCGCCTCGGCGACGCCTGGTACGCGAAGGGCCGCGCGGCGGTCCTCCTGGTGCCTTCGGTCGTGACGCGGCTCGAACGCAACGTCGTGATCAACCCGGTGCATCCGGACTTCACACGGATCAAGGCGAGCAAGCCGAAGCCCGTGGAGTGGGATCCGCGGCTCTTCCGTCCATCATGAGGCAGGGACGAGTCCCGCGACTCAGCTGACGACGCACTCGTCGGCCAACGTCATGCGCAGCTCGAGCAGGCGATCCGCCAACGACGCGATCATCGCGCGATGCGCGAGCCGATCACGCCACCCTGCCGGGATCGCGCGCTCGCCGTGGAACGCGCCCGCGAGCTGGCCGTAGATGGCACCCGTGGTGTCCGCGTCGTCTCCAAGATTGACGGCGAGCAGCGCACCGTCGCGGAACGTCTCGGCGCGATGGAACGCCCACAGCGCCGCTTCGAGCGAGCGGACGACGTAGCCCTCGCCGGTGATGTCCGGCGGATTCCTCTCCGCGAACGAGCCGGCCGCGATCTCCGCGATCCGCGACGCGAGCGGCTCGTCGGCGAGCGCGCTGTGCTCGACGTCGGAGAGGCTCGCGCTCAGGATGGCGCTCTTGCGCGCGTGCGGATCGAGCGCGCGCAGCAGCAGGATCGCGAACCACCGACACGCGTCGACCGCCTCGCGCGCGCCGTGCGTCGTGCGCGAGCTGTCCGCGGCGAGCCGCACCGCCAGCACCGGATCGTGCGCGTGCGCGAGCACGACGGGCGCGAGGCGCATCAGCGAGCCGTTGCCGGCGCCGTGCGGGTCGGTCGAGCCGGGACAGGGATCTCGCGTGCGCTCGAAGCGCGCGAGGGCCGCGCTCACCGTGGTGCCGATGTCGAAGCAGCGGCCGTTCGAGCTCAGGTGGCCGTCGCGACGCCAGCGGACGCAGCGCTCGAGCTGGTCGACGGCGTCGAAGCCGGCGCACTCGACGAGGCTCTCGGCGAGGCAGAGCGCCATCGAGGTGTCGTCGGTCCACTCGCCGGGGTTCAGGTGGAAGGGGCCGCCGCCGACCATGTCGTCGATCGGGGTGAACGACCCTGGCCGGCGGAACTCGAGCGTCGTGCCGAGGGCGTCGCCGGCGGCGAGGCCGAGGAGAGCGCCGCGGTAGCGGTCGCAGGTGGGATCGGTCGCTTCGGACACCTGACCTTCGTCGTCCATCGTGCGCGCTCGAGCAAGCTCACGCTTCGTCGCTTCGGTGACGAATTTTGTGCGGGCAGGCCTTGACGGATTTCGCGAGAGCCACCCGACGCACGCGGCCCGACCGTCGAGACGGCCCCGCCGCGCGCGTGCGGCGCACGCCAGCGCACGCGCGTCGCGCGGGGCCGCGTCGCGTCTCGCGCGCCGAGATCGTCGTGCATGGCCCGCCGCAGACCCCCTCGAAAAGGCGGTGGTACGTGCTCGGCATGATCGAGACATCCGGCATTCATCCAGACGCGCCCGCGACGCTCGCCCCACCACTCGCACCCGCGGACGTCGATCGGCTCGCCGACGAGATCGCCGAGGTCGCGTCGCACATCGACGCCGCCGAGCACCGGCTGCTGACGTTGATCCGTCGCTTCGACGAGGGCTCCGGCTGGGCGACGCACGGCGCGCTCAGCTGCGCGCACTGGCTCAACTGGCGGATCGGCCTCGACCTGGGTGCGGCGCGCGAGCGCGTCCGTGTCGCGCGCGCGCTCGGCGGACTTCCGCTCGTCGACGACGCGCTTCGGCGCGGTGCGATCAGCTACTCGAAGGTGCGTGCGATCACGCGCGTCGCCTCGGCTGCGACGGAGGCGACGCTGCTCGAGATGGCGACGCACGCCACCGCGTCGCAGCTCGAGCGCATCTGCCGCGGCTACCGGCGCGTCGTCGCCGACGCGAACGTCGTTGCGCCGCCGAGCCTCGTGGACGAGGAGCGTACGCGCTTCGTCCGCGTGCGCGACACAGACGACGGCATGATTCGCATCGAGGCGCGGCTGCATCCGGAGGAGGCGGCCGTCGTGCTGCTGGCGCTCGACGTCGCGCGGCGCCGGGCGTGGGGCTCGTGGAGGGCGCGGAGCACGGACTCGTCTGCAGCGGACGTTTCCGCGGAAACGTCCGCGGTCGCAGGTCGAGCAGATGAGGGGCATCTCCACGAGCCGCCGCCAGCGCTGTCGCGCGCCGACGCGCTTGTCGCGGTCGCCGAGTCGTGGCTCGCCTCGGTCGCTGCGGAAGCGGATGGTCGCGACGCGGCGGGTCTGCCGGTCGAGCTGGTGGTGCACGTCGACCGCGCCGCGCTCGCGGTGAACGACGCCGGCACGGACGAGGACAACCGACACGATCCGCAGCGCCTCGACGCATCGGAGCTCGCACCGCACGCGGTACTCGCCGACGGCACTCCGCTCGCTCTCGCGACCGCGCGGCGCCTCGCGTGCGACGCGACCGTCGTCGTCACCGACGACGAAGATCGCGACACCGCCGGCGAAGAAGGCCTCCCGTCACGCCGCACGCGTCGCATCTCGCCGCGGCTGCGCCGCGCGCTTCGCCTGCGCGACGACGGCTGCCGCTTCCCTGGTTGCACGAATCGCGTCACCGATGCGCACCACGTCGTCGCGTGGATCGACGGCGGCGCGACGAGACTCTCGAACCTGCTCTCGCTCTGCCGGCGTCACCACCGGTTCGTGCACGAGCACGGCTACCGCGTCGTCAGCGACGGAGCGCTCGGGGAGCCGCGCTTCTTCGGTCGCGACGGGCGGCCCGTGCCGCTCTCGGACGAGCGGGTGCGCGTGCCTCTCCCGCGGGACACGCTCGCGCGCGGCGGCGCGCCGGTCGCGGACGCGCTCGACGTGCTGCGCGCAGCGCACGCAGCACGCGGTCTCGCGATCGACGCGACGACTGCGTTCCCGCGCTGGGACGGCGCGCCGGTAGATGTCCACCTCGCGGTGCAGGCGCTGCTTGCGGCGGCGGGTGGTGGAGGGGCGCACGGGGTGTGAACCAGCGCGAGGGCGAGGCGAGCGCGCAAACGTCGGGCGGCGTGGTTGTCGGGCCAGGTCGTCGGCGGTACCGTGTCGACGTGACCAAGGTTCCTGCAAGGCTTCTCGAGCAAGCGTTGAAGCTTGATCCCGCAGGAAGGGCCGAGCTCGCCGCCGCGTTGATTGCCAGCCTGGACGGGGACGCCGACGAGGGCGTGGACGCCGCATGGGCCGCCGAAATCGAACAGCGAGCGGCACGCGCTCGCTCTGGCGATGATCCCGGAGAGCGTTGGTCCGAGGTTCGAGGACATTTCGAGCACAGCCTTCGCAGCCGTTGAAATGCCCTGCTCCGCGCAGCCGTCCCGTACGAAGCGCCGTAGTGCCCCCCCAGGACCGGGACGTCCACCCTTCAGGCGAGCAGGCGGTCGTAGTCCGCATGGGTTCCGATCCAGAACCACACGAGACCGTCGTCCGATTCAACAGCGAGCGCTCGATGACGGGTCCCGACTCTCACCGACCAGAGGCGGCCGATCTTCTTGAGATGCAGCGACGGGTGACGGGGGTTGCTCTTGAGCCGCTCGTACGCCGCGTCGGCCAGACCACGGACACTCGGCGGGAGGGCGCGGTAACACGTCCAGAAATCCGCCGACGCGTGGTGGTTCAAAGAGGCGTCGTCTTGCCGCTGCCGTGCTCGCGGAGCGCCTTGTCGGCGAGGGCGTCGAGCCTCCCGGTTCGAACGTCCACCGCAAGCTGGGTATCCCACGCCTCCCAATCGAACTTCTCGTACCAGGAGCGGAACTCGGCGAGTTCGTCCGGTGAGAGCAGCTTCACCTGCTCCTCCAGCTGCTCGACCTTGCTCATGAGCTTCTCCCTTCCGAAGCGTGCGCCAGGCGATCCTCTGTCACCCGGTACGCGAGCGCCTCGGCGCGCTTGATCGCCTCGGCCCGGCTCGCACCATACGCGAGCACGCCAGGCAGTGCGGTGACCTCGGCGATCCACCGACCATCCCGCTCCTGCTCCACCTCGACGAGAAGGCGCTCCGGCATGCCGGCACTATGCCGCGAGCGTCTCGCTGGCTCAATCACGATCTGCTGGCACCCGGCTGCACCAATGACAGAATCAGCGCGGGCCACCCGCCTCGACGTTCGCGACCGCACGATCGATCAGCTCGAACACCTGCCCGTCGTCCTCCTCGCGCGTGCGCCCGAGCAGCCCGTCGACCCACCGCCGCGGCAATGCCGCACGCCCGTGCAGCGCCCCGACCACAGCGCCGACGATCGCAGCGATGGTGTCGTCGTGGCGCGTCTTGACGGCGCGGACGATCGCCTCTTCGGGGTCGTCGCCGTGGCGCGCGAGGATGTGCAGGAGGGTCGGCGTAGCGCTCGAGCCACCGACTCGGCTCCGGCGGGCGCGACATCGCGAGCGCGTCCCAGACGAGCCCCGTGACCGCGACGCACAGGGCGATCGACGACGCGTCGTTGTGCGTGACCGCGCCGAGGATCGCGTCGCGCCACAGTGCGGTCGCCGGACGCGCGTGGTGCGGGACGATCACCGGTGCGATGTGCATCACGGCGCCGTTGCCGGCGGAGCGCTGCGCAGCCGCGTGCCACGGCGCACCGTCCTCGTATCGTTCGAGGAACGCCCGCACGGTGCGGCCGAGGCCGTAGATGCGGCGGCCGTCGGCGAAGGTGGCGGTGAGACGGTCGGGGACGACGTGGCCGTGCTCGAGGATGTGCTCGAGCGTCCAGAAGGCGAGTTGCGCGTCGTCGGACGGGAGGCCGACGACGCGGCCGCCGGCGTGGCGGTTCGGCAGGTAGTCGCGGATCTCGCCGTGCTCGCGCCGGCGGCTACCGCCTGAGCGCCCGAGGGATGTCCCGCGAGGAGTGAAGGACCCGGATGACTTCGACCGTCCTCGGCGTCACCCGGTAGAAGACGAGGAACCGGCGGAAGCCCGGGACCGGCCAGACTCGCACGGCCTTCAAGCCTCGAGGTCGAAAGGACCGAAGTACGCCGACTTCAGGCATCGTTCGAATGCGCTCGAAGGCGTCCTCGAGGGCGATCGCGTAGCGGTGGGCGGCCGCGGGGCGGTCGTCGGCGATGTAGGTTCAGCTGTTCGGCGACGTCTTCCTCAGCCGCGCGCCGCAGAACGAGTCGCCTTGCCATCCCTGCTCTTCCTCCGCCTCTCCGCGGCGACCTCGTCGACGAGCGCGTGCATGCGCTGGAAGAGCTTCTTCGCGGGCACGCGGCTCCGCGGGCTCTTCAACCCTTCGAGGAGGCGTTCCTCGAGCTCGCGCTCCACACGCTCCTCCCGGTCCTGCCGGATGAGATGTCGCAAGAACTCCGTCGGCGTGCCGAAACCTCCTTCCTTCGTGCGCTCTCGCACATAAGCGAGAAGGTCCTCGGGCATCGTGACGTTGAACGACTTCATGCCGACCAGCGTACCACGGTCACCACGAATTTCGCCATTTTTCGTCATCGGCGCGCAGCGATCGGCGTAGATGTCACCGCCGATGGAGACCACGACCATCCAGGGAGTCGAGCTCACGCTCATGCCCCCGTCCGCCACCGCGACGCGTGGGTCGACTACAACCGATCGCAGCGATTGCGCGGCCTCGTGCCACGGCGCGCCTTCTCCTCGTATCGTTCGAGGAACACCCGCACCGTTCGGCCGAGGCCGAAGATGCGGCGGCCGTCGGCGAAGGTCGCGGCGAGACGGTCGGGCACGACGCGGCCGTGGTCGATGACGTGCTCGAGCGTCCAGAACGCGAGCTGCGTGTCGTCGGACGGGAGGCCAACGCGGCGACCGTGCGCGCGGCGGTTCGGGAGGTAGTCCCGGATCTCGCCGTGCTGCGCGCGGCGTTCGTGCGGGGTGCGGCTCTCGGAGGTGTCCCGCTGTGGCTCGAGCTCGAGCTGAACGGGCGCCGTCTCCGCGCGGTTCACGCGTGCTGGAACGACGGCGAGATGGCCATGCTGCGCGAAGTGCTCGGCGAGGGCTCGAAGCTGACCGAGTCCGCGGTGCTGGCGACGAGCACGCGGGGGTCGAAGGCTCGCATGCGTAGTGGGGTCGCGCCGCACAGACGCTGCGTACCGAGGGGCTGATCCCGCACGGCGCGACGGCACCAGGTGGTGGACCGTTCGGTTTCTTCTGGACGACCCGATCGACACGAAGCACGTGTACGTCTCCGACGTGCCCGTCGTCGTCGGACACTACTGGGAGAGGCCTCCTGCGAAGCTCTGGTCGCCGAAGGTGGCCTGCGTGGACTACAGCGTCGCCGCGCGCGGCGCGCTCGCGGCCGATCGCTGGTCGGGCGAGAATGACCTCTCGATCGAGAACGTCGTGATGGTGCCCACGACCGAAGCCGAGTCGACCGACGAGCCCGGTGAGCCTGGCGGGCCCGAAACCAACTGAGCGCATGGACCCTTGACGCAGCCCTCGACGATCACCTTCGCTGCGCCCACGAGCTCGGATGGCGGTGCAGATGCATGACGGCGATCACGACGACCGCACCGGGATCGACGTAGAAGAATACCCCGAAGGGAAATCGCGGCAGGATCGCGCGTCGGAGGTCCGTTGCGACGAGGGGAAACTGGCGCGGCGACACTTCGATGCGCCGCAGGACGCGCCGGAGCGCCTGCAAGAAGACGGATCCCAGTCCGTCTCGCTCCTGCTCGTACCACAGGGCAGCCTCGAAGACGTCGAGCTCGGCTTCCGGCCGAACCCGGAGCTCGGTCATTGCGAGCTCAGCCGAGCCTTCAGCCTCCGCTCGAGGTCGTCAAGGGTTTCGCCCCACGGCCTTGCCTCGTCAGGCGACGCCCGGTGTGCAGCCAGGCGCTGGTCCAGAATCTCCCGCTGCCAATCGGCCAGCGGCAGCTCGCCAACGCTCACGGCGATCCGATCCCAGAGCGACTGCACGTACTCGATCTTCTCTTCCACGGGCAGATCGTCGAAACCCGGCGGAGGCATCTGGAGAGACTGCGCCATGGCGACAGCCTGCCCGCACAACGGAGCCAGCTCAATCGGAATCGCGCCCAACGGACCGGCACGGAAGACAAAACGTGAACCCCGCGCGCGAGCCGAGTCGACGTACGCCACCGCACTGTCGATCAGCTCGCGCACGCCCGTCGTGGTCTCGCTCGTCCGCCCCAGCAGCCCGTCGACCCATCGCCGCGAAAGCGCCGCGCGGGCCAACGGCTGACGGTCGCGATCTCTATCCATCATCACGAGATGCCACCGCCGATGGAAACCACGACCATCCAGGGAGTCGAGCTCACGCTCATGCCCCCCGTCCGCCACCGCGACGCGTGGGTCGACTACGCCGACTACGCGCGCCAGCTCGAGGCCGCGTGGATCCGCCTGTCCGACGTCGAGCCGCCGCTGAACCCGCGCCTGATCGGCGAGCCCGGACTCGGCAAGACGACGCTCGCCTGCGCCGTCGCCGCCGCACTCGAGCGCGACGTCTACATCTACCAGTGCACGATGGACACGCGCCCCGAGGACCTGATCGTCACGCCGGTGCTGAGCGCGGAGAAGCGGATCGAGTACCGTGCGTCGTCGCTGGTGTCGGCGATGCTGCGCGGCGGTGTGCTGATCCTCGACGAGGGCAACCGCATGCCGGAGCGCGCGTGGGCGTCGCTCGCGCCGCTGCTCGACGGGCGGCGCTACGTCGAGAGCAGCGTCGCGTCGATCCGCGTGCAGGCGCACCCGGACTTCCGCATCTGCGTGACGATGAACGACGACACCAGCGTCTACGAGCTACCGGGATACGTGCAGAGCCGGCTCAAGCCGAAGATCGAGATCGTCAAGCCGCCGTGGGACGTGCAGGAGGAGATCGTCAAGCTCAAGTGCCCGGGCGTGGACGACGATCTGCTGCGCGACGTGTTCACCGAGCTGAAGCGGCGCGCCGACGAGAAGTGCCACGACAGCATCCGCGACATGCTGTCGCTCGCGCAGTACGCGCAGAAGCTGCGCAGCAAGGGCTCGGCGAAGCCGCTCGCGACCGCCGTGCAGCAGGTCCTCGCGAAGCCCGATGCCTGAGCCCCGCGAGGTACAGACGTCCCTCACCCTGACCGGCGACACGCGGACGCTCGCGCGCAGCGGATCGCTCTCGCTCGTGCAGACGTTCCGGAACCTGCTCGCAATGCCGTCGGTGCACTACCAGCCGGCGTTCGCCGTCGCCGTGGCCGAGGTCTTCGCGCGCACGCCGCCGGCGGCGGTGGCGATCGAGCTCGCGGAGGAGTGGTCGGCCGAGATCGAGTGGGGTGCGAGCTGCTGGCCTGCGCCGGTCGCGTCACACGCACCCGCGTGGGGACGCTTCCTGCCGGTCGTGCCCGGGGACTCGATCCTCGAGGCGTACCGGCTCGCGCGCGAGAGCGGCGTGCCCGTGTTCCTCGTCGACCGCGCCGTCGCGGGAGAGGTCGCGCGCGCCGAGCTGCCCTGCCTCGACGGCAACCTCGCGCCACGCGTCGGCGAGCGCTTCCAGAGCGCGCTCGATGCTCTGCAGGAAGCGTCCGGGCCACCGGCCGTCGCCGACGTGGCGCGCGAGGCGTTCATGGCGTGGTCGCTCGCGGCGCTGATGCGCAAGCACGAGTCCGTACTGTGGGTCGGCGGCATGGCGCACTGGACGCGCATCCGCGACCGCATCGAGCGCGGCGACTTCACCAGTCTCGAGACGTCGTCGGCGCCCGCGATCGGCGAGACGCGGCGCTACCGACTCGACGCGACCGCGCTGCACGCGATGACCGCCGGGCGCCTGCCGTGGCTCGTCGCGCGCTACGCGCGCGAGCGGGCCGGGTACGACGAGCGCGACGCGCTCCGCGACCTGTCGCTCGACGCCGTGGGCGAAGGACGCTTCCAGGCGATCGAGGTGGCCGCGATGCTCACCTACGCGCGGAATCTCGCAGCCCTGCGCGACCTGCGCGAGACGCCCGACCTGTGGGAGCTCATCACCGCGGCGTCGGCCTCGCTCGACGAGCGCTACGCCGGGCGCCTCGTGACGCTCGCGCTGCGCAACCGCTTCGCGGGCAAGGCGCGCGATTGTGCGTTGCTGTCGTGGGGTCGCGATCCCGAGCGGCCGTCGACGTTCCGCTCGGGCGGCGAGAACGTCGAGGGAGAGCCCGTGTGGCGCGCCGGTCGCCGCACCGCGGTGCTGCGCGTGCCGCCGAGGCTGACCGACTTCCGCGAGCGGCGGCTCAAGAAGCCGTACTCGCGCGTGCGGCCGGCGCGGGGCGACGAGAAGACGTCGTGGGTCGCGATGCCGGACGAGGAGGCCGCGTACGAGGCGTTCGTCCGCTACCTGCTCGAGCACGCCGAGGTCCCCGACCCCGAAGCGGGACGGTCGTCGCCGTTCGTGAGCGGCCTCGGCGACGGCGTCGACGTGCGCGCGACGATCCGCCGCTGGCACGAAGGCAGGGTGTACGTGCGCGAGCACGACCGCACGCGCGTCCGCATCACCAACGGGCTCATCGACTTCGACAGCGACGTCGAGGCGTCGCCCGTCAATCTCAACGACGCGTCCGGCCGCCCGACCGGCTGGGTCGACCCGTCGCTGCTGCACGTCGGCAGCGCGTCGTGGGAGATCGGCCCCGTCGAGGTCGTCCAGAGGGAGCCGGCGCACGTGACCCGACGGGTGCGTCGCGTGTCGCTGCTGACGCTCGACGCGCCGACCTACCTGCCGCGCGACGACACCAAGTCGTTCTACGGGCGCGTCATCAAGCAGCTGGTCGATCGGGAGTTCCGCCGCGGCCGCAACGACCTGTACAGCTGGCTCGCGGTGATGTTCGCGTTCTGCCGCAACAAGCCGTTCGCCTGGTACAGCCGGTACGTGCCGGGTGCGCGCGTGCACGAGATCGCGCGGCGGTTCGGGGTGAGGGTCGTGCACCAGCCGCTCGGGCGCGTGCCGCGCGAGCTGATCGAGCGGAACCGGACGTTCCACTTTCTGTGCGTCACGCGGGAGCAGTGGGAGGATCTGGTGCGGGAGGTCGCGGAGGATCGGCGGGCGTGGGCGCCGGAGCTGGCGTGGTGCGATGTGCGCGCGGTGATGAGCGAGCTGCCGGAACGCCAGCTGGAGTTCCTGACCGCGGATGCTGACCGTCGACGGCGAGGCGGCGTCACATCACGTGCCGCGCGGGAGCGTTTGAGTACGGACGCGCCGGTAAGATAGTTCACCTGTCCGTGGATCCCGCGACGATCCGAGCGTACGCAGCGCACGCGTCCGAGATCGCCCGCCGGCACCGCGAGCTCGTTCCTACGGGCGACGGCATCACACGTCACCTATCGCGCGCGTTCGCACCCGGAGACTGCGTACTCGACATCGGCGCGGGCAGCGGGCGGGATCTCGCTCACCTCGTTGCCGAAGGCCATGCTGCGTATGGGCTCGAGCCGGTGCGCGAGATGCGCGACGAGGCGATCGCGGCCTATCCTGTTCTCGACGGAAGGCTCGTCGAGGGCGCCCTGCCTGACGCGCTGCCCGATCTCGCGGGCCTCGGCAGTCCGTTCGACGGGGTGCTTTGCTCTGCCGTCCTTCAGCACCTGCCGCGTGCGCAACTCTTCGACGCGGTCTACGAGATCCGTAAACTCCTACGCCCCGGCGGCCGCGCACTCGTGTCCGTACCCACGCGCCGTCCGGACATCGGGCCGGACAGTCGCGATCCGTACGGCCGGCTGTTCGAGATGGTTCCGGCGGGGGAACTGGCCCTGCTCTTCGAGCGCGTCGGCTTCCGGATCGTCGAGCGCTGGGAGGACCACGACTCGCTCGCGCGCGCCGACACGAGCTGGGCGACGTTTCTCTTCGAGCGACTCGGGGACACCGATGGGGCGAACGCGCGTCCGCTCGACCGTCTCGAGGCGGTGCTGCGACGAGATCGGATGGTCGCGACGTATAAGTTCGCGTTGCTGCGCGCGCTCGTCGACATCGCGGCCAACCGTCCGCGACAGGTGAGCTGGCGCAACGATGGAGCGGTCGCGGTGCCGATCGACGCCATCGCCGAGCAGTGGATCATCTACTACTGGCCGCTGTTCGAGAGCTCGACGTTCCTGCCACAGATGAACGGCGAGGCCGCGACCGGGACGCACAAGCTGAGCTTCGCGGCAGAACTCGACGCCTTACGCGCGCGGTATGCACGAGCCGGTGGGCTACCAGCGTTCTTGGTCGACTGGCACGGCGGACGTTTCGCGGAGAAGGGGCAAGAGGCGGCTGGTGAGCTGCACTGTCTGGTTGCCAGGATGCGCACGGCGATCCGTAGCGGTCCCGTCCACTACGCCGGCCGATCGACGAGCGGCGCCTCGACATTCGGGTTCGATGCCGGCACCCGACACGTCCTCATCGACGAGGCGCTGTGGCGCGAGATCTCGCTCATGGGTCACTGGATCCGGGATTCTCTGCTGGTCCGCTGGGCCGAGCTCACGGCGCGGCTCGCGGACACCAACCCGAACACGGCATCGCGCGACAGCGCCCTGCAGCAGTCTCTCGCCGTTCTGCTGACGCCACCGGCGCCCGAGCGCGACACGCAGATCGCGCGACAGGTCTACGCAGCGGTTCCGCGTGGCGCGCTGCGGTGCGTCTGGAGCGATCATCCCTTGATCAACGGCCGCTTCGACGTCGACCACGCGATCCCGTTCGGGCTGTGGCGCAGCAACGATCTCTGGAACCTCCTCCCCGCCTCGCCGAGCGTGAACCTGCGCAAGAGCGACCGCCTGCCGAGCCGCGCACTTCTCCGCGAACGGAGATCGGCGATCGTCGACTCGTGGAGCCGCTTGCGGGATGCCTTCCCACGGCGGTTCGCAGCCGAGCTGGGGCGCCTTGCCGGCGACGCGGGCAACGACTTCGCTACAGGCTTCGAGGCGCTGTGCGAGGCCGTCGAGATCACGGCGCTGCAACGAGGGTGCGAGCGGTGGACGACGCCGCCATACTCCAGTTGAGCTTAACCACCGGGCCGACGGCCAAAGGAATCACCCGCCGAGCCTTGCCACCTCCGCACCGAATCCATCGACACTCGACCACGGCACCAGCAGCCGGTGCGTCGCGCAGGTCGTGCCGACGTGAAGCCGTGCCCTCGCGTGCGGACGCCTCGCCGGCACCGGCTTCCGCGTGCGCTTCACGCGCTCGCCTGACGGCTGGTGGGTCGAGCCCGCGAGCGCGCGCGTCGTGCCGTTCGCGCCGCGCGGCTCGGTGGTGACGTTCCCGTCGCTGCGCGCGGCCGCGGGGCACGCGCTCGCGGCTGCGCGCTCCGACCGCGTCGCGGACGCGCCGGGTGTCGAGACCGTGCGGCTGCCGCTGCGCGGCGAGGCGTCGCCCGACCTCTTCGCGGTGCGCGTCGTCGGCGACTCCATGGACGGCGGCGACATACCGATCCTCGACGGCGACTGGGCGGTCCTGCGTGGGCGCGCGCGGCGCGGCTCGGGACGCTGGAAGGTCGCGTCGCGCTGTCGAGGTCGGTGCATCACCGGACGATGCGTCCGGTGATGCGGCGTACGTGCTGAAGCGCGTCGTGCGCGACGGCGACCGCTGGCTCCTCGCGTCCGACAACCCGGCGGGGCCGACGATTCCGGCCGGTGCGGACACGACGGCGATCGCGATCGTCGAGCAGGTGGTGCGGCCGGACGAAATGGCGCCGGAGGTCGGCGACCGCGTCCTCGAAGAGGACTCGTAGTGAGCGTTGGGCGGGTTGATCGGCCCCTCACCGATTCGCGATAGCAGCTCCCGCTTCACGAGCGGCCGCCCGGCTCCTCGCCCGACGCATCCCGGCCGGTCCATCGATCCAATGAGGCATCGTCCGGGCCGATGACTTCGACGACGTCGCCCGGAGCGAGGCTCGCGCGAAAGATCACGACAGCCTTGCCCGACGTGTAGAGGAACGCGGGCGGCGTCTTCTGATTCAGCGCAGCGAAGGACACGAGCCCTGCGAGCTCGCACTGGAGCGAGATCGTCGGCGCCGTCGCGAGAGCGAACGCATCCCTCGCGGAGGCCCTCATCAGCCGGGGCTGCCCGTCAGCATGTCGTCCACCAGATCGGCGACGACCTGCATACGGCCCTGCTCGATCAGGTCGATGGGCCGCTTCCCGTCGAGCTGACGATCGGGCAGGTGGAGCCACCGGCGGAAGTCACCCTGGTCGTCGAGCGCACTTCTCAGACGCGCGATCCGCTCGAAGTATCCCAGCGGTGCCTGCAAGGACTCGGCGTGGGGCGCCTTCCCGATGGCCTGACGGCTTCGCCCGAGCCAGCGCGCAAGCTGGCTCTTCGGTACGCCGAACGCCTTTGCGACGCGGTCTGCCGACAGCTTGCCGCTCTTCTCGCGAAGGTCCTTGGTCGCGGCAACGACCTCTGCGACGTGATCCAGCGAACTCTGCCGTTGCTGCACCGATCGGTGTGCCGGCGAATCTTCTGCCTCCGAATCCCGAGCGCGCAGCTTCGCGACCAGACCCTCGATGCGCGATTCCACCTCTCGCTTCCGGGCGATGTCGACGCACTCGGGATTCGAGAAGCAGCGAAACAGCTCGACGTCCCACTCCGGCAGCTTCCGGGGGTTGCCCTCCAGCGCGAAGATGATGAAACGACCCTGGGCTCGGGCCGTCGAGTCGGCGCTCAACTTTGCGGAGAGCTGCCGCGCGACCTGCTTCAGATCCTCGACGTTCGTGTCTTCGGCGACCTCGACGATTGTGATGGGGGGCAGCTCGGCTCTGCGGAGCAGCTGGTCCGTTCGGGTCCGCCGAAACTTGACGAACGTATTGAGCCTGGGTGCCGGGCTCCAAGCGCCGTCATCCGCAGCGAGCGCGACTTCCCATGGATTCCCCATGCCTCGAACGTAAACCTTTTGTCAACCACTTGTCAACCGACCCGACGACGCGCGCGACGTCGATCGAGTCGATTCGATCGAGGTCGTCGAGGGCCTCCGGCGACAGCCGGAACCCGCTCATGCTCGCGAGCGCGCCGCCCTTCGTGCGGCCTGCTTCGCGCGGAGCTTCGCTGCGGCCGTTGCACCATCGACGTGCTTGCCGTCGCGAAGCAGGTCTCCGAGGTGAACGTTCACCGTGTCCCCCTCTGTCCTGGGTGGAGGGAATACCCATCGTTTGGCCGGATACGTCCAGGTTGGACATCCGCGTCACCGACGACGAGGCACATCAGAGCGAGAAAGCCGCCAGCCGCTCCTCGACTCCGAACTCCCGGCACCACCGCCGCACACGCTCGACGTCGAAGTCCTTCCCGTGGAGGTCGAGAAGCACGGCAGCGTCGGCCAGATCCTGCGGCCGACCTGCGATGAGCTTGAAGACGAAGAGGTCCTCCGGGATGGCCACGGGCAGCTCGACTCCGAGGACCGCGACGTCGCGCCGTCGCCGCAGGGCCTCGATCTCGAATGCAGTGATCGCGAACAGCAGATCGACGACGATGGGCTCGGCGGAGCGGCCAGCCCGTCTCAGCCTGACGGCCTCGCCATGCTCGAGCGCGCGCGACAGGTCGCCGCGGGCAACTTCGAGCCCGGCGAGAGCGAGGGCGTCGCGCACGCGCTCGGGGGCTGCGAGAACGTGAACCGACAGGTCCGCGTCCTTGGTGGCACGCGGCTCCGACCAGATCCCGACGGCCAGCCCGCCGATCAGCATGAACTCCGCACCGAGGTCGGAGAGACTCTTCGCGACGTCGCGCAGCTGCTCCGCGAACACGCGCTCGAGATCGGCGGCGTCGTGGATCACCGGAGGAGCGGGCCGAGGCCCGTGGGCAGCGGTCGCTCGCGCAGCTCACCGCGGCGGAGAGCATCCGCGAGGAGAACCGCCGACCATGCGATCGTCTCGAGGAGCCGCTCCTCGATGGGCACGTTCTCCAGCCATCGGCGCCGGTCTTCGAGCGAGCTCTTCCGCCAGCTCTCGAGGTGCCGCCAGCGGTCCGCTTCCATGAGCCAACTTTGCCGCCATCGCGCGGGCGGTGCAATCACCGAGTTCGGCGGGACGATCCTCGCGTCCGGGGTCCGGCCTTCGAGCCTGGCAGGTCGCGCGTCCGCTCGGGGCGGACTGGACCGATGCACCAAGGCTTGGAACACTCGCCAGCGCAGGACGCCATGAGCAAGCCGAAGAAGCCACACACGAGCAGACACGCCGCACGCACCCCGCGCCCCTCCGACGACGCGCTCGGCTTCCGCAGCTTCGAGGCCATGGCGCGCGCCGAGATCCAGCTCCCCGCCGATGCCCATGTCGTCGGCGAGCCGGTGACGGTCATCGAGATCCATTACCCCGACCTGCCGCGCGCCGGGCTCCTGGCGACCTGCCGGCGCGCAGATCGGAGCCACGAGGTCGGCTTCGCCGACCTCGTCTTCGCGCCCGGCACCCCGGGCGCGAGCGTCAGCGCGCGCTACCGCGAGTGGCTCGGACTTTCGCCCGGCGGCAACGCGACGCAGACCGCGCGCCCGCACAAGGTCGCCAGCGACGACATCGTGATCGGCGAGCCCGTCGAGCTGATCGTGCTCGCGTGCAAGTCGAACGCGATCCGCTGTCGTCTTCTCGGCACGAGTCGCGAGGTCACGCTGCGCACGGCGGTACGCGACGAGGTGCCTGGCTCGATCATCACCGTGACGCCCGCGAAGCACTGGACCCACGCGCGACATCCCTACATCTCGGGCGACGTCGCCAGCACGCGCGTCGACGTGCACCAGCTCGGCCTCGTGCCGCTCACCCTGCGCGCGCGGGGGGACTGGAACCCGGCCGACGAGTACTGGGGCGAGAAGGACGAGCCCATCGACGACTGGGCCAGGCCGATCATCGCGCGCGGCAAGCGGCCGATGTTCGAGCTCGAGCAGGTCATTCCCGGCGTCGACCCCGACGACTTCGACTCCGACCCGATCCTCGAGGCGGCCGAGCTGCATCAGGCCGGCGACGAGCGGAGCGCCTGGACGGTGCTCATGAACCTGCTCGCTCAGGACCTCCGCTGCCTCGACGCCCACGCGCACCTCGGCAACCTCGAGTTCGCGCGCAGCCCGAAGCAGGCGATGCTCCACTACGACATGGGTACGCTCATCGGGGAGCTTTCGCTGGGCAAGTCCTTCGCGGGCGTCCTGCCGTGGGGCTTCATCGACAACCGCCCCTACCTGCGCTGCCTGCATGGCATGGGCCTGTGCGCATGGCGGCTCGGCGACCTGCGCGCCGCCCGGGCGGTGTTCACCAAGATGCTGTGGCTCAACCCCGGCGACAACCAGGGTGCGCGCTTCAACCTCGCCGCCGTCGATGCCGGCAAGACGTGGACGGAGATCGAGGGGGACGAGGGGTGACGACGGCTCGCCCGGCTCGACCCAGGCCACCGACCGAGGTCCCCCTCGACGACGGCCCCCGTGACGGAACGGAGCCGTGGCGGGTGATCGACGGAGTGCTCTTCTCCCACTGGGACCGCTGGCTCCTCCGGCTCGCGCTCGACGAACCCGAGGGCCTGCGGTCGATCGTCGCCGGGTTTCGGCGTCGCGCGCGGCGACCCGGCCGGACCGATCTCGTCGCCGAGGCGATGCTCGCGCAGCTCGCGGACCTCGACGCGCGCCTGGCCATGGTCGGTCGTCTACCGAGGGATGTATTGAACGACGTTGAGCGCACGAGCAGGTGGCTGCACGACAAGGCCTTCCGCCGCGTGTGGCACGCGAAGCGGGTCCGCCACACCGAGGCAATGACGCGCACGCCGAGGAACGTTCTCGAAGCTCGCGCGCGCGAGGGCAACTGGGCGGCGTTCCCGTTGTCGCCGGCACCGTACTTTGCTCGACTCCGCGCCACCTACCGCGACCTCTACGCCGACCACCGCGGGGTGGGGCTCGTCGTGCTTCTGCTGCGGCTCGAAGGGGAGAAGCTGCTCGCGGCCGCGGCTAGCGACCTCGAGCGGCTGGCGGTGCGCCGGGCGATCGTCGGCGCGGCAATCGAGGCGATGGCCCACGTCGACGACTCCGGCAACGAGCTGGGACGGCACTTTCGCGACGAGGAGCACGCGTACCTGGACCTCGTGCAGAACGATCTCGAACGCCCGGGAATCCTCCGTGACCTCCTCGAGCTGGCGACGTGGGAGGACTACGGGCTCTTCCACCACCTCGACTCGTTTCTCACCCGGCTCCCCGAGTCCGCGGCCGACCTCGCAGTGCGAGAGCTTGCACGCATCATCGCGGAGCTGCGTGTGGCCAACCTCGAGTACCAGCGCGACAAGGCTCGCCGCCTGCGAAGCAGCGTGCTCCAGTCGGCAGCGCGCCTCGAGGCCGACGCGGTGGGCCGGATCGGGTGATCGTCGGCGCGGGCGCCGCGCTCGGCGGGACGCGACCTTGCCGGCGCCCGGCACCCTGTGGAACGATCGCGACCCGAACCAACCGCGATCGCTCGTCTCGGAGGGCGCATGACACGGTCCCAGGGCAGTCTCTTCTCATCGACATCCGGCAGCGAAGCCGTCACGACGAGCCTCCTTCTCGTCCCGCCTCCCGGTCGATCCTTGACGCCGGCGCAGCGCACCTTCAACCGGCTGGTCGCGCAGGTCGAGAAGCTGCGCGAGAAGCTCGAGCGCGAGACGCGGCGGCTCGACGCCTCGCTGCAGTACCACGCCGAGCACCTGCACCCGCGCCTGCAGCGGATCAGTGCGGTGCGGAAGGATCTGATCCGTGGGCTCGCTCGCTTTCTCGACGACCGGCAGCTCACGAAGAAGCAGCGCGAGCTGCTTCGCATGGCCATCGCGGACCAGCTCGAGACCGTCGCTCTCGAGGGCGCGTCCATCGACGAGGACGACCTGCGGCGGATCTTCAGCCGGGTGCACGGGATGCGTTATGAAGACGCCGCCCGCGAGGAGCTGGATCAGGTGAGGTCGGAGATGGAGTTCGTCTTCTCCGACCTCGGTGTCGACGTGGATTTCTCCGACCTCTCCCCGGACACGACCGAAGAGGAGCTCGCCGCCAGGATGGCGAGGGTGGCCGCCCAGCTGCGGGCGAAGTCCAGTGAACTGCCGCCAGAGGAGGAGCGGCCCCGGTCGAAGAAGCAGCGGGAGCGGGACGAACGGGCGCGACAGGCGGAGGAGGCCCGCAAGAAGGGCATCGCCGCCATCTACAAGCAGCTTGCCCGGGTCCTGCACCCGGATCTCGAGCCCGACCCCGAGCGCCGCGAGCGCAAGCTCGCCTTCATGCAGGAGCTGACGGCGGCCTATCGCGCGAACGATCTCCACACGCTGCTGCGCCTGGAGCTCACGTGGATCGAGCGCGAGGAGCGCAATCTCGATCGCCTGACGGAGGCGAAGCTCGCGATCTACAACCAGGTGCTGCGCGATCAGGTCACCGAGCTCAAGGACGAGATCGACAACCTGAAGTACCATCCGCGCTACGAGGCGATCGTCTTTCCCGACGGGCCGTTCGGGATGTCCGTCAGGCACGACGGCCCGGCGCGCGCGTGGCACATGGACAGAGCCATCCCTGCCATCGAGGCTTCCGTCGAGCGGCTGCGGGGCAAGGCGGCACTGAAGGAGGTGCTGGTGTCGATCCGCGCGTTCCGGGAGTCGCAGGACGACATCCCGTTCTGACGCGGCGTCCTACTCCCAGACGACGTCGACGAGGCCGGACTCGCGGATCGTCGCATCGGCGCTGACGAGGCCGGTCCCTGCCGATCGTGCGGCGGCGATGATCATGCGGTCGAACGGGTCGTCGACCGATTCGAGGAGCGCGAGCTCTCTCGTCTGCGCGAGGTCGAGGGGGAACAACGTGAACCCAGGCTGCGCGGTGACGAGCGCCTCCAGCTGGGGAATGCCCACCGTCTTGCGGCCATCGCGCCGCAGCAGCACCAGCTCGATGCCGACGATGGCCGGAACGAGGACGGTGACCCGACCACGATCCACCTCGCGCAGGAGTCGAGCTGCTCCTTTCCCCAAGCGCTTGGGCTTCGAGAGGTACCAGATCAGAGCGTGGGTATCGATGCAGACCCGCTTCACGCGGAACGCCGTCGCGTCTTCGCCGTCTTTGCGGTGGACAGCCTCGACGAGAAGCGACGCCGCAGCCCCTTGAGGTCGTCGAGCGTGGGGGCCTCGAAATCGGGGAACATCCCCATCGTGGACGCGCGCTTCGCGCGGGGCGTCTTCGTTTGCCCGACGTCGCGCTCGATCAGGCGCCGCACCTCGGCCGAGACGCTGCGCCCCTCGCGCGCTGCACGCCGCTTGAGTGCTGCGAGGAGCTCTGGATCCACCCGCAGCGTCATCATCGCGGAACCCGGCATGGATTCGTGTGTAATCCGTAGCGACCGACGACACGAACCTTGGCTCGCACGGCGGCTTCCGGTAGGCGCACGCCATGCACGCCAGTGGAGCCACCCCCGCCGAGCACTCGATCGAACGCGCGGAGCTGCGCGCGAATCTGATCTCGTCGGCACACAAGCGGTTCGGCTCGATCCCTGCCGAAGTCGTCGTCGATCACCTGCTGCGCTCGCTGGGCGAGGCCGACTTTCGCGTCGCCGACGCGGCACTCGATGCGCTCCTGCGACGGTGGAGCTTCGCGCAGCGGGACGGGCTCGCGATCGCGAGCCGGCCCGCGGGCGGATCGGCCCTCGGAGCCTACACGACCGGGCGCACGCCACCTCGGCCAGCGGGCCTCGGAGCTCGGCGCGGACGACCGGCGCCTGCACGCCGGGCTTCCGCGAGCGCGGCGCGCCCCTACACGAGCGTTCTCGAAAGCGTGGCTCCGCTCTCCGGTAGCTGCGACTGCCCCGACTTCCTGCGCAGCTCCCTCGGTCTCTGCAAGCACCTGCTGGTCGTGCTGCAGCACGTCTGCACGAGCCGGCGGCACCTGTCACCGGCGGCGACGACGCGCCCGCGCGTCGCATCCTTCGCGAGCACGCTGTCGCTGCGCTGGGATCCGGCGCTGCCGCTCTCCGGCCCGCTCGACCGGCTCGCGGGACTGCGCGTCGAGCGACCGGCCACCGCCGGCGGACCTGTGCGGCGTGCCGTGGGGGTGCGAGCGCACGAGGTGATGGCGGGCATCCAGCGCGCGTTTCCCGGCGGCACCGTCGATGCTCGCACGATCCGTCAAGCAACGCGGCGGCGCGACTTCCTCGTGCTGCTCGACGGCGCGCTGCGCCCGCGGGCAAACGACCGCCCGCCGCTGCTCGACGCCTCACCGGCCGCGCGCGCGATCGTCGCGGAAGAGCTCGTCCGGGTCGAGCGGCAGCTTCGCAACGGGGAGGCCGCGTCCGCCGCGATGGCGCACCTGAAGACGCTCGAGCGGCGGCTCTACCCGTACCAGCGCGAGGGCGTAGAGCGCTTCCTGCGTGCCGGGCGGCTGCTCCTCGCCGACGACATGGGGCTCGGCAAGACCACGCAGGCGATCGCCGCCTGCCACGCCCTCTTCCTCGCCGGTCGCGTGCGACGCGGGCTGGTGATCGTGCCGGCAAGCCTGAAGCCCCAGTGGCTGCGCGAGTGGCAGGCAACCACGAGCGTACCGGCGGCGGTCGTCGACGGCGCTCCCGACGAGCGCGTGCGCAGCTACCGCACCCTGCGCGCGGGCTTCCTCATCGTCAACTACGAGCTGCTGCTGCGCGACGCCGAGCACATCCAGCGGCTCGCCCCCGAGCTCGTGGTCCTCGACGAGGCCCAGCGGATCAAGAACTACGCGACCAAGTCGGCGGTCTACGTGAAGGCCCTCGCGCCGGAGTACCGCCTCGTCCTCACGGGCACGCCGATGGAGAACCGGCTCGAGGAGCTGGCCTCGATCCTCGACTGGGTCGACGACGTGGCACTCGCGCCGAAGTGGCGTCTGGTCGCGTGGCACACGCGCTGGACGGGCGACGGTGGGCGCACGGGAGACCCCGGCGCGCGCAACCTCGCGACACTGCGCCGGCGCCTCGAGCCGTCCGTCGTGCGACGCGTGCGCCGCGAGGTGCTCGCACAGCTGCCGCCGCGCACGGACACCCGTGTCCCGGTCGACATGACGCCGGGCCAGATCGACGAGCACGACGCGCTGAACCGCCCGATCGCGCAGCTCTTGGCCCGCGCGCGGCAGCGTCCGCTCACGCAGGCCGAGTTCCTCCGGCTCATGCAGCTTCTCACCCAGCAGCGCATCATCGCGAACGGGCTCGGGCAGCTGCGCTTCGAGGCGATCTGGCCCGCGTACGCGAAGGCACGACCCGATGCGTCCCTGCTCGAGGGTCTGTTCTCGCCGAAGCTGGGCGAGCTGCGGCGGCTGGTCACCGACCTCGTCCTCACGCAGGGGCGCAAGGTCGTGGTGTTCAGCCAGTGGCGCCGCATGCTTCGGCTCGCGGAGTGGAGCCTGCGCGACCTGCTCGGCGACGCGGGCATGCGCGCGGTCTTCTTCACCGGCGCCGAGAAGCCCTCGCAGCGCACCCAGAGCATCGTGGACTTTCACGACGACCCGCGGGTCGGCGTCATGCTGCTGAGCGACGCGGGCGGCGTCGGCCTGAACCTGCAGCGGGCGGCGAGCGCCTGCATCAACCTCGAGCTGCCGTGGAACCCGGCCGTTCTCGAGCAGCGCATCGGACGCATCTACCGGATCGGCCAGAAGCGACCGATCGACGTCTACAACCTCGTGTCCGAGGGCAGCATCGAGTCGCGCATCGCAGGCCTGGTCGGCGCGAAGCAGGCGCTGTTCTCCGGCCTCTTCGACGGCAAGAGCGACGCGATCCGTTTCGATGCGACCGCGTCGTTCCTGACGCGCGTCGAGCGCATGCTCGATCCCGGCACCCTGGCGGCGGCCCCGGCGCCCGCGACCGGCGCCGTCGCGTCGAGCGCCGCGGACGAGGTGGACGAGACCGATGACCTCGACGGCTCGACCGCAGGCGAGTCGGCGCTCGATGCCGCGGTCGCGGACGAGATCCCGACCACCGCGCCACCGGTGGCCCCGAGCGCCGCCGCGACGAGCGCGGGCGGTGATGCGTCCGCTGCCGTCGGCACTCGCACCGCGGTATCGACTCCCGACTCCGGATCGCCGGCGGCGCTCTTCGCGGCCCTGCGCGTCGAGCGCACCGGCGACGGCGGCGTGCGCATCGAGGCACCGCCCGAGGTGGCAGGATCCTTGGTCGCCCTGTTCGACGGCATGGCGAAGCTTCTCGCCGCCGCGACGGACAGGAGCTGACCGGGATGCGAACCTGCAGGAGCAAGAGCCGGATCCGCACGCAGATCTCGCTGGACGAGGACGCGTACCGCGAGGCCAAGGCAGAAGCCCGGCAGCAGGGCATCTCGCTCGCGGAGTTTCTCCGGCGGCTCGTCGCGGCCGGCATCCAGCACCGGCGCACCCGGGAAGGGAAATGGATGCGGCATGCAGGCGCACGTGCGTCCGGCGATCCGGGTGCCAGCCGGAGCGTGGACGACGTGGTGCACGGCCGGCCGCGTCCATGAAGGCGGGCGCGGCCTTCCTCGACAGCCACATCCTCATCGCGTTCCTCGACCGCTCCGATCGCTTCCACCCGGCGGCCGTCGAGCTGTTCTCGAACCCTCCGCGACGCTGCCCACGTCGCTCGCGATCGTCGCGGAGACGTACGGAGGTTCCTGCACCGGCTGGCGAGGAGGCGCCGCGCACCTTTCGCCTCGCGCTGACGGACTTCTCCTGGCTGAAGTTGCACGCCATCGATCCGGCGCATCATGCCGCCGCCGGTCAGCGCGGTCCTGCCTCCCGCGTCCGCCCCCGCGCCCTCTTGCTCTCGTACATCCGCCCATCCGCGACGTGCAGCAGCACCTTCGCCGTCGTCGCGTCCTCCGGATACGCCGCCCACCCGAACGACGCCTGGAGCCGCACGCGGATCCCCTGCCGCTCGAGGAACGTCCGCTCCGCCACCAGCGCCGCAAGCGCGCTGCAGCGCTCGGCTGCGCGACGCGCGTCCGCGCCCGGGATCAGGAACGCGAACTCGTCACCACCGAACCGACACCCGGCCTCGTCCGGCGCGAGCGCCGCGGCGAACGTGCGTCCGACCTCCGCGAGGGCGGCGCTGCCGCTCATGTGACCGTGCCCGTCGACCAGCTCCTTGAAGTGGTCCATGTCGGAGAACAGGACCGCGAAGCGGTCGCCGCGCGCGACCGCCTCGTCGACGCAGCTCAGGAAGTACGTCGAGTTGCGCAGCCCGCTCAGCGGGTCGTTGCGCGTGAGCTCGAGCAGCGCGCTGTGCGCCTGCGCGTTAGAGATCGCGATCGCCGCGAAGTCGGCGAAGCTCTCGAGGATGCCGACGTCCTCGCGGTCGAAGCCGCGCTCGCCGAGCGCGTTCACGATCTCGATCACACCGATCGTGCGCGTCTCAACGCGCAGCGGCACCGCGATGATCGAGCGTGTCGCGAAGCCCAGCACCCGATCCATGCGGCTCGAGAAGCGCTCGTCTTGCGTGACGTCGGAGATCAGCAGCGTCTCGCCCGTGCGCATGACCGTGCCGGCGATGCCCTCCCCTGGTGCAAGCCGGCGGCCGATCAGGCCGCCATCGTTCTCGTTGCGCACCAGGCGGAAGACCAGCGCGTCGGTCTCGTCCTCGCGGAGCAGCAGGGACCAGCTCGACGGGCGCAGCAGGTCGTCGAGGCCGGCGAGGAGGCCGTGCAGCACCACCTCGAGATCCAGCGAGGAGTTGAGCGCACGCGCGGCACGGGCGAACGCCGCGAATCCCTCGCCCTCGAAACGGCTCATGGCCGGAGCTTGGCAGAGGCGGCGCCGGACGGCACGTCGCGCCGCCGAGAGGGGAAGTGGTCGCACCGTGATTCGAACACGGGACCTCTTGCATGTGAGGCAAGCGCTCTAACCAACTGAGCTATGCGACCCTGTGACGACACCCCGTGCTAACAGCCGCCCCGGGGGCCGTCAAAGCCCGACGCCCGCGCGCGCCGCGCACCCGACACGCCCGCTGCCCGCGTGCTACCGAGCCCCCGTGGCCGAAGACGCAGCACGCCTCCCCGACGTCACCCTCGCGACCCTCCAGGGCGAGCCCGCCGTGCTTCGGGACCCGGCCGCGACCGCACGCCTCGTCGTCACCTACCGCCACGCGTGCCCGTTCAGCAACGAGGTCCTGCCGGTCATCGAGCGCGTCACGCGCACCTTCCATGGCAAGCGTCTCCTGACCCTCGGCCTGTCGCTCGGCACCGAGGACGATACCCTCGACGCGATCAACGAGCACGGGCTCTGCTTCCCGCAGGCGCTCGACGCGGGCGCTCGGGTCGCGCGCGAGCTGCGCGTGACGCACACGCCGACCGTGCTCCTCGCCACCGCGGACGGCAGCATCGTCGCGCGCTGCGACGGACGCGATCGCGCATCTCTGCTCGACGTCCTCGCGCACGCGGCGCGCCTGTCGGGCGCCGACGAAGCGGAAGTGCGCCGGGCCGCGGAGAGCTTCCCGCTGCCGCCCGAGCGCGCGGGCACGCCGCTCGCCTGACGCGCCACCCGCGCACTGCACCGGCGCCCGCGCGCGCAGGTGGCGCATCGAGCCGAAGCGCTACGCGAACAGACTCCACACCGACAGCACGAGCGTCGGCACCGCGACCAGCGCGAGCCCGATCGCATCCGCTCCCGAGATCGCGGGCTGCACCTGACCCAGCGTCGCGAGCCGGCGCTCGCGCATCAGCATGAACAGCGGGAACGTCACGCTGATCGCGATCAGGAACGCGCCGACGATGTACAGCCACACGTACGGCATCGCGAGCCGCCGCGCCTCGAGCACCATCCAGACCGCGACCGCGAGCACCAGCAGCGCGATGTCGAGCGTGATCGACGCCGCGGCGGGGTTCGCGAAGGTGTCCTTCACGAACGCGACGAGCGGGCTGCCGACGCCCGCGGCGTCGCCGGCGAAGTAGTGCAGGTTCTGGTTCCACGTCGCGAGCAGCGCGACGAGGGCCAGCAGACCGTAGAAGAACGCGAGTCGGCTCCGCGGGATGACCATGCAGCGCTGTTACGACCGTTCGCACCGGAGGCGCAAGGCCACCGGAGGCGGCGGCCCCGACGACGAGAACGTGAACGGCCCGCTACTGCCCGCCCTTCGTCCTGTAGCGGAAGCTCTCCCGGATCGACGGCTTCACGCCGAGGTTCACGTACTGCGCCGACCAGCAGCTGTCGCCGGCGTGCAGCTCGACCAGCAGCTCGCCGCCGTGGATGAGCAACGGCAGCGGGTTGCCGAAGCCGAGGCCCGGTCCCTTGCCGACGAACGACAGCTTCGCCTTCCCGTCGGCTCCGGTGCCGACGCGCAGCGACGCCACGCCGCCCGGACGCTGCGGCCCGCCGTTGTACGACACTCCGCGCCGGCCCTTCGTCCAGCAGCGGGCACGGCCACATCCGTTCCCGGCCGGAGCGACGGCGTCGTACGCGAGCACCGAGAACTCGTCGAACGAGCTCAGCACGTAGAAGCACACGCCGTACGGCGTGGTGTCGGGGTCGGGCAGATCGTCGAGCGCGGTCGCCTCGAGGCGCGGCATCCTCCAGATCGCCTTGTCGCGCGCGCCGAACGGCGTCGACTGCAGATCGATCGTGTTGCGCTCGTCGGTCGGGCCCTTGCACGCGTCGTAGCGCGGCGCGGGATTGCACGCCGGACCGCCGCAGCATGGCGAGCACGGACCGGCGGCGCATGCGCCCGCGCCGTCGCACGCGTCGTCGGTGCAGCGACTGCCGTCAGCCTCGCACACCGTTCCCGCCGGCTTCGGTGCGCCGACGCACGCGCCGGCGGCGCAGGTCGGCGCGAACTGGCAGTCGTCGGACGTCGTGCACGCGATGCCGTCGGGCCGCGGCGTACAGCTCGAGGTGCAGCAACCACCGGTCGCGCTGCCGTCGTCGCACGCCTCGTTCGCGTCGAGGTTGCCGTTGCCGCACAGGCTCGCGGTGAACGTGCCGGGAGAGCCGTCGACGGTCGCGGTGCCCGCGAGCACGCTGCCGTCGCCGGACGGCGCGCCGGAGAAGGCGATGTAGAGGAACGGGAACGGCGCGCCGGTCCAGAGGGACCCGGACAGGCTGAACGCGCCGCTTTGCGGATCGACCGCGCCGGTGAACGTGGCCGACGGCGACGAGCCGCGGCAGTCGCCGTTCGCGGTGAGGACGCCGCCGCTCTGCACGAACGTCAGATCGCACTCGAAGGTCTGCAGGGAGCTGAAGCGAACGAACCAGTCGTCCGAGAGGTCGACGTCACCCCGCGCGACCGACGGCGCGAGAAGCGCCGCGACGACGAGCACCGCTGCCAGCCGCGCACCACAGAGGATTCGCATCACGCTCACGGCTCCTCCGCGGGGAGTCGGCGCTTCGGCTTGCTCCCGTAGTCCCCGAACGAATCATCCCGCTCCCGCACCGCCTCCCGGAACCCCACCTCCTGCGCGCGATCCACGAAATCCAGCCCTTCCTGCGTGTGGCGCGCGATGCCGTCGAACAGCGTGCCCAGCATGCGGCTCGACGCGAAGCCCATGTTCTCGACCGTCTGGTTGACCAGCAGCTTGAGCATCACGAGCTGGTTCAGCGGCAGACGCGCCATGCGCTCGGCGTACGCGGTCGCGTGCGCGAGCAGCTGCTCCGCGGGAACGACCTCCAGGATGAGCCCGATCTCCGCGGCACGCTTCGCGGGGATCTCGTCGCCGGTCAGCAGGTAGCGCTTCGCGAGCTCGGCGCCGAGACGGTAGACCCACATCGCCGTCGTTGGCGTGCCCCAGACGCGCGCCGGGGGGTAGCCGAAGCTCGCGTCGTCCGCGGCGATGATCTGGTCGGCGCACAGCACCATGTCGGTGCCGCCGCCGATGCACCAGCCCTGCACGGCCGCGATCGTCGGCTTCTTCGCGTACCAGAGCTTCATGTACGTCTCGACGAAGCGGCCCATCATGCGCAGGTCGGCGACCGAGTCCCACGCGCGTTTGCCGGCGGGCGCGTTGCCGGGGATCCACGGCGCCTTCGTCTGCGCCGCGCTCGTGCGGCCTGCGTCGGACGCGGCCGGCGCCACGACCTCCTGCGCCTGCGCCGCCGTCGACCAGTCGAGGCCGTAGCCGGCGCAGAACGCGCGGCCCTCGGCACGCAGCAGGATCACCCGCACGTCACGGTCCGCGTCCGCGTCGTCGATCGCCGCCGCGAGCTCGTCGCGGAGCTCGGGCGTGATCGTGTTGTACTCGGATGCGCGGCACAGGATCAGGTGCCGGACGCCGTTTGCGGTCTCGGTGCGGAGCGTCTTCATGCGTGGTGCCCTGGCGCGCGCGTCACGCGAGACGGCGCGACGTCAAGCGACGATGGTCGCCGCGGCGCTCGACAGCACGACCTCGCCGCGCTCCTTCGTCTTCGCCTGCACGATCACGCGCGTCGGGCTCTCGCGCCACATCTCGGTGACGATCGTCTCGCCGGGATAGACCACGCCCGAGAAACGCACCTCGAAGTCCTTCAGCTTCGCCGGATCGGAGCCGCAGAAGCGGTGCAGGATCGCGCGGCCGACGTGGCCGAACGTGCAGAGCCCGTGCAGGATCGGCTTCGGATAGCCGCCGAGCGCAGCCATGTCGGGATCGGCGTGCAGCGGGTTGGTGTCGCCGGAGAGTCGGTAGAGCAGCGCCTGGTGCTCCGCCGTCTTCATCTCTTCCACCGCGTCGGGCGCGCGCGACGGCGGCTCGTTCTTCGCTCCGGTCGGTCCGCGGTCGCCGCCGAAGCCGCCCTCGCCGCGCGCGAACACGGTGAAGGTGTTCTTGAACAGCAGCGCGCCCTTCTCGTCGCGGCTCTCGACCTCCACCACGACCACCGCGCCCTTCACCTTGTCGTACAGCGCGACGACCTGCGGCTGGCTCGTGACCTTCGCGCGCGTCGGGATCGGTCCGGCGAGCTCGATTCTCTGCTCGCCGTGCAGGATCATCATCGGGTTCACGTTCATCGCGCCGCCGATGGTGAACATCGCGGGGAACGGCGGCACGACGGCGAACGTCGGCAAGACGCGAAGATCACGCTCGTAGCAGAACGACAGCGACGTCTCGCCGACGCCCAGCGCGTACAGCATGACGTCCTTCTCGGTCCACTCGGCGGGGATGGGGTCGAGCTTGCGGCCGACGATGCTCGGGTCGATGGGCATGAGCGCCGTTCTTGCCCTTTGTCCGCTCATTCGCAAGGGTGTCCGGTCATGGCACGTTCCGCGAATCTGGCGGTGCTCTCGGTCATCGGGCGCGATCAGAAGGGTGTGGTCGCCCGGGTCTCGACGTACCTCGCCGGCCTGGGCATCAACATCGAGGACATCGTCCAGCGGGTGGTCGAGGGCCTCTTCGTGATGACGATGAAGATCGACGTCGGCGAGATGACGGCGTCGCTCGACGAGCTGGTGCTCGGTCTGAAGGCGATCGGCAACGAGATCAACATGGAGGTCTCGCTGCGGCTGATGGCCGAGCGACCGCGGCGTCGCGTCGCGATCCTGGTCAGCAAGGAGCCGCACTGCCTGGAGGCGCTGATCCGCGAGCGCGAGCGCGGCACGATCCCGGCCGAGTACGTCGCGGTGATCTCGAATCACGAGGCGCTGCGGCCGCTCGCCGAGGAGCACGGCCTGCCGTTCGTCTGGCATCCGTCGACGGACAAGGCGGCGCACTTCCGCTTCGTCGTCGAGCAGCTCGCGGCGCTGCAGCCCGACCTCGTCGTCCTCGCCCGCTACATGCAGGTGCTGCCGGCGGAGATCGTCGACCGCTACCCGAGCCGGATCATCAACATCCACCCTTCCCTGCTGCCTTACTACCCGGGCGCCAACGCCTACCGTCAGGCGTTCGAGGAGGGCGTGCGGGTGTGCGGCTGCACGGCGCACTTCGTCACCGAGCAGCTCGACCAGGGCCCCGTCATCCTGCAGGACGTCTTCCACATCCGCGTCGGCGAGGACACGCTGGAGGACGTCAAGTCGCGCGGCAAGGCTCTCGAGAGCGAGGTGCTCGCCCGCGCGGTGCAGCTCTTCGTGACCGACCAGCTCGTCGTCAAGGACAAGAAGGTCATCTTCCGCCCCGGCATGAACCCCGCTGCCTAGCCGGCGCGGACTGCCTCGCTGCACTAAAACCCCAGCAGGCGCTCCCGCAGGCTGACCGTCGGCGTGGGGCCCACCACCGGAGCGCTCTCCTCGACGCTCTCGACCAGCACGAACTGCGAGCCGTACTGCGTCCAGCCGGTGATGCGCAGGAGCTGGTTCGGCTTGGCGTTGGCGATCTGGTCGATCAGCCGATCGTCGCCGGTGAAGATGAAGCTCGGCTTGATCGGCTCCATCTGCTGCAGGATGTCGGCGCCCATCGGCCCGCCGCCCATCAGCGAGACGATGTTGGTGACGGCGAAGGGCACGATCGGCCGGTCGCCGACCCGGACGTCGACCTCGGCCCAGGCGCGGGCCTCCCGCTGGCCGGAACCGAGGTAGCCGTCGATCCGGATCTGCAGCTGCCGGAAGTCCGCGGCACCACCGACGAGTAAAATCGACAAGAGCGCTGTAGCCCAGGGCACGGGCCGACGATAACCCCATCCATGAGACCAGCCAATCCCGTCCCGGCCGGCGCTTCCCGCAGCGCCGCGGCGCGTCAATCGCCATGCCGCCGACACGCATCAAGCACAGGCGAGCCATCGGTTCGCTTGACGGTCGTCAACCATTTCCAGTTGCTTGACTACCGGACCGGGATCCGATAACCGAGAAGAGTCCCCATCCGAGAAGGAACCCTCGGCCGGCATTCGCGAGAGGGGACGACGCGCGGCGGCCGCGCATGGGGCGCGGCGACGCAGTCTGGTGGTGGTGGAGGAGGCGCTCCTGCGCGCCCGAGGGCACCCGACGACCGATCTTCTCCCAGCGAGAGTGCATCCCGGTCTCGGTCCGCAGTACGGGGCGGGCGCAGAGCCAGAGGTTCCGAGAAAGCGAGTGGAGCGATGCAGAAGGACGAGTCGCAGATCAGCCGCCAGGCCCGCTGGCAGCGCAAGCATCGTGCGATGGGGTTGTGTGTTCTCTGTAGCCGCCCGGCCTACAAGGGCTGGCGCTGCAAGAAGCACTACGAGCAGCACAAGATCACGATGCGCCTGCGCTACATCCCGAAGGTGCGCGGTCGCTACAAGGTGAGCGGCGCCACCGAGACCACCACCAAGCGCAAGGCCGCCGCCAAGCCGACGAAGACGACGGCGAAAGCGACCAAACCGGCGGCCAAGCGGGCCAAGACGACCGCCCGGGCGACGACGACCCGCGCCACCACGGCACGCAAGTCCGTCAAGGCCACGGCGAAGACGACGGCGCGCAAGTCGGCCGCGCGCAAGACGACCACGCGGCGCGCCGCGCCGAAGCGGGCCGCCAAGGGCTGACGTCCCCCCTCGACCGGAGCAGCCGCGCGGCTGCTCCGGGTTCGAGCCGTCCGCGCCGCCCCACCGTGGACTCCGTCGTTTGACTGGCGCCCGGCGACGGACGAAACAACCTGGATGGCGAAGACGATGCGTGCGGCCGCCTGCCGCGAGCCGGGCAAGGTGTTCGTCCAGGACGCGCCCGTCCCGGAGCCCGAAACCGGCGAGGTTCTGCTGCGCGTGAGCCGCTGCGGGATCTGCGGCTCCGATCTGCACTGGTACCACGGCGGCATCCCGATCCCGTCGGTCTGCCCGGGGCACGAGATCGCGGCCGTCGTCGCCGGGACCGGCGCCGGCGTCGCCACCGTCAAGGAGGGCGACCGCGTCGCGGTCGAGGGCATCCGCGTGTGCGGCACGTGCCCCTACTGCCGCAGCAGCGACTACCAGCGCTGCCGCATGAACCAGATGATCGGCATGACGGTACCGGGTGGCTTCGCGGAGTACCTCGTCACCACGCCGCGGCACGTCTTCCCGATCCCGGCCGGCGTCGACGACGAGACCGCGCAGCTCACCGAGCCGCTCGCGGTGTCGGTGCACGCCCTGCGCCTCGCCGGGCTCGAGATGGGCCAGCGCGTCCTGGTCCTCGGTGCCGGAACCATCGGCCTCACCGCGATCGCCGCCGCCAGGGCCGGCGGCGCGGGAGAGATCGTCGCCACCGCGCGCCGCCCGCAGCAGAAGTCCGCTGCGCTCGCTCTCGGAGCGTCGCGCGTGTTCGATCCCGCCGACTCCGGCACGCTGATGTCCTGGTGCTTCGACAACCCGGTGGACGTCGTCGTGGAGACGGTCGGCGACGCCTCCTCGTCCCTCGGCGACGCGGTGAGCTGCGTCCGGCCGGGCGGCACGGTGGCCGTGCTGGGTGTCTTCATGCAGCAGCCGCAGCTCAACGCCCTCTTTCTCATGATGAAGGAGGTCCGGATCGTCGGCTCGCTGTGCTACGGCGCCTCGGGCTCGCGGGCCGACTTCGAGATCGCGCTGGACATCCTCGCCCGCGACGGCGAGGCCCTGCGGCGCAGCATGATCACCCACCGCTTTCCCCTCGAGCAGATCGACGAGGGCTTCCGGGCCGCCAACGACAAGGCCAGCGGGTCGATCAAGGTCAGCATCTCCCCCCTGTAAGGGAGCGGCCGGGACGGCGTCGATTGCGCGGAGATGATGCGGCATGAGCTATCCGGCGCCGGCGCCCTCAGCGTCTCGCTGCCCTTCACGACGCTCCCCGGCCAGCCGCGGAGCGCACCCGTGAAGCGCGGCGCCGACCGGAACGCGGATCGCGAGGCCGCGCCGGGCGTCCCGGGCGGCGACCCCGGCCCGGCCGAGCCGACCGCCGCCTACCAGCGCGGCCAGGACTTCATCCAGCGCTGCATCGCCGGCGACCCCGCGACTCGCGACGAGTTCGTGGTCGAGTACAGCGGCCTGATCCGCTTCGCGATCGCCGCCGTGCTGCGGCATCGCGGCATCACCCTGCTCCGCGAGGAGATCGACGACCTGACCCACAACGTGATCGTGTCGCTGTTCGACCGCGACTGCCGCAAGCTCAAAATGTACGAGGGGCGCAATCAGGCCTCGTTCGCGACCTTCGTCCGGGTGTGCGCGACCCGGCTCACGCTCGACCACCTGCGCTATCGCCAGCGACGCCCGGCGATGGTCTCCGCCGAGCAGGGCGGCGACGACGCGCGCGACCTGCTGGTCGACACGCCCGATCCGCACCTCGGCCCCGAGGAGCACGCCGCGGTCGGTGAGGATCTCGCCGAGCTGCGACGTCTGGTCGCCGAGCTTCCCGCACGCGAGCAGCTTCTGGTACGGCTACACTTCGTGGACGGCCTCGAGATCCCCGACGTCGCCCGCGTGCTCGGCATCACCGAGAACGCGACGCACGTGCTCAAGTCGCGCGTGCGGGCGAAGCTGCGCGGCCAGATGAAGGCGCGCGACGGCGACGATGCGCTGGAGGGCGACGATCGTGCGTAGGCCTGCACCGTCGAACGATCCGCTCGCACCCTCGTTGCGCGCTGCGCTCGAGCCGACCTCGAGCGGCGCGTCGAACGCACACCTCGACGAGGCCTCGATCGCCGCGTACCTGTCGCGTGAGCTCGGCGCCGCCGAGACCGAGGAGCTGGAGCGGCACTTCGCGCAGTGCGCGCGCTGCACGCAGGAGCTGGTCGCCGTGGCGGCGGTCGAGGACGAGGTCCGCCAGCAGTCCGAGCGCGTGGTCGCCGACGGCATGCGTGCCGCCAGCGCGACGGGCTCGACGCGGGCGTCCGGCGCCGCACCGGCCTCGGGGCCCGCGTCCTCACGGCGTGCCGCGGGCGTCGCTCACCATCGCACGGCGGCGGCTCGCCCGCGCCGCTCCCGGACGTGGCTCCGCATCGCCGCCGGCTTCACCATCGTCCTCGGTGCCCTGGTCGTCGCGGCCGGCGCCGCGAGCAACGTCGTGCTGTCGCGCCTCGAGCCGTCGATGCTCGCCGGCATCGGCGACACGCTCGGGCGCGCGGTGGCCGGCGGCGGCACGTCGCTCGTCCTCGCCGGCGGCCCCGGCGTGAAGATCGACGACCTGACGATCGCCGAGGACCCGCGCTTCGGCAGCGAGAGCTTCGCGCGCGTCCGCCGCGCCGCCTTGCAGCTCGATCCCGGCGCCCTGCTGCGCGGCCAGGTGCGCGGCGCGATCCACCTCGACGAGCCGGTCGTGCACCTGCTGCGCGACACGGGCGGCGTGTGGAACGTCGAGACGCTGAACGGCAAGGGTCTCGCGCGGGCGGCGCTCGTCGAGGGCGTCGGCGTTCCCGGCGCATCGCCGCAGGCGGGCGTGAGCGCCGGGACGAAGAAGGCGCGCGCGGTCCGCCTCACCTCTGCCTCGGTCGCGGACGGCGTGCTCGCGATCAGCGACCGCGGGCGCGGACGCGACGTCACGCTGCGCGACGTCGATCTCACGTACAGGAGCCCGGCACCGGACGCGCCGGCGGCGATCACCCTCCAGAGCACCGTCGGCGGCGAGGCGAACCGCGTAGCAGTGCGCGGCGAGATCGGGCCGTTCGAGGGCGGCGGCGAGCCGCGCTGGCGCTTCGACGAGGTGCGGCTCCAGAGGATCGCGCTCGCCGACATTCCCGGCGCACCTCGAGACCTGACCGGCGAGCTGACCTTCGACGGCACGATCGCGAGCTCCGGCTCGGGCATCGAGACGGTGGTGATGAACGCGACCGGCGACGGCGACCTCGGCCTCGCCAACGGCGAGCTGCGCGAGCGCAACCTGACCGTCGAGCTGCTCGATGCGCTGACGCAGCACGCGAGCGGCGACGCCGCGACGACGGTCGCCGACGTCCTCGAGCGCGCACGCCGCAGCCCCGCGCTCGCGGCCGTGCTCGCCGCCAGTTCGACGTCGTTCGAGGACATCACCGGCGAGGTCGCGATCGCGCACGGTGCGGTCACGTTCGAGGAACTCGCGGTCGACACGCCGCTCTTCCAGGCAAGCGCCGCAGGGTCGGTGTCACGGGCCGGCGCGCTGGAGATGCACGGCACGCTCGCGCTGACGCCGGCGGCGACCGCAGCCATCGTTGCGATCCTGCCGGAGACGCAGCGCATGTTCGACGCGAGCGGCAAGCTCGCGGTGCCGTTCTCGGTCGCCGGCGCGTGGCCCGACGTGAGCGTCAAGGTGGACGTGCGGACGGCCGTCGCGCAGCTCGCGGCGCCGATCGACCCGCGGAAGCTCTCGCTGCTCGCGCTGCTCGCCGGCTGATCCGTGCGATCGCTCGCCGGCTGATCCGTGCGATCGCTCGCCGGCTGATCCGTGCGATCGCTCGCCCGCGATCCGTGCGAGCGCGGTGCGGCTGATCCGCGTGGTCGCTCGCCGGTCGACGGGCGTCTCTGATAGACGGGCGGCATGCAGCCAGCCGCGCCGCGTCCGCTCGACGGCCATCGCATCCTCGACCTGAGCGACGAGAGCGGGTTCCTCGCCGGGCGCATGCTCGCCGAGCTCGGCGCCGACGTGATCAAGATCGAGCCGCCGGCGGGCGACCCGGCGCGCTTCCAGCCTCCGTACGCGGGCGGCGTCGCCGATCCGGAGCGGTCGATCACCTGGCTCGCCTACAACGCGAGCAAGCGCGGCGTGACGCTCGACCTGGCGCTCCCCGCGGGGCGCGCGCTCTTCGATCGCCTGTGCGCGACCGCCGACGCGGTGATCGAGACCTTCGACCCGCTGACGCTCGCGGAGCTGAACCTCGACTACGACACGCTGCACGCGGCACACCCGCAGCTCGTCGTGTGCTCGATCACGCCGTTCGGCCGCACCGGGCCGTACGCGTCCCACCGCGCGAGCGACCTGACGATCACCGCGATGGGCGGCAACATGGCGCTCACCGGCGATCCCGACCGCGCACCGCTGCGCTGCACGATGCCGAGCTCGTACTACCACGGCGGCGCCGAGGCGGCGTCGGGACTGCTGGTGGCGCTGCTCGCACGCGCCGTGATCGGCGCGGGGCAGCACGTGGACGTGTCGCTGCAGGCGGCGATGGTGTCGACGATCATGACCGGCGCGTCGCAGTGGGCGATGGACCAGCGCGACCGGAAGCGCACGGGTGCGGCCTACCCCGTCGGCAAGACGCTGCAGCGCGAGGTGTGGCGGTGCCGTGACGGCTTCGTGTCGTACGCGCTGCGCGGCGGCCCGGCGCGCATCCCCGGCCTGATGGCGACCGAGCAGTGGCTCGCCGAGGAGGTGATCGCGGCACCGGCGTGGGAAGGCCGCGACTGGAAGGCGTACAACCACAACGACCTGACGCAGGAGCAGGTCGACGCGCTGTCCGGGCCGCTGCAGGAGCTGTTCTCGCGGAAGGGCATGCGCGAGCTGTTCGACGAGTCGGTGCGGCGCGGCGTGATGCTCGCACCGGTGAACGACTCGCGCGAGATCGCGCAGAGCGCGCAGCTCCGCTCACGCGAGTTCTTCGTGACGGTGAACGACGCGAAGCGCGGCCTCGAGTACGAGCTGCCGGCGCGCTTCGCGCAGATGAGCCGCTACGCGACCGACGTGCGCGGCGCCGCACCGACGCTCGGCGAGCACAACGCGGAGGTCTACGGGTCGATCGGCGTGGCCGCTCCGGAGCTCGACGAGCTGCGGCGCGCGGGCGTGATCTGAGAGGCGGGCAGAGCATGGATTCGACGACTCCCAGGACCACCACCACGGCCGGCACGACCGGCGACGCAGCCTCGCAGCCACGGTCGGCGTCGCGCGCGGCGAAGCCGAAGGCGCTCGCGGGCCTCAAGGTGCTCGAGCTCGGCGGTGGCGCCGCGGGGCCGATCGCCATCCGCCACCTCGCCGACCACGGCGCGACGGTGATCCGCATCGAGTCCGCGACGCGGCCCGACTTCCTGCGCGTGCTCGGCCTCAGCGCGAGCAACAAGAGCCTCGACCGGGCGCCGATGTTCATGATGCTCAACTGCAACAAGATGTCGGTTGCGCTGAACCTCTCCGACCCGCGCGGCGTGGCGCTCGCCAAGCGGCTCGTGCTCGAGTGGTGCGACGTGCTCGCCGAGAACTACGCGCCGAAGGCGATGAAGAAGTGGGGCCTCGACTACGCGACCCTGGTCCAGGAGAAGCCCGACCTGATCATGGTCAGCACCTGCCTCATGGGGCAGACCGGCCCCAACAAGGACTACCCCGGCTTCGGCGGCCAGGGCTCGGCGATCTCCGGCTTCAACTTCCTGACCGGCTGGCCCGACCGCGAGGCCACCGGCCAGCACGGCACGATCACCGACTCGCTGGCACCGCGCTTCGTCGCGGCCGCCGTGCTCGCGGCGCTGCTGCGCAAGCAGAAGACGGGTGAGGGCACGTACATCGACGTCGCGCAGGTCGAGACCGCGGCGTACTCGCTGTCGGGCTGGATGCTCGAGTACTTCGCGAACGGCGAGGTGGTGCAGCGCGACGGCAACCGCTCGCGGGTCGCGGCACCGCACGGCGCGTTTCCGTGTCGCGGCGAGGATCGCTGGTGCACGATCGCGTGCCACGAGGACGCGGACTGGCAGCGGCTCGTCGCGGCGATGGGCTCACCGGAGTGGGCGCGCGACGCGCGCCTCCGGACGGTCGCGGGGCGGAAGCAGCACGAGGACGAGCTCGAGCGCGGCCTCGCGTCGTGGACGAGCGAGCGAACCGCAGAGGACGCGATGGCGCTGCTGCAGGCCGCGGGCGTCGATGCGGGCGTGGTCGAGACGTGCCGCGACCTGAACGCGGACCCGCAGCTCGCGCACCGCGGACACTTCCACCCGGTGCGGCACGTCGTGCTCGGCGACCACACGTGCGAGGCGCTCGGCTACGCGCTGTCCAGGACCCCTGGGGCGATCGAGCAGCCCGGCCCACTCCTCGGCGAGCACGCGACGCTCGTGCTGCACGACATCCTCGATCTCTCCGACGAGGAGGTGAAGTCGCTCACCGCCGAGGGCGTCCTGCGCTGAGGGCGCCCGAGCCTGTCGTCAGATCGGGCTGCGTCCGACGTCTTCCGGACTTTCGTCTCTGGGCGACGCGGCCGGAGACTCGTCGGCCCGCTCGGCGACCAGCCCACGGAGCAGGCGGGGCGCATCGCGCTCCCAGCGCTCGCGGAAGAGGCTGAGGATGTGGAGGTCGACCCAGACCCCGTCGACGTACTCGTGCGCCGCGAGGCAGCCTTCCTCGACGAAGAAGCGCCCGAGCCCGCTCGCGATGTCCTCGACGTGCGATCCGATGACCTCGGCGTGGAGCTTCCGCAGCGGCCAGCTGCGGAACAGGTGATCGATGAACAGCATCACGGCCTCGAACGGCCATCCGCGCCCGTGCACCTGTGGATCCAGGACGAGCTCGAGATAGGCGATGCCGCGCCGCATGTCGGCGTCGCGCGCGGTCACGAGGCCGATCGGCGCGTCGGTCGCTCGGTCGACGACGATCTGCTGCTCGAGGACACCACGCCGCAGCTCCGCCGCGAATGCGCGTGGGCTCGGCCCGCTCCCTCGACGACGGAGGAAGGCACCGCCGTCCGCCTGCATCAGCTCGTACAGCATCGGGTCGTCCGTCGCGCGCACGGCCCGTAGACGCGTGCGCGAGCCGACGAATCGTGATGCACCGCGCGCACGCGGGCGCGCTCGTGCCGGGTCGGGCGTCCAGCTGGTCGGCACCGACTCGCACACGAGACCCGCGTGCTGCGCGAGCGTCCAGCGCTCGGCGAACATCCGATGCACGTCACGGAACCGTCGCGCGCGTGCGATTGCCTCGGCGTCGAGGTGCGCCCCGAGCGCGTCGATCAGCAGCAGGAGGTCGAGCATCTGCAGCGAGTCGAGGCCGAGATCCTCGATGAGCCGCGCCTCGGGCGTGATGCTGCCGCGCGCGAGCCCGAGCTCCGCCTCGACGAGGCACGCAAAGGCCTCGAGCGGCAGCGGTCGCGACGCGCCGGTCCGCGGAGCCGGATCTCCGGTCCCGTGCGATCCGGGCTCGGTCGTCGAGGCGCTCACGACGGGCTCCCGGCCTGCGCCTCGCAAGCGCGCTTCCTCGGCACGTGTACGATCATGACGGGCTTCCCCACAGGGCGAGTGCCGGGCGCCCCACACCGGTACCCACGATCGAATCGGGTACGGAAACGGCGAACTCGACGAGGTCTCCAGGGTGCAGCTTCGCGGCGGCGGCCTTCCGCCCACCGGCAGGCGCAAAGACGCGGGCGCGGACCAGCGACAGGGCGCGGCCGTCGGCGGAGAGCCACAGGGCAACCACCGCTGGCTTGCGGATCGGACGCTCTCCCCAGCTCCGGACGCTGCCCCAGGCGACTTCGCGCAGCGCACCCAGGCGCTCTTCGTCCCCAGCGAGCAGCGTCACCGCCGCCCCGTCCGGCGCGCGAGCGCCCGAGAGGAACCGCCCCAGCGCGATCTCCATCTTGCGCAACGCGGCCTGGGACGGCGAGATGCAACGGTACGCGGTCGTCCATCGAACGAGCGCGATCGCATCGCGACGGACCGTGCTCGCGACAGCGAAGGGGGCCGGTTCGCCAGGGCGGACGTACCGCACGGGCACGTCGGTCGCGACGGTCTGGATGTGCTCTCCGCCAAACCCTTCCAGGCTCGCCGAGACCTCGATCCCGTCGACGATCCAAGGCGTGTCGTTGCGAACCATCCCCACGACCGACCACGTTCCACCGGCGGCAACACCGACGGTCGCCGGCAGAACGGCAACGCCCGAGCCCGCAACCTGCGTCGTGTAGTGAGGTCCCTCGAAGCCCAGCAGCCGTTGCCAGCCGTCGGGTCGATCCGATCCTGTGCTCGACGACCTCGGTGGCGGTGGACAGTCGCGCGTCGCGATCCCCTCCGCCGTCGCGAGCCGCGGGCAGCCCGCGTCGTCGAACAAGCCGGGGAAGCGAACGCGCGACGCCGGAAGGACGGGCAACGGAACGGCGATCGACGCCGGGGCCGCAGGCACCGGGTCGGGATCTCCGGCTCCAGCAAGGAGCACGGCACACGTCGGGAGACCGAGACGGGTGGTGCGCGCGGGGTCTACCGTGGACGAAGCAGCCAACTTGCCCTCCCAGGACCCCGCGAAGTGACCGCAGATGGGATCCTCTACCCATTAGGCGTGACGAGGAGTGGAACGTCACGTTCCGGCTGGCGGAACGTGACGCTCGGGCCGTCCGTAGAGCAAGGAGTTCACTTACACCCTTGACCGATCGACGGGAGTCGCGCTTTGCTCCGGACCGGAATCCAGGAGACGAGCCCGATGCACGTACAGCCTGTGGAGCGGGAGCAACACGGCCGGAGCGCCAGCGCGCCCGAAGCCGTCTCGTCGGTTGCGTCGTTCGTCGGCCGCGAGCTCGAGATGGCCGAGCTCCGGCGCCTGCTCGATTCGATCCTCGCGGGCAGCGGACGCTCCGTCCTCGTGTCGGGCGACGCCGGGATCGGAAAGACGCGGCTCGCTTCCGAGTTCTCCACTGCCGCGACTGCCTGCGGCTCGCTCGTGCTCTGGGGACGCGCCTGGGAGGCGGGCGGCGCACCCGCCTACTGGCCGTGGATCGAGGCGCTGCGCAACGCGCTCGCCTCCGAGCACCTGCCGCGCGAGCTCGCGCTCGGTCGTCACGGCGCGCTCGTCGCGGAGCTCGTTCCCGAGCTGCGCGAGCGCCTGGTCGGGATCGCCACCGAGCCACCGCGGCCGAACGATCCGGAGAGCGCCCGCTTCTTGATGTTCGACGCCGTCTCCGGCTTGTTGCGCGCGCTCGCGAGCGAGATTCCGGTCGTCGTCGTGCTCGACGACCTGCACCTCGCCGATCAGGCGTCGCTGCTGCTGCTCGCGTTCGCTGCGCGAACGTTGCGTGATGCGCGCATCCTCCTCGTCGGCACGTTCCGCGATCCGGAAGCGTTCCAGAGCGCGGAGCGCGCGCAGGTGCTGGCGGATGTCGGACGCCAGTCGAGCCGCCTCGCACTGCGCGGACTCAGCGAGCACGACGTGCGTCACCTGATCGAGCGCGCCGCCGGCCGGACCCCGAGCGAATCGTTCGTGTCGCGCATCCACCGCGTGACCGACGGCAATCCCTTCTTCGTCGACGAGCTGGTGCGGCTGCTCGCCGCCGAGGGGCGGCTCGACACCACACAGACGCCGGGCGCAGCATTCCGGATCCCGCACGGCGTGCGCGAAGCCGTCCGCCGCAGGCTCGATCAGCTACCGGGCGACAGCATCGCGCTGCTCGAGGTTGCGTGCGCGATCGGACGCGACTTCGACCTGTCTCTTCTCCGTCTCGCATCCGGCGTGGCGCACGTCGACGCCGTCGAGGCACTCGACGAGCCGATCCGCCTGGGTCTCGTCGTCGAGACGGCGGCACCCGGGGTGCGGTTTCGCTTCCGCCACGCCCTGATCCGCGAGGTGCTCTACGAATCCCTCCCGCCGTCGGGTCGCCTTCGCCTCCACCGGACACTCGCCGAAGCGCTCGAGCTTCTCGCCGCGGCCGATTCCGAGCGATACGCCGACGAGCTCGCACATCATTTCCTCCTCGCAGCGCCCGCCGGCGACGACGACCGGTTCCTCGGCCATGGCATGCGCGCCGCACGCCGGGCCCTCGCACGCATGGCCTTCGAGGAAGCCGTCACCCTCTACCGACGCATCCTCGAGGCGCTGTCGTTCACGCGGAACGACCAGCGCACCCGATGCGAGGTCCTCCTCGCACTCGGCGAGGCCCTCGAGTGGGCCAACGACGTCGCGGGCTCGCGCGAGACGTTCGAGCGCGCGGCAGCTCTCGCACGCACGCTCGGCGCACGCGACCTCCTCGTCGAGGCCGCCCTGGGCGTCGGTGCGGTGCAGGCGATGAAGTTCACCGTTAACACCCGGTGCGAATCCGCACCGGGCTTGCTTCGGGAAGCGCTCGCTTCGATCGACGAATGCGACACGAGATCTCGCGCGCGGCTTCTGAGTCGGCTGGCCCTCCACCATCTGTCGGTACGTGCGCGCAGCGAAGCGTTACTGACGAGCGAACTCGGCGTCACAACCGCTCGGGTCTCGGGCGACGCCTCGGCACTCGCACACGCTCTGATCGCCCGGAACGCCGTCCTCATCGGGCCGGACTTCGTCACCGAGCGCGCGGCGATCGCTGCGGAGGTCTTGCGCATCGGCGCCACGCTCCAGTCTCGCGAGTTCTTGCTGCGCGGCCACGCTCTGACGTTCACGGTTCAGCTCGAGCTCGGCAACGTCACCGCCGCAGACGTCTCGCTCGAGACGCATCACAGGCTCGCGAGCGAGGTGAACGATCCGTTCGAGTGCTGGGCGAACCTCGTCTGGCGCGGGGAGCGCGCCCAGCTCGAAGGACGATTCGACGAGGCCTTGGCGTTCGCGAGACGCGCGCTCGAGCTAAGCGAGAGCACTCCCGGACCACATGCACACGAGCCGTACGGGCACGCCACGTTCATCGGCCAGACGATCATCGTGTACCTTCTGCGCGACGATGCGCTGCCCTCCCTACATCTAGCGGCCAGCTATCACGCGAGCTTTCCCGAGGTATCGACGTGGCGCATGGGAAATCTCGTCACCCTCACGAAGAGTGGCAGCAAGGACGACTGCCAAGCCGAACTCGACGACATCGCTAAGCAAGACTTTGCCGACATCGAGCGGAACGGCTCGTGGCTCGCCACAATGACATGCATCGCCGAGGCGATCGATCTCGTGGCCGATCGGGCCAAGGCAGAGCGCGTCTACGAACTCCTGCTCCCGTTCGCCGGGCAGAACGCGACCGCCGCTCACGTTGGTTGTCTTGGCTCCGTGTCCCGCTGGCTGGGCACGCTCGCCGCGACGATGGGGAGACTGCAGGAGGCAGAAGATCACTTCGAAGCGGCCCTGGCACTGAACGCGCGGTTGGGAGCGAGGCCTCTCGTCGCGAGCGCCAGCTACGACTATGGGCGCATCCTCTTAGAGTCGAACGACCCCTCGCATCGAACGAGAGCGCGCCGCTTGATCGAGCGGGCGTCGTTGGAGGCCAAGGCACTGGGGATGTCGGGTCTTGTAGACCGATGCGCGTCACTGTCGACCCAGATCGGCGATCAGAGGATGCGCTCCCAGGGCACAGGGTTCGAGCTCCGCCGCGACGGCGACATCTGGATTCTGACCGGCGACGGGGCCCCTACGTACCTGCGGCATGGCAAGGGGTTCGTTTACTTGGCCGAGCTTCTCCGTCACCCGCGCGAAGACCTACACGCCCTCGACCTCGTCCGGCTCCTCGCCGGCGACGAGGAGCTCGCACTACCAACGTCGACGAGCCACGGACTGATCGACGACCAGGCACGGCAAGCGTACGCGCGCAGGCTAGAATTGGCGATGGGGGAGCTAGAGCACGCGGAGGCCGCCGGGGATCCTGAGTCCGTCATCGACTTGCGCCGGGAGGTCGATGCGCTGCGGCGCGAGCTAGCGCGCGGGGTGAAGATCGACGGACGGCTCCGAGCGATCTCGGCGGCCGAGCGCGCACGCAGCAGCGTCACGCGCGCGATCCGGCTGGCGCTGGGTCACGTCGTCAAGGCAAACCCTGCGGTCGGCGCCGCGCTAATCACCTGCATCCGCACCGGCACCTACTGTCGCTACGACCCGTCCCTGCGCACCCCGGAGCACGAGAGATCCCACCGTCGCGCGGCGACGGACGGAAGCGACCTGAAGAGCTAGCTAGTCGCGCGGGATCAATACAAGGCCACGTCCGGCTCCGCGGAGCTCCACGATCAGCAGCACGTCGCCGTTGTCGTTGATGTCCGACAGCGTCTCGATGCCCGCGATCGTCCCGCCGCTGAACGTCGATCCCGTGCGCAGCAGCGTCTCGAGGCCGTTGCCGGCGTCGCGCAGCAGACGCGTCTCGACCGTCTCTTCGGTGCCGTCCTCGAAGAAGCCGATGCGCGCGACGAACACGACGTCGCCGCGGCGGTTCACGCGGATCGATTCGATCTCGAGGATGCGGTAGCCCTGATCGTCCTCGTTCTCGCCGAAGCCGGCGAGGCCCACGAAGGCGATCTCGCGCGTCGCGCCGTCGTCCCACTGGCGGATGCTGACGGGGCCGGTCGCCTCGTTCGGGTTGCGGTTGAAGTTGGCCTGGTAGGTCACGCGGCCGAGGTCGTCGATGGCCAGCGCGCGGACGTCCACCACCGTCGCCTCGCCGGCGGGGTCGCGCAGCTTCGCGATGCTGGTGAAGCCGCCGCCCGAGTAGAGCAGGATGCGCTCGTCGTCGCGCACGTTGTCGTCGTTGGTGTCGAAGCCGGCGTCGAACGCCACGTCGCCGTTGGTCGCGATCGCGCGCGGCGTCGCCGAAAGAAGCACGCCGAAGTCCTCGAACCTCGCCTGACGCTCGATCAGGCTCGAGAACTGGCCGTCGCGCACCACACCGATCAGCGGGTTGCGACCGCTCGCCGGCAGTCCGACCAGAAGGTCGCCGCCCGCGTTGAACTCGAGCCCGACCGACGTCGGGCGTTGGTTCTCGAGCTCGTTCGGCAGCGCCACCTCGCGCAGGTCGTCGTGCGTGCCGTACACCAGTCGGAGCTTGCAGTTGATGCGCTCGGTACCGGTCGACGAATCGACCGAGCACGGCTGCTCGCCGTTCACGCCGTAGGTGAACGCCACGCGCTGGTTCGGGCCGAGACGCAGCTCGCCGAGCTTGCGGAAGCCGGCCGGCGCCTTCGGCTCGAGGCCACTCGCGAGGCGCGACAGGTTGCCGTTCACCCACGAGAAGACGGTCTCGCGGTCGAGCCGGTTGCCGCCCTCCTTGAACGTCACCTCACCGGTGGCGGACATGAGGAGACCTGCGACGTCGGTCAGGTTGAGTCCCGAGGCGAGCGGGCTCGACTGGTCGAGGACCCGCTGGAAGTCGCCGTCGGGACGGCGCAGGTACACGCCGTTCACCGCCGGCGTCCCCGACTGCGATGCGATCGCGATCACCGAGCGATCGTTCGCCATGCGCGCACTTTCGACCGAGTTCACCACCAGGCCACCGGGCATGCTGTCGCCGCGGCGCATGAGGAGCTGCAGGCTCTCCGGGGCCTTCGGCGGGTCGTCGCCGCCGCCGCCGCAGGCGGCGAACGACGTGACGAGGAAACAGGCGGCAACCGCACGACCGGCGGTCGTGCGCAGGGGAAGAACGTTCAGCATGGGGGTCTCGCTCCGGGAATGAAGATCACGTCGGCGCGAGCAGCGCCGTTGTCGTTCGCCCGCGGGAGGAGGGGATTCCGGGACCGGATCCGGGCGACGCCCCACCGGCGGGAGCCGGTGAGACTCGTAAGGACACGGGATTCTACGGATGCCGAAGCCACCCGAGCAAGCGTGAAAACGCCCGGTCCGCCACACGGCCCATGTCGAACCCCACCCCGGCACGCGACCACCGGCGAACGCTCGTTCGTCAAACGGTCGACACGACGGCGTCACTCGTGCGCAAGGCGGACCAGAGCCGAGGCCCGAGCGCTGGTGCCAGCTCGCTCCTCCCCGCACGAACGATCGATCGCCGAGCCGGGACGTGGCGATCGTCAGCCGGAGAGCCGCGCGAGCAGCTCGGACTCCGACTCCGGCACGCGATGCCCGTCGCGCTCGACGCGCTCCGAGGCCACGAAGTCGTAGCGCTGCCAGTAGATCACGCGCTGCTTCGGCCGCGACGGCTCGTTCTTCGGCCGATCGTAGATCCAGCGCTCGTTGTACTGCACGCCGCTCTCGTGCTTCTGGCGCGGCTCGTTGACGCTGCCGAGCGTCTCGTTCGGCGTGCCGAAGAGCTTGACGATGTCGTTGCGGGTCAGGCGCCGCGCGGCGGCGTCGATCGAGGCGGACATCTCGACGGCGTTGGCAGACATCGTGGCTCAGACCTCGAAGGACGTCCCGGCGAGGGGGCAGCCCTTGTGCTCGATGTGCGCCACGAACTCGGAACGGAAGCGGCGCACGAAGTAGCCGGCACCCCACGCGGCGGCGTCGGACAGCGCGCAGATGGTGTGCGCCTCCATGTACTTCGTCACGTCCTCGATGATGTCGAGGTCGCGGAGCTGGCCCGTTCCCTTCTCGATTCCCGAGAAGAGCTTGTGCAACCAGCCCGTGCCCTCGCGGCACTGCGTGCACTGGCCGCACGACTCGTGGCGGAAGAAGCGCGCGATCACCAGCGCGGCGCGCACGAGGCAGACGGTGTCGTCCATGACGATCACCGCACCGGTGCCGAGCAAGGTGCCGTTCTTCTGCAGGTTGTCGTGGTCCATCGTCACCTGCATCGCGGTCTCTGCGGTGAGGACGGGCATCGACACGCCGCCGGGGATGACGGCCTTCAGCGTGCGGCCGGGGCGCAGGCCGCCGGCGTGCTCGAAGATGATCTCGCGCAGCGGCGTGCCGAGCGGCAGCTCGTACGGGCCGGGCTTCATCACGCAGCCGCTGACGCCGAAGATCGTGTTGCCGGTGCTCTTCTCGGTGCCGATGCCTTTGTACGCGTCGACGCCGACCTTCAGCACGTACGGCACCTGCGACATCGTCTCGATGTTGTTGATGATGGTCGGCTGCTTCCAGAGCCCGGCGACGGCGGGGAACGGCGGACGCTTGCGCGGCTGTCCCTTCCTGCCCTCGAGCGACTCCATCAGGCCGGTCTCCTCGCCGCAGATGTACGCTCCCGCGCCGCGGTGCACGTGGATCTCGAAGTCGAGGCCGGAGCCGAGGACGTTCTTGCCGAGATAGCCGGCTTCCTTCGCTTCCGCGATCGCCGCGCGCAGGTTGTCGAACGCGACGCGGTACTCGCCGCGGAGATACACGTAGGCGGCGTCGATCGTGTTGGCGAACGCCGCGATCAGCAGACCCTCGATCAGCTGGTGCGGGTTGCGCTCGATGATCTGGCGGTCCTTGTACGTGCCGGGCTCGGACTCGTCGCCGTTGCACGCGATGTAGCGCGGACGCCGGCCGTCATTCGGCAGGAACGACCACTTGATGCCGGCCGCGAAGCCGGCGCCGCCGCGTCCGCGCAGGCCCGAGTTCTTCACCGCGGTGCCGATGTCGGCGGGCTGCATCGACTTGAGCGCGTTCTCGGCCGCGGAATACCCGCCGTTCTTCTTGTAGTCGGCGAGCTTCGACCAGTTCTGGCCGTCGGGCGGCAGCAGGTAGCGGATGACGTCGGCCATTACTTGACCCCCGTCGTGCCGTAGCGGCTGCGCAGCTTGTCGAGGATCGCGGGCACGTCTTCGATCTTCAGGTTCTCGAGGAACGGCTCGTTGTTCACCTGCAGCATCGGTGCCGTGCCGCACGAGCCCAGGCACTCGACCTCGGCGATCGAGAACAGGCCGTCGTCGGTGATCTCACCCGATCGAATGTCGAGCTTCTCCTCGAAGGCGCGGATCAAGGGACGTGCTCCGGCGAGGCAGCACGACAGGTTCGCGCAGATCTGGATGTGGCACTTGCCGACCGGCTCGGAGTGAAACAGCGAGTAGAAGGAGATCACCTCCTCCACCTCGATGTGGAGGATCTCGAGCAGCTCGGCGACTTCCTTCGCAGCGCCCGGCGGGATCCAGCCGTCGTGCTCGGCCTGGATGAAGTGCAGCGCGGTCAGGAGTACCGCGCGCTTCTCCGGGTACTTGGGAAACTCGGCGGCGATCCGCTGCTTCAGCTCTTCGGACAGGACTCCCATCGCGCTCACCGGTCGCACTCGCCGCCGATCATGTTGATCATGTCGAAGGTCGGGATCACGTCGGCCAGCATCTGTCCCTGGATCATCGGGGTGAGAGCTGCCGTGTTGGAGAAGCTGGGCGAGCGTGCGCGCAGCTTGTACGGACTGCCGCTACCGTCGCTCACGACGTAGAAGCCGAGCTCGCCGTTGCCGCCCTCGACCGCCTGGTACACCTCGCCGACCGGCGGCTTCGGGCCCTCGGTCACGAGCTTGAACTGCGCGATCAGCTCTTCCATCTTGTTGTACACGCGGCCCTTGCCGGCGAGACGGACGTGCGGGTCGTTGATGTCGACCGGGCCGTCGGGCAGCTGGTCGACGCACTGCTCGATGATGCGCGTGCTCTGGTCGAGCTCGGCGATGCGGATCAGGAAGCGGTCCATGTTGTCGCCGCGCTCGCCGATGGGGACGTCCCAGTCGATCTTGTCGTACACGAGGTACGGCTGCGTGCGCCGCACGTCGTACGGAACACCGGCGGCGCGCAGCAGCGGGCCGGTCACGCCGAGCTGGATGAGCTGCTCCTTCGGGAGCAGACCGGTGTTCTCCATGCGCTCGATGAAGATCGGGTTCGACAGCAGCAGGTCGTTGAAGTCACGGCGCAGCTTGGCGATCGCCGCGAGCTTCTCGTGCACGAAGGCCTTGAACTCGGGGCCGACGTCGGCCGAGATGCCGCCGATGCGCACGTAGTTGCAGGTGACGCGCGCGCCGCACATCTCGTCGTGGATGTCCCACACCAGCTCGCGCGCCTCGACGCCGTAGAGGAACGCGGTGAACGCCCCGAGCTCGAGCGCACACGCCCCGAGACAGGTGAAGTGGTCGGACATGCGCGACACTTCGCTCGCGATCGTGCGCAGGTACTGGCAGCGCGGCGGCACCTCGACTCCGAAGAGCTTCTCGACCGCGAGCGCGTAGCCGACGTTGTTGATCATCGGCGAGACGTAGTTCAGGCGGTCGGTGTACGGGAACGCCTGGTAGTAGAGGCCGCTCTCGCACTCCTTCTCGAAGCCGCGGTGCAGGTAGCCGACCTCGACCTCGGACCACACGATGCGCTCGCCGTCGAGCTTGAGCTGGATGCGCACGGTGCCGTGCGTCGCCGGGTGGGACGGCCCTACCTTGAGCTCCATGGTCTCGAAGGCGAGGTCGAGATCGTCCTGCCCGGTCGTGGCGCCGTTCGTTGCGCTGCTGTTCGCGTCCTCGGCCATCTCAGATGCTCAGGTCTTCGTTCTCGGGGTTGTGATGCACGGCGCCCGGGCCGATCAGCGGCTGGCGCTTCTCCTTCGGGTAGTCCTTGCGCAGCGGGTGCCCCTCGAACTCCTCGTACAGGTAGATGCGCTTCAGGTCGGGATGGCCCTCGAACTTGATGCCGTACATGTCCCACGTCTCGCGCTCGAGCCAGTTGGCGCTCGACCAGATCGACACCACGCTCGGCAGCTTGGGATCGCTCTCCTCGAGCGGGACCTTGATGCGCACGCGGTGGTTCTTCTCCAGCGAGTACAGGTGGTAGACGACCTCGAAGCGCGGCTTGCGGCCGATGTAGTCGACCGCGGTCACGTCCATGCAGAAGTCGAACGCGAGCCCGGGGTCGTCGCGCAGCAGCTTGCACACGTCGATCAGCGCGCTGCGATCGACGATCGCGGTCGCGTCGCCGCGGAACTCGTGCGTCGCGAGGACCTTGTCGCCGAACCCGTCCACCAGACGCTTCAGGATCGGGTTGGTCACCGCGGGCGCGGTGGGCGCCGTTTCGGCGGGCGCTTCGGCCGGCTTCTGCTCTTCCGCCACCGTCGTCCCTCAGCGCTGGTAGCCGCGACGCACGTAGTCGAGGCGGCGCGGCAGCTCGTCGACCGGCACCAGCAGGTCGCTCTTGTGCCAGATCGTGCCCTCGCGCGAGAACGCGCTGATCTCGATCCGGCTGCTCATGACGATCGCCTCCTCGGGGCAGGCCTCCTCGCACAGGCCGCAGTACATGCAGCGGCCCATGTCGATGTCGAAGATCTTCGGGTGACGCTCGATCGCGTCCTCGGTCTCGCCGGGGACGATGTGGATGCAGTCGACCGGGCACGCCCACTCGCAGAGCCCGCAGGCGACGCAGCGCTCCTTGCCGTTGTCCATCTGCACGAGCACCGGCATGCCGCGGAACGACGGCGGCTTCGCGATGTCCTGCTCGGGGAACATGACGGTGAACACCTGCGGCTTGCCGACGATCCAGCCGAAGAGGTTCTTGAAGAAGTGCCGGCTCGTGACGCGCAGCCCGGTGAGCAACGCGTTGACGCCCATCGGACCGCCCGCCTTCTTGAGCGCCGCGCGATCGACCTTGACGACGTTGGTTGCCATCCGCTGCCCGTTCTACGCCTGCGCCGGCGCGGGTGCCGCGGCCTCGGCCGCGCCCGCCGGGCTCTCTGCCTGCAGCTCGTGACCGAGGCTGCCGATCGTGCCGAAATCGACGCCCGCGAACGCCGGCACCGCCTGCGCGATCTGGGCGAGCGTCGCCGCCGCGTCGTGCTGCGCGGTCGCCGCCGTGCGCGCCACGAGCTGGCCGAGGCGCGCGAACACGGCGCCCTCCGGAAGCAGACCGTCGGGGCCTTCGAGCGCCTTGCGCACGCGCTGCACGCGCCCCGCGTGGTTGGTGAAGCTGCCATCCTTCTCTGCCCACACGAGGCCAGGAAGGACGACGGTCGCCGCATCGGTGAGCGCCGAGCGGTTGGTGTCGACGACGATCAGCGCGTCGAGCTTCGCAACGGCATCGCGGACGCCGCTCTCGCCGAGCACCAGCGCCGCATCGCGGCTGCCCACGACGAGCAGCACGCGCAGCTCACCGGCGATCGCGGCGTCGAGGATGCCACGCGCATCCTTGCCGCCGTCGCCCGGCACGACGCCGAGCGCGCGCGCGCCGGTCGCGTTCGCCGCCTTCTCGGGCTTGATGAGGAAGTCGTCCGCCGGTCCGACCGGCACCACCATGTCGAGGTGCGGCGTGCCGAGTGCGGTGACGAGCTGCACCAGGCGGTAGGTGTCCTCGTTGGTGAGGTGCGGCGAGCCGAGGACGCCGATCGCACCGGCACCGTGCGCCGCGATCGCGCCGCGCAGCTTCTCCGCAGCGACTTCCAGCGCTGCGTCGAGCGTGGTCGCGTGCTTCGCGTCGCCGTCGCTGCCGTTGCCGGTGCGCGCCGGCGCGGCGCTCGCGGCGTCGCGCACGAGCGGCGTGCGCACGCGCGTCTCGTCCTGCGCGAAGTGGTAGTTGAGCCGCCCGTGATCGCACATCCAGGTGTCGTTCACGGCGTCGTTGCGACGCGGCAGCATGCGCTGGATCTCGTTCTGGAAGACCCCGAGCTTGACGTTGCAGCCGTTCGCGCAGCTCGGGCAGACGCTCTCGTACTCGGTGAGAAACCACACGCGGCGCTTGTGGTGGAAGTCGCGCGACAGCAGCGCGCCCACCGGGCAGATGTCCGCGGTGTTGATCGAGTAGTCGTTGTTCAGCGGACGGTCCGACGTCGTGCCGATCTTCGACTTGTCGCCGATGCCGAACACGCGCAGCTCGTCGGTCTTGCTGATCTCCTTGGTGAAGCGCACGCAGCGCCGGCAGAGGATGCAGCGCTCCTGGTCGAAGACCACGCGCTCGCCGATCGGATGGCGCTTGAGCCCCTTGCGGCGCGGGCTCGAGGTGCGCGACTCCTGGCTGCCGTAGCCGAACGAGTAGTCCTGCAGGTAGCACTCGCCGGCCTGGTCGCAGATGGGACAGTCGAGCGGATGGTTGATGAGCAGCAGCTCCATCACGCCCTTGCGCGCGAAGGCGACCTCGTCGGCCTTGGTGTCGACCACCATGCCGTCGGCGACCGGCGTGTTGCACGCGATCGCGAGCTTCGGCGCCTTCTCGATCTTGACCTGGCACATCCGGCAGCTGCCGTCGATCGAAAGCTTCGGGTGGTAGCAGTAGTGCGGGATCTCGATGCCGTTGTCGAGCGCGACCTGCAGCAGCGGATGCCCCGCCTCGGCGGTGATCTCGCGGCCGTCGATGACGACCTTGACCGGCTTCTTGAAGCGCCCGTTCGACGCGGCGGTCTCGTCGCTCATTCGTGGACCTTGACGGTGCCGCCGACGATCTGCGCGGGCTCGCCCTTCTGGAAGTCGAGCGCCTTCTGCCGGCCGTGGATGTTCTCCACCGGACGCCCCGGACGCTCGCGGGTGATGCGCTCCTGCAGCTTCAGGAGACCGTCGATCACCGCCTCGGGACGCGGCGGGCAGCCCGGGACGTAGATGTCGACCGGGATGATCGTGTCGATGCCCTGTACGACCGCGTAGTTGTTGTACGGACCGCCGGTGTTGGTGCAGTTGCCGAACGACATCACCCAGCGTGGCTCCGCCATCTGCTCGTAGATGCGACGCAGGATCGGCGCCTGCCGGTGCGTGATGGTGCCGACGACGAGGAGGAGATCGGACTGGCGGGGCGTGAAGCGCGGCAGCGTGAGGCCGAAGCGGTCGGTGTCGAATCGCGGGCCGGTCACCGACATGTACTCCATGCCGCAGCAGGCGGTGACGAAGGGGTACTGGAAGAAGGCGAACTTGCGCGCCCACGCGAGCACGTCCTGGTAGCGCGACGTCAAGAACGAGTCGCGCATCTCGCCGCTTCCAGGACGCCCGTCCGGGTGCAGGAACTGCTCTTTCTCCGCCATCGCCATCGTGGTCCTCGGTGTGCCGCCTAACCTAGCGACGAGGTTCCCCTTCTGCCAGCCAGCCCGACATCACTTGCCGGAACGTTGCCCATTAGCGCGCGTTCAGGGCGTCAGTCGTGAACGATGACGCCCGGGCCGCCCGCGCCCTTGGCCGGATCGCGATCCGCCGGGCAGTCGAAGATGCACGGCAGGCCGTCGACGCAGTTCTGGCAGCAGTAGACGACGCTGCCGCGCCGGATCCCGCGGTCGACGGCGATCGGGCAGCCGCACTTCGGACAGGTCAGGTTCGCCATGGTCCTCTACCCTCGGAATGCTCGGAGACCGCACGCCACGGACGCCCTCACTCGGCGGGGGAGCCGCCCGCTGGTGTCTCCTCCTCCTCCGGCGCCCCGGCTGCTTCGACGGAAACGGGATCCGTCGCGGGAAAGTTGACCAATACCACACGGCGATGATCCTGCACGAGGAGACGCGGCTCGGGGACGAGCGACTTCGTCAGCTCCGGAACGTGCTTCCGGTCGGTCGCGATGAACACGCGGCGTCCGGACGACCACTCCCGCTCGAGGCGGCCGAAGTCCTTCCAGAACCACTCGTCGTGGTCGGGCGCGGTGAGCGCTCCGGCCTCGATCTCGTGGTAGGCGTCGAACTGCACGATCCGCTGCCGGGTGTAGAAGCCGAGGCTCTGCATGAGCCGCTTGTAGGAGACCAGCAGGTCGCCTTCCTGGCGCAGCGGCGCCATCGCGGCGGCCAGCGCGTGGCCGGTCTTCGTGACCGCTCGTCCCTCGATCGCGAACAGCAGCACCAGCGCGAGCGATGCGACGATCACGGCCACGCCCGCCGCGGGGCGTCCGCGATCCTCGTAGCGGAGCCAGTGCGACACCAGGCTCGAAGCGAGCATCACCAGCGAGACGGAGCTCACCGCGCCGGCGATCACCACGACGTCCGCCACGTCGACTTGCAGCCAGCCCGCGAGCCGGTCGTGCAGCGGCCACGCGAGCAAGGCGACGAAGGCGAGCAGGCCCCCGAGCGCCGCGAGCGCCCCGCGCAGCGCGCGCACGGCGGCGCGCCCGAGATCCTCCTCCTCGAGCGCACGGTCGAGCCACGCGCCGAGAAGGAGCGCGAGCGCGGGCAGCGCCGGGACGATGTAGCTGCCGAGCTTCGAGGTCGCGGCGCTGAAGAATCCGACCACGATGCCGAACCAGAGCAGCGAGAAGACCCGTGCGTCGGCGGGGATCGCGTTGAAGGCGCGCCGGCCCGCCGCCGACGCGGCGAGCAGCGGCACCAGCAAGGTCCATGGTGCCGGCCCGAACATCAGGACCGGGATGTAGTAGAACGGGCCCTCCGGGTGGCCGACGCGGATCGGGCCGGACGCCGTGAAGCGCTGGAAGTGCTCGCGCACGAAGAAGAACTCGAGGAAGTCCGGGTTGCGACGCGACACCAGGACGAACCACGGCACCGCGACCACCAGGAATGCGAGCACCGCCTGCCAGTGCAGCAGCGCACGGATGGTCGCGAAGTCGCGGCGCCAGAGGAGGAACGCGAGCGCGATCCCACCCGGCAGGACGAGTGCCACGAGGCCCTTCGCGAGCACCCCGAGGGCCGCCGCGACCGCGACCAGGATCGCCCAGCCGCGCTTGTCGCTCGCCTGGTGCGCCGCGTAGACGCCGAGCAGCGCCGCCGTGATGCAGGCGCCCAGCAGGACGTCGATCAGCAGCGCCTGCGACAGCGCGAAGAAGAGCGGCATGGTCGCGAGCATGCCGCTCGCGAGCCAGGCCGCCCGACGGCCCGCGAGACGAACGCCGAGGACGAAGGTGAGCAGCACCGTGACGAAGCCCGAGAGCGCCGGCACGAGACGCGCCGCCCACTCGGTGAGCCCGAACGCCTCGAACGAGATCGCGGTCAGCCAGTAGAGCAGCGGCGGCTTCTCGAAGTAGTCGACGTAGAAGAGCTTCGGAGTGACCCAGTCGCCGGTCTCGATCATCTCGCGGGGGATCTCGGCGTAGCGTCCCTCGTCGGGATCCTGCAGCACGAAGCCGCCGGTGCGCGAGACGAACATCGCGCCCAGCAGGAGGACGGCCAGAAGCGTGGCGAGGCGCTGGCGCGTCACGACGACACCTGGCAGGCGACCGTGCCGCCGCGGCCCGGGAGCGTACCGGGCTGCACGCTCGCGACCGGGAGCGACGCGGAGTCGGGCAGCTCCGCGACGACCTCGCCGAGCGTGCGCACGGGAAGGGCACCCGCGACGCGCGCGAGCAATCGGTCGAGCTGGGCCAGGTAGGGCCCGCCCTCGACCTCGGTGTGGATGGTGTGCACGTTCAGCTCCTCCGGCTGGATCCAGGCGTCATAGGCGCGCGCGAGCTCTTCGGGCGTCCGCCCCGCGACGCCGATCACCTCGTCGAGCGTCGGCAGCGTGGTGGGCACCTCGGGCAGGGAAGACAGGTAGCCGTCCGCACACGGTCGGTAGGGATGGCGGCCGCGCGTGTCGCTGCGGTAGCGATAGCCGAGCTCGTCGACCACACGGAGGCTCGCCCCCGTGCACTGCCAGCCGGGCGCCGCGAAGCCCTCGGGGCGGCGCCCGACGACGCTCGCGAACAGTTCGGTCGCGCGACCGAGCTCGTCGCGTACCTCCTCGAGACCGAGGCGCGCGAGCGCGTCGTGCCAGCGGACGTGGTCGAAGCCGTGCACCCCGACCTCGTGCCCGGCGGCGGCGATCTCGCGCAGGCGCTCGGGCTGGCTCGCGACGATCGACACCGACGGCAGCAACGTCCCGCGCAGCATGGTCGAGAGCGGGTAGAGGCTCGGCGCGCGGCTGCGCAGCATCTTCGCGAGGAAGCCGGGCTGTCGAAACGCGCGCGCCACCGCGCGTCCGGTGCGGTCCGGGCCCATCGACACGAACCAGCTCGCGCGTACGCCGTGGCGCGCGAACAGCTCGAGCAGGCGCGGCGCGCCGTCGCGCAGGCCGACGTGGGTGTCCACGTCGACCTTCAAGACGAACGCCGGCTTCACGCCGACTGCGTGCGGAACCACTCGATCGTCTTCGCGAGCCCCTCGCGCAGCGGGACGTCCGCGGTCACGCCGAGCACCTTGCGCATGCGTGTCGCATCGGGGACGCGACGGCCGATGTCCTCGTAGCTGGTGCCGTAGATCTCTTCCTTGGTGACGAAGCGAATGGTGCTCTTGCTGCCCGAGACCTCGATCATCAGCTTCGCGAGCTCCAGGATCGAGGTCTCGACGTCGGTGCCGATGTTGAAGATCTCACCGTTGGTTCCCTCGCTGGCCCCGGCGGCGATGGTCGCGCGGATCGCATCTTCGATGAAGGTGAAACAGCGCGTCTGCTGGCCGTCGCCGATGACGGTGAGCGGCTCGTCGCGCAGCAGCTGGCCCATGAAGATGGTGATGATCCGGCCCACGTCGATCTTGTCGAGCCGCGGGCCGTACACGTTGAAGTAGCGCGTGATCGTCACCGGCAGGCCGAGCTTGTGGTATGCGAAGCAGAAGTGCTCGCCGACCGCCTTGGACGTCGAGTAGCACCAGCGGTCGATGCGCGTGGAGCCGAGCACGCGGTCGTCGTCCTCGGACCACGGCAGCTTCGGATTGCGTCCGTAGACTTCCGACGTCGAGCTGAACACGACCTTGCGACCATACTTGAACGCGACCTTGAGCACGTTCTGCGTGCCGTTCACGTTGACGTTCAGAACCTCGTACGGATCACCGACGTAGTGCTCGACGCCGACCACCGCGGCGAGGTGGTAGACCAGGTCCACCTGCGCGATCAGCGAGTCGAGGATGTCGAGCGCCAGCACGCTGTCGCGCACGACGCGGAAGCGCGGGTGGCCCATCAGGTGGCGCACCTTGCTCGTGCCGCCGGGCTCGAGGATGAACACCTCGTCGCCACGGTCGAGCAGCGACTCCGCGAGGTGCGACCCGACGAATCCGCCTCCTCCGGTGATCAGCACCTTCACTTTGCTCTCCTGCCTTCCCCCGCTCGGCGGGCTCTCACGTCGCGTCGCCGGATGCCCCGAGTCGAGCGCCCGCGACCAGCCCCGCGCTCGATTTGAGGACGGAACCGGTCGTTCTCGCTTCATGCTCGAACGCGACGTCGAGCAGCTCGATCGCGCCGTCACCGGTGGCGATCACGAGCCCCCCTCCGGGCTCGGCGAGCACGGTACCTGGCACCGCCGACGCCGTCACGCGGCGCGGCTCGACCGTCCAGACGAGGAGCTTTCGACCGTTCGCGAACGTGAACGCGCCGGGCCACGGATCGGTGACCGCACGCACCAGGTTGCGAATCGCCTCCGACCGACACGTCCAGTCGATCCGCCCGTCGGCCGGCTTGCGGCCGCCGAAGTACGACGCGGCCGCGTGGTCCTGCTCGATGCGCGGAGCGGTACCCGCGATCAGATCGGCATACGTCGCGCGCAGCAGCTCCCGAGCAGCGACGGCGAGCTTGCGCGTGAGGCTCAGCGCGGTGTCGTCGCGCGCGATCGCGACCCGACGCTGCGCGACGATCGCGCCGTGGTCGGGCTTCTCGTCCATCTCGTGCAGCGTGACGCCGGTCTCGGTCTCACCGTTCACCAGCACCCAGTTGACCGGCGCCCGACCGCGGTAGCGCGGCAGCAGCGAGCCATGCAGGTTGAGCGCGCCGCGCGACGGTAGCGCGAGAACGCGACGCTGCATCATCTGCCGGAAGTAGAACGAGAACAGAAAGTCCGGCTGCGCGGCCGCGATCGCGGCCGCGGCGCCGTCCGCGTTGACGTCCCCCGGCGCGATGGTCGGGATGCCGGCGCTGCGCGCGAGCTCAGCGACCGAGGAGAACCAGATCGATTCGCCCGGCGCATCGAGGTGCGTCACGACGAGGCCGACGTCGGCTCCGAGATCGAGCAGCTCCGCGAGCGCCGAGTGGCCGATCTCGCCGTAGGCGCAGACGACGTGCGGCACGGGACGTCAGCGCGGCTCTTCGGCCGACGACGACTGCGCGACGACCTCGCGGATGCGGTACACCGGGCGGCGCCGCACCTCGGCGTAGATCCGGCCGACGTACTCGCCGACCAGCCCGACCGCGAGCAGCAGCACGCCGACGAACGCGAACAGGATCGCGAACAGCGTGAACACGCCCTCGCTCTCCGGACCGACGATCAGCCGGCGGACCATGAGGAAGCCGGCGAAACCGATGCCCGAGAGCGCGATCAGGACTCCCGCCACGCTCACCATCTGGATCGGCAGCAGCGAGAAGCCGGTGATCAGGTCGAAGCCGAGGCGCATGAGGCGCAGCGGCGAGTACTTCGACTCGCCGCGGTCGCGCTCGCCGTGCGCGACCGGGATCTCGACCGGGTCGCGAGCGATCATCATCGCCAGCGCCGGGATGAACGCCGACTGCTCGGCGAGCTCGAGGATCTCGTCGGTGACGTCGCGCGAGTAGCCGCGCAGCATGCAGCCGTAGTCGCTCATGCCGACGCCCATGCTCGCGGTCGCGACCTTGTTGACCAGCGCCGACACCTGCTTGCGGAGCCACGGGTCCTGGCGGTTCTCGCGCACCGAGCCGACGACGTCGTGCCCGGCGCGCAGCTCGGCGACGATGCGCGGGATCTCGCTCGGCGGGTTCTGAAGGTCGGCGTCGAGCGTCACGACGTGACGCCCACGCGCGAGCGAGAAGCCGGCGAGCACCGCCGGATGCTGTCCGAAGTTGCGCGACAGCTCGACCGCGACCACCTCGGGATGCTGCGCCGCCAGCTCGTGCAGGATCGCGCGCGAGCCGTCGCGCGAGCCGTCGTTCACCAGGATCAGCTCGTAGCGCTCGCTGGCGAGCGCTTCCGCCACCGCGTCGCGCAGGGCGTGCAGCGTGGTCTCCTCGTTGAACACCGGGACCACGACCGAGATCTCCGGCAGGTCGCTCGAGGAGCGGACACGCGAGATCTCTCCTGGAGCGAGCGCGGAGAGCGAGCTCATGCGTGCGTGCCTCCTTCGGCGGGGCGGTCGGCAGCGGTGGCGGCGACGCCACCTGCGCGCGCACGCCGGCGCAGGATCTTCGCGAGCGCATCGACCACCATCGTCACGTCCTCGTCCTTCATGTCGGGGAAGAGCGGCAGCGAGAGGATGCGCGCGTAGGCGTCGGTCGCGACCGCCAGACTTCCGGGATCCGCGACCATCGGCCGGTAGAGCGTCTGCAGGTGCAGAGGAACGAAGTGCAGCCCGGGCGCGATTCCGTTCTCGCGCAGCTCGGCGACGACCTCGTCACGCGTCGCGGTGAGCGCCTCGACCTCGAGCTGCACCGTCATCAGGTGCCAGGCGTGCACGTGCTCGTACGGCGCCGTCACGAGCGTCCGCACCCGGGGCACGGCCTGGAGCTGCCGGTGGTACGAGGCCGCGAGCGCGCGGCGGCGTGCGTTCATCGCATCGAGGCGCGCGAGCTGCCGCAGGCCGATCGCCGCCTGGAGATCGGTGAAATTGTACTTGAAGCCGGCCTCGAGAACGTCGTACGCGCCGGCGCCGCGACCGCCGAAGCGGCTCTCCGCGTTCTGCTCGATGCCGTGAAAGCGGAGCCTACGGGCGCGCACCGCGATCTCGTCGGAATCGGTCGCGAGCGCACCCCCCTCGCCCGTCGTGAGGTTCTTCGCCGGGTGGAAGCTGAACATCGTCGCGTCGCCGATCGTACCGATCGCGCGGCCCTTGTACGACGCTCCGAGCGCGTGGGCCGCGTCCTCGATCAAGGCGATCCCGTGCGCGGCGGCAATGTCGCGCAGCGCGTCGAGATCGCACGGCTGACCGGCGAAGTGCACCGGCAGCAGGGCGCGCGTGCGCGGCCCGATCGCCGCGGCGACGCGCGTCGCGTCGAGGTTCAGTGTGCCGGGCTCGACGTCGACGAACACCGGGCGTGCCCCGGTGTGCAAGATGACGTTGGCGGTCGAGACCCATGTCATCGGGGTGGTCACGACCTCGGCTCCCGGTCCAACACCGGCAGCGAGCAGCGCGAGGTGCAACGCGGCCGTCCCCGAGGAAACCCCGAGCGCGTGACGAGCTCCCAGATAGCTGGCCAGCTCCTCCTCGAACCGCATCGCGCGAGGGCCGGTGGTCAGCCAGCCGGAGCGGAGACACGCCTCGACCTCGGCGATCTCGTCGTCGCCGATGGAAGGTCGTGCATAGGGGAGCATGTCTGGGCGGGCGTACCAGAACGCCCCGACGGGCAGCAAATCGCCGGCGCAGAGGGGGGCGGGCAAAAAAATGACGCGTCGTGGCTTGACGCGATGACGCGCCGTGTTAACTGCCCGGTCGGAGGTACGATCGATGACGACCAAGAGCCAGACGACCGTTTGGACGCCGCTGCAGGATGCCGTCAGCCAGGCGCGCGGCCTCGACAAGCGTGCCCGGAAGCTCGCCCGCGAGACCGCGGACGACATCTACACCCGCTCGGAGGCGCTGCTCGCCGCGGCCCAGAAGCAGTCGGCCAGGACGGTGACGTCGGTGCGCAAGAACCTCGAGGCGGCGCTCGAGACCGTCGAGTCGCGCACGGTGCGCTTCTCCGAGGTGCCCGATTGGGCACGCAAGCAGATCAGCGACGCCGAATCGCAGCTTCGGAGGGGCGTCGAGACCATCGCCCGTGGCCTGCACCTGGCCGTCGACAGGGACGTCGACGCGCTTCGCCGCAAGCTGCACCAGCTCGAGAAGCGCGTGGGCGAGCTGGCCGGCGAGAGCAAGGCGGCCTGATCGGCCGGCGAGCGGCGAATCCCGGTCGCCGGGATCGCCGCGATCGCGCTCTTCCAGTCCCTGGTGGCCGCCTCAAGCGGCCGCGTTCGCGGACGGGGCCTTCTTGTCGGCCTTCTTGTCCTTCTTCTCGGGCTTCTCGGCGGTCTTCTCGGCCTTGCTCTCGCTCGCGCTGCCGCCGTCGTCCGAAGCCTTCGACTCGCCCTTGCCGCCGTCCTTGCGACCGTAGTCGGTGATGTACCAGCCGCCGCCCTTCAGGTGGAAGGCGGGGTTCGAGATCAGCTTCGTCACCTTGCTCTTGCAGGTGGGGCACTTCTTGAGCGGGGCGTCGGTGATCTTCTGCATCTGGTCGAAGTCACCGCACTTCGGGCAGCTGTATTCGTAGATCGGCATCGCGACAGACTCCTTCGAACCGGCCGGAGGGCCCGGCGAAGCCTTTAAGGACGCCTAGTTGAATTGTCCACCCAGGGTGGGGCTGCTCGCGCTGCCGAGGCTTCCTGCCAGCTGGTACAGCGTCTTGACCAGGAAGACCTGCAGGAAGGTGATGAACAGGAGCACCACGATGGGGGTGAAGTCGACCCCGCCGAAGGAGAGCGGCAGGACCCGGCGAACCCGATAGAACACGGGCTCGGTCGCGGAGCGCAGGAAGCGCACGATCGGGTTGTAGGGGTCCGGGTTGACCCACGACAGCACGGCGCTCGCGATGATCACCCACCAGTAGATGTTCAGGACGGCGTTCACGACGACCGCCATCGCGACCAGGAAGTTGCTGAGGACGAACATTGAGCGTCTCCCGTTCCCGCGGAGAGAGTCTCCCCGCTCCCACCGGCTAGCGGCCGGCGAGCCCCACACCATGAATCAGCCGGCGGACAGCTCCTTCGACCGGCGCGTCGCAGCCTCGATCGCCGCCGCGACGGTGCGCGCGAAGCCGAGCGCCTCGAGCGCCTCGAGCCCGGCGAGCGTGGTGCCGCCGGGCGACGTCACCATGGCGCGCAGCCGATCCACCGTTTCCGGCGACTGACGCCACAGCGCCGCGGCTCCGAACAGCGTCTGCTTGACCAGGCGCTCGGCGAGGTCGGGCGCGAGGCCGGCCGACTCCGCGGCTCGCAGCCACGCCTCGGCGAAGGCGAACACGAAGCCCGGACCGCTGCCGCTGACGGCGGTGACGGCGTCGAGCAGCGACTCCTCCTGAACCACCACGGCATCGCCCACCCCGACGAAGAGCTGCCGCGCGGTCTCGACGTCCTCGGCCGTCGCCGCACCGCCGCCGACCAGCACCGTCGTGCCCTCGCGCACCAGCGCCGGGGTGTTCGGCATGGCGCGCACGAGCCGGACCTCGGATCCGAGCCGCCGCGCCAGACCGCTCAGGGTGAACCCGGCCGCGATCGAAAGCACGATCTGCGCTGGACGGACATTGCCGGCGAGCCGGTCGAGCACGCCGGCAAGCAGCTGCGGCTTCACCGCGAGCACCACGACGTCGGCTGCGGCGACGACGTCGTCGAGCTCGGTGACGGCCCGCCCGCCGGTCTCCGCCGCGAAGCGCTCGCGCGCCTGCGGGTCGGGGTCGAGCGCGATGAGCGCCGCGGTGGAGCCGCTCGCCCTGAGCCCGCCGCCCATGGCCCGCGCCATGTTTCCTCCGCCGACGAATCCGATGCAGCTCATGGGCGTGACGGGCCCTCCGTCGGCCGCTGCGGAAGGCGCGGCCCGAAGATCGCGGTGCCGAGACGGACCAGGGTCGCCCCCTCGACGATCGCTTCGGGATAGTCGTCGCTCATGCCCATCGACAGCTCCGACAGGCGCTCGTAGCCCATGCGCCGTAGCTCGTCGAACCGCTGGCGCAGCTCCGCGAACACCGCACGCGCACGGTCCTCGCGCTCGTCGAGCGGGCCGATCGTCATGAGGCCGCGGAGCTCGAAGCCGGGGAGCGCAGTGAGCTGCCGGACGTGGTCCTGCAGATCCTCGGGCGCGACACCCGCCTTGTGCGGATCTCGCGCCACGTTGACCTGCAGAAGTCCCGCGACCGGCTGCGCACCGCGCGCGACCAGGGTACGCGCGATCGCCACGCGGTCGATCGCATGGAAGAGGTCGAAGCTGCGCGCCGCGAGGGCCGCCTTGTTGCTCTGCAGCGGTCCGATCAGGTGCCAGCGCGCCGGCAGACCGGTCCCGACCGCGTCCCGCTTGCGCGACCCCTCCTGCACGTAGTTCTCGCCGACGTCGGTCGCGCCCGCGGCGATCGCGGCGCGCGCCAGCTCGGCGGAATGCCCCTTGGTGACCGCGACGAGTCGCACCGCGCCGGGCGTACGACCCGACGCGACCGTCCGCGCCGCGATCTCGCCCTGCACCGCGCGCAGGCGCAGCGCGATCGCCGCCGCCGGCAGCGGCGAGACCGGCGACGGTACGCCGAGGCGTGCACCGAGCTCCGTGACCTCCTCCAGCGGCAGGCCGATGACGCCCGTCACCGAGCCGCTCACCGACGCGACGAAGCGCGCCGCCCCACCCTGGATCGCGTACGCACCGGCCTTGTCGCGTGGCTCGCCGCCCGCGACGTAGTCCGCGATCTCGCGATCGGCGAGCGTGCGGAAGCGGACGTCGCTGCGCGAGATCGCGTCCGCGACCGGCTCGCCGCCGCGGGCCCACGCGAGGCCGGTCAAGACACGGTGCGGCGCGGCGCTCAGGCGCGCGAGCATGCGCGCCGCATCCGCGTCGTCAACGGGCTTGCCGAAGATCTCCTGGTCCTGCGCGACGATGGTGTCGGCACCCAGCACCCACGCATCGGGGTGCGCGCGGCTGACGCGTGCCGCCTTCTCGCGGGCGAGGCGGCGCACATGGACCTCGGGCGTCTCTCCCGGCAAACGCGACTCGTCGATCTCCGCCGGCACGATCGCGAACGGGTAGGCGACGCGCGCGAGAATCTCGGCACGCCGCGGCGACGCCGACGCGAGGATCACGCGCATTCAGGGCTCCGCAGTGCGTGCGATCTCGGCGCCACGACCATCGCGGCAGTGTACGGACCGAGATCGCGGCCGTCTAACCTCTGGCTGGGCGCCGCGACCGACGCTCACGCTCCGAGCGTGCGCGCGAGCCGCGCGACCACGCCGCCGAACGCGCCGTTGGAGAGCGCCACCACGACGTCGCCGGGTCGCGCCTCGCCCTCGACGATGTCGGCGATCGCGTCGAAATCCGGCGGCGCGGACGCCGCGCGCCCCGCGCGCTCGACGTCGCGGGCCGCCTCCTCGGGCGAGAAGCGTTCGGACACCGCGATCCGGGCGACGTCGTGCACCGGTCCGACGACGACGCGGTCCGCCGCGGTGAGCGCGTCGGCGATCTCGCGCTGGAAGGTGTTGCGCCGGCTGGTGTTCGAGCGCGGATCGAACAGCGCGACGAGACGACGGCCCGGGTACCGGCTACGCACCGCGGCGAGCGTGGCCGCGATCGCCGTAGGATGGTGCGCAAAGTCGTCGATCAGCGTGATCGGACCGTCGAGCAGCACCTGCTGGCGGCGGCGCACGCCGCGAAACGTCGCCGCGGCGCGCTGGATCGCGTCCGCCGGCACGCCGAGCGCGCGGCACAGCGCCGCGACGCCGAGCACGTTGCGCGCGTTCATCGTGCCGAGGAGCGGCGTCGCGAGCTCCATCTCCTCGCCCGGGCCGGTCGCGACGAAGCGCAGGCCCCGCGGCGTGTCGACCAGATCGCGGATGCACCAGCTCGCGTCGGCGACGCTTCGATCGGAGAAGGTCGTGAAGTCGCGCCCGCTGCGTCGCGCGACGTCGAGCGCGTGCGGGAAGTCGGCGCAGATCAGCGCGGGCGCGCCGTCGGGGAGCAACCCGAGCAGACGCTCGAAGCTCTGCTTGACGTGGTCGAGGTCGCGATAGATGTCGGCGTGATCGAACTCGACCGCGTTGAGCAGCAGCGCCTGCGGGCAGTAGTGGAAGAACTTGGCCTCCTTGTCGAAGTAGGCGGAGTCGTACTCGTCGCCCTCGAGCACGAACTCGCGCCCCTGGCCGAGCGCGTAGCTGCGCGGCAGGTCGAGCGGCATGCCGCCGATGAACCAGCCGGGATCGCGGCCGGCCTCGCGCAGCACGGTGGCGAGGAACGTGGCGGACGTGGTCTTGCCGTGCGTGCCCGCCACCACCACGGGAAAGCGCTTCGGCAGGCAGAGCCACTCGAGCGCCTCGGGAAGCGAGATCGTCGGGATGCCCTGCAGCCGCACCGCGATCGCCTCGGGATTCTTCGCCGGGATCGTGTTGCCCATGACGACCAGGTCGGGGCGCGGCTCCAGGTTCTCCGCGCGGTAGCCCTTCGCGACCGGCACGCCGAGCCGCGCGAGCTCGTCGCTCGCCGGCGGGTAGATCTCGAGGTCGGAGCCGCGCACGCGGTGCCCCAGCTCGGTGAGCAGACCGGCCAGCGCCGCCATACCGACGCCGCCGATCGCGGTCATGTGGATCGAGCGGTTCGGTGCGACCTTCACGCGACGGCCTCCATGACGAGATCGTGGATCCGCGGCCTGAGCTCGCCGAGCTTGTCGTTGTCGCGCGAGGGGTGGACGCGGTTGGTGAGCAGGGTGACGTTGACACCGCGCTCGAGGTCCATCCAGAGCGAGACGCCGGTGAAGCCGAGGTGTCCGACGGTGTGCGCCGACATGCGCGTACCGGCCATCGAGCGCTGCGGCGACGGCGTGTCCCAGCCGAACGTACGCGTCGATCCGGGGACGCTCGTGTCGCGCGTCCACATCTCGTCGACGAGCGTCTTGGGCAGGATGCCCGTACCGCCGTCGGCGATGTCCTTCAGGTGTCGCGCGATCGCGTCGACGTCGCGCGCCGTGCCGAAGAGCCCGGCGTGGCCTGCGACGCCGCCCATCGCGTACGCGTTCTCGTCGTCCACCTCGCCGCACAGCACGCGCTTGCGCCACGGGCAGCGCTGCGTCGGCGCGATCGCTTCGGCGATCGGCTCGATGCGCTTGGTGCGAATCTGCGACAGGTCGACGAACGACGTCGAGCGCAGACCGAGCGGTTGGAAGATGCGGGCGCTGCAGAAGCGGTCGAGCGTCTGTCCGGACACCGTCTCGACGACCTGTCCGAGAACCATGAAGCCGAGGTCGCTGTAGAGCGCGCGCGATCCCGGCGGCACCTCGAGGCGCTCGCGGTGCACTTGCTCGAAGACCCACTCCTTCGCCTCGCGGCTCGCGACGAAGTTCGGACGTCCCCGCTTCTGAAGCGCCGCGACCTCCTTGTAGTACGGCCGGTAGGCGGCGAGCCCGGACGAGTGTGCGAGAAGGTGCCGGAAGGTGACGTGCGTCTTCCCGTGCACACCGAAGTTGTGGAAGAAGCGCGTCACACGATCGTCGAGTGCGAGGCGCCGCTCCTTGACGAGAAGCAGAAAGGCGACCGTCGTCGCGAGCGGCTTGGTGAGCGACGCGAGATCGAACACCACGTCGGCTCGCATGGGATGGCGCTCGGGCTCGAGCGATCGGCTGCCCACCGCACGCTCGAGCAGCGTCTCGTCGCGACGGCTGACCAGCAACACCGCGCCCGGAAAGGCGCCGCGCTCGGCCGCCTCCTCGAGCGCGCGCTCGACCGCGGAGAAGTCCATGTCACGCGACCAGTGGCTCGACGCCTTCCAGCACTCCCGCCTCGCCCGCCGCCGTCACGGATCCAACGCGCAGACGGACGCCGACCCCGAGCGGGGTGGCGTAATGAACCGGACCGTGCCCGACCGGAGCGCCGAAGCCGATCGGCACCCCGAGGCTGCCCAGGCAGTCCTCGATGGTCGCGCACAGGTCGTCGGCCGGACCGCATTCCGGCATGGTCCCGAAGACGACGCCCCGCACCCCGTCGAGCATCCGCGACTGGCGGAGCTGCGTCAGCATGCGGTCGATGCGGCGCAGCGGCCGCTCGCTGATGTCCTCGAAGAGCGCGATGGCGCCGGCGAAGCGGGGCGCGAGCGGCGTGCCGGCGAGCGACGCCAGAACCGTGAGGCAGCCGCCGAGGAGCGGCCCCTCGACCTCGCCCGGAACGATCGTCCGCGGCACCTCGATCCGCCAGCTCGCGTCACCGGCCGCGATCGCCAGCAGATGGTCGAGCGTCCCCGACTCGCGCGCAGCGAGCAAGTCGTGCGCGACCATCGGCCCGTGCAGGGCCGCGACGCCGGCCCCCTGGACCAGGAACTGCAGCAGGGCGGTCGCGTCGCTGAAGCCGATGCAGAGCTTCGGGTGACGCCGCACCCACGCTGGATCGACGTCGGGCAGGATGCGCGCGACGCCGTAGCCACCGCGTGCACACCAGACCGCGCGGACCTCGGGATCACCGAAGGCCTCGACGAGGCCGCGACGCCGTTCGGCGTCGCTGGCGGCGAAGTACGGATGGCTGTCGGCCGCGCGCGGGGTGACGACGTCGAAGCCGAGGTCGGTCAGCAGAGCCGCGCCACGTGCGAGGCGCTCCGGATCGACCTTGCCGGAGGGCGCGACCACGGCCACCCGGTCACCCGGGCGCAACGCCGCCGGCTTGATCAGCCTCGCTGCATCCATGCCCCTTCACCCCACCGCACGGAGGTCCGCGCCGCCCTCGCTAGACAACACAAGTCCACCCGCGAGTCGAGGCACCTCGTGTCGGTTGAAAACGAGATCGCGCGTGGTAGGCCCGCTGCCTGGGGGTGCGGGCTCGCGAACTTGGTTCGAGGCGAGAGCGGCCCCGCGTCTTTCGTGCGCATCTCACCTCAGCAGAGTCTCGCGATCGGGCGCTCCGTCGTCGACGCCCTCGTGCGCGCGGACCTCGCGACGCTCGCCGGCGCGGCCGACGTGGCCGCGAAGGCGATCGCGGACGAGATCGACGCCTACGGCAAGGTCGCGGCGAAGCTCGACGCCGACGCCGAGCGCCTCGCGGACGAGCACCTGCGTTCAACGCGGGCCGGTGCGGCGGGCATCGACCGTCACCGCGTCGTCCAGATGATTCGCACCAAGCTCGCCGAAGAGAGAGGCCTGCCAGTCTGACCATGCGTCTCAGCGAAGGCCTGTCCTCCTACCTCGCCCACCGGGCGATCGACGCGCTCAAGAAGTCGGGGGCGAAGATTCGCAACGACCGGCTCGCCCTGGCCGAGGTGAAGCGCGCCCTCGGCGCCGCGCTCGATCGCGATCCACGCATCGACGAGGCGGTCGCACGGCGCATCGCGTCGTTGAGCCGCCCGATCCCGATCGGAAGCGCCGAGTACGACGTTCTGTACCGCCAGTACTACGAGCAGGAGCTGGCGAAGCGGCGCCGCTGAGGCGCACCAGCCTTGACAGCTCGGGACTCGTGGTTACGAAGCCCACGTCTTGGTGGGGTTGCGCCCGTTCGCGGCGCGTCCCGTCGAATACCGAGCAAATCGATTCTTCGCGGAATCACGAAAGGAGAGGGAGCTAGATGAAGATCCGACCGTTGCAGGACCGCGTCATCGTGAAGCGCGTCGCGGAGGAGGAGAAGTCGAAGGGTGGCATCATCATCCCCGACACGGCCAAGGAGAAGCCGCAGGAGGGGAAAGTCATCGCCGTCGGCAAGGGAAAGGTCAGCGAGGACGGCACCGTTCGCCCGCTCGACGTGAAGGCGGGGGACCGCATTCTCTTCGGCAAGTACTCCGGCACGGAGATCAAGATCGACGGCGAAGAGCACCTGATCCTGCGCGAAGACGACATCCTCGGCATCCTCGAGTGACGCCGAGCATCATCATCCCCGTACAGTCCGTCATCTGAGCAACGAGAGAAAGTCAGGAGGATTTCAGGAATGGGAGCCAAGATCGTTCGCTTTGGCAGCGACGCCAGGGAGAAGGTCCTGCACGGCGTCAACATTCTCGCCGATGCGGTCACCGTGACCCTCGGCCCCAAGGGCCGCAACGTCGTGCTCGAGAAGTCGTTCGGCGCGCCGAACATCACCAAGGACGGCGTCACCGTCGCCAAGGAGATCGAGCTCGAAGACAAGTTCGAGAACATGGGCGCGCAGATGGTCAAGGAGGTCGCATCGAAGACCTCGGACGTGGCCGGTGACGGAACCACCACCGCGACCGTCCTCGCCCGGTCGATCTTCGTCGAGGGCGCCAAGATGGTCGCAGCGGGCCACGACCCGATGTCGATCAAGCGCGGCATCGACAAGGCCGTGAAGCACGTGATCAACGAGCTCAAGGGCCTCTCGAAGCCGACCAAGGACCAGCGCGAGATTGCGCAGGTCGGCACCATCTCGGCCAACAACGACCCGACCATCGGCGGCATCATCGCCGAGGCCATGGACAAGGTCGGCAAGGACGGCGTCATCACGGTCGAGGAGGCCAAGGGCCTCGACACCACCCTCGAGGTCGTCGAGGGCATGCAGTTCGACCGCGGCTACCTGTCGCCGTACTTCGTGACCGATCCCGATCGCATGGAGTGCGTGCTCGAGGACGCGCTCGTCCTGATCCACGAGAAGAAGGTCAGCAACATGAAGGACCTTCTGCCGATCCTCGAGCAGATCGCGAAGACCGGCAAGCCGTTCGTCCTGCTCGCCGAGGACGTCGACGGCGAGGCACTCGCGACCCTCGTGGTCAACAAGATCCGCGGCACCCTGCACTGCGCCGCGGTGAAGGCGCCCGGCTTCGGCGACCGCCGCAAGGCCATGCTCGAGGACATCGCGATCCTCACCGGCGGCCGCGTGATCGCCGAGGAGCTCGGCCTCAAGCTCGAGAACGTGACCCTGAACGATCTCGGCAAGGCGAAGCGGATCGTCGTCGACAAGGACAACACGACCATCATCGATGGCGCCGGCAAGAAGGCGGAGATCCAGGGCCGCGTGCAGCAGATCCGCGCGCAGGTCGAGGAGACCACCTCCGACTACGACCGCGAGAAGCTCCAGGAGCGCCTGGCCAAGCTGATCGGCGGCGTGGCGGTCATCCGCGTCGGTGCCGCCACCGAGGTCGAGATGAAGGAGAAGAAGGCCCGCGTCGAGGACGCCCTGCACGCGACCCGCGCGGCCGTCGAGGAGGGCATCGTCCCCGGCGGTGGCGTCGCGCTGCTGCGCACCTCGTCGACGCTCGACAAGCTGACCGACGTGCTCGAGCACGAGAAGGTCGGGGTCAACATCGTCCGTCGCGCGTGCGAGGACCCGATGCGCTGGATCTCGGCGAACGCGGGTCAGGAGCCGTCGATCGTCCTCGACCGTGTCCGCAACGGCAAGGGCTCGTTCGGCTTCAACGCGTCGACCGAGGAGTACGAGGACCTGATCAAGGCCGGCATCATCGACCCGACCAAGGTCGTGCGCACGGCGCTGCAGAACGCCTCGTCGGTCGCGGGCCTGCTGCTCACCACCGAGGCGATGATCGCCGAGAAGCCCGAGGAGAAGGGCGCGGCCGGTGCCGGCATGCACGGCGGCGGCATGGGCGGCATGGGTGGCATGGGCGGCATGATGTAAGGCTGCCGAGCCGTTCAGTCGAGAAGAGGGCGTGGGTCGATCCCACGCCCTCTTCTCGTTTGCAGATCTCAAGATTGACTTCAGAACGGGTGGCCACTAGGTTCTGGGCACCCCGCTCCCCGAGCCTGCGAAGGATTCTCCTCCACCCGTCGGGTCGATCAGGTCCGTGTCCGGTCACATGTTCGATTCATTATCCGACAAGCTCGAGGGCGTCTTCCGGCGGATCCGGGGTACCGGAAAGCTGACCGAGGCCAACATCGAGGAGGCGATGCGCGACGTGCGCATGGCCCTGCTCGAGGCCGACGTCCACTTCCAGGTCACCAAGTCGTTCATCGACAAGGTTCGCGAGCGCGCCCTCGGCCAGGAGGTGCTGCGCAGCCTGACGCCCGAGCAGCACCTCATCAAGATCGTGCACGAGGAGCTGGTGGGCGTGATGGGCGGCGCCGCGGGCAAGCTCGAGCTCTCGGGCGACGCTCCGGCCGTCCTGATGCTCGTCGGCCTGCAGGGCTCCGGCAAGACCACCACCGCCGCCAAGCTCGCGCGCCACCTGATCGACACCAAGAAGCGCCGGCCGTTCCTGGTCCCGCTCGACCTCTCCCGTCCGGCCGCGATCACGCAGCTGAAGACTCTGGCTGGCCAGGTCGGTGACGGCTGCGGCGTGTACGACACGCCGGCGCAAGGCGGCAACCCGGTTCAGATCGCGCGCGCCGCGATCGAGCAGGCGAAGAACGCGGGCTTCGAGGCCGTCATCCTCGACACCGCTGGCCGCCTCGCGATCGACGAACCGCTCATGGCCGAGCTGCGGTCGGTTCGCGACGCCGTCAAGCCGCGGCAGACCATCTTCGTCGCCGACGCGATGACCGGCCAGGACGCGGTCGCCGTCGCAAAAGGCTTCCGGGACGGCATCGGCATCGACGGCGTCGTGCTGTCGAAGATGGAAGGCGACGCGCGCGGCGGTGCGGCGCTCTCGATCTACGCGACCGTCCAGAAGCCGCTGCTCTTCGTCGGCGTCGGCGAGAAGCTCGACGCGCTCGAGATCTTCCATCCCGACCGCGTCGCGTCGCGCATCCTCGGCATGGGCGACATGCTGTCGCTCATCGAGAAGGCGCAATCCGCCTACGATCAGAAGCAGGCCGAGAAGCTCCAGGAAAAGCTCAAGAAGGACACCTTCACGCTCGAGGACTTCCGCGACCAGCTCCGCGCCGTCAAGAAGATGGGCTCGGTCGCAGACCTGATCGGGATGATCCCGGGCATGAAGAAGTTCGCCAAGGGCAACGAGCTCGCAGGCGCCGACGACGAGCTCAAGCGCATCGAGGCGATCATCAACTCGATGACCAAGCAGGAACGTCGCGACCACCTCATCTTGAACGGCAGCCGTCGCAAGCGAATCGCGATCGGCAGCGGGACCAGCGTCGCCGAGGTCAACAAGTTCCTGAAGCAGTACCAGCAGGCAAAAAAGATGATGAAGTCCTTGAGTCGGGGAGCCGGCAAAGGGATTCTTGCCCAACTGCAGGGCGGGCGTTAACAAGACCGGTTCCGGGTGAATTGGCCCCGGCCCCCAAGGAGAAACCGATGGCAACCAAGATCCGCCTCACCCGGCACGGCAGCAAGAAACACCCGTTTTATCGTGTGGTTGCAGCCTCCACCCAGGCCCCGCGAGACGGCCGCTTCATCGAGCAGCTCGGCCACTACGACCCGACGCACGAGCCCGCGGTGATCAACCTGAAGCTCGACAAGATCGAGGCCTGGGTCCGTCGCGGTGCGCTGCCGACGCCGACGGTCGCCCGCCTGATGAAGAAGGCCGGCTGGAAGGGCGTCAGTTCGTCCGCGGCCAAGCCGAGCGCGGCCACCGAGGGCTGAACATGAAAGAACTCGTCGAGATGCTGGCGAAACACCTCGTCAACCACCCCGATCAGGTCGAAGTGAAGGAGACCCAAGGCGATACGGCCTCCGTCATCGAACTGCGGGTGGCGGTCGAGGATCTCGGCAGGATCATCGGCAAGCAGGGCCGGACGGCGAAGTCGATCCGCACGCTGGTGAACGCCGCGGCCTCGAGGCTCAACCGCAAGGTCGTCCTCGAGATCATCGAAGACAAGTAAGCCAGAGAAGCACGCCCACGACCGACACCACCCCCTCCTCCGCCACGCTCCCCGTCGGGAAGCTCGTCGCCGGCCACGGCGTACGCGGCCTCGCACGGGTGAAGCCCTTCAACCCGACCTCCCCGACCCTGACCACCTGCGACCGGGTGTGGCTCGAGCATGCAGCATCCGGCCGTCGCGCGTCGTTCGCAATCCGCGAGAACCGGCGCCACAAGGGGTTCTTCCTGCTCGCCTTCGACGGGATCGACTCGCTGAACGACCTCGAGCCGTGGCTCGGCAGCATCGTCGAGGCCGACGCCGAGAGCGTCCCGGCGCTCGCCGAGAGCGAGGTCTACCACTTCGAGGTGGTCGGCCTCGTGGTGCGGACGCGTGACGGAGAGGTGCTGGGCGAGATCACGGAGGTGATGGACCTCCCGGCGCAGGACGTCTGGGTGATCCACGGAACCGCGCCCGGTGGCGGGCGGCGGGAGATCCTCCTGCCGGTTGCGGATCACGTCGTGCTCGAGGTCGACCTCGCGCAGCGTTTCGCGGTGGTCGATCCCCCCCTCGGCCTCGTCGATCCCTGAGCCGCCCGGACGAGCATGCGCATCGACGTCCTGACGATCTTCCCCGAGTACTTCTCCGGGGTGCTGTCGACGAGCCTCCTCGGCAAGGCGATCGCGCGCGGAACGCTCGACGTCCGCCTGCACCAGCTCCGCGACTACACCGCCGACCGCCATCGCACCGTCGACGACACACCCTATGGCGGCGGCCACGGAATGGTGATGAAGGTCGAGCCGCTGGTGACGGCGCTCGAGGCGATCACGCCGGCAGGCGCGCACAGGATCCTGTTCAGCGCCCGGGGCGACCGCTTCACCCAGCAGGTTGCGCAGCGGCTCGCGGCGCAGCCTTCGCTGGTGCTCGTCTGCGGGCGCTACGAGGGTGTGGACGAGCGCGTCACCGCCTATGTGGACGAGCAGCTGTGCGTCGGCGACTACGTCCTCTCGGGGGGCGAGGCCGCGGCCGCCGTGGTGATCGACGCCGTGTCGCGACTCGTACCCGGGGTGATCGGCAACGAGAGCTCGCTTGCCGAGGAGTCGTTCGCGAGCGGCATCCTCGAGTACCCGCAGTACACCCGACCGGAGACCTTCCGGGGAGCTCGTGTGCCCGATGTCCTCCTCTCGGGGAACCACGCCGAGGTCGCGCGCTGGCGACGCGCCGCGGCGCTCGCGACGACCGCCGAGCGGCGTCCCGACCTGCTCCCAGCCGAGCCCGCCGGCGAACTGTCGTCCGGCAAGAAACCCCTGTGAAGTCAGCGCTTTACCTCGCCCTCGTGCACCATCCGGTGCACGATCGGCAAGGCCACGTGGTGACCACGTCGATCACCAACATGGACGTCCACGACATCGCCCGTACCGGGCGCACCTTCGGGGTCCGGCGCTTCTACGTCGTCCACCCGGTTCCGGGGCTGCGCTCGCTCGCGGAACGCATCGTCGAGCACTGGCGAAGTGGGTACGGGAGTCGTTACAACCCTTCCCGCCACGAGGCGCTCGGGCGGGTCGAGGTCGAGCCGGATCTCGACCACGTCATCGCTGCGGTGGAGCAGGATAGCGGCCGGATGCCGCGCCTGGTCGCCACCACGGCGCGCGAGCGTCCCGGGGCGATGGGTTACGACGACATGGCCAGGCACCTCGCCGACGGCGAGGACGCCTGGCTACTGCTTTTTGGGACGGGATACGGTATGTCCGACGAGGTCTTCGATCGCTGCGAGGCGCACCTGGAGCCGGTTCACGGTGTCGACGGGTACAATCACCTCTCGGTCCGATCGGCGGCCGCCGTGATCCTCGATCGCCTGACACGGACGAGATAACTCGACCGTCGCGACTCTCGCTGGGAAGGAATTGAAATGAACGTCATCGACGCAATCGAAGCGGAGCAGCTCCGGAGCGACATGCCCGCGTTCCGCCCGGGCGACACCGTCCGCGTCCACGTGAAGGTGGTCGAGGGCGAGAAGGAGCGCATCCAGGTTTTCGAGGGCGCGGTGCTTCGGCGCAGCAACGGCGGCAATCGCGAGACGTTCACCGTGCGCAAGGTCTCGTACGGCGTCGGCGTCGAGCGCACCTTTCCGGTCCACTCGCCGCGCATCGACAAGGTCGAGCTCATGACGCGCGGTCGAGTTCGTCGCGCCAAGCTGTACTACCTGCGCGAGCTCTCCGGTAAGGCCGCCCGCATCAAGGAGGTCGGGGTCAGGCGGTGACCCCGGAGCGCGAGCCAGGGCCGATCGCGGCCGCGAACGACCTCGGCGAGCGCTTCAAGCACGAGATCGCGGCAGACGTCGCGATCAGCGGTCGCATCACCTTCCCGGGCAATGCGCGCATCGACGGTCGCCTGACCGGCGAGGTCCGCGCCGACGCCCTGCTCGTCGTCGGCCCGACGGCACTTCTGCGCGCCGACGTACGCGCTCACAACCTGGTCCTCTTCGGCACGATCGAGGGATCGGTCTGTCAGAGCGACAGCGTCGAGCTGAAGCCGGGCAGCAAGCTCATCGGCGGCCTCGAGGCGACGCGAGTCGTGGTGCACGACGGCGCGATCTTCGAGGGGCGCTGCTCGATCGGCAAGCGTCCGCCAGCGGCCGCCACGCCGCACCCCGCGCGCAGCGCGAGCGCGCGCGAAGCCTGACGCAGGCCGGCTGCGACGACGTTCCGGAGGCGCGCACGCTTCAGCGCAGGCCGAGCGCCGACACCACCGCGAGCGACACCTCGGCAAAGTTCATCGTGTAAAGGTGCAGCCCGGGCGCGCCCGCGGCGCGCAGCCCCTCGCAGAGTCGCGTCGCGACCTCGACGCCGATCTCGCGCCGCGCCGCCAGGTCGTCCCCGGCGGCCTCGAGGCGGCGGCGAATCTCGTCGGGAAACTCGGTCGCGTTTGCGGCCGACATGCGCGCGACTCCGTCGGCATTGGTCGGCGGCATGATGCCCGGAATCACGGGCGTCGTGACCCCGCGCCGCGCCAGCTCCTCGACGAAGCGCTCGTAGTGCTCGACGCGGAAGAAGAACTGCGTGATCGCGAAGTCCGCCGCGGCGAGCTTCGTCGCGTGGTGGTCGAGATCCGCGCTGCGGCTCGTCGCACGCGGGTGCCCCTCGGGATGCGCCGCGACGCCGATCGAGAACGGGCCGCGCTCGCGGGCCAGGGCCACCAGGTCCACCGCGCGATGGAAGTGCTCGTTTGGCACCTCGGTCGTCCCTTCTGGCAAGTCGCCGTGTAGCGCGAGCAGGTTCTCGATACCGTCGTTCCGGTACCGGTCGATGATCTCCGCGATCTCGCCCCGGCTGTGCGCAACGCAGGTCAGGTGCGGCATCGCCGTGATGTGCAGGTCGTGCTGGATGTGCCCGACGACCTGAGCCGTCGGACCGCGGGTGGTGCCGCCTGCGCCGTAGGTCACCGACATGAAGCTCGGGCGGACTCGCGCGATGCGCTCGAGGACGCGATCGAGCCGCTCGGCGCCGGCGGCGTCGCGCGGTGCGGAGAACTCGAAGGAGAGCGTGGGGCCGGCGTTGAGGAGGTCGGCGATCTTCGCCATCGGCAGATCCTGACGGACGGGATTGGTCCGGTAAAGTGCGTCAGCGTAGCGGTTCGACCACGGGAAAGACATGGCACGCGACCGCGTGGCGGCCGTCGCCGGCGAGCTCCGGTCGCTCGACACGACAGCGCGCCTCCGCGTGCGGACAGCGCGGGTGGAACGCGCACCCCCCTGGTGGGGCGATCGGGCTCGGCACGTCCCCGGCGAGCGCCATACGCTCCGCCCGGCGCTCGGGATCGGGCTCGGGCACCGCCGACAGGAGCGCGCGCGTGTACGGATGCCGGGGCGTCTCGAGCAGACGCTCCGTGCTCCCGATCTCCACGATCCGGCCGAGGTACATGACCGCGATGCGATGGCTCAGGTGCGCGACGACGCGAAGATCGTGCGCGACGAAGAAGTAGGCGAGCCCGTGCTTCCGCTGCAGGTCCGCGAGCAGGTTGATCACCTGCGCCTGCACCGACACGTCGAGCGCCGACACCGGCTCGTCGCAGACGAGGAAGCGCGGCCCCACCGCGAGAGCACGCGCGATGCCGATCCGCTGTCGCTGTCCGCCGCTGAACTCGTGCGGGTAGCGGTCCGCGTGCTCCGGCCGCAGGCCGACCTCGGCGAGCAGGCGCTCGACCATCGCGCGCTTCTCCGCACCGCGCGCGATGCCGTGGATCTCGATTCCCTCGGCGACGATCGCACCGACGCGCATGCGCGGATCGAGCGATCCGTAGGGATCCTGGAAGACGATCTGCATCTCGCGGCGGAGCCGTCGCAGCTCGCGCGCCGAGAGCGTCGCGAGCGAGCGGCCGTCGAACTCGACCTCGCCGGCAGTCGGCTCGAGAAGCCGCAGCAAGAGCCGGCCGAGCGTCGACTTGCCGCAGCCGGACTCGCCGACCACGCCGAGGGTCTCGCCGGCCTGCACCGTCAGGCTCACGTCCTCGACCGCACGCACGACGTCACGGCCGCGGCCGAAGAACCCGCCGCCGACGGGGAAGTGCTTGACGAGCCCGCGCGCCTCGACGAGCGGCTTGCCGGGTGCTGCCGTCATGGCGCACCCGCGTCGGTCGTCGGGTGGAAGCACGCCACCCGACGACCGGGAGCGATCTCGACGAGCTCCGGATCCTCGGCCGCACAGCGCGCGTCGGCGCGCGGGCAACGGTCGCGGAAGCGGCAGCCCGACGGCAGCGCGAGCAGGTCCGGCACGCTCCCCGGGATCGGCGTCAAACGCTCCGCGCGTCGCTCGAGGCGTGGCAGCGACGCGAGCAGCGCCGCGGTGTACGGGTGCGCCGGGCGCGCGAAGAGCGGCGCGGTCGGCGCGCGCTCGACGATGCGCCCCGCGTACATGATCGCCACCTCGTCGGCCTCGGCCGCGACCACGCCGAGATCGTGCGTGATCAGCAGCAGGCCCATGCCGAGACGCGCGCGGAGCCCGCGCAGCAGGTCCAGGATCTGCGCCTGGATGGTCACGTCGAGCGCCGTCGTCGGCTCGTCGGCGATCAGCAGCGCCGGCTCGCACGCGATCGCGATTGCGATCATCACACGCTGCCGCATGCCGCCGGAGAGCTCGTGCGGGTAGGAACGAGCGCGGCGCTCCGGATCGGGAATCTCGACCAGGTGCATCAGCTCGACCGCACGCCCCCAAGCCGCCTTTCGGTCGAGCGCGCGATGAACGCGGAGCGTCTCCGCGATCTGCGCACCGACGGTGAACACCGGGTTCAGCGACGTCATCGGCTCCTGGAAGATCATCGCGATGCGCGCGCCGCGCATGCGGCGCATCGCGGGCTCGTCGAGCGCGAGCAGGTCGCGGCCCTCGAAGCGAATCGTGCCCGACCGCACACGCGCGTTGGTGTCGAGCAAGCGCAGGATCGCGAGCGAGGTGACGCTCTTGCCGCAGCCCGACTCGCCGACCAGGCCGAGCGTGGCCCCCACGGCGAGGTCCAGGTCGACGCCGTCGACCGCGCGCGCCGTGCCGCGTCGGGTCGCGAACTCGACCACCAGATCGCGTACCTCGAGGAGCGGCGCTCCGTCCGGTGCGGCGCGCACGGTGGCCGGACGCGTCACGCGCGCGTCTCCGCTCGCGGGTCGAGACGGTCGCGAAGCTGGTCGCCGAGGAAGTTGAACGCCATGGTCGTGACCGCGATGCACACGCCGGGCGCCAGGATCCACGGGTACTTGTCGAGGTTCGCCAGGTTGTTCGCGTCCTTGAGCAGCGATCCCCAGCTCGTGCTGGGCTCCTGGATGCCGAGCCCGAGGAGCGACAGCGCGCTCTCGCCGAGGATGAAGCCGGGGATCGCGAGCGTCGCGGCGACGATCGTGTAGCCGAGCGTCGCCGGAACGACGTGCCGCACCATGGTCCGCGTACGCCCGGCACCGAGGGCGCGTGCCGCCTGGACATACTCGAGCTCGCGGATCGACGTCACCATGCCGCGGATCACGCGCGCGAAGCCCGCCCAGCGGATGAAGCTCATCAGCACCACGATCAGCACGAATGTCTGCGCCGACGACATCCCTGGAGGGATGATCGCTGCCAGGGCGAGCAGGAAGTAGAACGCCGGCAAGGCCATCATGACCTCGCACATGCGCATCAGGAGCCCGTCCACGCGTCCGCCGACGTAGCCCGCGACGACGCCGACGATGGTTCCGATACCCAGGCTGATCAGCACGCCCACCACGCCCACCGAAAGGCTGATGCGCGCGCCGTGCACCAGGCGCGAGAAAAGATCGCGGCCGAGCGCGTCGCTGCCGAGGAGGAAGAAGTGCCGCTCGGGGTCCGCCGTCGTGAGCAGGTGTCCACGCGTGAAGAAGCGAAGCCAGACACGCTGCTCGACGTCGACGACGTAGCGACGGCGCAGGCTGTCCACCATGCGCTCCGGGTGCACGAAGAGCAGCCCGCTCGCCCATTCGGACGGTGGCGCGACGTGGACGCGCATCGGCGGCGCGTTGGGCGAGCGACGGAACTGCCGTCCCGGCTCGTACGGCGCGATCCAAGGCGCGAGGGCCGCGGTCGCATACAGCACGAGCAGGATCGCGCCACTGAAGCCTGCGCGCCATCGCCAGCGGCGTCCCGGCCGTCCCGTCGTCGAGAGCAGCTCGCCCTCGACCCCTCCGCCCGGCTCGATCATCCCGACCTCGAACCGCCGGCGAGATCGATACGTGGGTCGGACGCAGCGAGGGCGAGGTCGGCGAGCAGGTTGCCGACGAGGAGCAGCAGCGAGCCGATCAACACCGAGCCCATGACGAGGTAGATGTCGAGTGCGAGCACGGCCTCGAGCATGAGCGAGCCGAGGCCCTGCAGGTTCATGACGCTCTCGACCAGCGCGGCGCCGCCGAGCAGCGTGCCGAGCTCGTAGCCGGCGAGCGTGATGAACGGGTTCAGAGCGTTGCGCAGCACGTGCTTGAACAGCACGGTACGCTCCGACAGCCCCTTGGCGCGAGCCGTGCGCACGAAGTCCGAGCGCTGCAGGTCGAGGATCGCGCCACGCATGAGGCGCATCAGGCTCGCCATGCCGCTCGTCGCGAGGACGATCGTCGGCAGGATCAGGTGGTGCATCCGATCGAGGATCTTCTGCCCCGGCGTGAGGTACTCGTAGTCGAAGGACACCGACCCCCCGACGGGAAACCAGCCGGTGTGCAGCGCAATGCGCAGCAGCAGGAAGGCGAGAAAGAAGTTCGGCAGCGACATGCCGAGAAACGCGAGCATCGAGAGAAAGCGGTCGGAGAAGCGCCCGCGCCGCACCGCCACGACGACCCCGAGGGGGATCGCCAGCAGCCACGTGACGAGCAGCGCCGAGACCGAGAGGATCAAGGTGTTCACCACGCGCTGGCCGATCAGCGTCAGGACGCCCACGCGGTGCGCCACCGACAGCCCCAGATCGCCCTGCGCCGCCTGGACGAGCCACGAGACGTAGCGGACCAGCAGCGGCTCGCCGTAGCCGAAGCTCCGCTTCATCTCCTCGATCGCTTCGGGCGAGATCGACGGGTTCAGCGCCAGGCTCGAGAAGAAGTCGCCCGGCGCGAGGTCCACGATCAGGAACGAGAGGAAGGTGATCCCGATCAGGAGGGGCACCATCTGCAACAGCCTGCGCAGCAGAAAGAGCCCCATGCGCCGCTCTCACTAGGCCAGTCGCGGCGGTTCCTCAAGGTGAGACGGCGCGGCAGGTCGTTCCCCGAGCTTGAGACGCACGGGGGAGGTCGCTACACCGGACGGATCATGGCGAATCTCTCCCTCGACGAATTCGAACGGTGCCTGGGTCTGCTGGCCGAGGGTGGATCGCCGGAGCGCCTGCGCGACAAGCTCGCGCGCCTCAACGCGTTTCACAGCCGCCGCGGCATGAACAGCCTGCGCTCCCTCGCCGAGCGGCTGTACTCCCTGAGCTCCGGCCTGCGGCGCGACGTTCCGGCAGCTCGGGCCTTCCAGGCCCTTTGGGCCGAGCACGTCGGCACGAAGCTCACGCGCAAGTCCGGCGGCACGCTCGACGATCTGGCCGACAAGGTGAACGAGAACCTCGACGAGGCGGGGAACGTGAAGGACGGGGCCGACGACACGCTGAAGGCCGCGCTCGACGAATACGAGGAGCTACTGGCGCGCAAGGTCGGCGGCGAGACCGCGCGCCTGGACACGCTGCAGAAGGCCGTGCCCGCGGTCGCGACGATGCTACGCGCGAAGCCGCTGCTCGACGTGCCGCTCGACCCGCCCGAGCCCGAGGACGAGGACGCGCACGATCACGACCATCACGACCATCACGATCACGACCACGATCACCACGACCACCACCACGGCGCCGCCGACGAGCCCACCTCCGGGAAGGAGTGAAGCAGCGCGTCGCGGCCTCCGGCCGCGCGCGGATTTGCCACATGGAGCGACAGGCGCGGTGGCCTCTCGCTCGAATCAGTTGACGCGCTTCGCCCGTCCCTTCCACTCGGCCTCGCGCAGCACGAACTTCTGGATCTTGCCCGTCGCCGTCTTCGGTAGATCACCGAACACCACCGCTTTCGGGCACTTGAAGCCGGCGAGCCGCTCACGGCAAAAGGCGATCAGCTCCGCCTCGTCGAGGCTAGCGCCGGGCTTCACGGTGACGAACGCCTTCGGTACCTCTCCCCACTTGTCGTCGGGCACGCCGACCACCGCGACCTCCATCACCGCCGGGTGGCCGTACAGCGTGCGCTCCACCTCGACGGTGGAGATGTTCTCGCCGCCCGAGATGATGATGTCCTTCTTGCGGTCACGGATCTCGATGTAGCCGTCTGCGTGCAGCACGGCGGCGTCGCCGGAGTGGAACCAGCCGCCGCGAAACGCCTGCGCGGTCGCCTCGCGATCGTCGTAGTAGCCGGCCATCACGTTGTTGCCGTGCATGATGACCTCGCCTTGCGTCTCGCCGTCGGCCGGGACGTCGTTCATCTGCTCGTCGACCACCCGCATCTCGACCGCGGTGACGCTCGCCACTCCTTGCCGCGACTTGTGCTGCGCGCGCTGCGCAGGATCGGCACCGTCCCACGCCGGCTGCCACTCGCAGATCGTGTGCGGTCCGTAGGTCTCGGTGAGACCGTAGATGTGCTGGATGTCCGCGCCGACCGCCTCCACCGCGGCGATCACCGCCGGGGCGGGTGGCGCGCCGCCGGTCGCGATGGTGAGCTTCGTCGCGAGCTCGAGCTTCGGGAAGTCGGGGTGGTTCGCGAGCATGATCAGCACGGTCGGCGCGGCGCACATGTTGCTCACGCGATGCTCGCGGATCAGCTCGAAGACGCGCTCGGGCTCGACCTTGCGCAGCAGCACGTGCTGGCCGCCGACCGCCGCGATCGCCCACGGGAAGGTCCATCCGTTGCAGTGGAAGAGCGGCAGGGTCCAGAGGTAGACGCTGCGCGCGTCGAGCTTGAAGGTGATCACCTGGCCGAGCGCGTTCAGGTACGCGCCGCGATGCGTGTAGAGCACGCCTTTCGGGCGACCCGTCGTGCCGCTCGTGTAGTTGATCGCGAGCGGCATGCGCTCGTCGGCGATCTCCGCACTCAGCGCGACCGGCGACGCGCCCGAGACGAGCTCGTCGTAGCCGACGACGCTGCGTCCGTTGCCCGCGAGCGTGCGCTCGACCGCAGCCTCCAGCGCCGGCGCCGCCGGGTGCCGATCGACGACGACGGTGCGCAGCCCCGGAAGCGAATCGAGCACCGGTGCGATCCCCGGCGCGAGCTCGGCGTCGACCAGGAGGAGCGACGCGCCGCTGTGCTCGAGGATGTACTGGATCTCGGCCGGTGCGAGGCGGATGTTGATCGTCACCAGCACCGCCTGCTCGTGGGGCACTGCGAAGTGCGCCGCGAGCGTCGCGAGCGTGTTCGGCGCGAGCACCGCGACGCGGTCGCCGCGACGGATCCCGGCGGCGCGCAGGGCGCCCGCCGCACGCGCCACGTGCTGCGCGAAGCCGTCCCACGAGAGCTGTCGATCCCCGTCCACCACCGCGAGCTTGCCGGGAAACACGGCGCGGCTCCGCAGGAGGAACGAGAGCGGCGTCAGGGCCGCGTGCGAGACGCCGGCGATCGCCGCGTCGTCCATCGTCGAGGGCTGGTTGCTCATCGAGTCCATTCCATCGCGCGGGCCGGGCGACCGGTCAATCCGCGGGCTGTCGATCCGGGCGCTCGACCCGTCTCTCCCGTCGCGCGCCGGCGGACGTCGCGGACACCCGCGCGCTGGCATTTCGAGCTGCCGACCTGTTACGGGACTGGCAGCGATGGGCCGCCATCCGATCCGCTTCGGCGTCTGCCTGCCGCAGCACGGAAGCTCCTGGAGCGACGTCGTGACCGTCGCGCAGGCGTGCGACCGGCTCGGCTTCGACTCGGTCTGGGCCGTCGACCACTTCTTCGGCATCCCCGACGCCACGCAGGGGATCCACGAGGGCTGGACCGAGCTGACGGCGCTCGCGCCGCTCACCACGCGCATCCGCCTCGGCCACCTGGTGCTCTGCGTGAGCTACCGCCACCCGGCCGTGCTCGCCAAGATGGCCGCGACGCTCGATCACGTCTCGGGAGGACGCTTCATCCTCGGCATGGGCGCCGGGTGGCATCAGCAGGAGTACCACGCCTATGGCCTTCCGTTTCCGCCCATCGGCGCGCGCCTCAAGGAGCTCGACGAGGCGCTGACGATCGTCCGCAAGATGTGGACCGAGGAGCCGGCGACGTTCTTCGGCGAGCAGTTCCACATCGAGGAGGCCTACTGCCGGCCGCGCCCCCTGCAGCAGCCGCATCCGCCGGTGCTGGTCGGGGGCACTGGCGAGCGTGTCCTGCTGCGCATCGTCGCCGAGCACGCGAGCATCTGGAACAATCTCGGCTGGGCCCATCGCGATCTGTCGAGGAAGCTCGACGTACTGCGCGCACACTGCGATCACGTCAAGCGTGATTTCGAGACGATCGAGGTGTCGCAGCAAACGCTGGCTGCGATCGCGGAGAGCGAGGACGAGGCGCGCCGTGCGAGCGACGCAATCCTCGCGGAGCTCCCGTTCCTCTCCGGCGGGAGCGACCTGATCATCGCCGGGACACCCGAGCAGTGTGTCGAGCGCGTGCAGAAGACGATGGACCTCGGCGCGACCTCGCTCGTGCTCAGCTTCGGCCGCAACCCGCGCGTCGAGGCGCTGGAGCTGTTCGCCGAACGCGTGCTGCCCGCGTTTCGCTGACGCGCCGTTCGCGAGCCCCGGAAGCAGAAGGCCGCCGGCTCGATCGCCGGCGGCCTCCGTTGCTTGCTGCCCGGTTCGCGACCCGATCAGGCTGCCGCGCGCAGGCGCGCGATGCGCTCCTCGAGCGGCGGGTGCGTCGCGAAGAAGCGCATGATTCCCACCGGGTTCGAGATCTTGAGCGTCGCGACCGCCGGCTGCGGGTGTGGATCTTGGATCTGCACGTTGCGCTGCAAAGCCTCGAGCGCGCCGATCATCCGCTGACGGCCGCCGATCTGTGCTCCTCCCGCGTCGGCGCGGAACTCGCGCATGCGCGAGAACCAGGCGATGACGATCGACCCGAGGATCATGAAGATGATCTCGAACACGAACTGCACCAGGAAGTAGATGCCGTACGAGAAGCCCTCGTTCTCGTCGCGACCCCGGAAGAACTGCACCGCGGCGAACGCGATGACGCGCGCGAGGAACATCACGAAGGCGTTCACCACGCCCTGGATGAGCGTCATGGTGACCATGTCGCCGTTGGCGATGTGCGCCACCTCGTGGCTGAGCACGCCTTCCACTTCGGGCTGGTCCATGCGCTGCAGGAGCCCCGTCGAGACGGCGACGATCGAGCGCTTCTTGGTCGGCCCCGTCGCGAACGCGTTCACCTCGGGCGACTCGTAGATGCCGACCTCGGGAGTCGGGATGCCCGCGCCCTCGGCGAGCCGCTCGACCGTCCGCACCAGCGAGCGGAGCGTCGGGTCCGTGCTGGCGGGGTCGATGACGCGCACTCCCATGAGGCGCTTCGCCATGACCTTCGACAGCGCGAGCGAGATGAACGCACCGCCCATGCCCCAGAGCAGGCAGAAGACGAGCAACGCGTTGTAGTCGATCCCGTTCGCGCTCAGGTACGGACGGACGCCGAGCACGCTGAGCAGGACCGAGATGGTCATGACGACCAGGAAGTTCACTGCCAGGAACAGGACGACCCGCTTCACCATCGTAGCTTCTCCTCCAGAGGGCCAACGCCGGCCCACGCGCCCGTAATGACGACCGGATCCGGTCGAATCTTCAACCGAACCGACGACATCCGAGCGATGCCCGGGGCGTCCCCGGTCGCGATCCTGGACTCTTATATCCGCTCGTGGCGGCGACGCCACGGCCGGGCGAGGTCAGATCGCGGTGCGGAGGAGCAGCGCGTCCTGCGATGCGGAGCGGCGACGCGCCAGGGCGAGGTCGCCTCCGGCGCGCGGGCCGGCCGTCTTCCGGAGACGTGCGGTCTCCGTCTCTGTGGCCTCCCGGAGGCCTCGCAGCACCCGGTGCATGGCGATCTCGGCGCGCAGCCGCACGAGCGGCCGGAGGACGGCCCCCAAGGGCCGCAGGGTATAGATCGCGACGGCGGCGAGGCGGGTGCCGTCGTCGGCGGGCTCGAGCGTGACGTCCAGGCCGATCGAGCGCAGCAGGCGCCACGGCGCCCGGAAGGTCACGGCGAGGCGTCGCCCGGGCTCCATCGCTTCGACCGTTCCCTCGATCGGACACCCGCACGGATCTTCAGCGCGACGCGTTACCAGCTCCTTGCCGCCGCTCAGGCTGACGAGGCCCTCGCACCAGGCCGCCTGGGACTCGCGGTCGACGATCCGGCCCCAGACGACCTCGGGGTGAGCCGCCAGGACCGCACGGTTGGTCAGCGTGAAGCTCGGCACGTCGCGAGCGACAGCAAGACGCCGGCCAGCAGGCGCGCGACCACGATCGAGGGACGATCGGGGTCGCGCGACGAGGAACGCCCCTCGGGCTGTCCGGATCCGAGCTTCGGGCTCGAATCGCGACAGCCGCGAGGGGCGTTCCTGGACATGGGCTCGAAGGGGATCAGGCCGCCATCGCCGCCCCCTCCGGCACGAGCGCGATCGCCAGCACCTGGTCGATCGTGCTCACTGGGTGGAAGCGCATGCGGTCGCGCACCTCGCGCGGCACCTCCTCGAGATCCGGCGCGTTGCGCTCGGGAAGGATGACGTCGGTCAGCCCCGCGGCGTGCGCCGCCAGGACCTTCTGCTTCAAGCCGCCGATCGGCAACACGCGGCCTTGCAGCGTGACCTCACCGGTCATGCCCACCGTGTGCTTGACCGGCCGCCCCGTCAGCAGCGACGTGACGGCCGTGACGATCGTCACGCCCGCACTCGGCCCGTCCTTCGGGGTTGCACCCGCCGGCACGTGCACGTGGAACTCGCGGCTCTTGAAGGCCGTCCGGTCGATTCCGAGCTCGCCAGCGTGGCTGCGCGCGTAGCTGAGCGCGATCCGCGCCGACTCCTTCATGACGTCGCCGAGCTGGCCCGTCAGCACCAGGCCGTCGTTGCCCGGCATCACCGCGGCCTCGACGAATAGCACGTCGCCGCCCGTCCCGGTCACGGCGAGACCCGTCGCCACACCCGGCACCGCAGTGCGGCTCGCCGACTCGTGGAAGAACTTCTGCCGACCGAGCGCGTCGCGGACGAAGGCGACGTCCACCGTCAGCGGCGGCGTGGCTTCGCCCTCCGCGACGCGCGTCGCGGCCTTGCGCAGCAGCGTCCCGAGCTCGCGCTCGAGCTGCCGCACGCCGGCCTCGCGGGTGTACTCGTCCACCACCAGACGCAGCGTGTCGTCGTCGACCACGACCTCGTCGGGCAGCAGACCGTTGCGCTCCACCTGACGCGGCCACAGATAGCCGCGCGCGATCGAGACCTTCTCCGCGACCGTGTAGCCGTCGAAGCGGATCACCTCCATGCGGTCCAGCAGCGGACCGGGGATGGTGTCGGCGACGTTGGCGGTCGCGATGAAGAGCACCTGCGACAGGTCCAGCTCGACGTCGAGGTAGTGGTCGCGGAACGAGTGGTTCTGCGCCGGGTCCAGCACCTCGAGCAGTGCGGCAGACGGATCGCCACGCCAGTCGGCGCCGACCTTGTCGACCTCGTCGAGCATGATGACGGGGTTCATCGTCCCGGCGTCGCGCAGCGCGCGCACCAGGCGCCCCGGCAGCGCGCCGATGTACGTCCGGCGATGGCCGCGAATCTCCGCCTCGTCACGCACGCCGCCGAGCGACATGCGGACGAACTTGCGGCCGGTCGCGCGTGCGATCGACTCGCCGATCGACGTCTTGCCGGTGCCCGGGGGTCCGAGGAGCGTCAGGATGACGCCCGAGCGCTTGTCGTCGGCGACGCCGCGCTCGGCGCGCAGCTTGCGGACGGCGAGATACTCGGTGATCCGGCGCTTGACGTCGTCGAGACCGGCGTGGTCCTCGTCGAGCACCGCGCGCGCGTGCTTCGGATCGAGACGCTCCTCGGAGCGCTGCGACCACGGCACAGCGATCAGCCAGTCGAGGTAGGTGCGGATCATCGACGACTCGGGGCTCTGCTCGCCCATGCGGTCCAGGCGTCCGAGCTCGCGCTCGGCCTGGGCGCGCACCTCGTCGGGCATCCCTGCGGCCTCGATCTTCGCCTTGTACTCCTCGACGACCGAGCCGTTGTCGTCGCCCAGCTCCTTGCGGATCGACTCCATCTGCTTGCGCAGCAGGTAGTCGCGCTGCTGCTTCTGCGTGCCGGAGTCGACGTCCTCGCGGATGCGCTTCCGGAGCTGCAGCTCGGCGAGACGCTCGCGCTGCAGGCGCAGCGCCAGCTCCAGCCGCTCGACGACGTCGAGCGTCTCGAGCAGGCCGACCTTCTGCGTGAAGTTCAGGTCGGGCGAGTAGCCCGAGGTGTCGGCGAGGGCGCCGGGCTCCGTGATCGCGCGCACGAAGGCGCGCACGCGGTCATCGGCGCCGCGCAGGTCGAGGATCTCCTCGACCACGGCGCGATACTCGCGCTCCATCTGATGGACCCGGCTCGGCGCCGGGGTCTCGTCGCTGTGCAGCTCGACCTCGACCTGCAGGTTGCCGTGCGGGTCGGTCTGGGCCTGGCCGGGGATGCCGCGGCGCGTGCCGTTCAGCATAACGGCATTCGTCCCGCCGGGCAGACGCATCCGCTCGACGACCTCCGCGACCGTTCCGACCTTGGCGTACTCGTTCTCGTGACGGGGAAGCAGCAATATCGTGCGCGCGTCCCCCACCTCGAGGGGAAGGGTCACCGTCATGCCCGGGAAGACGACCGTGTCGTCCAGGGCAACCAGCCGCATCTTTTCCATGGCGGCGACCATAAGTCCGCTTTGCTGGATGTCGAGCAGCGTCGTGAGCACGCGGGGGTTCGAGTGACGGACGGGTGTCGCATGCCCCCCCCGCTGCTCGGTCTCTGTCATGTAGGCGAAGCGTCGCTTCGCCTACATGCAGAGCATGCGGACCACTCGCGACGGGGGGGCATGCGACACCCGTCCTGAGCGCGACCTTGTTCGCTCGGACTAGGACCCCCGAAGCGACGACCGGGCCGTCATGGCTACGGAATCCCTAGGAGCTTGTGGGTCTGGAGGCTCACGCGCCAGCGCGGGTGGCGGCGGCAGTAGTCGAGGACGTGTGCCGTGTTGGTGTCGCGGTCGGGGCCGTCGAGGGGCTGGAGGTAGAAGACCTCGAAGTCGAGCGCGTCGACCGCCTCGGGAGCGACCTGCTGCGGGTAGACGAGCTTCAGCTCGCTGCCGCGCGTGACGACGAGCGTGGAGCCGGGCTTCGGGCTGACCGTGAGCCAGTCGATGCCGGGCGGCGGGGCGATCGTGCCGTTGGTCTCGACGGCCACCTCGAAGCCGGCCTCGTGGCAGGCCCCGACGACCGCCTCGTCGAGCTGCAGCAGCGGCTCGCCGCCGGTGAACACGACGTACGGGCTGCCGACCGCCGTCCCGACCGCATCGCGCCAGCACGCGGCGATCGCCGCGACGAGGTCGGCGGCCGACGCGAAGCGTCCGCCGCCGGGACCGTCGGTACCGACGAAGTCGGTATCGCAGAACCAGCACGCCGCCGACGCGCGGTCCTCCTCGCGGCCCGTCCACAGGTTGCAGCCGGCGAAGCGGCAGAACACCGCGGCGCGCCCCGTACGCGCTCCCTCACCCTGCAGCGTGTAGTAGATTTCCTTGACGGTGTAGGACACAGTTTCGCCGCCGGCGCCGGCCGGCCCTGCCGCGACGTTAGATCGCACGACCACGAGGTGCCACATGAGCTCGACGAGCTTCGCCGTCCCCGAGCACGTCCGTCCCGTCCGGGAACGCGTGCAGCGCTTCATCGAGGAAAACGTCTACCCCGTCGAGGAGGTGCTCGACACCGGCGACCAGCGCGCGCACGGCACCATGCGCGACCTGATGGCGCGCGCGAAGGAAGAAGGTCTCTGGGCGCTCGGCCACCCGAAGGAGATCGGCGGCGGCGGCCTGCCGTTCCTCGACTACGTCTACGTGAACGAGATCGTCGGGCGCTCGGAGCACGCAATGATCGCGCTCGGCACGCACTCGCTGCAGGACTCGATCATGCTGAACCTGCACGCGTCACCCGAGTGGCGCGATCGCTACCTTCGCCCGCTGGTCGCGGGCGAGGTCTTCCCGAGCTTCGCGATGACCGAGCCCGAGGTCGCGAGCTCCGACCCGACGCAGCTGCAAACGTCGGCCGTGCTCGACGGCGACCACTGGGTGATCAACGGCCGCAAGTGGTTCACCACCGGCGCGAACCGCGCCGCCTACACGACGGTGATGGTGCGTACCGAGCCCGAAGCACCGGACCACGCCGCCTTCAGCATGATCGTCGTGCCGACCGACACGCCCGGCTACGAGATCGTGCGCGAGACGCCGGTCATGGGCATGCTCGGGGGCCACTGCGAGGTGCGCTACGACGCGGTCCGGGTGCCGCGCCAGAACCTGCTCGGCGAGCGCGGCAAGGGCTTCCTGATCGCGCAGCAGCGGCTCGGCCCCGGACGCATCTTCCACTGCATGCGCTGGCTCGGCCAGGCGCAGCGCGCCTTCGACCTGATGTGCGAGCGCGCCAACTCGCGCGTCGCGTTCGGCTCGCCGCTCGCCGACAAGCAGATGATCCAGAGCATGATCTTCGACACCGCGGCCGAGATCCAGGCGTGCCGGCTCTTGACGCTCGACGCCGCCCAGAAGATCGACCGCGGCGATCCGGCGCGGGTCGAGATCGGCCTCATCAAGGTCGTCGGCGCAAAGATGCTGCACGAGGCGATCGACCGCGCGATCCAGGTGTTCGGTGCGAAGGGCGTGACGTCGGACACGCCGCTCGAGCGCATGTACCGGCACGCGCGCTTCGCGCGCATCTATGACGGCCCGGACGAGGTGCACCGCGCGACCGTCGCACGGCTGCTGCTGCGCGAGTACAAGAAGGGCCGCCGCTGGAGCTTCGCCGGCTAATCCAAGCGAGGGGCCACCGCGCCCCTCGCCCCATCGGGCAGAGCCCGACGGGGCCCCACTCCCCGCGCTCGCTGGCGCTCGGCCGCGCGCTCCGCGCGCGGATGGTTGCGCGTTCAGCGTGCGCTCGTGGCCGGCGACGGTCGTAGCGCGGCGAACTCGTCGCCGGGCAGCCAGCTCGGGGCGCGCTCGGCGTCGGCGACGAGCAGTCCGGTGCGGAACAGCAGCCGCGCGTCGTCGACCATGCCGCTCAGGTCCCAGCTGGGATCGTAGTCGTCGCTCGGCTGGTGGTAGTGCTGCTCGACCCAAGCGTCGGCCTGCGCGTGCCCCCAGCCGGGCGGGCGTCCGACGAACTCGACACCCGGCCGCGTGAACAGCGCCGGCACGCCGGCGCGCGCGAAGTTGAACTGGTCCGAGCGGTAGAACATGCCCCGATCGGGAAACGGATCGTCGGCGAGCGTGCGGCCCTGCTCGGCCGCCGACGCAGCGAGGAAGCCGTCGAGCGTCGACTTGCCGAGGCCGACGACACCGACGTCGGTCGTCGAACCGAAGACGTTGCCGCCGTCGACGTTGAGGTTCGCGACCAGACGCTCGACCGGGAAGGGTGGGCGAGCGACGAAGTGCTCCGAGCCGAGCAACCCCTGCTCCTCCGCCGCGACCGCGAGGAACAGCACCGAGCGGCGCGGCGGCTCGGGAAGCGTCGTGAACGCGCGCGCCACCGCGATCACCTGTGCCACGCCCGCCGCGTTGTCGAGCGCGCCGTTGTAGACCTCGGCGACCCCGCGCGGGCTCTTCTTGACGCCGAAGTGGTCGTGGTGCGCCGTGTAGACGACCACCTCGTCGCGACGCGCCGGGTCGCTGCCGCGCAGGCGAGCGCCGACGTTCGCCGACGCGTAGCTCCGCACCTCGCTCGTCAGCGCGAGCGAGGTCGTGACGCCGAGCGGCACCGGCTGGAACGCGCGGTCGCGCGCCGCCGCGATCAGCTCGTCGAGGTCGCGACCGGCGAGCGCGAGGACCCTCCGCGTCGCGTCCTCCGCGATCCACGCCTCGACCTCGAGGCCACGGCCGTGCTCCTTCGCTGCGAGGCGCGAGTTCTCGCCGCTCCACGACGCCTGCACCGTCTGCCACGGGTAGCCCGCCGACGGGGTCGTGTGCAGCAGGATCGCGCCGGCCGCGCCCTGTCGTGCGGCGCTCTCGAACTTGTACGTCCAGCGACCGTAGTAGAGGCGGCGCTTGCCGCCGAAGAGCGCGGGATCCCACTCGGGGTCGTCGTTGAGCAGCAGCAGCACCTTGCCGCGAAGGTCCGCGCCCTTGAAGTCGTCCCACGCGTGCTCCGGCGCCTGGATGCCGTAGCCGGCGAAGACGATCTCCGCGTTCTCGATCGCGGCCCGCGGCGCCGCCGTGCCGCTCGACACGACGAAGTCGCTGCCCGCGTCGAGCACCACTCGTTTCCCTCCGGCGCGAAAGGTCCAGGTCGACGGCGCCTGCGTCGTGACGCCGAGCAGATCGACCGTCTGCTCGAAGCTTCCGTCGAAGGCGGGCTCGAGCCCGAGCAGCGCGAAGCTGCTCGCGATGTAGAGGCGCGCGAGCGCGTCGCCGCGTGTGCCGGGGCCACGCCCCTCGAGCGCGTCGTCGGCGAGAAAGCGGATCGGCGCCGCGAGCACCTCGGACGTGATCGCTGCCTTCGCCCGGGCAAGCCCGTCCGCGCCCGGACGGCTGGTCCGGGCCACGCAGCCGCACAAGGCGACGACGACGCAGAGCCCGAGCACGCCGCTCGCGCCACGTGGGACGCGGGGGCTCGCGCCCCCTCCCTGGAACGGCTCAGGCAAAGAGGTCCATCACGAAGTCGTTCAGGTCCACCGCGACGCTCTTGGTACGCGTCAAGTAGTTGACCATCGCGACGCCGTTCTCGCGCCCGTAGCCCGACATCTTGTAGCCACCGAACGGGCAGCTGGTCTCGATCCGGTGGTACGTGTTGATCCAGACGCTGCCGGCCTTCAGCCGACGCGCGAGCTTGTGCGCGCGCTTCAGATCGTTCGTCTGGATGCCGGCCGCGAGGCCGTAGACGATGTCGTTCGCCTTCGCGAGCACGTCGGCCTCGTCCGAGAACTTCAGAACGCACGCGACCGGCCCGAAGATCTCCTCCTGCGCGACGCGCATCTTGTTGTCGACGTCGACGAACACGGTCGGCTCGAAGTACTGGCCCTTCGCGAACTGCGCGCCGTCGGGCTTCTTGCCGCCGCACAGCATCTTCGCACCTTCCTCCTGGCCGATCTTCACGTACCTCGACACGCGGTCGAACTGCTCCTGCGACACCAGCGGGCCGAGCTGCGTCATCGGGTCGAAGGGATCGCCGATGCGAATCGCCTTCGCGCGCGCGACCAGCTTCTCGACGAACTGATCGTGGATCTTCTCGTGCACGAAGATGCGCGAGCCCGAGGTGCAGACCTGGCCGCAGTTGGTGAAGATGCCGAACATCGCGTTCGCGACCGCGCGGTCGACGTCGACGTCGTCGAAGATGATGTGCGGCGACTTGCCGCCGAGCTCGAGCGTGACGAGCTTCAGGTTCGAGATCGCGTTGCGCGCGACCTCCTGCCCCGTCGAGGTCTCGCCCGTGAACGCGATCTTGTCGACGTCGGGGTGTGCGGCGAGCGCAGCACCCGCCGTCGGACCGAAGCCCGGCACGACGTTGAACAGGCCGTCCGGCGCGCCCGCCTCCTGGAAGAGCTTCGCCAGCTCGAGCGCGCTCATCGGCGACACCTCGGCCGGCTTCAGCACCACCGCGTTGCCGCAGGCGATCGCGGGCGCCGTCTTCCACGCCGCCATGATGAGCGGGCCGTTCCACGGCGTGATGCCGCCGACAACGCCGAGCGGCTCGCGCAGCACGTAGTTCAACGACTCGCCGGGCATCATGGACGGATTCACCTCGCCCTGGATCTTGGTCGCCATGCCGGCCCAGTACTCGAACACGTCGACCGCCTGCATCGCCGTGCCCACGGTCCACATCGTCGGGCCACCCATGTCGAGCGACTCGACCTGCGCGATGTCCATCATGCGGTCCTGGATCAGCTTGCCGACGCGCAGCAGGAGCTTGCCGCGCTCCTGCACCGGGAGCTGCGACCAGACGTTCTCGTGGCAGGCGCGCGCCGCGGCGACCGCCTTGTCGATGTCGGCCGCGTCGCCCTCGGCGATCTCGCCGACGACCTCGCCGTTCGCCGGGTTCGTGGTGAGGAAGGTCTTCCCGGAGACGGCGGGGACGAACTTGCCGTCGATGAAGAGGTCGTAGCGGCGCACGTCGGCCGCCTGGTCCGCGAGCTGCGTCGTCATGTCGTCGTTCTCCGCGAGCCGCGGCGCGGCCCGTGCTCTGTAGCGGTCGCTACTCTGCGTCCGCGCTAGCAGGATCCGGAGCTCCGACCAAGCGGATTCGTTTTGCGCTTCCGAGCGGTGGTTGCGTCGTGCCCGCGGGGACGCGCGCCGCACTCCCGCGGGCACGACGTCACCACCGCGATCCGCACCCGCAGTCGACGCCTTGTCCCGCGAGGAACGCATCGGCTACCGTCCCCGGCGGTGCAAACGCCGCGGCCAGCAGAGCGCCTACCCTCGATCGACATGGTCAAGGGCTGGGGCATCATCGGCGTCACCTTCATCCACTCGACGGTGCTCGGCCTCGACTCGCTGCCGATGTCGCTGCTGTTCGTCCACGCGGTCCCGGTGTTCCTGGTCCTCTTCGGCGTCAACTCGCAGGGCTGGTTCGAGCGTCGCGAAGCCGCCGGGCGCGCGACCGAGTGGTACGAGCGCAGCTTCAAGCGCATCCTGATCCCGACCTGGGCGACGCTCGTCGTCTGGTGGCTCCTCGTGCTGGTGTTTCGCCCGGAGACGGTGCGCGTGACGATCAGCCTGCCGCTGTTCCACGTGCTCGGCTACCTGAAGCAGGTCGGCACCGGCTGGTTCATCACCGTGATCATCCAGCTCGTCCTGCTCTTCCCGCTCTTCTTCTGGATCGCCCGCCGGGTGGGAAAGGGCACGCTGCTCGTGCTGTGCCTCTTCGCAACGGTCGTGCCGCTGCTCTACGTGCAGCCGATCCGCGCGGCGCTCGGCCTCGGCGGCTGGATGGTGCTGTCGCCGCGCTTCTTCGCGCACGTCGCCTTCGGCATGCTGCTGGCGGCGCACGTGAACCGCATCGGCCGACCCACGATTCTGGTGTCGGCGATCGCCTACGTCGTCCTCGCGATCCTGCAGGAGGCGATGCCGGTGCGACCGCTCGGGCGGATCGCCAACCGGCTGCTCGAGCTGCCGCTCACGGTCCTGCTGCTGGCCGCGATGCCGTACGTCGCCCGCGTCCCGACGCTCGAGACGGCGCTGTCCTGGCTCGGACGGCACTCGCTCGGCCTGTATCTCGGCCAGCTCCTCACCCACAACGCGTTCCTGTTCGCGTTCGGCGGTCTGTGCACGATCTTCGGCTGCGAGGGCGGCGTTTTCGAGGTGTTCAACCTGTGGGTGTACACCGCGATCCTCGCCGCCGGCTCGCTGTTCTTCCTCGGCCTCGGGCACGCGGCGCTGCGCGTCGTGCCGCCGCTGCGGGCGCGCGGGCTGCCGATCCCGGACCTGTCGACGTGAACGCGACGGCCTGATAGGCGCGCCCCGGAGGGAGTTTGCATGCAAGACGAGCGCATCTTCTCCTGCGACGACCACATCGATTTGTGGGCGCTGCCGCCCGACCTCTGGCAGGCGCGCATGCCGGACGCGCTGCGCGGCGGAGCGCCGCGCGTCGTCGAGGCCGGAGCGATGAAGCTCTGGAAGGCGGGCGACAGGATCCTCGGCCCGAGCGGCCTCACGATGGCGCAGTACAGCGCGATCGCGCGCGCCGGGATCGCCGACGAGGACGGTCTCCGTGCGAGCACGCCCGAGCTTCGGCTCGCCGACATGGACCGCGACGGGATCTGGTCGTCGGTGATCTACGGCCCGTCGCTGCTCGGCCTGCAGATCGACGACCTCGAGCTCAAGGCCGCGTGCCTGCGCGCGTACAACGACTGGGCCGCGGAGTTCAACGCGATCGCGCCCGGGCGGCTGTGCGTCCTGCCCGTCCTGCCGGCGCACGACGCGCAGGCGGCGGTCGCCGAGCTCGCGCGCGTCGCGAAGCTCGGCCACCGCGGCGCGATCCTCTACTGCTTCGAGACCAAGGTGACCGATCCGCAGTGGGAGACGCTGTGGCAGGCGGCAGCTCTCCACGAGCTGCCGATCTCCTTCCACATCGGCGGCGGCGGCTCGCTGATCGACCTCGACCCGGCGAGCTGGAAGCTCGCGGCGTGGGCCGCGGTCACGCCGATGCAGATGGACGAGCCGCTGGCGGCGATGGTCCTGTCGGGCGCGCTCGAGCGCAATCCGAAGATGCGCCTCGTTCTCGCCGAGGCCGGCATCGGCTGGGTGCCGTACATGATCGAGCGCATGGACTCGGCGTTCGAGAAGCACGGCGCGTCGGCGAAGGACTACCGCATCGAGCAGAAGCCGAGCGAGATCTTCCGCCGGCAGGTGCTGGTCACCTTCGAGGAGGAGCCGCTCGGACCGAAGCTGCTGCCGCTGCTCGGCGAGGACAACGTGATGTGGGCGTCCGACTACCCGCACCCCGACAGCCCCTTCCCGCACTCGCGGAAGGCGATCGACGAGGCCTTCGCGGGCCTCGACCCGGCGCTGCGGCGCAAGGCGACCGGCGAGAACTGCCGGCGACTGTACCACCTCGCCTGACTCGCGCCGCAGCAAGCACGAAAAAAATGAATGGAGCCACGGTGGAGTTCAAGGATCTACTCTTCGAGCAGGACGGGCACGTCCTCACCCTCACGCTGAACCGCCCCGAGCGCATGAACGCGCTCAACAAGAACCTGCTCAAGGTCGAGCTGCCCGAGGCGTTCCGCCGCGCGCGCGAGGACGCCTCGGTGCGCGTGGTGATCGTCACCGGCGCGGGCGAGAAGGCCTTCTGCTCGGGCGCCGACCTCAAGGACGCCGCCGAGACCGGCTCGATCGGCGGCACGCAGGGGCCGTCGCAGGGGCCGTACTACCGCGGCACGCCGACCGACTTCCTGCACGTCGGCTTCGACAAGCCGGTGATCGTCGCGGTGAACGGCATGTGCCTCGGCGCGGGCCTGCACTTCGTCGGTGACGGCGATCTGATCCTCGCCGCCGACCACGCGACCTTCTTCGACACCCACGTGCGCGTCGGGCAGGTGTTCGCGCTCGAGTCGATCGGCCTGATGCGCCGCATCCCGTTCGGCGAGGTCATGCGCATGATGCTGCTGTCGGGGAGCGAGCGGCTCGACGCGCAGACCGCGCTGCGCCTCTCGCTGGTGAGCGAGGTGGTGCCGCGCGCCGAGCTGCTGGCGCGCGCGAAGCAGCACGCCGCCACCATCGCCGAGTTCTCGCCGGCGACCATCGCCGCGAGCAAGCGGGCGATGTGGGAAGCGCTCGATCGCGGTCTGTTCGACGCCCTCGAGAACGGCTGGCGCCAGATCTACCAGCACTGGTCGCACCCCGACTACACGGAGGGGCCACGCGCGTTCGCGGAGAAGCGTAAGCCGAAGTGGGTGGTGTAGCGTCCCGCGGGAACGGGCCGAGCGGGTTTGGTCGCGTCCTCCGCTCGGCGTCACCGTGCTCGCCGCCCGCGTCGCCGAGCCCTGGCGCGCTTCTGCGCCACCGCCGGATCGCCGTCGTGCTGCTGTGCGCGCCGAGCTCCACTCCACCCGGTCGCCCGCTCACGCGGGCAGCCGCACCTCGCGTCGTCCCGCCAGCGACGCGGGATCGAAGCGCTCGAGCAGCGCGCGTGGAGTGATCTGCTCCGTGTCGGGCGGGACGAGGCCGAGAAGGCGGGCCAGCTCGGCGACCAGGGCGGCGGGCGGCTGACCGGCGTCACGTCGGTCGCGGATCGGAAGGCCGTGCGCACGTTTCGCGAGACGCGTGCCGTCGTGCGCCAGCACCAGCGGCAGATGCGCGAAGGTCGGCGGCGTGCCGCCGAGCAGGCGGGCGAGCAGGAGCTGGCGCGGCGCCGAGTCGAGCAGGTCGACGCCGCGCACGACCTCGGTCATCTGCATCGCGAGATCGTCCACCACGACGGCGAGCTGGTACGAGTAGACGCCGTCGCCGCGCTTCAGCACGAAGTCGCCCACGCTGCGCGCGACGTCCTGCGCGATCTCGCCCTGGAAGCGGTCGCGCAGGGTGACGGAGCCCTCGGGGACGAGCAGTCGCACCGCAGGCGGACGCTTCCATACGCGCGCGCGCATGCCGTTCTCCCGACACAGCCCGGGATAGGCCAGCCCCTCCTCGCCGGCGTGCGGCGCGCTCGCGACGCGCGCCACCTCGGTGCGCGAGCAATCGCAGAGATAGACGAGGTCGCGCCGCGCGAGCTCCGCGATCGCCGCCTCGTAGAGCGCGCCGCGCGCCGACTGCGCGTACGGCGCGTGCGGCCCGCCCACGTCCGGCCCCTCGTCCCAGTCGAGACCGAGCCAGCGCAGCTCGTCGAGCTGCCGCGCGGCCATGCCCGGCACGACGCGCGGCCGGTCGAGGTCCTCGACGCGCAGAACGAGCGTGCCGCCGGCCGCGCGCGCGGCGAGCCACGCGACCAGCGCCGCCGCCGCCGAGCCCAGGTGCAGGTCGCCGGTCGGCGACGGCGCGAAACGGCCCCGGTATTCCTGCGTCGGCTCCACGCGGTGCTGCAACGGCCTCCCTCTCCGGTCGCGACCATCCCACTTGAACGGCGACCGTGCTCGCGCTGCTGTCCTGGTGTCCCGTCACTAGCGCTCGTCGCGGCACAGCGCTCGCCCCGAGGACCGCGCCCCGCTCGCCCCTGCTCGCCACGGGACACCCTCTCGACACCCTCTCGCCGCGGGCTTGACGCCGTCCGCCGCACCGTGGTCTCGTCCTCGTGCCGGTCGCTGCCGAGGGACGCGCACGCGATCGTACGTCGAGACGACCCGGACGAGCGCATGTCGAGCACCGTGATCCGCCGCCTGCTCTGGCTCGCCCTCGTCGTCGCGCTGCCGGTGCCCTACTGGCTCTTCGAGCCGGGTCGCGTGCCGACGATCTTCCTCGGCGAGCTGAGCGCGTTCGTCCTCGCGATGCTGGCGAGCGAGGGCGGCATGGTGACGAGCGTGGTGGCGGCGCTGTTCGTCGCGCAGACTCTGCTCTTCCTGGCTCTCACCTGGGTGGCGGCACGGCTCGCGGCGCGTCAGATCTTCCGCCTGCGCGCCGAGCGGGCGCGGACAGCGGCGGCTCTCGTGACGGTTCTCGTGCTGCTCGCCGCCTCCTTGCTGCCGGTCTACCGCTCGCCGCTCGTCGCGGGCGGCGCCCCGGTCAACGTCGTCGCGCTCTTCCAGTAGGACGTTCGTCGCGGCGTCACACACGGCACGGTTCGACTCCAGCCGGGGCACGACGCGCGGCACGACGCGAGTTGACCCCGCGGGACGAGTCGGCCAGCATCCGCCGATGCGCGGCCGGGTGGCGTTCCTGTTCCTGCTCTGCCTCGCCGCGACGGGGGCGTGCGCCGGCTCGATCGCGGCGGCCGAGGTCGCGCCCGTCGTGCGCACCGAGACGCGGGAGCCGTGCGACCACCACGATCCGCTGCGACGCCCGTACTTCGGCGATCTGCACGTGCACACCGCGTTCTCGCTCGACGCGAGCACGCAGGGGACGCGCAACCGTCCCGCCGACGCCTATCGCTTCGCGCGCGGAGAGGAGGTCGGGCTGCAGCCGTACGACGCCTCCGGCGAGCCGCGTCGCAGGCTTCGCCTGAAGCGCCCGCTCGACTTCGCCGCCGTCACCGACCACGCCGAGTTCTTCGGCGAGCTCGACGTCTGCACGACGCCCGGTCTCCCCGGCCACGACTCGCCCACCTGCATGATCTACCGCCGCTGGCCGCGTCTCGCGTTTTATCTGATGAACGGGATCACCTCGGGCGATCCGAAGAAGATCCGGCGCTTCGCCTTCTGCGGCGAGAACGGCGCCGACTGCCTCGCCGCCGCGCGCACGCCGTGGCGCGAGATCCGCGACGCCGCCGAGGGCGCCTACGACCGCAGCCGCGCCTGCACCTTCACGACCTTCGTCGGCTACGAGTGGACCGCCGCACCCGACACCAACAACCTGCACCGCAACGTCATCTTCCGGAACGACGCCGTTCCCGAGCTGCCGATCAGCTACGTCGACGAGAGCAGCGTCGAGGGGCTGTGGCGGCGCCTCGACGAGGAGTGCCGTCGCTCGGTCGAGCGCTGCGACGCGCTGGTCATCCCCCACAACTCGAACCTGAGCGGCGGGATCATGTTCCAGACCGTCAAGGAGGACGGCACCCCGTTCGACGCCACGTACGCCGCGGCGCGCGCGGCGGCCGAGCCGCTCGCCGAGATCATGCAGCACAAGGGCGACTCCGAGTGCTTGCTCGGCGGCGGCGTCACCGACGAGGCGTGCGGCTTCGAGAAGCTCCCGTACGACAACTTCGGCGGCAAGTTCTCGTCGTGGATGCGGCGCGCGCCCGAGCAGAAGAGCTTCCTGCGCCACGCGCTCGGGCAGGGGCTGCTGCTCGAGGAGCAGCTCGGCGTCAACCCGTTCAAGCTCGGCCTGGTCGCCAGCACCGACACGCACCTGGGGACGCCGGGCGCGGTCGACGAGGCGACGCACCCCGGTCACGGCGGCGCGGGTGCGCCGGCGGCCGACGACGTGCCGGTCGGGCTGCCCGACGACATCGAGTTCAACCCCGGCGGCCTCGCCGTGCTGTACGCCGAGGAGAACTCGCGCGACGCGCTGTTCGCGGCGATGCGCCGCCGCGAGGCCTACGGCACCAGCGGGCCGCGCATCGACGTGCGCTTCTTCGGCGGCTTCGACCTGCCGCCCGAGCTCTGCGCCGCGCCCGATCTCGTCGCGCAGGGGTACGCGCGCGGCGTGCCGATGGGTGGCGAGCTCGGCAGCGGGACCGCTGCGGGCGTCGCGCCGAGCTTCGTCGTGCGCGCCCTGCGCGACGGCGGCACGCCCGACGAGCCCGGGACGCCGCTGCAGCGCGTGCAGATCGTCAAGGGATGGGTCGCGAACGGCGCCGCGCGCGAGAAGGTGTTCGACGTCGCCGGCAACGCCGACGGCGGCGCGACCGTGGACACCGCGACCTGCCACACAGCCGGTCCCGGCGCGGACCGGCTGTGCGCCGACTGGCGCGATCCGGAGTTCGATCCGGCGCAGCGCGCGTTCTACTACGCGCGCGTGCTCGAGAACCCGACCTGCCGCTGGAGCACGCGGGTGTGCAACGCGGCGGGAGTGCGCTGCGACGATCCGTCGACGATCGGCGCGGGCTTCGAGGGGTGCTGCGACGAGCGCTACCCGCGCAGCGTGCAGGAGCGCGCCTGGACGTCGCCGATCTGGTACACGCCGCCGCGTGCGGGAGCCTGACGTGCGACGCCGGCCGCGGTCGCCCGTCGTCGAGATGCTCCTCGGCGGCGCCACGCTGCTCGCCGCGGCGCACCTCGTCGCCTCGTCCGAGCAGGGGTCCGCCGACACGCGCCCCACGATCCGGATCCCGCACGAGCGCGTCGACGGCGCGCGACGCGCGTTCGTCGCGAGCTCCGGACGTGCGCCCGACGCGCTCGAGCTGCGGGCGCTGGTCGCGGCGGAGGTGGACGACGAGATCCTCTACCGCGAGGCGCTCGCGCGCGGCCTCGACCGCGACGACGCCGTCGTTCAGCGCCGCCTCACCGGCAACCTCGCGTTCGTCGACGGCTGCGACCCGGCGGCGCACGCGGCCGGCACGCACGACCCGCACGACCGAGAGATCGCGCGCGACATGCTCGCCCGGGACGTCGTCGTACACCGACGCCTGAGCCAGCGCATGCGCGCGCTCGTCGAGGCGGATGCGCTGCGCGACGAGCCCTCCGAGGTGGAGCTCGCAGCCGCGCTCGCGCGCCACGCGGAGCGGTTCGCGCTGCCCGCACGCGTGCGCGTCGCGCACGTCGTGCTGCCCGAGAGCTCGAACTTCGCGGGCCCGCCGGCACCGGCGTTCCTGACGCTGCAGAGCGAGCGCGACCTGGCGCGCCTGCTCGGTGCGCCGTTCGCGCACGCGGCGCTGTCGGCGGCACCCGGCGTGTGGACGGGTCCGGTGCGATCGCCTCTCGGCACGCACCTGCTGCGCGTCGAGCAGCACGCCCCCGCGCGCGCCCCGGAGCTCGCCGCCGTGCGCAACCAGGTGCGCGAGATCGTGCGGCGCGAGCGCGCCGCCGCGGCGGTACGCCGCGCGCTCGAGGAGCTGCGCACCGCCTACGTCGTCGAGGAGGCGTCCGCTCCGGAAGACGCGGGATGACGCGACGCCGGTCGCCGCGCGGCGCGGTCGCGCTCGCCGGCCGCGTGCCCGGCCTCGCCGTCTGCACCATCATCGGCGTGCTCGGCCTCGCCGTCTGCAACGTCATCGGTGTGCTCGGCGCGGCGACGGAGGTCAGCGCGCACCCGCTCGCACCGTCGCTTCTCGATCTCCGCCAGACCGCCGACGGTCGCTTCGCGGTGCGCTGGAAGACGTCGGCCTACCGCCCCACCGGTGCGCACCTCGCGCCGATCCTTCCGGAATGGTGCACGCGGGTCGGCGCGGAGACGGAGCACGACGCGCCGGGTGCGATCGAGCGTCGCTACGTCCTCGACTGTGGCGAGCGCGGGCTCACCGGCGCCACGCTCGGCGTGCGCGACCTCGACGTGAGCCGCACCCTCGCCCTGGTCCGGCTCGAGCTCGCCGACGGGCGCCTGGTGCGCGCGCTGCTCGACGGCAGCCGCCCGAGCACGGTCGTTCCCGAGCGCGAGAGCCGGCTCGACGTCGCGCGCCAGTACCTCGATCTCGGCTTCGAGCATCTTCTGACGGGCGTCGACCACCTGCTCTTCGTGCTCTGTCTCTGCCTGCTGGTGCGCGAGCGTCGCGCGCTGCTCTGGACGATCACCGCGTTCACCGTCGGGCACAGCGTCACCCTGACGCTCGCGACGCTCGGTCTCGTGTCGTTCCCGCAGTCGATCGCCGAGACGGGGATCGCGCTCAGCATCGTGCTTCTCGCGGCGGAGCTGCTGCGCGACCCCCGGGCGAGCGCGACGGCGGCGTCCGCGTCGTGGATTCGACGTCGGCCGTGGGCGATGGCGTTCGGCTTCGGGCTGCTGCACGGCCTCGGCTTCGCCGGTGCGCTGACCGAGGTGGGGCTGCCGCCGGGCGAGATCCCGATGGCACTGCTCACGTTCAACCTCGGCATCGAGCTCGGGCAGCTCGCGTTCGTCGCGGCCCTGCTCGTCGCGGCGTGGCTCGCGCAGCCGCTGCTCGCGCGCCTGCCGTCACGCGCGCTGCGCGTTCCGGCGTATGCGATCGGCTCGCTGGCGGCGTTCTGGTTCTGGTCACGCGCCGGGCTCGCCCTGCGCGCGCTGCTCGGCTCCTGAGCACGGCGCGCAGGTGCGAGGCACGACGGTGTCGCGCGGCCGGTGCACCACCGGACGTGATCCCGTATGCTGCCGCCGCGCCACGCGAGACGCGCAGACGAGGAAGGGCCCCCCATGTTCGAGACTCCCGAGACGAAGTTCGCCGTCGCCGCCGTGCGCGAAGCCTGCGCCGTCATCCGCAACGTGCAGCGCAGCCTGTGCACGCAAGCGCTCACCAAGAGCGACCGCTCACCGGTCACCGTCGCCGACTTCGCCGCCCAGGCGTCGATCGCGCGGCGCTTCGCGACCGAGCGTCCGGACGACGTTCTGGTCGGCGAGGAGGACGCGGGCGACCTGCGCGGCGAGGCGAGCCGTGCGACGGTCGAGCAGGTTGCCCGCTTCGTCGGCGAGGTCGCGCCGGGAGCGACCGGCGAGCAGGTGTGCGACTGGATCGACCGCGGTCGCGCCGAGCCGACCGCGCGCTTCTGGACGCTCGACCCGGTGGACGGCACCAAGGGCTTCCTACGCGGCGAGCAGTACGCGGTGGCGCTCGCGCTGATCGAGAACGGCAGGGTCCAGGTCGGCGTGCTCGGCTGTCCGAACCTGGCTGCCGACGGCACGAGCGACATCGGCGGCGCCGGCTCGGTGATCGCCGCCGAGCGCGGGCGCGGCACGTGGTCGTCGTCGCTCGATGCCGACGGGTGGACGCGGCTCCTGGTCTCCGGGCGTCGCGTCGCGAAGGAGGCGCGGTTCCTGCGCTCGGTCGAGTCGGGTCACACCAACGTCGACGAGATGGGGGAGCTGGTGGTGGCGCTCGGCGGCACCGCCGAGCCGGTCAAGATGGACAGCCAGGCGAAGTACGCCGTGCTCGCGGCCGGCGCGGGCGAGCTGCTGTTCCGCCTGCTGTCGCCGACGAAGCTCGACTACAAGGAGCGCATCTGGGACCAGGCCGCGGGCTCGATCGTGGTCGAGGAGGCCGGCGGTCGCGTCACCGACCTCGACGGCAAGACGCTCGACTTCGCGCGCGGCCGCACGCTCGCCGGCAACCGGGGCGTGGTGGCGTCCAACGGCCTGCTGCACGCCGCCGCCCTCGCCGCGCTCGAGCAGATCGGCGCGTGAAGCGACTCGGAATCGACCCGAGGACGCCGACTTCTAGCTGAAGAGCAGGCGGGACAGCTCGCGCTGGAAGCGATCGACGAGCGGGTCCTGGCGACCGAGGAGCGCGAACACGTCGAGCATCGCCTTGCGCGCCGCGGCCTCGGCGAAGTTGCGATCGAGGCGCACCGCTTCGAGCAGGGTCGCGAGCGCCTCCTCGTAGCGTCCCGATGCCGACAGCAGACGTCCGAGGTCGACGCGCGCCTGCAGGTCCTTCGCGTCGGCCTCGATGCGTGCGCGCAGCGACGCCTCGTCGCCGGTCACGCCGGCGCGGAGCCGCAGCGCGGCCCGTGCCTGCTCGATCTCCGCCGCGGCAGGGCCGGTCGCGGTGGAGGCGTCGAGCACGGCCATCGCGTCGTCGCTGCGGCCGGCGGTGGCGAGCAGCCCCGCGAGCCCGACGGCGGCAGGCGCGCTGTCCGGGAAGCGCTCGAGGGCCTCGCGGAAGCGCGTCTCGGCGCCGGCCGCGTCGCCGCGCTGCGCGAGCTGCAGCGCCTCGCCGACGAGCCGCTTCGCCTCGTCCGGCACCAGGCGCTCGACGAACTGGCGCACCACCTGCTCGGGCTGCGCGCCGACGAACTCGGTGACGATGTCGCCGCCCTTGAATGCGACCACCAGCGGGATGCTCTGCACGCCCAGCGCCCGCGCCACCTGCGGGCTCTCGTCGACGTTCACCTTGGCGAGGATCCACTTGCCGCCGCCCTCGGCCGCGAGCCGCTCGAGCAGCGGGCCGAGCTGCTTGCAGGGGCCGCACCACGGCGCCCACAGGTCCACGACGACGGGGACGGTACGCGACTTCTCGATCACCTCGCGCTGGAAGTCGCGATCGGTGACGTCCTTGACCCAGGTGCTCTGCTCCATGCCCTCTTCCTAGATCGTGCGCGCCGCGGGCGCGAGGCCGCCTCCACCGCCGAGGCGCCCCGGCGCAGGGGTGCACGTCCGCCGACCGAACGCCGCGCGCCGGATCAGCGCACGCGCAGCGCGAAGCCGTGCTCGCCGAGGCGCGCCGCGTCCTCCTGCAGGTCGGCGTGGGTCAGCGGGTGCCGCGCGAGCCAGCCGCGCGGAAACACGACGTCGAGCCCCTTCGCACGCGCGCGCACCGCGATGCGCGGCAGCCCGATCGGGCTGCGGCTCCGGTTCAACGTGACGCTCAGCCGCAGCAGGACGCACAGCCGACAGGTCACGTCCCGTCGATCCGCCGGCAGCGCGTCGATCGCGGCCTGCGGGAACTTGCGCCGCTGGCCGAGCAGCAGCGCCGCGAGCACGCGCTGCTCCTCGATCGAGAAGCCCGGCATGTCGCCGTGCATGACGAGATACGCGCTGTGCTTGTGGTAGCCGGTGAAGGCGAGCGCGAGGCCGATCTCGTGCAGCTGCGCCGCCCACGAGAGGAGCTGCTGCGCGGGCGGCACGTCGAGCCGCCAGTCGTCCGCGACCTCGCGCAGGCACGCGATCGCGGTGCGCTCGACGCGTCCCGCCTGCTCGAGGTCGACGTGGTAGCGCTCGCCCCAGCGCCGGATCGTCTGGTCGCGCACGTCCTCGTGGCGGATGCGGCCGAGCAGATCGTAGATCAGCCCCTCGCGCAGCGCGCCCGACGCGGGCGTCATGAGCTCGATGCCGAGGCCGTCGAAGAGCGCGGTCATGATCGCGACGCCGCCGGGCAGCACCGCGACGCGCGACGGGTCGAGGCCGTCGAGCGACAGCCGCGACAGGCTCCCGGCCGCGACCATCGCCTTGGCGAGCTTGCGCAGCCCCTTCGCGGTGATGCCGTCGCGCCCCCAGCCGTTCTCGCGCAGCAGGGTGGCGATGTGGATCGCCGTCCCCGAGGAGCCCTTGCACTCCTGCCAGCCGAGCGCCCGGTAGCGGCGCTCGATGGTCTGCACCTCGAGTCGCGCCGCGATCTCGGCCCGCTCGAAGTCGGCCGGCCGCAGCCGGCCGCCGGGAAAGAAGCGCAGGCTGTGGCTCACGCAGCCCATGTAGAGGCTGTTGGTCTCGAGCGGCTCGAAGTGCTCGCCGATGATGCACTCGGTGCTGCCGCCGCCGATGTCGACGACGAGACGACGGCCGGCGTCGTCCGGGATGTCGTGCGCCACGCCGAGGTAGATGAGACGCGCTTCCTCGCGACCTGGGATGACGTCGATCTCGTGCCCGAGCGCGCGCTCGGCCCGAGCCAGGAACGACCGCACGTTGCGCGCTTGACGGAAGGTGTTCGTCCCGACGGCGCGCACGCGCTCGGGCGGCACGCCGCGCAGCCGCTGGCCGAAGCGCTGCAGGCACTCGAGCGCGCGGGCACGCGAGGCGGCGTCGAGCTCGCGCTTCGCGTCGAGGCCGGCGGCGAGGCGCACGCCCTCGCGGATGCGGTCGATGACGTGGATCTGTCCCTGCACCACGCGCGCGACCACCATGTGGAAGCTGTTCGAACCGAGGTCGACCGCGGCCACCGCCTCGGGGGAGCGTGCGGCGCCCCGCCCGGCGTGCGCCGCCGCCTTCTTCGCGGTCGACGCCTTCTGCCGGGCTCTCGCCGGAGCCTTCGCCCGTGCGACGCCCGTCCCACCGCGAACCGTCGCCGGCCCGCGGCCGCCGACGCGCGTCGCGCTCCGCCCCTGTCCTCCACGCACCGGTCGCATCGTCGATTCGCGGGGTACACCGCCGCGCGCTCCGGTGCCACGGGCGCGCCGCACGACGCGGCGCAGCCGGCGGCACGCGACGCATCCCGTCTGGGCTCGCACGGCGGGCTGCGCTATGGGTCGCCACGACGTGTTGCTCGACTTCCTGTACGAACTTCCCGCACCGCTCGGCGCGCTGCTCGTCGTCGGCGGCATCGTCGCCGCGAGCGTCGCGGGGCTCCTGCTGACGCACCGGCTGGTGCCGCACGCGCTGCGCGTATCGCACAACGACGTCGCCGGCGTGCTGATCGCCGTCGTGGGCGGGGTCTACGCCGTGCTGCTCGCGTTCGTCGCGGTCGCGGTGTGGCAGGACTACAACGCCGCCGACGCGATCGTGCACCGCGAGGCGAGCCTCGCCGGCGACATCCACCAGGACGCGGTCAACATGAAGCCGCCGGCGGGCCCCGAGCTGCGCTACCTGGTGCGACGCTACGTGCACGAGGTGATCCGGACCGAATGGCCGGCGATGCGCGCCGGCAGCGAGAGCGCGGTCGTCGGGGCGACGCTCGATCAGCTGCAGAACGCCGTCTTCACGTTCCCGTTCCGAGGCTCGGTGTTCGACGACGTCCTGCAACGCGTGAACGCGCTCGCCGACGCGCGCCGCGACCGCCTGATCAACGGCAACTCGGGCCTGCAGCCGGTGGCGTGGTTCGTGCTGCTGGCGGGCACGGCGCTGACCATCGCGTTCTCGTTCCTGTTCGGCGTGCCCGACCTGCGCCTGCACGCCACGATGACCGGCGGCGTCGCCGCGTCGGTCGCACTGGTGATCTTCCTGATCGTCTCGTTCGACTACCCCTTCCGCGGCGCGGTGAGCATCGCGCCGGCCGCGTTCGAGAACGTGCTCGCCGCGATCGACACGCAGGAGGCCGCCGCACCGCCACCGGACGCGCCCGACGCAACGGCCACTCCGGGCGCCGCGACCCCGACACCGTGACCCGACGAGGCCGCGACCGCGCGGCAGTCCGGTTGCGCGTGCGGAACCGCTCGCGCTAGGTCCCATCGCTGCGCATGGCGATCTACCTGCACGAGATCACGACCATCGACGGCGGCGGCAAGGAGGGCTACCTCGAGGCGATCCGCACCGGCTGGGCACCGTACGCCGAGCGCTCGCGCGGCATGCGCCTCGTCTGGCTCGGCAGCACGATCGGCAGCACCGCGAGCTGGCCCGAGACGATGGCGCTCTGGGAGCTGCGCGACTGGGACCACTTCGCGGACGTCTGCGGGCGCATGTACGGCGACCACACCGACGACGCCGAGCTCGCCGCGTGGTGGCGCGACTCGTTCCGCTTCCGCCGGCGCTCGGCGAGCCAGGTGCTGGTCGCTGCGGAGTTCTCGCCCGACCTCGACGCGCTGCTCGCCGGCGGCGTGTCCGGCACGGCGTACGGCTTCGCGCGCTACACGGTCGTCCCGGGCAAGGTCGACGCGATGCTCGCCGCCCTCGAGCGCCGCGCCGCGCTCGACCGCCGCCGCGCGCGCGCCCTGGTCGGTGCGTACGAGGTCGCGTTCACCAACGACACCGCGTACGCGATCTGGGCCCACGCCGATCTGGTCGCGGCCGGCGAGTACCAGAAGGCTCTGCCGGCCGACCCCGAGCTGCGCGACTGGCAGCGCTCGGTCGACGGCGTGCTCGTCGCGACGCGCGAGGTCTGGGGCTTCGCGACGCCGCACTGTCCGCTGTGGCCGCCCGGCTACCGGACCGACACGAAGATCTGGTAGGGCGGCGCGCGTGGGCATCTACCTGCACGAGCTGGTGAACGTCGTCCCGACGCACGCCGAGGACTACCTCGACAGCATGGCGCAGCACCACGGCACGCAGCGCCAGGCCCGCGGCGAGGCGAGCAACTCGATGCTCGGGCTGTGGACCGTGCTCGAGGCGAGCGGCACCTGGCCGCTCGCGGTGAACCTCTGGCAGAACGAGACCTGGGATCGTCAAGCGCAGGCGCTGCAGAGCCAGTTCGAGCCGCGCGCGATGAACCCCGAGCTGAAGAAGTGGTGGCTCGCGAACCTCGACCTGCGCACCGGCGGCTTCGACCGCATCGTCGAGTCGACGCCCTACAGCCTCGACGTCGCCGGGTTGCGCGCGAAGGGCGTGTCCGGAGCGCTCTTCCTGCACCAGATCGTGCGCGTCGGGGCGGGACGGGTCGAGGAGTACCTCGACGCGTTCGGCACCGACGGCGTCCCCGCGGTCGAGGACGCGGGCGCGCAGCTCGTCGGCGCTTACCGCGTCTGCATGTACGACCACGAGGCCATCGTGATCCTCGCGTTCCGCGCCCCGCAGGACCTCGCACGCTTCCAGCGCGCCTGGCACGGCGGCGCTCCGGGCGACGCTCTCCGTCGCTGGCGGGCACGCGAGGACACCTGGGTGCGCGGCAAGGACACTCTGCTCTTGAGGCCACGCTGGTTCCTGTCGAGCCCGTGGCATCCTTGAAGGAGCCGAGCGGCGCCTTCACGCTCGGGCGCGCCGTTCCGGTCGCGCTCGGGGTTCTTCTCGTCGGCTATCTCGCGCTCTGGGCCGGGGGCTGGCGCGTGCGCGCATTCATGTCCGGTCAGACGGACCTCGGCTCGTACTTCGTTCCGAAGTACCAGTTCGCGGCCGATCGCATCGCCGAGGGTGCGCTCCCGCAGTGGAACCCGTTCGAGTTCGCCGGAGCGCCGTTTCTCGCGACGGTCCAGCCGAGCGTCTTCTACCCACCGGTCCGACTTGCGTATGCGTTCCTCTCGGCAGAGCAGGCGTACGTCGCGCTGTTCTTCGGCCACATGGTGCTGGGCGCCATCGGGACGCTCCTGCTCGCGCGCGATCTCGGACTCGCGTCGTGGCCCGCGGTGTTCGCCGCCGCCTGGGTGACGCAGCCGATGTGGCTGGTGCGGATCTACGACCACCCGGTGCTGCTGACGGCGACGACGTGGGCGCCGCTCCTGCTCTTGACGCTTCGCCGGCTGGTCCGTGCGCCGGGCGCGCGCACCGCGGCGGCGCTCGCCGTCGTCGCCGCGTTCCAGACGTTGAGCGGCTATCCCCCCCTGGTCCTCGCGACGGGATACGTGCTGGTGCTCGCGCTCGCCTTCTTTCTCGCCGACCGCCGGCGCATGGTACAGCCCGCGCCGGTGCCGAGGATCGTCGGAGCGCTGCTCGGCGCGGCCGCGCTCGCCGCCCTCCTGTCCGCCGTCCAGATTCTCCCGACGCTGGACCTCGCGCTGCTCACCGATCGAGCCGCGGAGACCGAGCGCACGCAAGCGATGCTCGCATCGCTCGCCGCGACCGGCGACGACATGCTGCTCTACATGGGCCTCCCGCCGACGACGCTGGCCGTGACCGTCGGAGCCGCGTGGGACCGCTTCGGACCTTTCCTGCTGGTTCCGGCCGGTCTCGCGGTCGTGCTTCGGCCGCGCAGCACCACCGTGTGGCTCCTGGTGTGCGCACTCGTCCTCACGGCCGGGTTGCCCGCATGGGCCTACCGTCACCTGCCGCTGTCGTCGTTCATCCGCTTCGGCGCCGAGTGGCTCTTCCTCGCCACCTTCGTCGTCTACCTGCTCGCGGCCTGCGGTCTCGACGCCGTGCTGGCGACGCGCAGGTTCTCCCGGCGCCTCGCCGCTCCGGTCACCCTCGCGCTGCTCGCGCTGGCCAACCTCGCGAGCTGGCGTCAAGTAGATCACCGCTGGCTCGAGCTCGATTTCGGCACGCCGCTGCCGCTGCCCGCCGCGATGCGACAGTGCGAGCCGGACGATGCGCGCTTCCGGTCGTTCTGGACCTTCGGACACCTGCGCGGCTCGCTCATGCACGAGCGAATTCGCTCGCCCGCGGGGTACGAGCAGTCGTTGCTTCCGCGCCGGACGTCCGTCTTCCAGCGGGCGCTCGGCATCGGCAACGGCATCGTGGTCCCCGCGTGGGCGCAGTCGGTCGCCAACGAGAGCGAGCTCGCGTCGCGCGTCGCGCTGCGCTGCATCGTGAGCCCACCGGCGCCCGCTCTGGTCGCCGCCGGGTTCGAGGAGCGACCCGCCGACGGCGACCGGCGCCATCGCGTGTACGTCAATCACGATGCCCGGCCACGCGTCCGCATCGAGCACATGGTCCGCCATGCGGCGTCGCCGGACGAGGCGCTCGCGCTCGCGCGCGAGGCGCCGCTCACGGGGGTGATCCTCGAAGGGCCGGACGCACCGGGCACGAGCGACGGCACGTGTGCCGGTGCCGGCGACGACCACGCGACGATCGCGCGCGACGAGCCCGAGGAGCTGCACGTGCGGACACGCAGCGACTGCCCGGGCTACCTCGTCGTCGCGGACAGCCACGCACCCGGCTGGTCGGCCACGCTCGACGGCGAGCCGACGTTCATCCACCTCGCAGACTTCGCCTTCCGGGCCGTCGCCGTCCCGGCGGGCGAGCACACGGTCGTGTTCCGCTACCAGGCGCCGGGCCTGCGCTTGGGCATCGCGCTCTCTCTGGTCGGCATCGCTCTCGCAGCGACGTGCCTGCTGCGGCGACCGTCACGCGGCGCGGCGGGGCGCGGTCGCTAGCGCGAGCTCGACCCCGCACCCGACGAGCGCACGTCGTCCACCTGGAAGACCCAGGTCGGCCCATCACGCTCGAGCAGACGCAGCGCTCCACCGGAGCGCTCGGCGGCCGCGGTCCATGCGGCCAGCTCTTCGTCCGTGAGCTCGTCGGTGTTCACCAGCACCGTCTCGAGCCCCGTCTCGGCGACGATCTGCGTGAGCGCCGCTCCGTCGGGGAGCGTGCGCGCCAGCTCCATGCGCTCCTGGAACCCGCTCGGCCAGTAGCCGCTGTAGCCGTTCAGCAGCGGACGGCCGTGGAAGATCGCTCGGTACATCGCGCGCGCGTGCGGCGTCGGCCACAACTTGAACGGCTCGGTGGCGAGCGGCAGCTCCAGGACGGGACCGTGGGACTGGCCCAGCGCCGACAGGAGACGCGGGCTCGCCGAGACCGCCTGCTGCGTCGGATAGACGTCCGACTTCGGGCGCCGCCAGCGCGGGTCGGCGGACGACCCGCGGTCGAACTCCCAGTACATCTCACCCGCGACGAGCAGTGCGAGCAGCAGAACGGCCGGGCGCGCGAGCGAGGGCACGGCTCCGCGCAGCCGACGCGCGACCTGGTCGAACGCGAGGCCGCACAGGATGGCGAGCCCGACGAGCCCGCCGATCGCGAGCCGGCGTGGCTCGCGGAAGAACCCGACGCCGTAGGCGGGGACGAGGCTCGAAAGGTACCCGTGCGGCAACGTGACCCAGCGATCGAACAGCTTGACGACGGGCGTCAGCGAGACGGCCGTTCCCACCGCAGCCCAGAAGAGCCCGTGCAGCCAGGCCCGGCGGAGAACGGGGTCGCGCTCGGATGGGCGCTGCCACCAGAAGAGGAGCGCGCCGACGCCGATCAGCACGAGGGCACCGAACATCACGGCGGTCGGCGCGTTCCAGCCGAGCACCCCCCAGGGAAGACGGGTCGGCATCATCACGGCCCAGATCGTGTTCCGCGACAGGCCGGGATTGGTCGCGCGAACCATCAGATAACCGGCGCCGAACGGGAGGAGGAGAAGCACGGACAGCCCCGCGGCGGCGAGCAGACGCGCGCCCGCGCCGCGCGTCGCGCGGCGAAGGGTCCGCACCGCGCCGAGCACCGTCAGCGGACCGAGGACGGCACCAGTGAGGTAGACCATCGAGGGCAGGCTCTGCAGGACGACGAGCGGCACGAGCCGCAGCGCCGCCCCGAGCGACGCAGCCGGGACCGAGGCCACGTAGACGATGAACGGGAAGAACCCGAGCACCGCGAAGTACGGAGCCGTCGGCACGAACTCCCAGAGCACCCACGAATTCATCAGGAAGGTCCAGCCGCCGAAGAACCCCGCGAGCTCCGACCGCGTCCACCACCAGACGACGGTGTGCAGCGCGACGCAGGTGAAGACGATGCCGCCCAGCAGCGTGAAGTTGATCGCGAACGTCGGGCTCCCGGTCAGGAGATACGCCGGCAGGAAGAACGGCAACGCGCCGAAGGCGGCGTCTCCGAAGAAGAGCGTCCGCTCGGTCGGATGGTAGATCCCGAGGTCGGTGAGGCGCGCCGGCGCCGACGTCAGCGCCTCGCTCTCGTGCGCGAGCACCGCGGTCGCGAAGAGGGTGTCGAACCGGCAGGCTTCGTGCGTGTCCGGCAGCGCCGAGCCGGCGAACCGGGCGAGCGGCCAGGTGAGCCAGGCGACCACGAGAGCATAGCCCAGGACGCGCGCGACGACGCGCGCCCACGCCGCGAGGGCGCCGCCGCCGCTCACCGGCCCTCGCGCGAAGTCCGCGGCGCCGCGTGCTCGGCCATCGCGGTCGGCGAGGACATCGAGATTTCTTGGCACGCCGCGATTGCGCTTCGCAAGCGAGCGCACGGTCGGGTGCTGTCCTCGGACGGTGCCCGCGGGCGCGCGCTCTTCTTCACGATGTCATCGCCTGGACCACCAGCGTGTCGTGCCACGCCACGGTGCGCTCGGCGTCGCCGCGGACCTGCAGGCGAAGCTCTCCCGCCGCGCACTCCAGCGACGCCTCCCAGGACTCGATCTCCTCCGCGACGAAATCGCCGCCGGCGCTCGTCTTCACGCACCGGACGTCCGCGCCGCTGCGACGCACCAGGACGCGGCGCACGTACGCCGCACTCTCACCGTCGCAGTTCGGACCCGCAGCGCAGCGCGCGGTGACGCGCGCCTCGACGAGGTATGCGCCGTCCGCTTCCGGCACGAACGCGTGCAAGGTCAGGGGTCCCGCGCCCACCGTCTCGCCCGCCTGCTGGAACATGCGCAGCGAGGGACCACCCTCGCCCCCCGTACCGACGCGCACGACCTCCGCGCCGGCGTCCGCGACGCGGACGTCGAGACGCGCGCGCGGAGGCGTGTCGGTCGTCGCGCCGAGCGCGACCGAGCCGCCGACCACGCTGTCGGCCGTTCCCGTGAGCGCGAGGTGGAACTTTCCCGCGCCCTTCGCCATCGCCGAGCGCAGCGCCGCGGCGGACGAGGTCACCGACTGGTCCTCGACGTCGACCGCGACGGCGACGTCCTGCGCGCCCGCGCCCTCGCGGTCGCGGAACGCGACGCCGCGCCGATCGACGATGCGCGTACCCGCGTCGAGACGTGGCGCGTCCACCATCGCGCGCGACTCGTCCAGCACGACGGCGCCCGTAGAGCTACCCTGCCGGTTCTCGAGCGCCGGGCTCATCAGCGTGCCGTGTACCGCGGCGACCTTCAGCTCCGGCGCACGCGAACCGTTCGCAGCACCGCTCAGGAACGTCGGTGCCATCTCTGCTTGACGATAGACCCCGGTCGAGACGATCGCGCCCGCCCCCTCGCCGCGGATCGACGCCGAGAAGCGCGTGCCCGTGAATCCCTGTCCCTCGCGCGCGGCGGCGGTGACGCTCCAGTCGCCCGTGACCTCGCCGAGGGTGACCTTCGCCGCGGGCGACGCGAGCTCGAGCGGGCCGTCGCGCAGCAGCATCGTCCAGCCGTCGCCCGCGACGGCGCGGGCCGCCGGACTTAGCCGCACGGGGCCGGGTGCACGCTCCGCCGTGCTGGCGTTCAGCGCGAGCGCGGCGCCGTCCGACCGCGAGCCGTTGATCGTGCCGTCGCCTCCGGTGTCGAGCGTGATGGCACCGTTCACCTCGAGTCCCTGCTCCGGCTCGCGGGTGTCGCCGATGCGGAACGCACCCGCGTGGCGACTCTTGATGCGCGGCCCCAGCGACGCGATGCAGTAGCGGTCGGTCTCCTCGGGGAGGTGGGCCCAGTCGGTCGCGTGCGGGTCGCACAGGAGCCCGGTGTAACGTTGCACCTCCGGCGCACCGGACACGTTCGGATTGCCGACCGCGACGGCGGCGTAGTCGCGCGCGATCAGGGTCGCGCCCGCGACCTCGTGGAAGCCCGGCTGGGCGAAGAGGGCGAAGGCCATGTCCTGGTCGAGGAACGCCGACCGGCAAGCGCCGCCACCCGTGCACTCCGCGTCGCCGGTACAGCGCGTGTCGTCGTTGCTGCCGCCCTCGCAGGTGCGGCCCGCGCGCAGGCTCGACTTCGACAGGAAGCTGATCGGGATCCACGTCTTCTGGATCGCGTGCCCGCGGAGCTGCTCGCCGGACGACGAATCGTAGAAGGCGTCCTGGTAGAGCGGGCTGCCGCCCTCGCACACGCCACCCGGACACGCGGCGTCGCTCGTGCAGGCGGACCCCGCCTGCGCGCCGCCGACACAGACCGCGCTCGCCGTCGAGCGGAACGCCGTTCCCGACAGGAACGCCGTCCACTGGTAGAGAGGGTTGGCGCTCCCGGTGCGGGTGAGCGCGCCGGTCACCGAGAAGATCGCCGACCCCGTGCTGTTGGCGATGGTGAAGCGCGGCGCGACGTCGAACAGACGCACCGACGAGCCCTCGACGAGCGTCGCGTCCGGTGCCCAGGTGAACAGCCGATCCAGCGCGGGCTTCTCGGGCGGAGCCCATTCCGGGAAGATCTCGGTGAACCCGTTCAGCTTGATCCGCCCGGCGCGCGGATCGCCGTCGTTGGGTTGCAGGCGCAGGCTTCGATCCGCCGTCTCACCTCCGGTCAGGACGAAGTCGCACCCGCCGCCGGAGCAGCGGATCCGTGCGTCGTCGGCAGCATCGGCGTGCGACGCCACGAGCAGGGCCAGAGGCCAGAGCAAGAGGATCGGGCGCATCTTCACTCTCCTTGGGGCGGCGCGGGTGCTGAGCCGGCGTCACGGGACGTGCACCGGACGGCCGATCTTGCCAGAGCCGCGCCGGCCCTTCGAGAGCCGGTAGTGCCTCACGTCGATTCCGGTGGCGTTCCTCGCGCGGGAAGCCGCGGAAGCGACGGCGAGCAAGCGACGGCCATGGAGCGACGGCCAAGCCTCGGGTGACACCGCCTCCGCTCGGTCTCGCTCGAGCCACGCGAGAACGACGCGACACGACGTCCGCCGAGCGCGCAGATCGAGGTGAGGCGCGACCCGTCGTCGACGCGCTTGGCGAAGTGCTGCGCATCGGCGTATGACGGGCGCCATGACACCGGAAGAGATCGTCCGCGAGTTCTGCGCCGCCGCCACACGGCGCGACGTGAAAGAGCTCGGCGCCTACTTCACCGAGGACGCCGTCTACCACAACATTCCGATCGCCCCGGTCACCGGCCGCGCCGCGATCGAGGCGACGCTCGCGCAGTTCCTCGCGCCGGCGACGAGCTGCGAGTTCGAGATGCTGGCGATCGCCGCGAACGGGAACGTCGTCCTGACCGAGCGCGTCGACCGCTTCGTCCTCGGCGGGAAGACGATCGCCCTGCCGGTGATGGGCACCTTCGAGCTGACCGCGGACGGCAAGATCTCCGCGTGGCGTGACTACTTCGACATGCAGCAGTTCACGAGCCAGATGGGCTGAGGCTCGCAGGCCCGGAGCCGGTCGCGGGGCAGGCCGCGTCGGCACCGGGCAGCAGACGCTCGCAGGCGAGCTGGCGCAGGATCTCCTCCGCGGCGACCCGATGGCCACGCGCGGTGGGGTGCCACAGGTCGAGGAACAGCGGTTCGCCCGACGCTGCTGCCGCGCGACGAAACGCCGGCAGCAGGTCGATCACCGCGATGCCGCGGCGCTCGCCGAGCGTCCGCAAGGCCACCTGCAGCGTCTCGGGCGCACCCGGGGCGAGCTGTGTCTCGTACGGAAACACGACCACGGCGAGCCGTGCGCCCGCGGCACGCGCGTCGGCCGCGACGCCGCCGTACAGCCGCTCGAGCCACGCGATCTCCGCCGCCGACGGCGCCTCGTGCGGTGCGAGCGCAGCGACGGTCTCCGTGCTCGGCGCGACCGGACCGAGCGCCGCGGCCGCGAGCCGGCACAGCCGCGAGCGGTCGCACAACGCTCGCATCTGCGCGCCGCCGGCGCCGGCGCGCCGCGTCGCCGCCGTGTCCGGATCGGGAAAGGCAGCATCAGGCACGGCGCCGAGAGCCAGCATCGTCGACGCGTCGAAGTGCAGCAGCGGGTCGTTCAGGTCGTTGATGCAGAACTGCACGAGGACGAGGTCCGGGTGGTAGGCGAGCCCCACGCCGCGAACGAGCTCGCTCTCCGTGTAGGGGTTGTAGCCGCTCACGCCGAGGTTCAGCACCTCGAAGCGCGGCGTCGCGAAGCCGCTGCGCAATCGTGCCTCGAGCTGATCGGCAAAGGTCTCCTCGAGCGCGACCCCGTAGCCGAACGAGACCGAGTCGCCGACGAGCACGATCCGGAAGACCTCCGCAGCCTTGCTCCGCGGGTACGACGCGCCGCGAAAGCCGGCGGCGTTGATCTCGTAGGCGACCCCGCTCGCGGGATCGACCGCGCGCGCACCGGGCACCAGCTCGTACAGCCATCCCTTGCCGGGCGCCGGACGATGCAGTCCGCGCAACAGCTCCTGCGCGGAGGGGTCGGCCGTCACGCGGAGCGCGAGCTCGAGGAGCGCGCCGCACGCCAGCGCCGCCGCGAGCGCGAGCGCCACCCGTGCCAGGATCGCGCCGGCCCGGATCAGGACGCGCCCCGGCCTGGCATGGGCCCGACGCGGCGCTCGAGGGGGACGGTGGGACGCGCCGAGGTGGACGGGTGGATCAAGGGAGGCTCCGCCGCGCGATAGCGCGCGTGGCGCCTTGTAGCACAGACGCCGACCGAGGCTTCCTCACGCCGGCACGAGCGCGCGCGTTGTGACGCGCGCTCGTTTCGGTAAGGTCCGCTGCCGTGCTGCCGACGTTCATGCCCACGGTGTCCTCGCTCGCGTACTCGATCATCCGCGCGCGCTGCGGCGACACCTCGCCGATCGCCGACGACCGGCACAACCGCGTCGTGCGCTACGTGCTCGCGCAGCACGCCGCCATGCCGGACTACCTGCGGCTGCCGTTCGCCGCGCTGACCGTCGCGTTCGGGCTGGCCTCCGTCGCGCTCGCGGGACGGCCGTTCCACGCGCTGCCGCACGAGCGGCGCTGGCGCGTGGTCGCGACGTGGCGTCGCCTGCCGCTGTCGTTCGCGCGCGACCTGATCCGCTTCTACGAGAGCCTGGTCGTGTTCGGGTGGTTCACCGTGGAGAGCGGTGGCGACCTGGCCTGACGTGATCGTCGAGCCGCCCGGCGACGTGCGCGCCGACGTCGCGATCGTCGGCTCCGGGCCGGGTGGTGCCGTGACCGCGTGCACGCTCGCCGAGGCCGGGCGCGACGTCGTGCTGGTCGAGGAGGGCTCGCTGCTGCCGCTCGACTCGGCGCCCGCGTTCTCGGCGCTCGAGATGCGGCAGAAGTACCGCAACGGCGGCATCACCGTGGCGCTCGGCGCGCCCAAGCTGAACTACGCCGAGGGGCGGGTCGTCGGCGGCGGCAGCGAGGTGAACAGCGGGCTCTACCACCGCACGCCGCCCGACGTCCTCGAGCACTGGGCACGCGACTTCGGCCTCGCGCACAGCGGTCCGGACGAGCTCGCCCCGCACTTCGCCGCGTGCGAGCAGGACCTGTCGGTGGGCCTCCTGCCGGGCCCGGCTCCCGCGGCGTCGCTGCGGCTGCACGAGGGCGCGCAGCGGCTCGGCTGGAGCTCGCTCGAGGTGCCGCGCTGGTACCGCTGGGCGCCGGACGGCAGCGGGCTCGGCGTCAAGCAGACGATGAGCAAGACGTACGTGCCGCGCGCCACCGGCGCCGGCTGCCGGCTGCTCACCGACACCCGCGTCGCCCGCCTGACGCGCGACGGCGGACGGTGGGCGCTCGCCTGCGAGCCGTCCCAGCGCGGCGCGCGCGGTCGCGCCTTCACGATCCGCGCACGCACGGTGTTCGTCGCCGGCGGCGCGATCCAGACCCCGGCGCTGCTGCGGCGCAGCGGCATCCGGCCCAACGTCGGTCTCACCCTGCGCATGCACCCGACGGTCAAGGTCGTGGCGCGATTCGACGACGTGGTGAACGCTCCCGGCATGGGCGTGCCGGTACACCAGGTGAAGGAGTTCGCGCCGCACCTGAGCTTCGGCTGCTCGATCAGCGAGCCGCCGCACCTGGCGCTGGCGATGACCGATCACCCCGAGCTCATCCCGGCGGTGCGCGAGCAGTGGCCGCACCTCGCGTCGTACTACGCGATGTCGGACGGCGGCGTCGGACGCGTGCGCGAGATCCCGACCTGCCGCGACCCGCTGGTGTCGTTCGCGCTCGACGACGCCGACCTGGCCCTGCTCGCCGATGGCCTCGCGAAGCTCTGCCGCTGCCTGCTGGCGGCCGGCGCGACGGCGCTCTACCCGAGCATCCGCGGCTGCCCGCCGGTGCGCTCCGAGGCCGACCTGGCGCTCTTGCCGGACGTCCTGCCGCGCGACCGCACGAGCCTCGTGACCATCCACTGCTTCTCGACGTGCCCCGCCGGGGAGCGGCGCGAGCGCACCGCCGTCGACTCGCTCGGCCGCGTGCACGAGGTGCCCGGGCTGCACGTCGCCGACGGATCGCTGCTGTGCGGCGCGCCCGGTGTGAACCCGCAGGGCTCGATCATGGCGCTCGCGCGGCGCAACGCGCTGGGTTTTCTCGGCGGCGCGTGAGCTGGTACGAGAGTCATCTTTCTCCGGCCGCGCGGGCGGCATCCGCCGTCCGGCCCGCCGCGACCCTGTGATGAACCTCGGAACCGATCTCGTCCTGGTGACCGGCGCCGCCGGCTGGCTCGGTCGCGCCGTGCTGAACGCGCTGGTGCGCGGGCTTCCCGAGAGCCCGCAGGTCGGCGGGCCGCAGGCCGGGCTGCGCATCCGCGCGCTCGTCCTGCCCGGCGAGGAGGCGGCGGCCCGCGAGGTCGCGCCGGACGCGGAGATCGTGACCGGCGACCTGCGCGAGCCGCTCGCGGGCGTGCGCCTCTGCCACGGCGCGCACGGCGCGACTCTGCTCCACCTTGCGGGCGTCATCCATCCGGCGCGCGTACGCGACTTCCACGACGTCAACGTGCGCGGCACGGTGAACGTGCTCGCGGCGGCGGTCGAGTCCGGCGTGCGGCGCGCCGTCGTCATGTCGTCGAACTCGCCGCTCGGCGTGAACCCGCACCCCGACCACGTGTTCGACGAGGACTCGCCGTATCACCCGTACATGGGCTACGGCCGCTCGAAGATGCACATGGAGCAGCGCGTCGCCGAGTTTCGCGACGGCGGCCGCATCGAGACCGTGGTGATCCGCGCGCCGTGGTTCTACGGACCGTTCCAGCCGCCGCGCCAGACGCTCTTCTTCACCATGATCCGCGAGGGCAAGGCGCCGATCGTCGGCGGTGGCGCGAACCTCCGCTCGATGGCCTACACCGACAACCTCGCCCAGGGCCTGCTGCTCGCCGCCATGGTGCGCAATGCGGCCGGTCGCACGTACTGGATCGCCGACCGCCGGCCGTACTCGATGAACGAGATCGTCGACACCGTGGAGCGTCTGCTCGAGCAGGAGTTCCACCGGTCCTGCGCGCACCGGCGGCTCCGCCTGCCGGGGATCGTGAGCGACGTGGCGCTGCTCGCCGACCGCGCCTTGCAAGCAGCGGGTCTCTACCAGCAGAAGATCCACGTGCTGTCGGAGATGAACAAGACCATCGCCTGCACGGTCGCCCGCGCCGAGCGCGAGCTGGGCTACGCGCCGGCCGTCGCGCTCGAGGAAGGCATGCGGCGCAGCCTGCGCTGGATGGACGATCGCGGGATGCTGCCGTCATGAGCTGCTTCGCGAGCGGGGTGCTGCCCCGATGAAGCACCTCGTCACCGGCGGCTCGGGCTTCCTCGGCAACCTGATCGCGCAGCGCCTCGTCGCGCGCGGCGAGCAGGTGCGCAACCTCGACGTCTGGCGCGATCCGAAGGCGTCGTCCGACATCGAGTACGTCGCGTGCGACATCCGCGACCGCGCCGGCGTCGCGAAGGCCATGCAGGGCATCGACGTGGTGCACCACAACGTGGCGCTGGTGCCGCTCACCAAGTCGGGCACCAAGTTCTGGGACGTGAACGTCGAAGGCAGCCGCATCGCCGCGGAGGAGGCCGCGAAGGCGGGCGCGCAGGCGTTCATCCACATGAGCTCGAGCGCGCTCTACGGCGTGCCGGAGAAGATCCCGATCGACGCGACGACGCCGCTCGCCCCGGTCGAGATCTACGGCCGCGCGAAGCTCGCCGGGGAGCAGGCGGTGCAGGAGGTGTGCGCGCGCACCGGCATGCCGCTGGTGGTCATCCGGCCGCGCACGCTGCTCGGCGAGGGTCGCCTCGGCATCTTCCAGATCCTGTTCGACTGGATCTCGAGCGGACGCGCGGTCTACGTGATCGGCGGCGGCGAGGGCGGGTTCCAGTTCCTGCACGCGCTCGACATGATGGATTTCTACATGCTCGCGCTCGATGCGCAGCGGCCCGGCGTCTACAACGTCGGCACCGACCGCTACGGCACCTTGCGCGGCGCGCTCGAGAACCTGATCCGCTACGCGGGCACGACGTCGAAGGTGCGCAGCCTGCCGGTCGGGCTCACCATCGCGACCCTGCAGACGCTCGACAAGCTCAAGCTCTCGCCGCTGGCGCCCTGGCACTACCTGACCTACCACAAGCCGTTCGCGTTCGACGTCGAACCGCTGACGTCCATGGGCTGGAAGCCGCGCTACTCGAACGACGAGATGATGCGCGAGAGCTACGACTGGTTCCTCGCGCACCGCGACGACGAGGTGCGCGACGACGCGTCCGCGCACCGCAAGCCGGTCCGCGAAGGTCTCCTGTGGCTCGTGAAGAAGCTGTCGTGAGCGCGGAGCGGCGCCCGAGCCCGTCGCCGGTGGTCGCGTGAGCGACCTGCCGCCGCTCCTCCGCCTGCTGCGCCCGCAGCAGTGGACGAAGAACCTCGCCGCCTTCGCCGGCGTGATCTTCGGCGGGCGCATCACCGAGCCGGGCTCGATCCTGCTCGACCTGCTGGTCGCGATCGTCTTCACCGCGGCGAGTGCCGCGACCTACGTGTTCAACGACCTGCGTGACGTCGAGTACGACCGCCAGCACCCCGTGCGCCGCAATCGGCCGCTCGCGTCCGGCGAGGTCGATCCGGCGACGGCGAAGCGTCTCGCGCTCACCCTCGCCGCGGGCGCTCTCCTCGCCGCGCTGCTGCTCGGCAAGGCGACGCTGCTCTGCCTGCTGCTCTACCTCGCGATCAACGTCGCCTACTCGTCCGGGCTGAAGCACGTGCCGCTGCTCGACGTGTGCTGCATCGCGATGGGCTACGTGCTGCGCGTGCTCGCCGGCATCTACGTGCTCGGCGACATGCCCACCGCGTGGATCACGCTGTGCACGTTCTTCCTGGCGCTCTTCCTCGGCTTCTCGAAGCGGCGCTCGGAGCTGGTCACGGCGACGGTGCCGCACGAGGACAGCCGTCCGGTGCTGCGCGGCTACCAGCGTGACATGCTGGACACGCTGCTCAACGGCAGCGCGATCATGGCGGTGATGTCGTACGCCATGTTCACGGCCACCTCGGGCAAGAGCCCGACGCTCATCGTGACGGTGCCGATCGTCTACTACGCGATCATGCACTACACGCGCCTCGTCCTGCAGGAGGATCGCGGCGAGGAGCCCGACCAGATCCTGCTGCGCGACCGCACGATCCAGGTGAGCATCGTGCTCTGGCTGGTGTGCTTCGTCGTGATCTTCTACGGACACCTGACGCTGTTCCGCTGAGCGCATGAACGACGACCAGGTCCCTGCGAAGCAGGTGGTGGTGCCGGCCGTGACCGCCTCGGTGGTGCTGCTCGCCGCCGCACAGGTCGGCGTGCTGCCGCCGCTGCGCTTCGCGTGGGCGACCAACCTCTGGCAGTACCTGCCCACCCCGGTGGCGGTCACGCTCGCGGCGCTCACCGTCGCACTGTGCTGGCCGCGGGCGCGCGCCGGGTTGCTGCTCCGGTTGCCGGCGCGCTGGGGCGAGCTGGCACTGCCGCGACGCCCCGCCGGGATCGCGGGCTTCGTGTTCGCGGCGGCGCTGCTGCTCTGGCTCGTGCGCGAGCGTCGGACCTACGGCGATTCGAGCATCCTGCTCTACAATGCGGCCGCGGGCTCGGCGTTCCTCTTCCCCGACATCGGCGCGACCTTCCTCTTCCAGCTCTGCCACCGCATCGCGGTCGCGTTCGGCACCGGCGGACAGACGGTGGTCCAGGTCGCGGTCGCGCTCGCGGGCGGCGGCACCGTGTACTGCTTCGGCCGTGTCGCCGAGCTGCTGTCTCCGACGCGGTCGCGCGCGCTGCTCTTCCTGCTGCTCGTGCTCGGCGGCGGTCTGCTGCGCGTGCTCGCCGGACACGTCGAGGTGTACGCCTTCGTGCTGCTGTGCGCGGGTGCGTACTTCTGGAGCGCGCTCGCCTGCCTGCGCGGCCAGGCGAGCCCGACGCTGCCGGCGCTCGCCTTCGGCGCCGGCCTTTGGATGCACCTGTCGTTCAGCTTCCTCGCCCCGAGCCTGCTGCTGGTCGCGCTGCGCCACCCGGACGCGCCAGGCACGACGTCCACGGCAGCGGCCCGCGTCGTGCGCACCGCACTCGTCGGCGCCGCACCGGTCGTCGGCTTCCTCCTCGTGATGCTGCTGCTGGGCAACACCGCCGAGCTCGCACAGGCGTGGGAGACGCTGCTCCGCTGGAGCGGCATCGAGGCGAGCCCGGTCGGGCACGAGGCGTTCCTGCGCGCCCCCTTCGGCGGCTCCGGCGCCGGAACGCGCTACGCGATCCTGTCCTGGGGCCACGTCAAGTACCTCGCGAACGCCTTCCTGCTGCTGTCGCCGGCCGCGCTGCCGATCGTCGTCGTGTTCCTGCTCGTCGCGCCGCGACGCTTCCTCGCCTCGACGGACGCGGCGTTCCTGTCGAGCACGGCGGCGTTCATGCTCGCCTACGCGCTGATCGTCCGTCCGGTGTGGGGTCCGTACGACTGGGACCTGTTCAGCCTGACCGCCGTCGCGTTCGCCGGCCTGGCCGCGTACCTGCTCGTGAACGCGACGCCCGAGCCGCCGCTCACCGATCTCGGGATCCTGCTGGTCGCCGGGACGATCCTGCTGATCACGGTTCCGTTCCTCTGGATCGGCGTCGCGCCGGCTCATCCGGCGGGGCCGTTCGCGTTCGGGCTCGAGAGTCAGGCCGGCGAGTCGCCGGTGGACGCGTTCGAGCGCCAGCTCGGCGCCTGGCTCTGACGTCGCAGCCGGCGCGAGCGCGCGCTCTCACGACGGGCGTCCGGGCTCAGCGGCCCGCATCGGATTGAGCAGCACGCGGACGCTCGCGGTCGCGAGCGGCTCGCCGGCGCCGTCCTGCTCGAGGAACACGTCGAGCCGCCACGTGCCGCGTTCGCCGACGACGTCGGTGTCGACCGCGGTGTCGGACACCACCACGCCCGGCGGGATCACGACCATCGTGTCCTCGACCACCGCACCGGGCGGCACGTCGGCGATGAGCCGAGAGAACGGCCCCAGCGGGCGGGTCTCGCCCGATGGCGTCGTCCAGCGGTAGCGGAGTCCGACCAGCCCTTGCGGCCGCACGCCGAGCGCCGGCCACGTGCAGTCGCCGTCGTTCGCGAAGCGTACGGTGATCGGCACGGGAAACGGCACCAGCGCGATCACCGGTGGCGTCACGACCTCGAGGATGCGCGCCGCGCGACACGCCGGCGCGAGCGGTGCGGTCGAGAGGCCGGTGAGCGTCGTTCCGGCCCGCGGCGGATCGGCGCGCACGGCGTCCCGCCACGTGCCGTCGCGCGGTGGCGACGTCACCTCGAACACCTCGCTGTCGCCGAAGGTCGCGACGCGCGCGAGGCCGGGCGGCACGTCCACGCCTGCCCAGCGATCGACCTCGCTGCCGGCGAGGCGGCTCCGGTGCAGTACGATCCAGCGCAGCTCCACGCTGCGCAGCAGCAGGTCGAGCGCCGCGGGGTCGGGCAGGCGTCGGATCGCGGCGGTGAGGAAGCTCCAGGACGGCGGCTCGTAGCCGCTGAATCCGTTCACCAGCGGGCGCCAGTGCGCGGTACTGGCGAGCATGTACTCGGCGTTGCGCAGGTTGCCGACGAGGTCGCCGTCGATCGCCGAGCCGGGGATCTCCAGCACCGCCCCCGGCCCCGGCTGCTCCGCGAGCCAGCGGTAGACCGCCGGCGTCGCGTCGCCGAGCTGCGCCTCGAGCACCGGCGAGGGGCGGGGAGCCGCGACGACCGCGCACGCGAGCGCGAGCACGAGCGCCGCGGCGGCGCGCGCCCCGCGCGGCAGCGCGGGCGTCCAGCGGACGAACGCGTGCGCCGCGAGCGCCGACAGCGCGGCGAGCACCAGGATGAAGAAGCGGCGCGGGCCGCGGATCGCGGAGAAGCCCGGCACGATCTCGTACAGCAGCAGGTACGGCGTCGGCACGACGGCGCCGCCGGGGAGCGTCAAGTACGGGCCGGTGGACAGCAGCACGCCGCTCGCCGCCATCACCCAGAGCGCGCGTTGCTGCGCCGCGCGGTACGTGGTCGCGGCGGGAAACGCGCGCGCGTCGTCGGTCTGCGCGGAGCGCGCCGCGGGACGCAGACGCCCCAGGATCGCGCGCAGCACGCGCGCCGCGAGGTCGAGCGCGGTCAGCACGACCACCAGCCCGCCGAGGCCGGCGAACGCGGGCGTCAGGTAGTCCCAGGGCGCCCAGGTGTGCCCCTGGAAGCGGCTCGGATCGAAGGCGGGGATGATGCCCGCGGCGCGCGCGCGCAGGTACGGGATGGCGACCGGCGCCACGGCGAGCGCGCCGCACGCCATCGCGAGTCCGACCGCGAGCAGCACGGACAGACGTCGCTCGCCGGGGCCCGTCCACCACCAGCGCGCGGCGGCGTACGCCGCCACGCCGAACAGCGCGAAGTAGCCGAGGTAGAGGCAGGCGAGGATCTGCAGCGCGAGCGCCGCCGCGAGACCGACGAGGCTCCGCGCGCGGCCACGCTCGACCCAGAGGTCCACCGCGAGGAGCGCGAGCGGCAGGTACTGGGTGCCGAGGTACTGCGGGTGCGGGAAGCTCTGCACGCGCCACGGCGCGAAGGTGAACGCCGCGCCCGCGACCAGCGCCGCAGCATTGCTCCCGGTCTGCCGGCGCGCGTAGAGGAACATGCAGAGCCCGCCGAGGACGAAGCTCTCGAGCGCCATCGCCTTCAGCACCGCGAGCGCGCTGCCAGTCGCGGCCATCACCGGCACCGTCACCGGCAGGTGTGCGAGCATGTTCTCCGAGCCGGCGATGGTGTTGGTCGCCGGGTGGAAGATGTTGCCGTCGAACAGGGTCGTCGGATCGCTCGCGGCGGCGCGTGCGATCCATGCGAGGATCCAGACGTTCAGGTAGAGATCCGCGTTCTCCATCGGGGCGAAGACCCCGGCGTCGCGCGGCAGCAGGTCGCGGGCGAGGAACCAGGGTCTCAGAACCCACGGAGTGACCACCACGAAGAGGGCCACGGCGAGCAGCACGGGGGCGACGGAGGCGACGACCGGACGACGCCCGAGCGGCATGGCAGAGGGATCTACCATCGTGCGCGGACCCGGACGAACGAACGGTCTTCCCCGGCGCGTGCCGGCGGCTCAGGATGGGAGAGGGACGTTGAGCCGAGCCCGTCCGAGCGGCAAAATCGGTTGACTCCCAAAACGATTTCAGACCAGTTGAGTAGGAATATGCGCGTTCTCTTCTACTACCGGGGAATCGAGAACCTGGGCGTCGGCTACGTGATGTCGATGCTCAAGTCGCACGGTCACGAGATCGACCTGATCTTCGATCCGGGCCTCGACGACAACCTGTTCGTCAAGTTCCCCCACCTGGCGTGGATGAACCGCCACGAGGAGCTGCTGCAGCGCGCGGTGTCGTTCCGGCCCGACGTCATCGCGATGGGCTGCCTGACCAACCTCTACCCCTTCGCCACCAAGATGGCGGAGATGCTGAAGAAGCGTCTCCCGGACGTGCCCATCGTCATGGGCGGCCACCATCCGCAGGCGATTCCCGACTACGTCCTGTCGAACCCCAACATCGACATCGCGTGCATCGGCGAGGGCGAGCTCGCAATGCTCGAGCTGGTGCGGCGCATGGAGGCGGGCGAGGACTACACCTCGGTCCCGACCATGTGGGTGAAGAAGGACGGGATCATCCATCGCAACCCGATGGGCGAGCTCGAGAACCACCTCGACAACTTCCCGTTCCCGGAGAAGCAGCTCTGGTACGAGTACGGCTGCTTCAAGGACAATCTCGAGGTCTTCACGGGCCGCGGCTGTCCGTTCAAGTGCACCTTCTGCAACATCCACTACCAGCGCGAGATCTTCAAAGGGAAAGGCGACTTCCTCCGCAAGCGCTCGATCGAGAACGTGATGGAGGAGTTCAAGGTCAATCTCAGGAAGTACGACCCCAAGTACGTCTCGGTGCACGACGACAACTTCACCACCAACCCGAAGTGGGTGGAGGAGTTCTGCGAGGTCTACCGGAAGGAAGTCGGGCTGCCCTGGTACTGCTTCGGCTATCCGACGACGATCCGCCCGCAGCTGCTGCGCGCAATGAAGGCGGCGAACTGCCACACGATCTTCATGGGCGTCGACTCGGGTGACGCGGACATGCGGCGCCACATGATGGAGCGCCCGATGACCGACGACCTGATCAAGAAGTCGGCGCAGCTCATCAAGGACCACGGCATCGGGCTGCAGGCGTCCTGCATCTACGGCAACCCGGGCGAGACCCCGGAGCAGATGTTCGCGACCTTGCGCATGGTCGACGAGATCAAGCCGACGCAGAGCTCGGCGTACGTCTTCTACCCGTTCCCGAAGACCAAGATGTACCACCAGTCGGTCGAGCTCGGGTACCTCGACGCGGAGGGCGAGGAGAAGGTCCGCCAGGGCATCTCCGGCTACCACCACGAGTCGATCCTCAGACACCCGCACAAGGAGCTCGCCGAGACGCTCGCCAAGATCACCCCGGTCTACGCGAAGTCGCCGGAGTTCCTGAAGCCGCTCATGCGCTGGATCATCGAGCACCGCATGAAGCGCCTCGCGCTGACGCTCTACATCATCCTGATCCCGCTGACGTTCCCGTACCTCGGCGTCGAGGGCATCAAGGTGACCTTGCGCATGGCCTGGAAGGCGATCTCCGGCCGCCGGCCCGCGCCGGCCGTCGCCCAGCAGGCAGAGAGCCCACCCGCGCAAGCGGCGTGATCAGGCTCGTGACGCTCGAGTAGCAACGGTGACGCACGGACATCCGCGCGCGCAGCGCGCGGCCGATCGGAGGGAGCGCGGGGAGTGGGTCCGCGCGCGGCTCCGCCGCGTGGGGAAAGGGGCGTCGTGGCCCCCGGCATGACGACCGCCGCCTCCTGGCTGGCGCTCCTGGCGCTCTTCTTCGCGTCGGGCGCCTCGGGCCTGATCTACGAGATCGTCTGGATGAGGCTCCTGAGCCTCACCATGTCGGTCACGGTGTACGCCGTGACCACGGTCCTGTGCGCCTTCATGGCCGGTCTCGCGCTGGGTGCGGCGATCGCCGGGAGGGTCGCGCACCGCGTGCGCCGGCCGCTGCTCGCGTACGGCGTCGTCGAGATCGTGCTCGCGGGCGTCGCCCTGGTGACGCCCACGCTGCTCTTTCACCTGGGGCCGATCTACGCCGAGATCCACGCCGCGTTCGGTGGCGGCGGGCCCGGCTTCGCGATCGCACGCTTCCTGCTCGCCTTCGGCGTCCTGCTCGTACCGAGCACCCTCATGGGCACGACGCTGCCGCTGCTGAGCCGCGCGGTCATCCAGAACACCGCGGTGGTCGGACGCGGCGCGGGCGCACTCTACGCGGTGAACACCCTCGGCGCGGTCGCGGGCTGCGTCGCCGCCGGCTTCATCCTGATCCCGAACCTCGGCCTGTCGCTCACCAACGGCTTCGCTGCCAGCGTGAGCCTCGCGGTCGGCGTGGTCGCGACCGTCCTCGGGCGGAACCTCGTCACCAGCACCGATCACGTCGAGAGCCGCCGCCAGCCGGCGCCCGCGAACGTGCGCCTCGCCTACGTCGCCATCGCGATCTCGGGCTTCACGGCGCTCGGCTACCAGGTGCTGTGGACGCGCGCGCTCGAGCAGTACACGCACAACTCGACCTACGCCTACAGCGCGATCCTCGCGACCTTCCTGCTCGGCATCGCCTCGGGCAGCGCGGTCGCCGCACCGCTGGTCGACCGGCTGCGCCGGCCGCTCCTCGGACTCGGTGTGATCGAGCTGGTGATCAGCGGCTCGGTGCTGCTGGCGCTCGCCCTGTACGCGAACCTCGACCGGCTCTCGCCGCTGATCGCGGACTCGATCGGCGGGCTCGGGTCATGGGGCCAGGTGGTCGTGCTGATCTTCACGCAGGCGTCGGCGGCGCTGCTGCTGACGACGTTCCTCTTCGGCATGACGTTCCCGTTCGTCGCCCGCGTCGTCGTCGACCGCCTCGACTCGGTCGGCGAGCGCATCGCCACCGCGTACACCTCGAACACCGCGGGCTCGATCTTCGGCTCGGTGGTGATCGGCTTCGCCGTGCTGCCGGTGCTCGGCATGCAGGGCACCTTCCTGGCACTCGTGACGCTCAACGCGATCGTCGGCCTCGTGCTGGTCTGGCGCGCGGCCGAGAGCGCGGGACGCATGGTCGCGCTGGGCGCGGTCGCCGGGCTCGCGCTCGTCGCGGTGACGGCGCTGCCGTCGCGCCTCTTCGAGCAATCGTTCGTGCGCCGCTTCGGCGAGCTCGCGTTCTACCGCGAGGAGGTCACCGACACGATCATGGTGACCGACGACGCGAAGCGTGGCCGCATGATCCGTTACGGCGACGGCCGTGGCACGGCAGGCACGGGCACCGTCAAGGAAGACCGCATGTACGCGCAGATCCCGATGCTGCTCCACCAGCGTCCGCTGCGCGTGCTGAACATCTGCTTCGGGGTCGGCAACTCGCTGTCGTCGGTGGCGATGCACCCGGTCGAGCACATGGACTCGGTCGAGCTCAGCCCCGGCGTGGTCGACGCGGCCGAGTTCTTCGAGACCACCAACCGCAAGGTGCTCGACGACCCGCGCGTCAAGATGACGATCGCCGACGGACGGAACTTCCTGCTGCTGTCGCGCGAACAGTACGACATCATCCGCCTCGACCCGCCCGAGCTGCACACCGCGGGCGTCGTCAACCTGTACACGAAGGAGTTCTACGAGCTGGCGCGCGACCACCTCGCGCCGGGCGGCATCTTCAGCATCTGGGTGAACATCGTCATGACGCCCGAGGAGGACCTGAAGCACCTCGTGCGCACGCTGAGCTCGGTCTTTCCGTACGTGAGCATCTGGCACGGACCGCTGCACTACTCGTGGGTGATCAACGGCAGCATGGAGCCGCACGATCCCGATCTCGCGCTCCTGACGACGAAGTTCGCCGATCCGAAGATCCGCGCCGACATGGAGTCGATCGGCGTCGGCGACCCGTTCGCGTTCCTGTCGCACTTCGTTTTCGCCGGCGACGACGTCAAGGCGTGGGCCGGCGACGGTCCGCTCGTCACCGACGATCGAACGCGACTCGACTTCACGGTGCCGCGCTCGCTCGACTCGTCGTACGGGTTCGCCAACGCCAACACCGACAGCTGGATGGCGGACGAGATGGAGCACAACCTCGCCGTCAAGATGTTCTTCACGAAGATCCAGCAGATGAGCGCGCTCAAGAAGCCCGTGCTGCCGCACCTCACCAACGTCGAGCGGGCCGGCTTCACGCCCGACGAGGTGACCGCACGCATGACGGCGCAGCAGGAGGCCGCCGCGGGCAAGCCGGTGACGACGTCCCCGGCCGACGCCGGCCAGCGCGCCGACGCCGGCACCTGAGCCCGCGCGGGCGCGCCTCCGTGGACCTCGAGGCCTGCATGCACACCGGATCGAGCGGGCCGAGCCCCGCCGACGACGCGCGCTTCCTCGGCACGCTCGGCGCGCGCGTCCGCGTCGACGGAACCGCGCGGGCACGCCTCGAGCTCCCCTATCGCGACGAGAACGCGAACCGGAACGGCGCGCTGCACGGCGGCGTGGTCGCGGCGATCATCGACGTCGCGGCGGCTGCCGCGGCCGACGCCGGGCTGTCCCCGGCGCGCGTCGCGGGTGCGAGCACCATCGACTTCACCGTGCACTACCTGGCACCGGCGGTGCGCGAGGCCGTGACCGCGGACGCGGCCGTGCTGCGTCGCGGCCGCGACATCACGTTCGTCGAGGTCGCGGTGGCGAGCGCCGCGCGACCGATCGCGCGCGGCCTCATCGCGCGGCGCGCGGGCAACGGCGACCCGGCGCGCGGCAACGGCAGCGCCGGTTCCGCTGTCACCCTGCCGAGCCGTCCGTCGGCACGCTTCGCGACGCTGCCCGACGACGCGTTCGCGCGCCGTCGCACCGGCTCGCCGTTCACCCGCCGGCTAGGCGTCGCGTCGGCGCAGCTCGAGCGCGGCCACGCGCTGTCGCTGCTGCCGTTCGACGACGCGCTTCGCGCCGCCGACGGCACCGTGCACGAGGGCGCCATCGCGGCACTGGTCGACTGCGCGGGTGGTGCGGCCGCCTGGTCGATCGACGGCTTCGACCCCGCGGGACGTGCGGCGACCATCGGCATGCACCTGTGCTTCGACGTCGGTACGCGCGACGAGGACGTCGTCGCCGAGGCCGAGACGTCGTGGAGCAGCGACGGCGTGTACGTGAGCGCGGTGACGGTCGCCGGCCGTCGCTCCGGGCGGGCGATCGCCGCGGGAACGGTCACCTACCGCATCGTGCGACCGGCGAGGGGCGCATGATCCGCATGGACGCCCGCGAGCTCGAGGAGTTCCTGCACCGCGAGTTCCCGCAGATGAGCGAGCGCCGCTACCGCGTCGAGGAGGTGCGCGAGCGCTTCGTGCGCATCCGGATGCCGTTCGACGAGATGCACCTGCGTCCGGGCGGCACGATCTCCGGACCTTCGCTGATGTCGCTCGCCGACACCGCGATGTGGCTCGCGATCCTCGCCGTGATCGGCCCCGTCCCGCTCGCGGTCACGACCAACCTGTCGATCAACTTCATGCGCCGGCCGAGGCCGGTGGACGTGATCGCGGACGCGCGCGTGCTGAAGCTCGGCAAGCGGCTCGCCGTGGGCGACGTTGCGCTGTACTCCGACGGCGACACCGAGATGGTCGCGCACGCGACCCTCACCTACTCGATCCCCGAGCAGCGCTGACCTAGGATCCACCCATGGCAAACAACCGACCCTGGACGGCTGCGGACATCCCCGACCTCACCGGCAAGACGATCGTCGTCACCGGTGGCAACAGCGGAATCGGCTTCGAGGCGGCACGCGAGCTGGCGCGCAAGCGAGCGCACGTGATCCTCGCCTGCCGTGATCTCGCGAAGGCGCGCGACGCGATCGCGCAGATCCACGCGCTGCTGCCGTCGGTGTCGCTCGAGGCGATGCAGCTCGACCTGGCGAGCCTCGAGTCGGTGCACCGCTTCGCGCGCGACTTCATCGCGAAGGGCGTGCCGCTCGACGTGCTGTGCAACAACGCCGGCGTGATGGCGATCCCGTACCGGAAGACCGCCGAGGGCTTCGAGATGCAGCTCGGCACCAACCACCTCGGCCACTTCGCGCTCACCGGATTGCTGCTCGAGCCGCTGCTCGCGGCGCCGGCGGGGCGCGTGGTGAACGTCAGCTCGACGGCACACAAGATGGGCCGCATGAGCTTCGACGACCTGCAGGGCGAGCGTCGCTACGCGAAGTGGGTCGCCTACGCGCAGAGCAAGCTCGCGAACCTGCTGTTCACCTACGAGCTGCAGCGGCGTCTCGCAGCCGCAGGCGCTCCGGCGATCAGCCTCGCGTGTCATCCCGGCTACTCGGCGACCAACCTGCAGCACGCGGGTCCGCAGATGTCCGGCTCGCGCGTCGCGGCGTTCGTCATGGACCTCGGCAACCGCTTCTTCTCGCAGAGCGCAGCGATGGGCGCGCTGCCGACGCTGTACGCCGCGACGGCCCCCGACGCGCAGGGTGGCGAGTACATCGGCCCCGACGGCTTCATGGAGAACTACGGCCACCCGAAGAAGACCACCTCGACCGCGCGCTCGCACGACCGCGCCGCGGCGAAGCGTCTCTGGGAGGTCTCGGAGGAGCTCACCTCGGTGCGCTACGCCCTACCGCCGTCGCAACCCGCTGCTTGACCCGGGTCGCGCGCTGGGGGGGGCGCATCCGCCGCCCGGGAAGCTCCGTCGCGAGAATATTTCTCGCGGCCAGACATTAGAAATGTCGATCGACCTCATGATCGATCGCCGGTGGGGGCGCGTCCCGCTTCAGCTCCGTCACGAGCTCCGATCGCTTCGATCGCAATCGCTGATTCTACACCGTCCGGGATCGCTCTCGGGACGCGGCGCGGGAAACCTCGGACCTTGTTTCTGCACCCGAGCGATCACATCATCCGGGTGTCCGGAGGCTTTCGAGCCCCGGATCGAAGAGACGAAAGGATCCCATCATGAGAGCTTCTGTCACCACGTTCGCCGTCCTGGCCGCGCTCGCGTTCACGGCGCCGGCGTTCGCCCAGGGCAACTCCTTCTTCAACGTCGAGGACACGCTCCCGAGCCGCGCGGAGCGCCAGCACCTCGAGCAGGTCGCGCAGCGCGAGAAGGCGGGGCAGCCGGCCTACGCGCTGACCGGCAAGACCACGCAGGCACGGCCCACGCAGGCTCAGACCGTGATCGTGCCCGGCAACGGCCGCGGCACCGTCGAGCTGCCGGCCCGTTGAGCCGCATGACGGCCTCGGCACCGGGAGCCCGGAGGAGCGATCCTCCGGGCTCTCCGCGTTTCAGGCGGCCGCAAGGCCGCCGGCGGTCTCGATGAAGCTCGCGACCGTCGCTGCACCGGTGCCGCTCTTCAGGCTCGTGAACACGAACGGCCGGGTGCCGCGCATGCGTCGCGCGTCGCGGTCCATCACCTCGAGCGACGCACCGACCAGCGGCGCGAGGTCGGTCTTGTTGATCACCAGCAGATCGGAGCGCGTGATTCCCGGTCCGCCCTTGCGGGGGATCTTCTCGCCACCCGAGACGTCGATCACGTAGATCGTCAGGTCGGCGAGCTCGGGCGAGAAGGTCGCCGCGAGGTTGTCGCCGCCGGACTCGATCAGGATCAGGTCGAGCGCCCCGAAGCGGGCGCGCATCTCGGCCACCGCAGCGAGGTTGATCGACGCGTCCTCGCGGATCGCAGTGTGCGGACAGCCGCCGGTCTCGACCCCCAGGATGCGCTCGGGCGGCAGCGCGCCGGCGCGGGTCAGGATCTCGGCGTCCTCGCGCGTGTAGATGTCGTTGGTGATCGCGCACAGGTCGTAGCGATCGCGGAAGGCACGGCACAGCGTCTCCATGAGCGCTGTCTTGCCGGAGCCCACCGGACCGCCGATGCCGACGCGGAGCGGGCCGCTGCTTCGTTCGTTCATGAGCGGAAGAGCCTCGTGGTCTGCGTTTCGTGGCGCATCGACGCGACGTCCGAGCGCAACGCGCAGCCGCCGACGTCGTCGAGCGTCGCCGTCGCCGCACGCGCCGCGACGGTGCGGACGAGCGGCGCGAGGTGCGCGACCGTGAGCGTGCCGTCGGTTTGACCGAGCGGGACCAGCCGAACCGCGGCCGACACCAGGTTGCTCGCGGTCGCGAGCAGGAAGGCTTCGAGCGTGGCGACCAGCGCGATCCGGTGCCCCGCGGCGGCGACGCCGACGGCGACCGGCAGCGCGACCCGCTCGCCGCTCGCGCCGACGAAGCGCTCGACGGTCGCGCACGGCCACGCCGCGCGCACCGCGGCGAGAAAGGACGTCCCCTGCTGCGTCGTCTCCAGGCGTCGCTCGCGCGACGGCGCCAGCGCCAGCGCGATCTCCGCGACCTCGGCGCACGCACGCTCGTCCCGCTCGACCGTCGCGCGGTGCGCGCAGGCGAGCAGCACCGCGTCTGACCACGGCCCGCCGTGCTCGACGAGATCCGTCGCCCACGCCGCGAGCGACGCGCGGTCGTGGACGTCGCCCGCCTCGACCGCCCACTCGATGCCGTGCGAGTAGGCGAAGGCACCGATCGGGAACGATGGCGAGAGCCAGACCAGGAGCGGCAGTAGATCGCCGCCTGCCGGCGCGTCAGCCGTCGTGGCGGTGCGCGCCGCGCGCTGCTCGGTTCTCGTGAGCGTGCTCGTGGCCATGAGCGTGGCCGTCCCCTTGAGCGTGACCGTGGTCGTGGTCGTGCTCGTCGCTGTGGTGGTGATGGTGCACATGCGCCGCGCCGTGCGGTTCGGCGCCCGCGGCGTACGCACCCGGCTCGGGCTGAAACGGCGCCTCCACGCGCTCCACCCCCGCGCCGAGCCCGCGCACCATCGCTTCGAGCACGTGGTCGCGCGCGATCCGGATGCGGCCCTCGAGGAGCTGGCAGGGGATGTGGCGGTTGCCGATGTGCCACGCGACGCGCAGCAGCAGGTGCGGATCCCCGGTGACGTCGGCCACCGGCTCGGAGCTCGCGAGCACGCGCACGACGCGCCCGTCGTCGAGCACCAGCCCGTCACCGTCACGCAGCGCGCGCGCCTCGGGCAGGTCGAGCAGGAAGCTCTCGCCGCGCGCGCTCTCGAGCACCAAGCGACGCCGGTGCCGACCGTCGTGGGGCAGCGCGATCTGGTCGCAGGCGCGCAACGGCTCCCAGCTGCCCACCGACAGCACCTCTCTCGCACGGATCATCGCCTCGCTCGCACGTCGCCGTGATGCCTCAGAAAAGGAAGTAGCGCTGCGCCATCGGCAGGCTCGTCGCCGGCTCGCAGGTCAAGAGCTCGCCGTCTGCGCGCACCTCGTAGGTCTCGGGATCGACCTCGATCCTGGGCGTCGCGCCGTTGTGGGGCAAGCTCGCCTTCGAGATGCCGCCGCGGGTGTTCTCGACCGCGACCAGCTCCTTCGCGACGCCGAGCTGCTCACGCAGGCCGGAGTCGAGTGCCGCGCGCGACACGAAGGTCACGCTCGACGCCGTCAGCGCCCCACCGAGAGCTCCGAACATCGGCTGGTAGTGCGTCGGCTGCGGAGTCGGGATCGAGGCGTTCGGGTCACCCATCGGCGCTGCCACGATCGAGCCGCCCTTGATGACGAGGTCCGGCTTGACGCCGAAGAACGCGGGCGACCACAGCACCAGATCCGCGAGCTTGCCGACCGCGACCGAGCCCACGTGCCTGTCGACGCCGTGCGCGATCGCCGGATTGATCGTGTACTTCGCGAGGTAGCGCTTGACGCGCAGGTTGTCGTTGCCGCTCTCGCCCGGCAGATGTCCCCGCTGCCGCTTCATCTTGTCGGCGGTCTGCCAGGTGCGCAGCACGACCTCCGCGACGCGCCCCATCGCCTGGCTGTCCGACGACATCATCGACAGGGCGCCGATGTCGTGCAGGATGTCCTCCGCGGCGATGGTCTCGCGCCGGATGCGGCTCTCGGCGAACGCCAGGTCCTCGGCGATGTCCGGGTCGAGGTGGTGGCACACCATCAGCATGTCGAGGTGCTCGTCGAGCGTGTTGACCGTGAACGGCCGCGTCGGGTTGGTCGACGAGGGCAGCACGTTCGGCAGGCTCGCGACGCGGATGATGTCGGGCGCGTGCCCGCCGCCCGCGCCCTCGGTGTGGAACGCATGGATCGTACGGCCATTGAACGCGGCGATCGTGTCCTCGACGAAGCCCGACTCGTTCAGGGTGTCGCTGTGGATCATCACCTGCACGTCGAAGCGGTCGGCGACCGACAAGCAGCAGTCGATCGCGGCGGGCGTCGTACCCCAGTCCTCGTGCAGCTTCAGCGCGCACGCGCCGCCGACGATCTGCTCCTCGAGCGCGCCCGGGAGCGACGCGTTGCCCTTGCCCGCGAACGCGAGGTTCACCGGCAACGCGTCCGCCGCCTGGATCATGCGGCCGAGGTGCCACGGGCCAGGCGTGCACGTGGTCGCGGCGGTACCGGTCGCGGGACCGGTGCCGCCGCCGAGCATCGTCGTCACGCCGGACATCAGCGCGTGCTCGACCTGCTGCGGGCAGATGTAGTGGATGTGCGCGTCGAAGCCGCCCGCGGTGAGGATCTTGCCCTCGCCCGCGATCGCCTCGGTGCCGGGACCGATCACGATGTCGACGCCGGGCTGCACGTCCGGGTTGCCGGCCTTGCCGATCGCCGCGATGCGGCCCTCGCGCAGACCGACGTCCGCCTTGACGACGCCCCAGTGGTCGAGGATCAGCGCGTTGGTGATCACCGTGTCGACCGCACCCGAGGCTCGCGTCGCCTGGCTCTGGCCCATGCCGTCGCGGATCGTCTTGCCGCCGCCGAACTTGACCTCCTCGCCGTAGACCGTGAGGTCGCGCTCGACCTCGACGAAGAGCTCGGTGTCGGCGAGGCGCACCCTGTCGCCGGTGGTCGGACCGAACATGTGCGCGTAGGCGTGACGCGAGATGCGGTGCGCCATCACAGCTTCCCCATGACCGCGCCGCGGAAGCCGTACACCTCGCGCGTGCCGGCGAGCGGCACGAGGGTGACCTCGCGCTCCTGGCCGGGCTCGAAGCGCACCGCGGTGCCCGACGGGATCGCGAGGCGCATGCCACGCGCGCCCTCGCGGTCGAACGCGAGCGCCGGGTTGGTCTCGAAGAAGTGGTAGTGGCTGCCGACCTGGATCGGTCGGTCGCCGGTGTTGGCGACGAGCAGCGTTCGCGTGGGGCGTCCGGCGTCGAGCTCGATCTCGCCGTCGGCCGTGACCACCTCGCCCGGCACCAGGCGGTGCGTCGCGCCGCGGATCGGCTCGTGCACGGTGACGAGCTTGGTGCCGTCGGGGAAGGTCGCCTCGACCTGCACCTCGTGCAGCATCTCGGCGACGCCGTCCATCACCTGCTCCGCGGTGACCACGGCGGCGCCCTGCTCCATCAGCGCGGCGACCGTCAGCCCGTCGCGCGCCCCCTCGACCACCGCGTCGCTGATCAGCGCCACCGCTTCCGGGTAGTTGAGCTTGACGCCGCGCTCGAGGCGCCGCCGGGCGACCATCGCCGCCATGGCGATCAAGAGCTTGTCCTTCTCCCGTGGGGTGAGCTGCATCGCGGTTCTCCGTCGCTCAGAGAGCGTACGCGCGCGGCGGCGGCGTGGACAGCGCTCGTAGCGCCGCGATCATCGCACGGCGAAGAGTGAGGCCGTCGCGCGCGAGCAGCCGCGCGACCAGCACGCCGCTCTCGGCGCTCGCGCCCGCCTCGAGCCCGTGCAGCACGAGTGCGTCGCGCAGCACGTCGACCCGGGTCTCGGCATCGCCCGCGACGTAGACCAGGGTCGCGACGCCGTTCGCGCCGGCCGCGATCGCGGGACGCCCAAGCGTACGCTCGATCGCACCGTCGAGCGTGAGAGCGTCGGCGAACACGAGCTTGCCCCCGCGCCGCAGCCGCCAGCGATCGCGCAGCGAGCCGCCGCGAACCTTCTCGCCCATCGCGGTTCGCCCGAACAGGATCGACTCGCAGGCGACCAGTCGCGCGTCCGCGGCGAGGTCGACGTCGAAGGTGCGCGCGAGGCGCGCGCGGTCGAAGACGATCGTCTCTTGCGGCAGCCAGGCGAGCGATGCCCCGGCCGCGGCGCGAAGCGCCACGTCGACGTGCGCGACCGGTCCGCTCGAGCGGTAGACCTTCTCGGCTGCCTGCGTGGTCAGCGCGAGCGAGGTGTCCGCGCCGGCGTCGACCTCGATCTGCAGCGCATCCCCGCCGACGACGCCGCCCGACGTGTTGAGCAGCACGCCCTCGAGCGTCCCGTCGCGCACGCCCTTGGGAAAGCGAAGCCGGAGCGGCCCCGACTCGGCGAGCCGGCCGGGAGCCGTACGCTCGCCGATGCGGCGCACCGTCAGCCGCACGCAGCCGCGCGTCCGCCCGGAGGTCGCAGGCGCGAGCGCCAGGATCGGCCTAGAGAGCGAGACGCTCACGGACCTCCGCCCCCTGCATCGCGGCACCGTCGCCCGCGAGCACCACCGCACCGCGCTCCATGACCGCGAACGAGTCGGCGAGCTCGCGCGCGAAGTCGAAGTACTGCTCGACCAGCACGATCGCCATGTCGCCGCGCTGGCGCAGGTAGCGGATCGCGTTGCCGATGTCCTTGATGATCGACGGCTGGATGCCCTCGGTCGGCTCGTCGAGGACGAGCAGGCGCGGCCGCATCACCAGCGCCCGGCCGATCGCGAGCTGCTGTTGCTGACCGCCCGAGAGGTCGCCGCCGCGCCTGCGCAGCATGTCGCGCAGCACCGGGAACAGCGAGAAGACGTCGTCCGGGATGCGGCACTCGCTGCGCGACAGCGGTGCGAAGCCGGTCTGCAGATTCTCCTCGACCGACAGCAGCGGGAAGATCTCGCGTCCCTGCGGCACGAAGCCGATGCCGCGGCGCGCCCGCTGGTGTGGCGGCAGCCGCGTGATGTTCTCGCCGTCGAGCACGATCGCGCCCGATGCGACCGGCTGCTGGCCTGCGATCGCGCGCAGCAGGCTCGTCTTGCCGACGCCGTTGCGGCCCAGCACGCAGGTCACCTTGCCGAGCTCGGCCGTGAGCGACACCGAGCGCAGCGCCTGCGCGGCACCGTAGAAGAGATCGATCGCACGCACGTCGAGCATCGCTCACCGCCCCAGGTAGACTTCGATGACGCGGTCGTCGGAGCTCACCTGCGCGAGCGAGCCTTCCGACAGCACCGAGCCCTCGTGCAGGCACGTCACGCGGACCCCCAGGTCGCGCACGAAGTCCATGTCGTGCTCGACCACGACCACCGTGCGCTGCTCGTGGTTGATCTCGCGCAGCAGGACCGCGGTCTCGGCGGTCTCCGCGTCGGTCATGCCGGCGACCGGCTCGTCCACCAGGAGCAGCTTCGGATCCTGCGCCAGCAGCATGCCGATCTCGAGCCACTGCTTCTGGCCGTGCGACAGCCCACCCGCGAGACGGCCTGCGTGGTCGCCGAGGCGGGTGGTGCCGAGGATCTCGTCGATGCGCGCACGCTCGGCCTGGCCGTCGCGCCACAGCGCGGCCTTCCAGGCGCGGCGGTCGCCGGCGAGCGCGAGACGCAGGTTGTCGAGCACGGTGTGCGCTTCGAAGACGGTCGGCTTCTGGAACTTGCGCCCGATGCCGAGCCGCGCGATCTCGGCCTCGTCGAGCGTCGTGAGATCGAACTCTCCCTGCGCGAACAGCACGTCGCCGGTGTCCGGTCGCGTCTTGCCGGTGATCACGTCCATCATGGTCGTCTTCCCGGCCCCGTTCGGGCCGATGATGGCGCGCATCTCGCCGGGCTCGAGCACCAGCGACAGGCCGTTCAAGGCACGGAAGCCGTCGAACGTGACCGACACGTCGTCGAGGTAGAGGAGCGCGCTCGTCGTGCTGGCCGCCATCGCGGCTACTCCGCCGCCTGCGCCGCCGCGGCGGCGTCCCCGGCCGCGGCGGGCGCGACCGGCCTGGCCCCGCCCCGCCGTGTGCCGGGCATCTCCGACAGCGTGCCGACGATGCCCTTCGGCAGGAAGAGCGTGACCACCACGAACATGCCGCCGAGCAGGAACAGCCAGTACGGCGCGAACATGCCGGTCGTGAAGTAGCTCTTCATGAAGTTCACCAGGAACGCGCCGAGCGCAGCGCCGACCAGTGTGCCGCGCCCCCCGACCGCGACCCAGATGATGATCTCGATCGAGCTCGCCGGCGAGAACTCGCCCGGGTTGATGATGCCGACCTGCGGTACGTAGAGCGCGCCGGCGACGCCGGCGAGGCAGGCCGACACCACGAAGGCGACGAGCTTGTAGTGCTCGACGCGGTAGCCGAGGAAGCGTGCGCGCGACTCCGCGTCGCGCACGGCGACCAGGACCTTCCCGTACTTCGAGGTCGTGAGCCAGCGGCACAGCAGGTACGCGCCGCCGAGCGCGACCGCCGACAGCACGAAGAGCGCCGCGCGCGTCCCGTTCGCCTGGATGTTGAAGCCGAGGACGTCCTTGAAGTCGGTGAGGCCGTTGTTGCCGCCGAAGCCGAAGTCGTTGCGGAAGAAGGCGAGCATCAGCGCGAACGTCAGCGCCTGGGTGATGATCGACAGGTAGACGCCGGTGACGCGGGAGCGGAACGCGAACCAGCCGAACACGAACGCGAGCGCGCCCGGCACGACCAGCAGCACCATCAGCGCCGCGTAGGGGAACCAGCTGAATCCCCACCAGAAGAACGGCAGCGAGTCCCAGTTCAGGAACACCATGAAGTCGGGCAGGATCGGGTTGCCGTACACGCCGCGCGGGCCGATCTGGCGCATCAGGTACATGCCCATCGCGTAGCCGCCGAGCGCGAAGAACGCGCCGTGGCCGAGCGAGAGGATGCCGGCGTAGCCCCACACCAGGTCCACCGCGAGCGCGAGCAGCGCGTAGCAGAGGTACTTGCCGAGCAGAGACATCACGTAGGTGGGTACGTGCAGCGCCGCGCCCTCGGGCGTCAGCAGGTTCGACGCCGGCACCAGAACCGCCGCGGCGATCAGGACCAGCAGAAACAGCTGGCCGCGACGCTCGAGTCCGGCGAGGAAGCTCATTGCTCCACCGCCCGTCCCTTGAGCGCGAACAGCCCGCGCGGCCGCTTCTGGATGAACAGCACGATGAACACCAGCAGCAGGATCTTGCCGACCACGGCGCCCGCGTAGGGCTCGAGCAGCTTGTTCGCGACGCCGAGCGTGGTCGCGCCGACCAGCGTTCCCAGCAGGCTGCCGACGCCGCCGAAGACCACCACGAGGAAGGAGTCGATGATGTAGCTCTGCCCCAGGTTCGGCGAGACGTTGTCGATCTGCGACAGGGCGACGCCCGCGATGCCGGCGATCGCCGAGCCGAGGCCGAAGGTCAGCGCGTCGACGCGATCGGTGCGGATGCCCATCGCCGAGGCCATGCGCCGGTTCTGCGTGACCGCACGCATCTCGAGTCCGAAGCGCGTCGCGCGCAGCAGCAGGAGCAGCGCGCCGAACACGGCGAGCGCGAAGACGATGATCCACAGCCGGTTGTAGGTGATCGCGAGCTGCCCGACGGTGAACGAGCCCGACATCCACGACGGCGCGCCGACCTCGCGGTTGGTCGGACCGAACGCGGTGCGCACCGCCTGCTGCAGGATCAGCGAGATGCCCCACGTCGCGAGCAGCGTCTCGAGCGGACGGCCGTAGAGGAAGCGGATCACGCCTCGCTCGATCGTGACGCCGAGCCCGCCCGCGAACAGGAACGCGAGCGGCAGCGCGATCGCGAGCGACCAGTCGAAGAGCGCGGGCTGGTGGTTCCGGATCAGCTCCTGCACGACGAAGGTCACGTAGGCGCCGATCATCACCATCTCGCCGTGTGCCATGTTGATGACGCCCATGACGCCAAAGGTGATCGCGAGGCCGATCGCCGCGAGCAGCAGGACCGAGCCGAGCGACAGCCCGTACCAGACGTTCTGCACCGCTCCCCAGATCGCGAGCGAGCGCGCGACGGCCGCGGTGGCGGTCGCCGCCGCCTGCTTGACGGCGTCGGGTGCGTCATCGGGCAGCCCGCCCAGCAGGCCGATCGCATCCTGGTCGCCGCGCGCGGCGAGCAGCGCGACGGACGCAACGCGGTCGCCCTCCGGCGCATCGGCCTGCACGAGGACGATCGCGGCGCGCGCCTCGAGCAGCGCCTGACGCACGCGAGCGTCGCTCTCCTTCGCGAGCGCCGTGTCGATCGCGGGCAGACTCGCCGCGTCACGCGACTTGAAGACCGCCGCCGCGGCCTCCAGCCGCTTCGTCGGATCGGGCGCGATCAGGCGCAGCGAGCCGAGGGCCGCGTCGAGCGAGCGGCGCACCCGGTTGTTGAGACGGACCGTCTTGTACGCGCCCGCGCCGGAGGCGACCGGCTCGCCGGTCGCCGCGTCGCGCAGCGCCCCCGCGTCGTTCTCGACCACCACCGCGCGTGTCGCCGGATCGAGCAGCAGCTTGCCCGCGGCGAGCGCCTCGACGACGACGATCGCGCGCTCGTGCCCGCTCGCGGCGATCTCGCCGACCGCCGCCTCGGTCTCGGCGTAGCTGTCGGCGCCGAGCTTGCCGATCGCGGCGACGAGGACCTGGTCGTCGGCGCGCGCGGCCACGGCCGCCGCAGCGAGGCCGAGGACGAGCCCGAGCGCGCCGGCGAGCACGACGAGCGGCTGCGGTGCGGGGCCGCGTGCCCCGCACCGCCGGATCGGGTTCAGCAGCAAGGGCCGCTCACTTTCCCTTGCCGCCGCACTTGCCCGTCTTGACGTTGAAGTTGCCGCACGACATCGGCGAGCGCCAGTCGGAGATCAGGTCCTTCGAGTCCGGCAGGTAGTCCGACCACTCGTCGCCGACCACCAGTCCCGAGGTCTGCCACACGACGTCGAACTGCCCGTCGTCGCGGATCTCGCCGATCAGGACGGGCTTGGTGATGTGGTGGTTCGGCATCATCGCCGAGAAGCCGCCGGTCAGGTTCGGCGCCGTGACGCCGATCATCGCATCGATCACCTTGTCGGGGTCGGTGGTGCCGGCCTTCTTCACGGCCTCGACCCACATGTAGAAGCCGATGAAGTGGGCCTCCATCGGGTCGTTGGTGACGCGCTTCGGGTTCTTGATGAACTCCTTCCACTTCTGGATGAACTCGGTGTTCACCGGCGTCTCGACCGACTGGAAGTAGTTCCACGCCGCGAGGTGGCCGACGAGCGGCTTGGTGTCGACGCCGGCGAGCTCCTCCTCGCCGACCGAGAACGCGACCACGGGGATGTCGGTCGCCTTGATTCCCTGGTTGCCGAGCTCCTTGTAGAAGGGGACGTTGGCGTCGCCGTTGATCGTCGACACCACCGCGGTCTTCTTGCCGGCCGAGCCGAACTTCTTGATCTCGGCGACGATCGTCTGCCAGTCGGAGTGTCCGAACGGCGTGTAGTTGATCAGGATGTCCTCTTGCTTGACGCCCTTCGACTTCAGGTACGCCTCGAGGATCTTGTTGGTGGTGCGCGGGTAGACGTAGTCGGTGCCGGCGAGCACCCAGCGCTGCACCTTCTCGTTCTCCATCAGGTAGTCGACCGCGGGGATCGCCTGCTGGTTCGGCGCCGCACCGGTGTAGAAGATGTTTCGCGACGACTCCTCGCCCTCGTACTGCACGGGGTAGAAGAGGATGCCGTTGAGCTCCTCGAACACGGGAAGCACCGACTTGCGCGACACCGAGGTCCAGCAGCCGAACACCGCCGCCACCTTGTCCTTGGTCAGCAGCTCGCGCGCCTTCTCCGCGAACAGCGGCCAGTTGGAGCCCGGATCGACGACCACCGCCTCGAGCTGCTTGCCGAGCAGACCGCCCTTCTTGTTCTGCTCGGCGATCAGCATCAGCATCACGTCCTTGAGCGTGGTCTCGCTGATCGCCATCGTGCCCGACAGCGAGTGCAGGATTCCGACCTTGATGGTGTCGGCGGCGAGTGCGGTCGATGCGGCGAGCTGCAGGCCGAGCGCCAGCGCGACGACGCGGGAGAGGACGGGCAGCGCCGTCCGGACCTTAGGATTCATGTACGCCCCCTGAGATGTTCGCGGTTGTGGTTTGCCCGGACGCACGCTGTCTGGCGCCGGAGTGGAGCAGACGGGAGCGTCGGGCGGCCCCCAAGGAAGGGGCGTCAAGCGTGCCCCGCCATGTGCTTGCCGATCGTCGTGACGTCGGCCTCGCCGATCGGCGTCTCGTAGACGATGCGCCCGTCGAACATGACGCAGAGGCGGTCCGACAGCTCGAGCAGCTCGTCGAGGTCGGAGCTCACCAGGAGCACCGCCGCGCCGGAGTTCCGGCTGTCGATGAGCTTCGCGCGGATGTCGGCGGTCGCCATGAAGTCGAGGCCGAAGCAGGGATTGGCCGTGATGAGCACGTCGCACGCCTCCGAGAGCTCGCGCGCGAGCACCGCCCGCTGCACGTTGCCGCCGGAGAGATTGCGGATCGGCGAAGCCGGCGACGGCGTCTTCACCGAGAAGCCCGCGATCAGCCGCGTCGCCTTGTCGCGCACCGCACCGCGCGAGACGAACATCCCCGCTCGGGCGATCGGCGGCACGTCGAAGTCCGGCAGCGCCATGTTGTCGCTGACCGACATGTCGGGCGCGCACGCGTTCAGCAGCGGCACCTCGGGCAGGATGCGCAGCTTGTTCGCGCGGATCTGCCTGCGCACCGGCTGATAGGCGTTGCCCGCGACCTCGATCGAGCCGCCCGCGATCGGGCGCTGCCCGGCGAGGCACTCGAGGAGCTGGAGCTGGCCGTTGCCCGACACGCCCGCGATGCCGACGATCTCGCCGCTGTTCACCGTCAGGCTCACGCCGTCGAGCATGCGCGCACCGGTGTCGTCGTCGGCGTGCAGGTCCCGGATCACCAGGCGCGGCGAGCGCGGCACGTTTGTGTCGCGCGGCGCCGCCTTGGTGAGCGTCTCCGAGCCGATCATCATCGACGCCATCTCGTCGGTGGTGAGCGCGTCGACCTTCCCGCTGCCGGCGTACTTGCCGCGCCGCAGGACGGTGACGGCGTCGCAGAACTGCGTCACCTCGCGGAACTTGTGGGTGATGATGAGAATCGTCAGCTCCTTGCGGCGGGTCTTCTCGTGCAGCAGCCCGAGCACCTCGTCGGCCTCGCCCGGCGTCAGGACGGAGGTCGGCTCGTCGAGGAAGAGCAGCTTGCGGTCGAGGTAGAGCTGCTTCAGGATCTCGAGCTTCTGCTTCTGCCCGGCGGACAGCGCGCGCACCGGAACGGTGAGCGGCACCTGGAAGGGCTGGCGGTCCATGAAGTCCGACAGCTCGGACAGCTCCTTCTTCCAGTCGATGATCGCCGGCACGTGGTCGCGGACCAGCACCAGGTTCTCCGCGACGGTCATGTTCGGCACCAGCGTGAACTGCTGGTAGACCATGCCGATGCCGAGCGCGTGCGCCTCGCGCGTGCTCTCGAAGGCGACCTCGCGGCGGGCGTAGACGACCTGCCCGGATGTCGGCTTCTGGTAGCCGATCACGCACTTGACGAAGGTGCTCTTGCCGGCGCCGTTCTCGCCGAGCAGCGCGTGGAACTCGCCTTCGTTGACGTCGAGCTGCGCGCCCTCGAGGGCGGTGAAGCTGCCGAAGCGCATGGTGAGGTCGATGACCTCGAGGCTCGGCGCGCTCTCCGGCGGCTCGTGGTGGGGAGCGGTGATGATGTTCACAGGACCTCGATCAGGGCGGTCGAGCGCGCGACCGCCCCGAAGACGCCGCCCTGCATCTTGATCATCTTGAGGGCGGCCTGGTGGTTGCCCATGTCGGTCGCGGCGCAGCAGTCCTCGAGCAGCAGGCACTCGAAGCCGCGGTCGTTTGCCTCGCGCATGGTGGTGTGGACGCACACGTCGGTCGTGATGCCCGTCAAGATGACGTTCCGGATGCCGGCCTGCTGGAGCAGCATCGCGAGGTCCGTTCCGTAGAAGGAACCCTTGCCCGGCTTGTCGATCACCGGCTCGCCGGGCGCCGGCGCGAGCTCGGGGATGATCTCCCAGCCCGGCTCGCCCCGCGTCAGCACGCGCCCGCACGGACCGGGGTCGCCGATGCCGGCGCCGATGCGGCGCGAGCGCCAGCGCTTGTTGGCCGGCAGGTCCGCGAGGTCCGGGCGGTGGCCCTCCCGCGTGTGCATCACGTGGTAGCCCTTGCCGCGCATCGCGATCAGGACGTTCGAGATCGGTTCGATGCACGCGCGCGCCGGCGCGATGTCGTAGCCCATCAGGTCGACGTAGCCGCCCTTGCCGCAGAAGTCGGTCTGCATGTCGATCACGATCAAGGTCGTGTTCTCGGGGCGCAGGTCGCCGTCGTACGGCCAGGGGTACGGATCGGCGGAGTCGATCGTCGTGCTCATCCTCTCCGTTCCTCCGTCAGTTGACGCTCAGCTCGGCAGGAGCGCCGGCGAGGGTGCGCTTGCTCGAGCTGGTGGCGATCATGATGATCAGCGTGAGGAGCGCCGGCACGGCGGCGTAGAGCTGGTAGCCGCGGCTCAGGCCCGCGTTCTGCAGCGCCGGCCCGAGCGCCTCTGCGGCGCCGAACATCAGCGACGCGAACAGGCAGTAGAGCGGGTTCCAGCGCGCGAAGATCACCAGCGCGACGGCCATCAGCCCCTGTCCGCGCGACAGCCCCTCCGCCCAGATGCCGGGGTTGTAGAGCGACAGGAACGACCCGCCGATGCCGGCGAGGAAGCCGCCGGCGCAGGTCGCGATCATGCGCACGTTGTTGACCGAGTAGCCGAGCGCCCGCGACGCGTCGGTGCTCTCGCCGGCCATGCGCAGGATCATCCCCCAGCGCGTGTTGGTGAACGCCCAGGCGAGCGTCGGCGCGAGGACCAGGCCGAGGAGGAAGAGCCCGTTGATCTTGAACGCCGACTGGATCGCCGCGTAGGTGCTCCAGCCGCCCAGCGAGAGCGCCTGCAGGTGCGGCGCCTTCGGCTGGATGTAGGGCTTGCCGAGGTAGATCGCGAGCCCGACGCCGAAGATCATCAACGCGATGCCGACTGCGATGTGATTGACGCGGTCCTTGCTGCACAGGTACGCGTGCAGGAATCCCATCCCGACACCGACCAGACCCGCGACCAGGACGCCGATCCAGGGTGCCACCGGCGTCAGCGGCGGGTTTGCCGTCGCCACCTGGTAGGCGACGGCGTACGAGGCGAAGGCGCCGAGGATCATGGTCCCCTCGAGGCCCAGATTGACGCGTCCGCTGCGCTCGGTGATGCACTCGCCGAGGCTCACGAAGAGGTAGGGCGTGCTGAGCGAGATCGCACCGCCGATCAGCGCGAACAGCACCGCCGCGACCGGCGGCAGCCCCACGCTCTGCGCTGCGGCGTCGGCGACGTCGGGGTTCATGCCTGACCCTCCTTGGGCTGCAGCCACTTGATGCGGCCGACGAACATCTCGCTGGCGAGCACCAGGATGAAGAGGATGCCGGTGAAGACGTCGACGGTCGCATCGGGCAGCTCGTGCCGGCGCTGGATGAGGCCGCCGCTCGCGGTGATGCCGCCGAACAGGATCGCGACCGGGATCACGGCGAGCGGGTTCTGCCGCGCGACGAACGCGACCAGGATGCCCGAGAAGCCGAGCCCCGCGTTGAGCGATGCGTTCGCCTTGCCCTCGGCGACCGCCATCTCGATCACGCCCGCGACTCCGGCCGCGCCACCGCCGAGGAGGCACGTCACCAGGACGATGCTCGAGATCGGCAGACCCTGCAGCCGCGCCGCCTTGACGTTGCCGCCGACGATGCGCGCGGCGAAGCCGAACGTGCTGCGGTCCATCAGGATCCAGGTGAGGACGCAGGTGACGACGCCGACCAGAAGCCCCCAGTGCACACCCGGGAACCACTCCGGCAGGCCCGGGATGTTGCCGACCATGTTGGCCTCGCCGATGTGCACCGTCGACGGCTTGTTGAGGCTCGTCGGGTCGCGCAGCAGGTCCTCGACCGTGAAGCTGAAGAGCGCGAGGGCGATGTAGTAGAGGAGCAGCGAGCTGATCGTCTCGTTGACGCCGCGGAACTGCCGCAGCGCGCCCGAGATCGCGATCCACGCACCGCCGCAGACGCCGCCGAAGAGCAGCATCGCCGGAACGGTCGCCCACGGGCTCCCGTCGCCGAAGAGCTGCGCAACGAGCACGCCGCCGAGCCCGCCGAGCAGCAGCGCGCCCTCGTTGCCGATCACCACCATGCCGAGACGCGCCGGCAGGGCGGTGCAGAGCGCGGTGAGCATGAGCGGTGCCGCCTTGGCGAGCGACGCGCTCTGCGAGAAGCGGGTGCCGAACGAGCCCTTCCACATGTCGGCATACACGGCGAGCGGGTTCTTGCCGGCGACGACGATCAGGAAGAGCCCGAAGATGGTCAGCGCGGCGATCACGACGCCGCCGCCGATGACGACCGCCTCGGCGAACGGCGCGAGCCTGTCGCGCATCGACTTGCTCTTCGCGGCCTGGGCACCGCCCGCCCCCGAGGACACCGGAACGGTGACCCCGGAGACGGACGCGGCGGGAAGCGTGGCAGCCATGGTCGTCCCGTCAGAGGCCGGTGTCGCCGACCACGCCCTCGACGAGGTAATTCATCTGCTCGAGCTTGGGATCGGTCTGCACCAGCTCGACGCCCTCGGCGACGACGACGTTGCCCTTGTTGTCCTTGATCGGGCCTTTGAAGATGACGAACGAGCCGTCCATCATCTTCCCCTTCGTCGCCTCGATCTTGGCCTTCGACTCCTCGGTGACCGCGGGGCCGTAGGGTGACATCTTGACGAAGCCGTCCTTCATCCCGCCGCGCACCAGGTGCGGGTCCCAGTCCTTGCCGGGCGCGATCGCGCCCGACTTCACCTTCGTGATGTACTCGTCGTAGACCTTCGCCCAGTTCCACTCGGCGCCGGTGAGGTACGCCTTCGGCGCGAGCGCCGACTGGTCGGTGTGGTAGCCCGCGACGTAGACGCCGCGGTCCTGCGCCGTCTGCACGATCACCTTCGGGCTGTCGACGTGCGCGGTCAGCACGTCGGCGCCGTTGTCGATGAGCTGCTTTGCCGCCTCGGCCTCCTTGACGGGATCCGCCCAGTCGCCGGTGAAGACGACGGTGGTGGTCGCCTTCGGGTTGACCGACAGCGCGCCGAGCTCGAAGGCGTTGACGTTGCGCAGCACCTGCGGGATCGGCTTCGCCGCGACGAAGCCGAGCTTGTTGGTCTTCGTCGCCATGCCGGCGGCGATGCCGTTCAGGTACTGGCCCTCGTCGATGTAGCCGAAGTAGCTGCCGACGTTCTTCGGGTGCTTGGCGGCGTCGTACATGCCGCCGCAGTGCAGGAAGAGCACCTCGGGGTACTTCTTCGCCATCGCGAGGATGTGCGGATCGAAGTAGCCGAACGACGTCGGGAAGAGCACGGTCGCGCCGTCGAGCTCGATCATGCTCTCCATGGTCTTCTGGACGTCGAGCGTCTCGGGGACCTTCTCCTCCTCCAGGACCTTGGCGCCCGACTTCTTCACCGCCTCGGCGCCCTCGTGGTGCGCCTGGTTGTACCCGTAGTCGTCCTTCGGACCGACGTAGATGAAGCCGACGGTGGGCTCGTCCGCCGCGTGCGCCGATCCGACCCCGAAGGTCGCGACCAGGGCTGCGGCGAGCAGGCTCCGCGCGAGGAGCGAACGCTTGTGGTTCACGGGAATCGTCCTTTCTCCGTCAAGTGAGCGGTCGCTCAGGGCAGGAAGTAGTTGACGCCGACGGTCACCAGGTTGATGTCGCGCTTGTCGTTGCCCGACACGATGTTGCCCGCCTCGAAGAGGTTGTCGTTGACGATCCGCGAGTACGCGTAGCCTGCGTACGCGGAGAAGATGCCGTTGTCGGGCGGGATCCACGCGGTGAGCGGCACGTTGAAGGTGAGGCCGGTGGAGATGTGACCGAGCAGGGTTCCGGGACCGCCGTACCAGTCGCTTCCGCCCCACGCGGCGAAGATCGGAAGGGAGATCTTGAGCGGCCAGTCGCTCTCCTTGAAGAGCTGCACCGCCGGCGTGATGCCGGTCTCGAAGTCCCAGGCCCCGGTCTCGCCGAGCACGACGGGCGACGAGCCGGAGAAGTTCCAGAACGGCTTGATGTACGGCTTCAGCGCGAACGGTCCGAGCAGATCCGTGTCGTCGTAGGCGATCTTCAGCTCGAGGTTGTGCTCGGTGCCGTCGGGGAAGAGGTTCGGCGGGCTGATGAACGCGACATAGGTCGCGCCCAGCGTCAGGTTCTTCCACAGCGTGAAGTCGAGCCCGACGATCGGATCGACCTCGTTGTACGGCGAGCGGTCGAAGCTGGTCTGGAAGTTGTTCCAGGCGCCTGCCGTCAGCGTGATGGCGTTGAGGATCTCGCCCTTCGGGTGCTTGTAGAGGTCGAGGATTCCCAGAGCGAGCAGGTGAAAGCTCGCGCCGGTGCGCTGCACGACCAGGCCGCGCGGCGTGTAGTAGATGTTGTTGACGTTGAGATCGAGAACCAGGTGGAACGGCGTCGTGTGCTCGGGCTCGCTGGCTTCCGCCTCCTTCTCGAGATCGGCGATGGCAGGGTCCTTGATGAACTGTTCCGGCTCGTCCTGGGCCGCGCTCGGCTGCGCGCCGATGGCGACGAGGGCACAGGCTCCCAGCATGAAGATCGTAAGCTTTCGCATCTCTGCAACCGTCCTCCGCCTCGCTCCCCTTGGGTGGAGCGGGCGCTCACTGGCTCGGATGTAATCGGAGTCGGGACTCCGGGCGGTCTGCCTCGTCGCGGTGCGGTCAGCTTCAGATCGGAGGCGCCTCGTGGGCGAAGATCGATGCGTCGTTGCGGCCTGGACCAAACGTCGAACCCGTGCTTCGCTCCTCCTCTCTCCGGGTCGGTCGCGTCGCCATCACGTCCCACCGGCGCGGATCCATCCGCGCGTTTCGGGCAGGTCGCACGACGCAACGCACGTGCCATCCTCGGCGACGCGTGCAGCGAGGAGTTTCGTGGGCAGCGGCGTCAAGCGCCTGCTCACGCGCGCATCACGTGAACGCTCCTTCGGCAACGTCGGCCGTCGAGACGCGGCGCCGGTACGCACAGGGGACCCGTACTTAAATCTTGACCACCGGCATGTCGCACGGTTGTCGAAGCGATCGCGCGCGCGAATCGCGCGATGCGATGCGCGTCACGCGACGGCACGCGTCGCACGCGCGCGCCTGCTAGGAGCTCTGCATGAGCGCACCACCCACCGGCTCGCTGCCGCCGTTCGCGCGCCTCGAGCTGCGCGACCTCTTCCACATCGCGGAGCGCCAGGACGAGATCGCCTGGCAGCCGTTTCGCGACGGCGTCGACATCCACCGCCTCTACGGCGACGGCGTGAGCGGACCGACCGCGGCGCTCATTCGCTTCCGCAAGGACGGCCACGTGCCCCAGCACGAGCACGCGGGGTACGAGCACATCCTCGTGCTCGCCGGCTCGCAGCGCGACCAGAACGGCGTGACGCGCGCCGGCACGCTGATCGTCAATCCTCCCGGCACGAGGCACGACGTGGTGAGCGAGGCCGGCTGCATCGTGCTGGCGCTCTACGAGAAGCCCGTGCGCTTCGCGCAGGAGCCCTAGGCGCCCCGAGAAGGAGCGGCGGCGGCCCCCATCAGCCCGCGTCATCGCGCAGCGGCGCCCGCCGGTCGCGCAGCGACACGAGTCGGCGCGCGAGGCCCGTCGCCGAGGTGCGGGGCACGCCCGCTCGATCGCGCTCGCGGAGCCCGCGCCGCCGCCCATCCTACGGCGACGCGCGGCTCCGCGAGCGGAGCCGACGCGCTTCAGCTCACGCCGCGACCGCCGAGGGCGTCGAGGAGCTTCGCGGAGCGCGCGACCCAGCCGAAGATGCCGCCCTGCGCCCTGATCATCGCGAGGCCGGCGGCCTGGAACTCCGGAAAGTAGGAGCCCACGCAGTCCTCGAGCACCAGGCACTCGTAGCCGCGGTCGTTCGCCTCGCGGACCGTCGTGTTGACGCACACCTCGGTGGTGACGCCGGTCACGACGAGCTGCTTGACGCCGCGGTGCTGCAGGATCGCGTCGAGGTCGGTCGCGAAGAACGCCCCCTTTCCCGGCTTGTCGATCACCGGCTCGCCCGGCAGCGGGTAGAGCTCCGGGACGATGTCGTGCCCGGCCTCGCCGCGCACCAGGATCCGGCCCATCGGCCCCGGGTCGCCGATCCTCGTCGCGGATCGGCCGCGGACCTTCTTCGCCGGCGGCAGGTCGCTGAGATCGGGGCGGTGCCCCTCCCGCGTGTGGATCACCTGCAGCCCCGCAGAGCGCCACGCGTCGAGCAGCGCGCGGTTCGGCTCGATCGTGCGGCGAAGCTGCCCGACGTCGTTGCCGAGCATCTCGCCGAAGCCGCCGGGCTCGAGGAAGTCGCGCTGCATGTCGATGATCAGCAGCGCGCACCGCGCCGGTGCGAGGTCGAAGGCATAGGGCTCGGCATCGACGCTCAGGGTCTCGTGGTCGGGCATCCGCCCACGCGCGGAGCAACGCACGTGCCGCCGCCCGCACACCGGAGCCGCGCCTGCCAAGCGCAGGATCCGGCAGGACTTTCACGCCCGCCGTGCCTGCGTGCACGGAGCGACCGGGAAGACGGTGCTCGCGCAACGAGCGCGGTGCTGGCAATGCATGCAGCAGCGCCGCGTGACATCGGCTCGCGAGCGCCGCGCCCGACGCGCCGACGCCTTGCTCGCGACGCACCCTCGTGATGATTGCGATCGGCGCCGCTGCTCGCGATGGAAGACGTCGCCTCGGCCCCCCGCGTCGAGGCGTGGCCGTCGCGGACGGTCCGGGGAAGGACTACGAAGGGTGGATGAGCAGGGGGCGAAAGCAGATGGAGCGACGCGCGTGAGCCGGGCAGGCGAGCTGCCGTCGTGGCGCGCCGCGCTCGAGCCGCGCTGGCAGCGCGCGCTCACCGAGGTCGAGCGCCTGGTCGGCGGACGCGTGGTGCGTGCCGAGCGCGAGGCGCGCTGGCGACCCGCATTCGACCTCGACCTCGATCGTGACGGCGCGATCGTCCCGGTCTACTTCCGTGGCGACCGCACCGAGGGCGCCGGGGTCTACGGCCTCGAGCACGAGTACGGCGTCCTGCAGGTGCTCGCCGCGAACGGGATCCCCGTGCCGCACGTGTACGGCTTCTGCAGCGATCCCCGCGGCATCGTGATGGAGCGCGCTCCGGGTCGGGCGAACCTCGCGACGGCGCGCGACGAAGGCGAGCGACGCGCGGTGCTCGACCAGTACATGGAGCTGCTCGCGGCGATGCAGCGCATCGACGTCGGCGCGTTCGAGGCGATCGGCCTCCGCCGCCCCGCCGACGCGACCGAGCTCGCGCTCGCCGACCTGCCGCGCTGGGAGCAGTCCTTCCGCGCGCGCAAGCGGCGCCCCGAGCCGCTGATCGAGCTGGTCCTGCGCTGGCTTCGCGAGCACCTGCCCACGCACCGGACACGCGCCTGCTTCGCGACCGGCGACGCCGGACAGTTCCTGTTCGACGACGGGCGCCTCACCGCGGTGATCGATCTCGAGCTGGCATTTCTCGGCGATCCGCTCGCCGACCTCGGCGCGATGCGCAGCCGCGACGCGTCGGAGCCGCTCGGCGACCTTTCGCGCGGCTTCCGCCGCTACGCCGAGCTCACGGGCGAGCCGATCGATCTCGCCGTCCTCCACTTCCACACCGTGCGCTTCGCGCTCAACACACCGCTCGCGGTCGCCCCGCTGTGCGCCGCGCCACCGCCGGGCTTCAACCTGGCGCAGTACCTGTCCTGGTACCTGGTCTACGGGCGCCTGGCGCTCGAGGTGATCGCCGAGGTCGAGGGCATCGAGCTCGAGCCGCCGGAGCTGCCCGAGCCGCGGATCTCCCGCTTCGCCGGCGCGCACGATGCGCTCGTGTCGCTGCTCGAGACGGGCGAGCGCAGCTACACCACCGACACCGCGCTCCGCGTCGCGTCGTACGTGCGCGAGCTCGACCGGAACGGCACGTGGGTCGAGGCTGCGGACGCGGACGAGCTCGCGACGCTGCTCGGCCGTCGGGTGGACGACCCGCTGGAGGCCGAGGCGCTGCTCGAGGCGCGCGTCGCGACGGCGGGCCGCGAGGAGACCGGGCGCATCGTGCGCTACCTGCACCGACGGACGTTGCGTCACGAGGCGCTGCTCCGCCCGGCGATGCGCGAGCTCGCGGGCGTGACGTTCCAGCGCATCCGCCTCTGACCCCGACGCCGTGCCGGCGCGGGGTGCCGGCGCGTTGAAGCCGGGTCCGCTCCTCGCATAGAGTGCGGATGGTCTCCGACCGACGGCGCCCGCGGCCGCCCGCACGGACACGCCCCGCGTGATGTCGCCGCCGTCGCCCCCCACGATCCGCTCCGCCACGGGAAGCGCGCGCGCATGACGCGGGGCAACGGACGCCCCTGGTGGCAGGACGGCGTGGTCTACCAGATCTACCCGCGCAGCTTCGCCGACTCGAACGGCGACGGGATCGGCGACCTGCGCGGCATCCTCGAACGCCTCGACTACCTGAACGACGGCAAGGGCGGCGGCCTCGGCGTCGACGCGATCTGGTTGTCGCCGATCAACCCGTCGCCGATGTTCGACTTCGGCTACGACGTCAGCGACTACCGCGAGATCTCGCCCGAGTTCGGCACGCTCGACGACTTCCGCGAGCTGCTGCGCGCGGCGCACGCGCGCGGCATCCGGATCGTCCTCGACCTCGTCCTGAACCACACCTCGCACCTGCACCCGTGGTTCGTCGAGTCGCGCGCGTCGCGCACGAGCCCGAAGCGCGACTGGTACGTCTGGCACGACGGCCACGGCTCCGGCGGCTCGCGCACGCCGCCGAACAACTGGCAGGCGACCTTCGGCGGCGGCGCCTGGGAGTGGGACGAGGCGACCGAGCAGTTCTACCTGCACACCTTCCTCGTCGAGCAGCCGGACCTGAACTGGCGCAACCCCGCCGTCAAGCAGGCGGCCGAGGAGATCGTCGCCTACTGGCTCGACATGGGCGTCGACGGCTTCCGCCTGGACGTCATCAACTGGTTCGTCAAGGACGCGGCACTGCGCGACAACCCGACGAAGCTCTTCGGACGGCGCGCCTACGACCGCCAGCGGCACGTGTTCGACCGCAACCGTCCGGAGACGATCGAGCTGGTGCGCTGGCTGCGCTCGACGGTCGACCGCTGGCCCGACCGCATGCTGGTGGGCGAGGTGTACAACGAGCCGCCGGGCAACCCGAAGCTGTCGGCGTCGTACTACGCGGGCGGCAGCGGACTGCACCTCGCGTTCGACTTCTCGTTCCTGTTCGCGAAGTGGCGCGCCGACGCGTTCGGTCGCGCGATCGACGCCTGGGAGAAGCTGCTGCCGGAGCCGTGCTGGCCGACGTACACCCTCGGCAACCACGATCAGCACCGGCTCCTGAGCCGCTACGCGACCGCGGCGAACCGGGACGCGCGCGGTCGCGTCGCGGCGGCGCTCGTGCTGCTGCTGCGCGGCACGCCGTTCCTCTACTACGGCGAGGAGATCGGCATGCTCGACGGCAAGATCAAGAAGAGCGAGCTCATGGACCCGCTCGGCAAGCAGTACTGGCCGCTGCCGTTCGGCCGCGACCCCGAGCGCACGCCGATGCAGTGGTCGGACGCGCCGCACGCCGGCTTCTCGACCGCCAAGCCGTGGCTGCCGGTGCACGACGAGTACGCGCGCATCAACGTCGCGCGCGCCGAGAGCGCCCCCTCCTCGCTGCTGCACTGGTACCGGCGCCTGATCCGGCTCCGGCGCGAGGAGCCGGCGCTGCACCGCGGCAGCTACCGCCGGCTCGCGCAGGGCGGCGGCGTTCTCGGCTGGGTGCGCGAGCACGACGGCGACCGCGTCGCGGTGCTGCTGAACTTCGAGAGCCGCGCACGGCAGGCGGCGTTGCCGACCGGCGCGACCTGGCGCGTCCTCGCGGCGAGCGGACGAGCCGCGGGCGAGCGCATCGCCGGTGGCACGATCGAGCTCGACGCCGACGGCGTGATCGTCGCGAAGGCCGGGGCGCCGCAGGCACGGACGCTGGGCTCGGAGGGGCGCGCGCGCGGCGTCGGCGCTCCGTAGCGACGGGCCCAACTGCGGCGTGGCCCGAACGCACCTTTGTGTTACAAGTGTTCCGGTGGACACCACGATCCGCAATCTCGACGAGCAGGCTTATCGCGAGCTCAAGGCGCGGGCGGCACTCGAGAACCGCACCATCGGTGAAGCCGTCAGCGACGCGATTCGCGTCTACCTGCGCACCGCACCCGCGCTGCGCCGGGACGGCAGCCTGGCCGAGTTGCGCCCGGAGCCGTATGCCGCCGGCACGGAACGGCTGAGCGAGGAGATCGACGCCGCCGTCTACGGTGCTTCGTGATCGTGCTCGATTCGAGCTTCCTCGTCGCGTTCCACAATTCCCGCGATCTTCACCACGACGCCGCAGCAGCGGCGATGCGCCGCCTGCTCGCCGGCGAATGGGGCGAAGCGCTCCTGCCGGAGTACGTCTTTCTCGAGGTCGTCACGGAGATCGCCGCGCGGCGAAACCCGGCGGCCGCGGTCACCGCCGGCGCCATCCTTTTGCGGTCGCGCGAGGTCGAGCTCGTACCGTGCTCCGTCCATTTCCCCGCCACCGTCGACACGTTCCAGACCGTCGCCGCACTGGGGTTGAGCTTCGTCGACGCGGCGATCGTCACCGTCGCGCGAAGCCGCGGCGCGCAGCGGATCGCCACCTTCGATCGCGACTTCGCGAAGATCGATGGCTTGACGCTCGTCCCCGGCGACTGATCGGCAGGCGCCCGCGGTGACGGCACCGGGCGCGCGCTTCGCCGGCGCGCGAAATCTTCGGGCCGCAATGAGCTGGGACCGCGTGCTCGTCTCCTCGATCCGAGGAGACGACCATGAAGATCGACAGGACATCCGCGTTCATCACATGCCCTCGCGGGCCATCGCGCCGACGGCAGCTCGTCAGGCGCTGCTCTCGACCGTTCGCGGCGACGATCGCCGTGCTGCTCGCGTCGCTGCTCGCATCGCCGGTGGGCGCAGGCGGACGAGACGCGGTGCGGCGCCTCGACGACCGCGTGCTCTCGGAGATCGCAGACGACGTGCTGCGTCCCGCACCGACGAGCCCGGAGGTGTCCCTGTCCGAGCCCGTGGCGCGGCAGGCTGTCGCGGAGGACGAATCCGCCGCCGACGGAGGTCCCGCCGATCCGGCCGCACCCGCCGCGCACAACTCTCCCGCACGGGAAGGCACGTTCGTCGCGACGCCGCCCGGCGTCGCGACGCGCGCCAAGGGCGACGTCGCCGCGGCCCCGTCGGCGGCCGAGCACGAGTACGAATCCAACACGTGGCGGCAGCGCCCGCGGGCACGCGGACTCGGCTTCTCGTCCGGCGTCCGCGCTCCCGCCTCGGGGCTCGATCCCGCCTTGCAGGCCGAGGCCGCCGGCCCGACCGCTCGCGGCCGTGAGTTCGTGTACGGCTTCCTCCTGCTCCGCGTGCCGCTCGACGAGTCCATCGAGCGGACGCTGGCCGGCCTCGGGGTGAAGCTCCTCGGACCGCACGACGATCATCACAAGGCGCGCCTTCCCGTCGCCTCGCTCGAGGAGATCGCCGCGCTGCCCGAGGTCGAGTGGGTCGGGCTCAGCGAGCGCGAGCAGAAGCGAAGCCGGGAGCTGTCGGGGCTGCGGGCCGACCGCGCCAAGGCCTCGGGCATCGCCGCCGAGACGCCGCTGCCCGTCGTCATCAACCTCTTCGACGGTGACGACGACGGCGCGTTCCGCCGCGAGCTCGAGGCCGCCGGGGTGGTCGTCGGCGAGTACGACGCCTCGCTCCACTTCTATCGCGGCGTGGCGACGCAGACGACGATCGACGCCATCGCGGCCCTCGACTTCGTGCTCTTCGTCGAGCTGATCGCGCCGACGTCCGCACACCACGACCAGAGCATGCCGCTGGTCGACGCCGACATGATCCGTCCGGGCACCACGCCTCTCGGGCTGACGCGATACAGCGCCGCCACGGTGACGGTCGGCATCCTCGACACCGGCTTCATGATCGGCGACGCGGCACCCGTCGCGCACTGGGATCTCGACAAGAACGCCTGCGGGATCAACTTCACCACCGATCTCCCCGGAACCTTCCACGATCAGCACGGGCACGGCACGCACGTCCTGGCCACCATCGCGGGCAGCGGGACCGCCAACCCTCGCTACCGGGGACTGGCGACCGGCGTCGGGACGACCGAGGAGATCCGCGCCGCCAAGGTGCTGCGCAGCACCGGGAAGGGCGAGACGGCCTGGGCCGAGAGCGCCATGGACTTCATGTCCAGCTTCTCGCAGTGCGAGAGCGCGCCGCCGGAGGTGGTCAACATGAGCATGGGCACGGAAGGGACGGGGTTCACCGGCACCGACAGCATGTCGCGCAAGCTCGACGACAAGGTCTGGCAGTACGGCCAGCTCTACGTGGTGAGCGCCGGCAACGAGGGACCGGGCCCGCAGACGGTCGGCCAGCCGGCGGTGGCGAAGAACGCGCTGACCGTCGGAAACGTCTTCGACCGGCAGTACCTCGTGGTCGGCGACATCACCAGCTCGAGCAGCCGCGGACCGACCGGCGACGGCCGCATGAAGCCCAACCTCGTCGCCCCCGGCAACATGGTGACCTCTGCGGAGGCGGGAAGCACGACGTCCTACACCGACAAGCACGGCACCAGCATGGCGGCTCCCCACGTCACCGGGCTCGCGGCGACGCTCATGCACCACTACCCCGATCTGCGCGGCCGCCCCGCGCTGCTGCGCTCGCATCTGATGGCTACGGCCATCCCGCACGACGACGTGAAGGCGAAGAGCAACGACTACGGCCTCGGTCGTGTGTCCGGATATCTCGCCCACTGGGCGCACCCGAACTCTTCCGGCTGGACCACGCACTGGACCTACGGCGGCGTGAAGGGTCCCGGGTTCGCTTACGGCGACGTCACGGTCCCCGTCAATGCCAAAAGGCTGGTCGTCGTGCTGACGTGGGACGAGCCGGCGGCGAGCGCCGGCGCCAGCCGCGCCGTCACCTACGACCTCGACCTGTGGGCGGATCACCAGGTGGACTGCGGCGATCCGTCCGGCGCGTGCGGCGAGTTCGCCTCGCGGTCGACCGTCGACAACGTCGAGTTCGTGGCGATCGAGAATCCGCCCGCCGGCACGTACCGCTTGAAGGTCGTGCCAGTGAACAGCCCGACCTTCCCGCTGACCTACGGCATGACGGCGATGATCGTCCGCGGCGACACGACGCCGGCGATGACGATCAGCATGACTCCGCCCGCGACCCCGCCCACCGTGGGCTCCATCTTCGAGGTGAAGACGACGCTCGCGACCCCGGCCTACGTGGCGTCGGGGGTCCAGATCACGCCGACCTTCATCCCGTCGGGCTTGACGTTCATGGCGGCCCAGACGACCCGTCACGACGGCGTGCCGATGCCCTTCGGCAACACCACCGACACGCTGACGCTCGGCAACCTCGTCCCCACGCACGGGCGCTCGGTGAGCCACTGGTTCAAGGCCGACACGCCGGGTCCGAAGACCTTCAACGTCCGCGCCTGGTCGGAGAACGGCGGCGAGATCGTCGCCAGCACGACGTTCCTGGTGCAGACGCCGCTGGCGAACCTGGTTCCGAGCGGGATGGGGACGACTCCGGGAACGCCGACCGTCGCACCCGGGTCCTCGTTCTCGGCGAGCGCCACGGTGCAGAACACCGGGCAGGCCGCGTCTGCGCCCTCGAAGACGCGCTACTACCTCTCGCTCGACGCGCTGAAGGGCGACGGCGACCGGCTCCTTACCGGAACGCACTCGGTGCCGGGACTCGCCGCCGGGGCGAGCCACTCCGCGACCGTCAAGATCACCGTTCCTACGAGCACACCGCTCGCCGCCTACTTCCTGCTCGCCTGCGCCGACGACCAGAGCTCGGTTGCGGAGGAGAACGAGGCAGACAACTGCACCGCGTCCCCGGGCGCGACCGTGACCCTGACGAGGCCCGACCTGGTCACGAGCTCCGTCTCGTCGCCGCCCGCCACCGCGGCGCGTGGCAGCAAGTTCCAGATCGGCGACACGACGCAGAACCTCGCCGCGCTCGCCGCTCCGTCCACGCGGACGCGCTACTACCTCTCGCTCGACGCGGCGAAGAGCGCAGGTGACCGGCTCATGACCGGCGGACGCGGCGTCGCCGCTCTGGCGCCCGGGGCCAGCCGCTCCGGTACGGCCACGCTCACCGTTCCCACCGCAACCACACCCGGCACCTACTTCGTCCTCGCCTGCGCGGACGATGCGAAGAAGGTCGTCGAGACCGACGAGACCAACAACTGCCGGGCGTCCGCCGGCACGGTGACGGTCACGCCGTGAGCGGGCGCGTGGCCTCGGCCCGGTCGTCGTGACCGGGTCGAGGCCATGCGTCACATCACGCCCGGGCGAGCGCCCGAACGACGGATGCTCGGGCGCTCCTCATGTCGCGCGGCGGCGCCGCCGATAGAGGATTCGTCGTTGCTGCGCGCGCCCATGTCGCGCACGCGCATCGCGGCAGAGGAGCGGCCATGATGCGACTTTTCTTCTTTGCGGGCTGCGCGCTGGCGACGGCACTCGGCGTGCCTGCCGGGCTCGAGGCGCAGACACGGGCGATCGGGTCGGGCCCGAGGCTCGCGTCGATCCCGGGAACCCCGCCGCCGTCGCCGAGCAGCTGCGCGTGGCCGTTCATCGTCGACGCGAGCAACATCAACATCGCCTACCCCGACCCCAACGCCACCTACTGGGCGATGCCGTTCGCGCTGGCGGCGAACGAGTCGATCACCGTCGCCGGAACCTATCCGTCGGCGCGCTTCATGGCGGTCACGGTGTACACCGTCGCCGGCGACACGGTGGCTCAGCTCTCCGACCTCGACATCGCGCCCGATCCCGGTAGTGCAAATCCGTTCGCGGTCGCCGACCCGCCGCCGGGCAGCGGCCGGAGCTGGAGCCTCGACGTCGTCTCCGCGGGCTCCAGCGCCACCGGCAACGTCGTCGAGCTCGCGCCGGGCCAGCAGGCCGGCTGGCTCGTCTACCGTACGTACCTCGGCAACCCGCCGGGCGATCTTACCGGCGGCGTCGCGCTGCCCACCCTCGTCCGCTCGCGCGACGCGGAGGTGCTGCAGACGCTCAGGCCGTGCGCGAGGTTCCTGCCCGGCACCGGGATCGCGAGCATCCTGAACGCGACCTTGCCGGAGCCGGTCGACGTCACCAGCCCGACCGAGCTCGTGCGGCTCGCCGACGAGGGCGGCCTGTTCGCGAACGACGCGAACGCCTACCTCTCGGCATTCTCCGACGCGCCGCCGGGCCAGATCCTCGTGGTGCGCGGCCTGCTGCCGACGGCTCCCGACACCGAGGAAGGCCAGTCGGTCGTCGGCGACTTCGAGCTGCGCTACTTCTCGATCACCAGCAACCTGAACGAGAAGCCCTACCCGACCATCGACGGCTACTACGACCACGAGCTGCCGCTCGACGACGCCGGCTACTACACGGTCGTGATCGCGCGCGACGGTGACGTGCCGAGCAACGCGACCGCCGCCAACGACGTCGCCGTGCTCGACTGGGGTGACGGCGCGAGCCAGACGGTGCTCATTCGCAACATGCTGCCCGCCGACGGGTTCGGCATGGCGGTGCAGGACGTCACGCCGACCAGCTACGGGGCGCCGAGCGACGCGGCGACCGTGATGGGCGACTTCTACCCGGTGATCGGCACGTGCACGACGGCGACGTTCGAAGCCTCGGGTGCCGCCGGGTGCCTCCCGGCAGCTCCGTGAAGGGACGGGAGGGACCGCTCGGCCACGTGAGAGGCGCCCGCGACGCTCTGCCGATCCGGAGACGGTGCGACGGATCGATCCCGAAGAGGGACCGCTGAATGGACGCCTTCCTCGAGGCCGCCCTCGCCGAGGCCCGCGCCGGGCTCGCGGAGGGCGGCATCCCGATCGGCTCCGTCCTGGTGAGCGACGGCCGGATCCTCGGCCGTGGCCACAACCGCCGCCAGCAGCGCGGCAGCGTCGTGCTGCACGGCGAGATGGACGCGCTCGAGAACGCCGGCCGCCTGCGCGCGTCCGTGTACCGGCGGAGCGTGCTCTACACGACGCTCTCTCCGTGCGCGATGTGCTCGGGCGCGATCCTGCTCTACGGGATCCCGCGCGTCGTGGTCGCCGAGAACGCGACCTTCCGCGGCGAGGAGGATCTGCTGCGCTCGCGCGGCGTGACGGTCGAGGTGCTGCAGGACCAGCGCTGCATCGATCTCATGGCCGCCTTCGTCGCCGAGCATCCCGAGATCTGGAACGAGGACATCGGGGTGTAGCGCGGTGGGCGTCGTCGACGCTCTCCGCGCAGGCAGCTCTCCGCTACCCGAGCGCCGGGCTCTCGACGACCTCGGCCACGAGCTCGGTGCGCTCGATCACCACCTCGAGGCACGACGCCTCGCCCGGCACGCCGATGCGCAGCGGGAAGCCGTAGAAGCCCGTGCCGCGGTGCACGTAGAGCCGGTTCGAACCGTGGCCCCAGAGCCCGTGGTCGGGGAATGGCGTGCGGCGCAGTACGGTCCAGTCCCAGCCGAAGCTCACGAGACCGAGCTGGCCGCCGTGCGTGTGGCCCGACAGCGTCAGGTCCACGTCGCCCTTCGGCACGTGCTTGAACGCGCTCGGGTCGTGCAGCAGGAGCAGCCGCACCTCGCCGTCGCGCCGCGGGAAGCGCGCCAGCAGCTCGTGCAGGTGCGCGCGGCGGCCGCGGCCACGGAAGTCCGCGCCGACGATCTGCACCGTGCCCGCGGCCGTCTCGACCGAGACCTCCTGGTCGATCAGCACGTGCACGCCGTTCGCCTCGAGGCCGGCGCGTACCTCCTCGGGCGACTCGTGGTCGTGGTTGCCGAACGCCGCGTAGCAGCGACCGGGCAGGCGCTGCAGCGGCTCGAGCGCCGCGGCGAGCGCGCCCGGCGTGCCCATTCCCTCCATGGTGAGGAAGTCGCCGGTGAGCAGCACGAGGTCGGGATCGTGGTCGACCAGCGCCTCGATCTGGCGGCGGAGCTTCTTCACGGGCTGCCACGGGCCGAGGTGCGGGTCGGCGATCTGCACGATGCGCAGCGGACGCGTCGCGAGCGGGGCGGGCGTCCCGCGACGCAGGCGGTGACGCTCGACCGGGAGGCGCGACACCTCGGACGGGCCGTCCTCCGCGACCGCCACGCGAACGATCTCGTCGACCAGCCGCGACGACGTCAGCACCGACGCGATCGCGACCCCGATCGGCACCAGGTCGAGCCAGGCGAGGACGTCGAGCGTGCGCGAGAAGCCAGAGGCCCACAGCACGAGCCGCGGCAGCAGGAGCACGAGCAGCCAGACCGTCGACAGCCCGCCGCCGGCGATGAACGTCATGCCGGGGATGCTGACCGCGTAGCGGAACACCGCCGTGCGGAGCCGCGGCTTCACCAGCGAGATCAGGTGCAGCGAAGCCGCGGCCATGCTGTAGACGAACGCGAGGTCGATCCACGGCGCGAGCGCCGGTCCGAGCAGGACGCGCAGCCGCGCGTGCATCAGCAGCGCGCCCGGCAGCGCGACGGAGAGGATCACCAGACCGTAGGTCGCGTACGCGCGCCCGCGGACGTGCCAGGCGTAGGCCGGCACGCCGACCAGCGTCGCCGCGGCGAGCAGCCAGAACAGCACGTCGAGATCGGGCATCGGGGAAGGATCCATCAAGCCGCGCACAGCCGGATGGTGCAAGCGGCTTCCTCTCAATAAGGCCCCGCCCCCGATCCGCAACCGTCGGACTACGCGTCGAGCTGCGGGCGCTTCGGGTCGGGCCAGTCGACGTGGAAGTGCTTGCCGCGGGGCTGGTCGACGCGCTCGTAGGTGTGCGCGCCGAAGTAGTCGCGCTGGGCCTGGATCACGTTCGCCGACGAGACCGCGGAGCGGTAGCCGTCGAAGTAGCTCAGCGCCGACATGAAGGCCGGCGCCGCGATCCCCGCCTGCGCCGCGAGCGCCACGACCTTGCGCCAGTTCGGCGACGCCGCCTGGATCTGCTTCTTGAAGTACGGGTCGAGCAGCAGGTTCACGAGGCCCGGCTCGCGCGCGTAGGCGTCGGTGATCTTCTGCAGGAAGCGCGCGCGGATGATGCAGCCGCCGCGCCAGATCGACGCGATCTCGCCGAAGTTCAGCTTCCAGCCGTACTCTTGCTGCCCCGCAGCCATGAGCGCGAAGCCCTGCGCGTACGAGCAGATCTTCGAGCAGTAGAGCGCGTCGCGCACGGCGTCGATCAGCGCCTTCTTGCCGCCCTTGTACGCGAAGTCGGGGCCCTTGAGCTTCTTGCTGGCGGCGACGCGCTGGTCCTTCAGCGCCGACAGCGCGCGCGCGAACACCGCCTCGGTGATCGTCGTCGCGGGGACGCCCGAGTCGAGCGCGTTGACCGCGGTCCAGCGGCCGGTGCCCTTCTGTCCCGCGCTGTCGAGGATCGCGTCGACGAGGAACTTCTTCGGTCTCGAAGGGTCGCGCTGGCGCAGCACCTCGGACGTCACCTGGATCAGGAACGAGTCGAGGTCGCCTTCGTTCCAGTCCGCGAACACGTCGGCAAGCTCGCCGGGATCGAGGCCGAGGAGACCGCGCAGCAGCGCGTACGCCTCGGCGATGAGCTGCATGTCGCCGTACTCGATGCCGTTGTGCACCATCTTGACGTAGTGCCCCGCACCGTCGGGACCGATGTGCGCGGTGCACGGCACGCCGCCCTTCACCGGCTTGCCCGGCGCGGCGCCCTCGATCGGCTTGCCGGTCTTCTCGTCGACCTTCGCCGCGATCGCGCGCCAGATCGGCTCGATCGCGCGCCACGCCTCCTGCGATCCTCCGGGCATCAACGACGGCCCGAAGCGCGCGCCCTCCTCGCCGCCCGACACGCCCGAGCCCATGAAGAGGATGCCCTTCGCCGCGTATGCCTTCTCGCGACGGATGGTGTCGGTCCACAGCGAGTTGCCGCCGTCGATCAGGATGTCGCCCTTCTCCAGCAGCGGCGCGAGCTGCTCGGCGATCGCGTCGACGGGCGCGCCGGCCTTCACCAGCAGGATGATCTTGCGCGGGCGCTCGAGCGCCGCGACGAGATCTTTCTCGGTCTTGCAGCCGACGAGCCCGCCCGGCGTGTCGGGGTGCTCGGCGACGAAGCGCTCCATGGTCTCCGTCGTGCGGTTGTAGACCGCGACGCGGAAGCCGTGGTCGGCCATGTTCAGGACCAGGTTCTGGCCCATCACCGCGAGCCCGACGAGTCCGACGTTCGCTTTGCCCGCTTGCTCCGCCATCGCGCGCTCCTTCCGAGGTCCCTCGCTGCGGCCTACTCCCATGCTGCATTTCCGGCGCTGCGGCAATCGCACGGGGGTTCAGACGCCCGGCTTGCCTGGACCCCGCCACCGCCGTACGCAGGCGGACGCATGTCCGAGCCGCGTGACTCGTTCGTCGAGGCGAACCGCCTCCGGCTCCGCCTGCGCACGTGGGGCGAGCCGGGCGCCTATCCGCCGCTCCTCCTGCTGCACGGCTTCCAGGAGCACGCGAACGCCTGGGACTGGCTCGCACCTCGCCTCGCCGCCGCCGGGCACCACGTCGTCGCGTGGGACGCGCGCGGCCACGGCGACTCCGAGTGGATCGGGCGCGGCGGCTACTACCACTTCGCCGACTACGTCGCGGACGTGGCCTTCGTCGTCCGCCACCTCGGCGGACGCGTTAGCCTCGTCGGCCACTCGATGGGCGGCAACGTCGCGATCCTCTACACCGGCGCCGAGCCCGAGCGCGTCGCCGCACTCGCCGTGATCGAGGGCCTCGGACCGCCCGATTCGCCGCCCGACGCGGCGCCACGGCGCCACGCCGGCTGGATCGCCGATCTCGAGCGGCTCGCCACCACCGCCGACCGCGAGCGTCGCGGCCAGACGCTCGACGAGGCCGCCGCGAAGCTGCGCCGCTTCTTCCCGCTCACCGAGGAGATCTCGCTCCACCTCGCGCGTCACGGCACGCGCCCCACCGGTGAGGACGGCCTGGTCGCGTGGAAGTGGGATCCGCTGCACGCGACGCGCTCGCCGCAGCCCTACTGGGCGTCGCAGGCGCGCACCTTCTGGACGCGCGTCGCGTGCCCGGTGCTCTATCTCGAAGGCTCGCGCAGCTATCTCAGCGCCGAGAAGTTCGCCATCGACGAGCGCCTTGCCGCGCTCCGCGCGACGCGCATCACGATCGAGGGTGCGGCACACCACCCGCACCTCGAGCAGCCGGAGCAGACCGCGCGCGTGCTGCTCGACTTCTTCGCCCGCACGATCCCCGCGGCGCGCTGAGCGGCGCTACCGTTGCACCGGCTCGCTCACGAGTCGTGCGTCGCGATGACGCCGGCTTCGGCGCCAGCCGTTGCGGCGAGGAGCGCCTGCACCGCAAGGTGGGCGTCGAGCGGCTCGCCATCCCAGCGCGGAAACGCGGTCGTCGCGTCGATCACGACACCGTGCGCGGCATGCGATACGCGCAGTGCTGCGACCACGTCCGGGTCCGTGCCGGCCGCGCGCGAGCAGCCGAGCGGCTCGCGCAGCGGCTCGTCCGCCAGCGGGACGGGCTGACCGTCTCGGCGGAAGAAGCTCGGCTCGCCGTCACGCGCGACGACGACCCGGTAGCCGTGCTCGTGCACGAAGCGGTGGTGGCGGCGGCAGAGCGAGAGCAGGTTTCCGAGGTTCGTCGTCCCGCCGTCGATCCAGGCGACGACGTGGTGCGCGTCGGTGAGGCGGTT